>FWWL01009532.1_pt1 | contig 11705 bp, 10 predicted proteins | sample 2228331 | NCBI WGS metagenome assembly FWWL01 (sample SAMEA103939775, study PRJEB20133) | metagenome
GTCCACAGTCCGCAGTCCGCAGTCCACAGTCTGCTGCAGGAGAATGCAGTAATCGTTTTCCACTTTGGGAAAACGTGATAAATAAAAGCAACTTTAACCCGGACGGGAGAGCAAACGAATGAACGGCGAAATTTCTCCCAAAATCCTTTGCGAAATCCGGAATTTCGGGCCGATCCGGGAAGGGAGTTTTGAACTGGCCCCTCTGACCGTCTTTATCGGCCCCAACAGGAGCGGCAAGACCTACGCGGCTACGCTGTTTTACTCTATTGCACGGGCGTTAGCCTACGAGGCTCCTATGAGCGCGGCTGTTCAAGAAATCCTGTTCGGCATCTGGGCGACCATGCATCGTGAAAGGCCTGAAATTTTTTCCGACGCACTTTCGCAGGAAGAGAAAGAGAAATTCCGGCAAATGCTTCGGGCGTGTGGAGATGAAGTACTAAAGCAAATAAAAAATGGCCTTGCTCCCTATTTTGGCCGAGAGTCGCCGGAAAGCCTGGCACGCCTGGGAAGCGACTCATTTCGGATTGCCGCCCGTTGGGAACGAGAGGATGCGCTTCTTAAGTTAAAATGGGACTGGAGTCGTGGCCGGGGATGGGTGTCAAAGGCCGAAGGGTTTGAAGAGATTCGCCGGGACTTCCTTCTACCAGACGACCTTCTTTTCCTTCCTCCCACCTATATCCCTGTTCTACTGATGAATACGATCTTTGGTTTCTCCCAAATTTACTATCTTCCGGCCGCACGGGCCGGTCTTCTACAAGGATGGCGCGCGCTGGCCGGGATGGCAATTCGCCTCATCCGAAAAGAATTCGGTCTGCGTCCCATTGAACTCGCGTCGTATTCTGGAGTTGTCGGAGATTTCCTGCTGATGCTTTTGGAGGGAGATACTTCTCCATGGCGTTTTCTTCGGAAACCAGAAGGAGAATGCGAAAGCGCCCAGGCACTGCTTGAGGGGGAGATTCTGCAAGGGTACGTGGACTGGCGATCTCGCGAGGATCCCCTGTTACTTTTCTTCCAGAAACGGGGAGAAGAGGAACTGAGTATTCCCCTGATAGCCATCTCCTCCGGAGCGGCGGAACTGGCCCCCCTGGACCTGTTGCTCCGCAGGCGGCTCCTCGGTCCGAGAGATTGGCTCATTATAGAGGAGCCGGAAGCCCATCTCCATCCGGAAAATCAGCGGCGAATCGCTACCGCGATGGTTCGGCTGGTCCGGGCGGGAGTGCGGGTGCTCTGCACTACCCACAGCGACCTGATCCTCCACCAGATCAGCAACCACCTGCTCCTGGGAGAGGCGCTGCAGAAAGGGCAGGTGCCCGAAACGGTAGGCCTGGATCCGAAATGGGACCGCCTGGGCTACGATGAGGTGGGAGTCTACCTCTTCCGGATGGAGGACGATGGTTCGGTGATTGAGAAGATCCAGCCCGAACCCGGCTTCGGCATACCGGAGGACGAATTTCTCCGTGTGGCCGAATCCATCGGCTCCCAGACCTACCGGCTCGTAGATGCCATAGAAACGGAATAAAAGGCCTCATGGACGGAGCCCTCCCCGATGAGTCTCCTGCAATCCCTCTGCGACCTTCATCGTACCTGTAACTCGTGCCAGGTCAGGCGGTGCTCTAAAGAAGGCTGCGAACTGCTACTGGAGGAACCCAGTAAAGTGGTATGCATAGATGTGGACCGGTGCGCGGCCTTTTCATCCAATCCGGAGGAGAAGAAACCCGACTACATCATCCTGGACGCCCGGAATACGGATCCCCGGTGGGTTGTCGTGGAGATGAAAACGCAGATACGGGGACATCCAGAGGAGATCGTAGAGCAATTGCAGGAGGGTGCTCGGGTGGTTGCGGAGGACCGGCGATTTGCCGTGGGAGTGAAAAGACTGGCTCCCGTCGTTCTCCACAAGAAAGGCGCTCACAGCCAGGACGTGAAGGTACTCCAGAAAAAAGGGGTGGATTTCCAGGGGAAGAGGTGGCCCATCCTCGTGTTTCGGTGCGGGATTTACATCACGGAGATCAGATAGCCGGGAAATTTTGCCGAAAGCAGTTCCCAGAACTTTCCCGTCCCGAAGTGATTACCTCTCCCCGGGATAACGAATCCCGGGGAACTCCCTTTTACGGCGTTGTACAACCTCTCGTCCAGAGTCCAGAACTCGCTCCCCGTCATTTCGGCCAGGGCCAGGTACTGGGCATCATACGCCGTGGGGCGTCCAAAGCGAGCGACCAGGTCAAACGCCTGCAGAAAGATGTCCGGCGGATCAAGAATCCGGATATCCAGGGCGAGAACTTCTTCCAGAGCGCGCCGGGCATCGCCGGCGTCCAGCAGGCCGCGTACCACCTTTCGCCACAATACGGACGTCACTTCGCAGAGGAGCAGCGAGGGAGCGACGATTTCTACATCCCCGCGCGCCCACTCCTCCCAGAGGGAAAGGATTTTCCCGCTCCAGGCTTCGGGGGTCACCAGCGCAACCACAAAACTGGCATCAATGCAGACGGAGGAGCCCGGCATCCCGTTCCTCCCGCATCTGACGAATTTCCTCCGCACTATCTGGCGCCTCCCCGTATTTCTGCCGGAACTCGTCCTGCAGAGCCCGGAGACGCTGCACGCCCTCCAGTCGTTGCCTCCGGCGGATTTCCCGCATCGTCGCCTCGGCAATGACCCGTGAACGCTCCCCACTGGGGATCAGACGCCGTACCTCCTCCCACACATCGCGTGGGAAAGCAAACCGGATCGTTCAAGATAGGTTTTTGCCTGGCGGGATGGTTTCGGAATGGATGGCCTTCGGCCGCTGAAGAGGTACCAGCAGCGAGGAAACAGTCTCCCACCATTCTTTCATCCATCCCCTTGCCAAACCCTTCAACCTGTGCTACACTCTTACCGCGTGCAACCCGTACCTGTAAAGGAGACCCTGATGCAAGACCCACGAGTAGAACGACTCGCTGCAGTTCTGGTCCGCTATTCCACCTCGGTCCGGCCCGGCGACCTGGTCGCCATCCAGGGAATGCCGGAGGCGGCCCCCCTGCTCCTGGCCGTCTATGAGGAAGTCCTCCGGGCCGGCGGACACCCCCATCTGCTGGTGAGCATTCCCGGCGCCGAAGAGGCCTTCTTCCGCCTGGCCTCTGACGCCCAGCTGGAGTTCATCTCCCCGCTGAACCGTCTGGTCATAGAACAGTTTGACGCGCTCATCAACGTCCGCTCCGAGCGCAACACGCGCGAACTGAGCGGCATAGACCCCTCCCGCCAGCGGCAGCGCAGTCGGGCGATGACCCCGTTGATGAAAACCTATATGCAGCGTGGCGCCGCGGGCGAACTGAAATGGGTCGCCACCCTCTACCCCACCGCCGCCTACGCCCAGGAGGCGGATATGAGCCTGCGGGACTACGAGGACTTCGTCTACCGCGCCTGCTTCTGCGACCAGGAGGACCCCGTCGCCCGCTGGCAGGAGGTCCACGAGCGCCAGGAGCGCCTGATCGCCTGGCTGAAGGGGAAGCGCCAGGTGCGCATCACCGGCCCCAATGCCGACCTGACCCTCTCCATTGAAGGCCGGACTTTCATCAACTCCGACGGTCACCACAATATGCCCTGCGGCGAAATCTTCACCGGCCCGGTAGAGGATAGCGCCCAGGGCTGGGTGCGCTTCACCTACCCCGCCATCACCGGCGGGCGCGAGGTGGAAGGGATTGAACTCTGGTTTGAGGACGGCCGGGTGGTGAAAGCGACGGCCCGCAAGAACGAGGAATACCTCCTCCAGATGCTGGAGGCAGACCCCGGCGCCCGCTACCTGGGGGAGTTCGCCATCGGCACCAACTCCGGCATCCAGCGGTTCACCAAAAACATCCTCTTTGACGAGAAAATCGGCGGCTCCTTCCATCTGGCCCTGGGCGCCGGATACCCGGAGACCGGCAGCCGGAACGAATCCGCCATCCACTGGGATATGATCTGCGACATGCGGGACGGCGGAGAAATCCGGGTGGACGGCGAACTCTTTTACCGCAATGGGGAATTCGTCGTTTCGTAACCGGGCCCGAACGGTTGTCGGGCCGATAGCGATTTTGCTCCTTCTACTGGCAGCCTGCGCGCCCGACCGGCCCCGCACTTTCAGCGGCGACCAGGCCTATGCCCACGTCCTGGAGCAGTGCGCGCTGGGGCCGCGTCCCCCCGGCTCCCCGGCCAACCGCGCCGCGGGCGACGCCATCATCGCCCACCTGCGACAGTGGGACTGGGCCGTGGAGGCCCAGGAGTTCACCTATCGGGATACGCCCGTCCGCAACATCATCGGGCGGGCCGGAAGCGGGCCGGTGGTCATCGTCGGCGCGCACTACGACACCCGTCGCGCCGCCGATATGGAAGACCCCACGCGGCCCGTCCTGGGTGCCAACGACGGCGCCTCCGGCACGGCCGTCCTGATGGAACTGGCGCGCACCCTGGATAAGGACCGTCTCCGGTACGAGGTCTGGCTGGCCTTCTTTGACGCCGAAGACAACGGCAACCTGGACGGCTGGGAGTGGTGCGTCGGCTCCACCTACATGGCGGAGCACCTGACCGTCCAGCCGAAGGCGGTGGTCGTGGTGGACATGGTCGGCGACGCTGACCAGCAATTCTACTTTGAGCACAACTCCGACCCGGCGCTGTTGCAGGAACTGTGGCAGATCGCGGCCGCGCTGGGGTACGGGGATACCTTTATCCCGGAGTACCGCTGGACGGTCTACGACGACCATGTCCCCTTCGCCCGGCGGGGCATTCCGGCTGCCGACATCATTGATTTTGATTACCCGTACTGGCACACCACCCGCGACACGCCGGACAAAGTGAGTCCGCAAAGCCTGGAGCGGGTGGGACAGGTGCTGGAAGTCTGGCTGGAGAAAGGAGAGTGAACCATGCCTGCCATTGAAATCCGACCCGGTATCTACTGGATTGGCGTCAACGACCGGACGACCGATCTCTTTGAGGGCTACTGGCCCATCGCTCAGGAGGGGGTCTCCTACAACGCCTATCTGGTCAACGGCGAGAAAAAGGCGTTGATTGACCTGGCGAAAGGCTTCAAGACCGACGAGTTCCTGGCCCAGATCGCCGACATCACCGACATCCGGCAACTGGATTACATCGTCATCAACCACATGGAGCCCGACCACACCGGCATCCTGAGCATCCTGCGGCAACTGGCCCCCCAGGCCGTCATTCTGGGCACCCGCAGGACGCAGGAGATGTTGAAGGACTTCTACCAGGTGGAGGAAAACGTCCGCGTGGTGGAGGACGGCGAGACGCTCCCGCTGGGCCCCTACGTCCTTCAGTTCTTCCACACCCCCTTCGTCCACTGGCCGGAGACGATGATGACCTACGAGACGACCCAGCGGGTCCTCTTCTCCTGCGACGGTTTCGGGGGATACGGGGCCCTTCAGGGCGCGATTTTTGACGACCAGTGCGTGGACCCGGCCTTTTACGAACGGGAGGCGCTGCGATACTACGTCAACATCGTCGCCGTCTTCAGCAAGCCGGTATTGCGGGCGCTGGAGAAACTGAGCGGGGTTCCCGTGGATGTCGTTGCGCCGTCCCACGGACTGATCTGGCGGAAGAACCCCGGCCGGATCATAGAACTCTACCGTCGCTGGGCCCAGTGCGCTACCGGCGAAGGGGAGCCAGAGGTGACCCTGGTCTATGCCTCTATGTACGGCAACACCGAGCGGGTGATGAACGCCGTGGCCCAGGGGGTCTCTAAAGCGGGTGTGCCGGTGGAGATTTTTGACGCGGCCCGCACCCACGTCAGTTACATCCTGCCCTCCCTGTGGGTCCGCCGCGGCGTCATTGTCGGCGCGCCGACGTATGAAGGGGGGCTCTTCCCGGCGATGGTGCACGCGCTGGACGTGGCCGCCCGCAAGCGGGTCCAGAACCGCAAGGCAGCCTACTTCGGCAGTTACGGCTGGAGCGGCGGCGGCGAGCAGGAATTCCGTCGTCTGGCCGAAGGGATGAAGTGGGAAGTGCTGGACTCCTTCACCTTCCGCGGCGGCCCGACGCTGGAAGACCTGAAACAGGCTGAGGCCTTCGGCGAACGGTTCGCCCGCCAAATCGCTTGAACGGAATACGGGAGTAGGGAGTAGGGAGTAGGGAGTAGGGAGTAAGGGGATGCACCACATTCTCGGCCTTCGCTGTACTATCTGTGGCGCCGAGTATGGCCTCGGCGAAGTGGATTACGTCTGCCCCCGCCACGGGCACGATGGCATCCTGGATGTGGTGTACGATTACGACCGCATCCGGCGGGAGGCCCCCCCGGAGCGCCTGGCGGCCAGCAGTGACCGCTCCATCTGGCGCTACCTGCCGCTGATGCCGGTGGATGCGGAGATGGCGCGCCGCCTGGCGGAGGGGACGGTGCTGGGGGGCGTCGGCTGGACGCCCCTTTTCCCGGCCCCCCGGTTGGCCGTCCAACTGGGGCTGAAGCATCTCTGGGTCAAGGACGATAGCCGCCAGCCCACGGCGTCGTTCAAGGACCGCGCCTCGGCCGTCGCCGTGGTCAAGGCGCGGGAGCGCGGGGCGGAGGTGGTGACGACCGCCAGCACGGGCAACGCCGCGGCCGCTCTGGCCGGGCTGTGCGCGGCCGTCGGCCAGCGCAACGTCATCTTTGTCCCCCGCACCGCGCCCCAGGCCAAGGTGGCCCAACTCCTGGCCTTCGGGGCGACCGTCCTCCTGGTGGACGGCACCTACGATCAGGCCTTTGACCTCTGCCTGGAGGCTGCCGAAGCCTTCGGCTGGTACAACCGCAACACGGCCTACAACCCGTACATGTCCGAGGGCAAGAAAACCGCTGCCTACGAAATCTGCGAACAACTGGCCGCGGCAACGGGGGGATCGTCCCCCTTCCGGGCCCCGGACGTCATCCTGATCCCTGTCGGCGACGGCTGTATCATCGGCGGCATCTATAAAGGGCTGCGGGACCTGGCCGCGCTGGGCTGGATAGACCGGATGCCGCGCCTGATCGGTGTCCAGGCCGAGGGGTCGTCGCCACTGGTGGACGCCTGGGAGCGGGGGCTGGAGGGCTGGGAGATGCAGCCGGTGGAGGCCCATTCGGTGGCGGATAGCATCGTCGCCGGGCTCCCGCGCGACCGGATCAAGGCGCTGCGGGCGGTGCGGGAGACGGGGGGCGCCTACGTCCGCGTGAGCGACGAGGAGATTCTGGCCGCCATTCCCGCGCTGGCGCAGGGATGCGGGGTCTTCGCCGAACCGGCCGCCGCGGCGGCCTACGCCGGGCTGATCCGGGCGGTGGAGCGGGGACTGGTGGGGGCAGAGGAGCAGGTCGTCGTCCTGGCGACCGGCTCCGGCCTGAAGGACGTCGCCAGCGTGATGAAAGCGACCGGCCAGCCCCTCACCGTTGCCCCGGACCTGCAGGACGTCCGGCGGGCGCTGGCCCAAATGTAAAGCGGTTCAGGGCCTCCCGCCGGTTGGGACTGGTGGGAGGTCTTTATTTGCCATTTGGGCCAAACGCGGTAAAATATTCCGATTGACAGGAGCGACGGATGATTTACCGCGAAGCGATAGAGTACCTTCATAGTCTGACCGACTACGAGAAACGGCGGATTGAGCGCTATTCACCGGAGGTGCTGGACCTTTCCCGCGTGGAGTGGTTGCTGGACATGGTGGGAAACCCCCACCGCGCCTACCCGTCCGTCCACATTGCCGGAACCAAGGGAAAGGGCTCCACTTCGGCGATGGTGGAATCCGTCCTGCGCGCGGCCGGATACCGAACCGGCCTCTACACCTCCCCCCATCTCCACACCTTCCGTGAGCGCATCCGCGTGGGTCGGGACCTTATCTCTCGCGAAGACGTGGTCTCCCTGGTGGAAGAATTCCGTCCCCGGATTGCCCGCGTTCCTGGCGTGACCACCTTTGAGGCCATTACGGCCATTGCTTTTACCTACTTCGCCCGGCAGAAAATAGACGTCCTGGTCGCCGAAGTCGGCCTGGGCGGGCGGCTGGATGCTACCAACGTCCTTCTCCCGGAAGTTGCCGTCATCACATCCCTCAGCCTGGACCACACCTACCTGTTGGGGAATACGCTCCCGCAGATTGCGGCCGAAAAGGCGGGCATCATTAAGACGGGCGTCCCGGTGGTCGCGGCGCCGCAACGGCCCGAAGCGTTGCAGGTGATAGAGGAGACGGCGCGCCTTCGGCAGGCACCCCTGGTGGAAGTGGGACGGGACTGGGTGTGGGAGCCTGGTCCCTTTGACCTGAGCGGTCAGTCCTTCACGGCGCGGCGCGTCGGGGACGGGCGGGGCGACCTCGCCGGGGAGTACCGCATCCCCCTTCTGGGCCGTCATCAACTGGAGAATGCTACGACCGCACTGGCAACCCTGCAGGTGCTCCTGGAGCGCGGTTTCCGAATCCCCCTCGCGGCGGTTCGGGATGGACTGGCAACGGTGGAGTGGCCGGGGCGGCTGGAAATTCTCTGCACCGACCCGCTGGTGGTCGTGGACTGCGCCCATAACCCCTACTCCACCGAAGTCCTGCGGGAGACGTTGCGGGAGTGGTTCCCCGGCCGCCGCTGGGTGCTCATCTTCGGCGCATCGGCCGATAAGGACATCCCCGGGATGCTGCGGGCCCTGCGGCCTATTACCGACTACCTCATCGTCACCCGGTCGGACCATCCCCGCTCCGCGACGCCAGTGGAACTGGCCGACATGGCCGCGTCGGTGGGGGGCGGTGCTGAAATTGCGGTGAATATCCATCGCGCCTTCCAGCGCGCCTTGACTATGTTAAAACCGGATACCGGTGTGCTGGTCACCGGCTCTATCTTTCTGGTCGCCGAGGCGCGAGAACATTGGGCCGAACGGAACGGACAGCCCTTGCCGGAAAACGACCGGTAGCAGGTTAGGAGAAATGAGAAATATGATCGGAAATCGGAATTGGGGAGAATGGTGGACCCAGATGGGCTGGTCACAGCCCGGCTTTTTCCCGTATTTTGACGAGTACGAGATGCCGGAGTCCCCGGAAGAACAACTGGAGGAGGTCATTGAAGGCCCTGTCCTGCCGCTGCGGGATATGGTCTTCTTCCCGCGGATGGTCGCTCCGCTGGTCGTCGGGCGGGCTCCTTCCATTGAAGCAGTAGAAGTTGCCCTAGAGCGGGACGAGCCGCTGATCGCCGTCGCTCAGCGCGACCCCCAGGTGGAAGACGTCGGGCCGGAGGACCTTTACAACTTTGGCACCGATATCATCATCGGGCGTATGCTGCGCATGCCCGATGGCACCGTCAGCATCCTGGCCCAGGGTCATCAGCGGGTGCAGATTCTGGAGCACATCCATCTGGAGCCGTACATCCGCGTCCGGGCGATGCCCATCGCGGAACCGACCGAGCGCTCCCGGATGACCGAAGCGCTGATGCGGGCTGTGCTCAACCTCTTTGAGCAGGTGGTTCGGTTGAGCCATAACCTGCCCGAAGATCTCTACGTCTTCGCTCTGAACATTCGCGAGCCCGGCTGGCTGGCGGATGTCATTGCCCAGAGCATCAACCTGGATACGGCCCAGCGGCAGGAAATTCTGGAGACGCTGGATCCCACCACCCGCCTCCAGCGGGTGAACGTTCTCCTGGCGAAGGAACTGGATGTCCTGGAACTGGAGGACCGCATCCATGCCCAGGTGCAGCAGGAGATGGACCGCACGCAGCGGGAGTATTTCCTGCGCGAGCAGATGAAGGCCATTCAGACCGAACTGGGAGAGGCGGATACCTTCACCCAGGAGATCAACCACTTGCAGGAGCGCATCGCCCAGGCGTCGTTTCCGCCGGAGGTACGCGCCCAGGCGGAGCGGGAACTGGCCCGCCTGGCATCTATGCCACCGATGGCCCCAGATGCCGGAATTATCCGCACATATCTGGACTGGCTGCTGGATTTGCCCTGGTCCGAGGAGACAGAGGACAACCTGGACCTCAAGGCCGTGGCCGAGGTTCTGGAATCCTGTCACTATGGACTGCCTAAGGCCAAAGAGCGCATCCTGGAGTACATCGCAGTCAAGAAACTGGCCCCGGATAAGATGCGCAGTCCCATTCTCTGCTTCGTCGGGCCGCCGGGGACGGGCAAGACCAGTTTGGGACAGTCCATCGCCAAAGCCCTGGGCCGCAATTTCGTTCGGGTGAGTCTGGGCGGCGTCCGGGACGAGGCGGAAATCCGCGGCCACCGTCGTACGTACATCGGTGCCTTGCCTGGCCGGATCATTCAGACCATGCGGCGTGCCAAAACCATTAACCCTGTCTTCATGCTGGACGAGGTGGATAAGTTGGGGATGGATTTCCGCGGCGATCCAGCAGCGGCGTTACTGGAAGTCCTGGATCCAGAGCAGAACCATGCCTTCTCCGACCACTACCTGGAGGTGCCGTACAATCTCTCCAGGGTTTTCTTCATCACCACGGCCAACACGCTGGACCCGGTTCCCCCGGCGCTGCGGGACCGGATGGAGGTGATAGAGTTTCCGTCCTACGTGGAAGGGGAGAAACTGGAAATCGCCCGTCGGTTCCTGATCCCGCGGGAGATAGAGGAAAACGGGTTGAACGGTCATCCTATCACCTTTACGGATGCGGCGTTGCGGCGGATTATTCGCGAGTACACCTACGAGGGAGGCGTGCGCAACCTGGAACGGGAAATCGCCAACATCTGCCGTAAAGCGGCGCGGCGGCTGGCTGAGGGGAAGAAGCCCATCCAGCGGATCACTCCGGCCGATCTGCCTCGCTATCTGGGACCGCCCCGTTATCTGCGGGACGAAGTGGAGCAGAAGGATGAGGTCGGGCTGGCGATGGGGCTGGCATGGACCGAAGCGGGCGGCGACCTGATGCCGGTGGAGGTCGCCCTGATGCCCGGTAAGGGCAACCTGACCCTCACGGGCCAACTGGGCGAGGTCATGCAGGAGTCGGCTCAGGCGGCGCTCACCTATGCCCGCTCCCGCTCCAAAGACCTGGGCCTTTCCCCGGATATTTTTGAGAAGACCGACATCCATATCCACCTGCCGGAGGGGGCCATTCCCAAGGACGGCCCATCGGCGGGGATCACAATGGCAACGGCGCTCATCTCCGCGCTGACCCATCGCCCGGTGCGCCGCCAGGTGGCGATGACGGGCGAGATCACTCTGCGCGGGCGGGTTCTTCCTGTAGGCGGGTTGAAGGAGAAACTCTTGGCTGCCCATCGGGCGGGAGTGAAGGAAGTGCTCATCCCCAAACGGAACAAGCCCGACCTGGTGGAAATTCCCCGTAAGGTGTTGCGCGAACTCAAGGTGACCCTGGTGGAACGGATGGACGAGGTACTGGAGGTGGCGCTGTTGCCCCCGTTGCCCCGAGAGGAATCGGCATCCGCGGAGTCTCCATCTCCGAACCGGGCGCGGCGGCCCCGCCGGCCGCGTGCCCGCAAAGAGAAGGAGGAGCAAACGTCCGCCCCGGCCGACCATCCGGCGGCACGCGGCGGGACAGGCACAAGACGGAACGTCATGGCTCACCGCAGTTCAACATGCCCTTTCGGGCACCAGAAGTCACTCCAGTGAGTAGTGATTTTGGGTAAATGCCCCCCTCTCCCCCTGCCCTGAGAGGGTGCTTAAAAAGTGACCGGGGGCGAGGTATCCCCGCCCTTCCCGGAGGTACTTCAACACCCCCTCATCCCCCTCACCCCCCTTCTCCCCCGCAAGCGGGAGAGCAAGGGGGCAAGTGAGCAAGTAAGCAAGAAAAATGCGGAGGGGTTTTGGCGCTG
>FWWL01009533.1_pt1 | contig 11701 bp, 10 predicted proteins | sample 2228331 | NCBI WGS metagenome assembly FWWL01 (sample SAMEA103939775, study PRJEB20133) | metagenome
AATACCATTCTTTGTAAAAATTACATTTACTTTGTTCTTTTTCATCTCTTTTATAGCATTATAAACTGTTGTTTCTTCATCCAAAACTAATGGTTCTCTTATAAGACTCTCCAAATCTATATCATCAAGCTTCAATAGATCCTTTTTGTAAATATAACCAAAGATCTTGCTATTCTTTCTTACTAAAATGATATAGCTTTTAAAATCTCTTAGGCTAAAGCTTTCAATATCAATAAAATCAAATTCAGAAAATGGTTTGGCAATATTTGAAATAGGCATTTCAAGGTAGTTTAAAATGGATTTCAATCTATCCTTCTGTTCAGCGTTAATAGATCCCATCCTCTCAAGCTCATTTAAATAGAAATTTAGTATATCCTCAGGTTTTTTTGGTGATAATTTCTTGAAGAAAATGTTAATAATATAGAATAGATAGTAGGTTATGGTAATAAAAATCTCAAATAACCTTACGATACTATCAGGTTCTCTCCTTGCTACGAGTCTTGGCAAGTATTCCGAGACGATTACAAATACAATAGTAGATAATATACCACTAAAAATAGCAGAGATTTCTTCATTAAAGAAATTTCTAAAAAATTTGAAATTCAATATGGCATAAGAAATAGCAAACAGATTAACGCCCAAAAGAATTGTAAATAGAACACCTGCTGGATTTTCAATATAGAACTTCTTTTTAGTAAGTTTATAAACTGTAGGATATGGTAATGAAAGGTAAGCAATCTCAAATGCTACAAATGAGAATCCAAGAAATAGAATGGCAAATGAAAGTAAAAGATATACAATCATCGTTTTAATAGGACTCTCAACCTTGCGCTCCTTGCTCTTGGATTTATTAGAATTTCTTCTTTTGATGGCCTAATAGGTTTCTTAAATAGAGGTCTAAAATATATTGACCTTGAAAACTCCTTAACAACTCTATCTTCAATTGAATGATATGACAAAACCAACAATCTTGAATCAATTTTTAAACACTTATAAGCTTCCAAAATACCTCTTTTTAAATTGTTTATCTCATCGTTTATATAAATTCTAAATGCCTGAAAAACCTTCTTTAAAGTTTTATCAAGTTTCCTTCCAGGAATACATCCTTTAACAACCTTAACAAGTTCACTTGTAGTCCTAATGGGCCTATTTTTAATTATCATTTTTGAAATTTTATAGGCAATTTCGACATCACCATAAGTCTTTAAAATGTGTGCAATTTCTTTCTCACTTAATTTTTCAATAACTAGATATAATGGTTTTCCTTCATTTGGATTAAACCGCATATCCAAAACCTCATTCCTCTTATAACTGAATCCAAGTCCTGAATGTTCTATTAAAAACGAAGATAGTCCAAGGTCAAGAAGAACAACATCAACTTTTGAAATTAAATTTAAATTCTCTATGGTTTTACTCATATTCTCATAACCTTCATTGAAAATTTTAACATTTTTATAGTTTTTAAACATTTCGCTTGCAATCTCGTAAGTTTTAGGATTCTTTTCAAACCCAACCAAAAGTCCATCTTTTACAATATCCAAGAAAGCTTTCGCATGCCCACCAAATCCAAATGTTCCATCAACAACAATACTATCTTTACCAATACCTGAAAATCCCAATACTTCTTTAACCATTACTGGCTTGTGCATTAGATTAGCTTCTTGGACTTATAACCCAAATGTTCGTATGCCAACTTCGTAGTAATCCTTCCCCTACTTGTTCGCTCTAATAACCCTGCTCTTATTAAATAGGGCTCGTATATTTCTTCAATAGTTCCAGGATCTTCACTAAGTGCTAAACTAATCGTTCTGATACCAACAGGACCACCTCCAAATTTCTCAATAATCACTCTTAGGATTTTTTTATCCAATTCATCAAGCCCAAACCTATCAACACCAATTGATTCAAGTGCATGAATTGTAATTTCCAAGTTTATAATGCTGTTATTTTTAACATCTGCAAAATCTCTAACCCTTCTTAATAACCTATTTGCAATCCTTGGTGTTCCTCTACCTCTCCTTGCAATCTCATAGCTACTTTCATCATCAATTTTCAAACCTAAAATTTTAGCAGAGCGCCTAACAATTTGAGCCATTTCATCAACACTATAATAATCCAAATGAAGTAATATGCCAAATCTAGCAATAAGAGGTTGCGAAATAAGACCCATCCTTGTTGTTGCACCAATAAGTGTAAATTTAGGAAGATTTATCCTAAATGTTCTTGCAGAAGGACCCTTATCAAGCACTACATCAATAGCAAAATCTTCCATAGCGGAATATAAGTATTCTTCTACAATTCTTGGCATTCTATGAATTTCATCTATAAATAGAATATCACCTTCTTTGAGAGATGTTAAAATACCCACCAAATCAGCAGGACGTTCAAGAGCGGGACCTGAAGTTGTCCTTATGTTTACATTAAGCTCATTTGATATTAAGAATGCTAATGTAGTTTTGCCAAGTCCAGGTGGACCTGAAATGAGAACATGCTCCAATACATCCTTACGCTTCTTAACAGCTTTTATAAAAATCTCTAAATTACTCTTAACTTTTTCCTGACCTATAAATTCAGATAACTTCTTAGGTCTTAATGAATTTTCGTATTCTAATTCAGAGGGAGAAAGTTGTTCATCTAAAACGTGAGACATATTTTAAGTTATGATTCAAAGGCACAGAACCTATAATCTGTATAGAGAATGAACTTTTACTATAGTTAAAGTTAAAATCAAGGTAATTTTGAGAAAGACTTTTATAGGTTATGTTAGTTATACCAAGGTTTAGACTATAATTTGGTTTGCTTATAAGGTTGAAGCTTGTTGAAACACCATATAGCCCATAGCTTGTTGCAAATGCACTAAAACCATTAGAGAACAAACCCAAAATTAAATTTAGCATAGTTCTAAAATTTTAAAGTATAACTCCATATGCTTTAAACTTTTAAACTTGTCAATGAAAATTGCAATAGGTTCTGATCACAGGGGTTATAAATTGAAAGAAATTATAAAAAATTATCTAAATGAAATAGGTATTGAATATAATGATTTTGGTACTTTTTCAGAAGAAAGTTCTGATTATTCTGATATAGCAATAAAGGTTGCTGAAAGTGTTTCAAAAGGCTTATATAATTATGGTATTTTAGTCTGTTTAACAGGTCAGGGAACAAATATAACTGCAAATAAAGTTAAAAATATAAGGTCAGCACTATGTGTAAGTCCAACTTTCGCAAGGCTTGCAAGAGAACATAATGATGCAAATGTCATAACACTTCCAGCAGATTTCATAAATCCTGAGGATGCAAAAACAACAGTTCTTGTGTTTTTAAACACCAAATTTCTTGGTGGAAGGCATGAAAGAAGGGTAAATAAAATAAAAGCATATGAAGGAGGTGAATATGAAAATCAATAGATACTTAGCTTTTGTATTTCTATTGGCTTGTGAAGGTGAAAAGATAGACTGGACAAAGGCTAAAACTGAAGATGCATACAGACCTTATGAGATCGAAAAGGGATTCATTGAATATAAGTATAGTGGTGAAGAGGAAGGTAAGGAAACACTTGTATTTAAAGATTGGGGACACTGGCAACTTAGGATAAAGGAAACGAAAGCTCAAAACGTTCCATTAAAGAAATTTGAGCTTATTACACCCTCTGAAATCGTAAATTACAAATATAGCTGTAAATGCCTAGAATATAAAATTAGAACAAGCGAAGAAGAAGACAAGGGTGTTTATTATTATGATAGCCTAAAAGGTGAATATGTGCCAGGGAATCCATTCTGCATAAAGCAAAGGAAAGAAATTAGGGAAATTGGTGGTATAAAGCAACTTACTTGTGTTGAATACGATTGGGAGGGTTCGGTTAGACCAAATGCAATGTTTTATGTTCTATCAACTATATGGGATACTGCATCTCCAAAAGCAAAACAAAAGCTTGGACCTCTAATGCGACGATTTGCAAAAGAAATGTCAATTGGATTTATATATGCTTCTGCAATAGTTGAAATGCCCACAAAGCAACATATAGCTGGGAAAAAAGCTACATTCTATAAGGTTCAAAATAAAGATATCAGATTATTCATTTGGAAAAACATAATTCTTGGAAGTGAGGTTATAAGTGAGACTGGAAAGAAAATTACTGTAGAGGCAACAAAACTTGATGAAAATCCTAAAATTACAGATGAAACATTTAATATACCACCAGATTTCCCAATGCCTGTAAAATACGATACCGCTTCATTCATATTTAAGAGAGAAAAGAACTTAGCTGAGCAACTAGTTAATATCTATCTATCTGAGCAAGGAGCTGCTAAATAAGAGTTGATTTTATTAAAAAACTTAATAACTAAAAATTACAAAACTTTTGTAATAAATGCTATTGTTTTTTTATTTGTTTCAATAGTTTTTACAATGTCAGAAAAAACTTATAAAACATTTAGTTCTGAAATAAAGATATTTAGTGAGCCTATGCAAAGTGAAAGTAAGAATATACTACCTTACTTATATGCTTACAATAGCGATGAGCAGAATAATCAAGTAATCATAGCGGATATAATCAGTAGAGATTTAATTGAAGGATTTATAAGGAAATACAACTACAACTTCAAAATTGTATCTAAGGAACCAAAAAATTTAGAAATCGGAGATATAATTATAAACAAAGAATTAGAACCAAATAGAGTTTATAAGGTTAGAACAAATAGTGAAGGTGATATTCAGATAAAAAGTAATATAAATGGAGTAGTTGAAATAAAGGGTATGGACTATTATGAAGCTTTTAACAATTTTCTAAGAAATATGAGTATTCAGACCTATACATTGGATGAGATGATAGGTGAGAGGAGACAAAACAATCTATTAGGAACAACAGGAACAAGCTTCAAAATCATATCAGTTTCACTATATTCATCTGAACCTTTTGTAAATGAACTTGCAAGAAAATTTAAAAACTACCTAATTGAATACAATTTAGAGAAGAAAATACGCAGATTCAAAAATAGTAAAGAATTTGTTAGCAAACAGATAGAGAGTTATTTAGCAGAACTGGATAATCTAAATTACAAAATAAGATCTCTTCAAATGACTAACAATTTTATAGGAGATGATAGCAAAAATCCTATAATAAGCGAGTTGTTTGATATTAAGAAAAAGCAAATGGAACTTTCAACTGAAATTCAATCATTAAACAATTGGCTTTCAAATTCAGCGGATGAAAATGAAATCGTAACATCCGATCCATTTATACAAAAAGCAATTAAGGATATAATTTTATTTAAAGATACGCTTGATATACTACTTGTGAAATATGGTAGTAGCAGTAGTGAATACACATTACTAAATAATACACACAAGAAGCTTAAAAACGATTTAAAAAGAAAAGTTATTGAGAGGATTAGGAATTTAGAGGCACAGTTGGAACTTCTAAAAAGAAATGAACTAAAATTAAGAAATGAACTTAACACAAGTTTTGAGACAGAACGAGAGGCAATAAGTTTAATGTCAAGGAAAAAAGCAATTGAAGACATTATTATAGTTCTTTCTCAAAGAATGGAAGAGATCAAAATTCAGGAAGCAGAGATCATCCCAGATTTTAGGATATTGGAATTTACAGAAAAGCCTCATGTAACAATAAAAGGTAGAAATTGGGTAAGAAACATTATATTTGGTATCATATTTTCATTATTCTTTTCAACTTTAATTTTAATTGTGAAAGAATATAACTCAGATGTTCTAAAAAACATTGATAATCTCGGTCTTAAATTAAATGTGCAAAAAGCATATGTAATTCCAAACATTTCTCAATTAGAGTATTCACCATTTAATGTTTTAAAGGAAAAGGATTACAAAAAAATTATAGAAGGTCATATCTATTTAGAAAGTTTTAGAATTTTAGTTTTGGAAGAGAATTTGTATAGCAATTGCATTTATGGTGTTATAAGTTCAGTCCAAGGCGAGGGTAAAAGCTTTATTTCATTAAATCTATCAAGCACTATAGCAATGATGAACAAAAACGTTGTTATTGTAGATTGTGATATAAGGAAAGGAGATATAACGGAATTAGCAGGTAAGTCTAAAAATGAAGGTATTTCAGATATTTTCAATAATAATTTTGAAAACTTAGTTCATCCATATCTTGAAAACTTAAATATAGTACCAAAAGGCTTAACATTTATTGATCCAATCGCCATATTTTCAAATAATAAATTTGATGAATTTTTAAAGTTCTTAAAGGATAGATTTGATGTAGTAATTTTGGACTTACCACCTGTTCTAAGGGTTGCAGAAACTACACTGATAATAGATAAGATAGAAAGTTTAATTTTCACAATGAGGCTAAACTATACGCCTATTGAAATAATAAAATCATCATTATTAAGAATACCAAAAGAGAAAATAAAAGTGTATGTTGTAAATGATTTCGATGTGAACTCAAACTACGGATATAAACAAAAATACTATTATAAAACAAGATGAGAGTCCTTATATTAAGTGGTGGATCAAATAAGGGTGCAATTCAGGTAGGAGCACTAAAAGCGCTATTAGAAGAGAATATAAAATTTGACCTGGTTATTGGTGTTTCAATTGGTGCATTAAATGGATTATATTTTGCATATAAACCTGATCTAGAAGGTATTAGCGAACTTGAGAGAATATGGTTAAATGTTAAGAAGGAAGATATATTTGGAAACATTAGACTCTCAGCTATTATCAATCTCCTAAAAAACAAAGAAAGTATATTTTCAAATGAATATTTTAGAGATTTTATATTCAAGGTGGCACCTGTAAGTTTATTTGCTGATCTTAAGCTAAAATGCTATATTGTTGCATTAGATATTTTAAGTGCAAAAGAATATGTTTTTGGTAAGAATAAGTATGAAAGGATCATTGATGCAATTTTGGGTTCAACTGCTCTCCCACCTTACTTTCCACCTTATACTTATAAGGGTATGAAACTTGTAGATGGTGGTTTTTATAGTAATATACCGTATAAAATTGCCATTGAGGAAGGAGCAAAGGAAATATGGGTATTACACATTAAAGGCAAAAGGGAAGAATTAAAAAAAATTAAAATACTAAACACTCTCAATTATTCCATTGATTATCTTCTTATGTCAAAGATAGAAGAACAAGAAAGATTCATATCCTCTAAGAAGGCAAAAATTCACTACATATCATTAGAGTGCCCATTCAACTTATCAATTTTTGATTTTACAAAAACAAAAAAATTAATAGATTTAGGTTATGATATTACAAAAAATTACTTATTAAGTATCAAGAGAGAAGATGGTGTAATTAACAAAATAATAAACTTTTTCAAGAAATCTAAAACTTAATGAAACTTATAATTTTCACTTTGATAATCGCTTCTCCAATGATAAGGAATTTGATTTTTAAATTTAAAATAATGCAATATCAAAAACATATTATTTGGACAACCTTTAAGTGGTCTTTGGCAATTATTATCATTTTAAGCTTTAAACTTCCGTTTGTAATAAGTTTTAGTAGTATATTTTTTGGATTACTACTATTTTTAGTGAGCTTAATTTACTTTGCAATTTCAACCTTAGTGTTCAACTTCAATATCTTTAAAGGTCTTAATGAAATTCAAAAACTTCCACTAATTTACAGAATTTTTGGCGCTTTAAGTGCTGGAATAACTGAAGAGATAATATATAGAGGATTTTTAACCTTATTTTTAGATGAATTTTTAAATAACTTATTCCTCTCATCTTTCATCTCACTAATAATTTTTGGAGCTTTTCATGTACCTCTGTGGGGTATAAAGGGTTCAATCCAAATATCAATTTGGTCAATCATTCTATATTTATACTTTCTATTCAAAGGTGAAATTTTTGCCCTAATAATTGCCCATAGTTTAAATGACTTAATTTTCTTTTGCTATAAATTTAGAATTAAGTCTTAATACCTTCCTTAAATTCAGTTTTTCCATCTTTATAGAATGCAATGGGCATATAATTTGTATTGTGATAGTAAGCTACATTTCCATTCTTGTCAATTCCAATTACACCTGCTGGTAAATTTACTTTTTGTGTTAAATAATCAATGCCACTCTTAACAGCATTTTCAATAGATATTCCAAATTTTACTAAATGACATATAAATGAACTTAAATTTGTTCTAATAATACCTTCACCAATTCCTGTTGCACTTGCACCTGCAAATTCATTTGCATAAATACCAGCTCCAATTAGTGGTGTATCACCAACCCTCCCTTTTAATTTTAATATTGTTCCACCTGTTGAAGAACCACTTACAATAACACCCTTACTATTTACTACAACCGCTCCAATTGTTCCAACAAAGTAATTTGGATACTTTTCCATAAATCCTTTTAACTTCTTAAATTTTTCAATCTCTCCAATTTTTTCTTTTGCAATTCTATATCTTCTAATGCTTTCATCTGTAATAGGATTATGCTCTTTAAACCCAAACACTTTTGCAAGCTTTTGAGCACCTTCTGAAATTATTAAAACATGATCAGTTTCTTCCATAACTTTCCTTGCAAGACTAATAGGATTTTTTATATTCTTAATACCTGCAACTGCCCCCACTATTAAATTATCTCCTCTCATAATAGCTGCATCCATTTCAACTTCACCAAATATATTAAGAACACTACCTGTTCCTGCATTAAAAATTGGCTCATCCTCTAAAACTTTTATTGCTTCTTCACATGCACTTACTGGATCATCAAATTTCTTTAAAATTTCAATCCCTACACCAACTGCTTTAATTAGACATTCTTTTGCAACCTCAAGTCTTTCCTTATCCCATTCACCTGCACCACCATGAACAATTATCATACTTTTAGAGAAGGGGCAAAAGCCCCTTAGAATTTTCCAAGTATTGAAATTGATGGTATAAAACCTGAGTTATTCCCTGTTAGGAAGAATGGCCCTTTGTATAATAAATCTGTTGATAATGCTGCATCAAATCTTATAAATCCAATTTCATAACCGAAACCTAATGTTAGATTACCTACCTTACCAATACCGCTTTGCTTTGTATCTCCTTCTGCTGAGCTAATTAAATCATGTGTAAATGATGATCTAAGCTTTAAGTTATCTCTCCAAAACTTAATTTCACCACCAATTAAAAGACCCATTGAAAAACTAGAAGTCTTCGTGCTAGTATTACCAACTGTTGTTGTAGTGCTTATAGAACTGACACTAACTCCAGCTACTCCAAATCCAATATCAGATATGGGTAGATTTAAACCCGCACCACCTCCAAATGCATTTGTTGATATTTTTTGATCAGGATTAGGAGGTGTTGCTGGCGCATTCCAGCTTTGAGTTCCATTTACATAGAATGCGTATGCAATTATTGGACCATTGTAGAATCTTCCAAGAAAGCCAAAACGATTATCACTATGTTCTACATTGACTGTATTTCCTGTTTTATGTGTAGCAGATAAAAATTGAAGTGGAAGACCTATATTAAAAGCGCCATTTTCACCAAAAGTAAAGCTAAGAGAAGGATTAAGACCAATTAAGGAAGCATCCATTGTAGTAGCTGGACTTTGTTTATCGTCATATGAATATGTTCCAAACCTTAAGTTCAAGCCAAGTGATAGATTAGTCAAATTGATACCACCCAGAAGATCAAGGGGAGTTATTTGAAAGTCTGGAATAGTATCTCCATTAATATCAACGCCAGCTCTATCCCTTCCCAAATATGCGCCAAAGCCGTAGTTGGAATACTTAGCAAATGCTGAGGCATAGGCATAATTTCCATAGATGTTGTTTACTGTTGATAGCGTTTCACTTACTATTGATGGCGCTTCAATTGAGAAGTGAGCAGGAAACTTGAAAATTGTAGATGGATAGAATTGTATAATGTATTCATCATCCAATAGGAAGTTCGCATATCCTAATCTTGCAGAGTTTTGGGTTATTACATTGACTCTTGTCTCAGTTGCATATGCTATCCCTGCAAAGAGAGCGCTCATTAGGGTTATTTTTGTTAGCTTTTGCATAGGCGAAAATTTTAAAGGACAAAATTTTTAAGTTTGCAAATTATCTATCTAATTTATCCTTTAAAATTTTAAAACTCACTGGCGACAGGGAAGAGGGGTGAGATTCCCCCGCTGTCCCAGCAGCCGTGATGGGCGATAAATTGCCCTACAAAGAGCCACTGCCCGAAAGGGTGGGAAGGCTGTGGGGTTTTTGCCCTAAGCCGGAAGACCTGCCAGTGAGCTAACAAAAACCCTCCGCTGGGGTTCGGAGGGCAGGGGGTTTTAATGCTTGATACAATTTTTGTAATAGATACTTTTAGAGTAATTTACAAGTTCGACAGTTTATATAAATTTTCTGAATTTAGAGAGGTTTATAGAAAAAAGAGCAACATTATTTTTAGGGAGCTTTCAAACAGAATTGTAGTTTCCATTAGGGGACTTGAAGACAAGCAAAATGAAATATATTTAAATGATATAAAATTAAATAATCCTATATGGGGCTTTTTCTATGCAAATGCCTTACCAATTAATTTAATTTCAAGTTCAAATGTTATATTAAATGATTATAGAATAAATCTTTCAATTTCAAAAAACAATGAATTTGGAACTATCGTGGGTTCATATGGCAAAAGCACGATCTATTTTAAAAGTAATAATTTTGGATTCGAAAGAACATATAATAAGAATAACTATAAGTATTACGATAGTTTTAATAGGGAGTATTATAGGGAAAATAATTTTGAGAATAAGCTTGGAGGATTTTTTAGTATTAAGGATGTTAATGTTATTTTTTATAATTCAAAGTTTGGAATGCCACTTAGAGGATATGGGAATGAGGAAAATGATTTTGAAATCTATAGAGGATTGATTTTAAGCTATAAAAAAATCTATTTTAATTATTCATTTTATCAATATAATCAAGAGAAGCCATATGAAAGCTATGATTTTAATGTTTATTATTTTGAAAGTATTTTTGCAAATATGGACAGTTTCCATCAAAGGCACTTATTAAAAATTCCAATTAGGAAATTTGGCTATTTTTCTTTAGTCTACGATGAAGGTATAATTAGATATGATTATAAATTTTCAAAACTATTTAGTTTTTATCCATTTTCATTTGAAATTTCAATGAAAAGAAGGCTCCCGAACTTTTCAGAGCTCTATTACAAATCAAATTATGCAATAGGAAATAGAAATTTAAAGGAAGAGAATTTTTATTCATTTGAGATAAACTATAAAAATTATTTAGATGTTTTCATTACATACATTCAAAATCCAATACTATGGCTACTAGATAAAAGCTATTGGGCTTCTCAAAATAAGGATTATTTAATGTTATATGGTATTGAATTTAATTTTGAAAATAAATTCCTCAGCATTTCAATTTCCTATATTAAAAATAAACTTTCAGAAAATATGATATTACCATATAGACCAAATTTTTCTGCTTCATTAAATTTATACTATCATTTCTCAAACTTCCTAAAGGATCAATTAGTATTCATTTACTATTCAAAAAGACCAAGCTATTACTATCCTTCAAGCTTTTATTTAGAGCCAATTTTAATTGTGGATTATTATAAGTTTTTTGAATTTAAGAAATTCTTTATTTATTTTTATTTTAAAAACCTCTTAAACAAATCATATGAATTTATAAGTGGATATCCTATGGAAACATTTAATTTAAGTATAAAGGGAGGTGTAAGATGGTAGCTTGGATAGATA
>FWWL01009535.1_pt1 | contig 11699 bp, 13 predicted proteins | sample 2228331 | NCBI WGS metagenome assembly FWWL01 (sample SAMEA103939775, study PRJEB20133) | metagenome
ATTTATTCTTGACATTCCACTTACTATGCTATACGGTCCAATCCTCGTGAATTGATGAACACCAACAAGCCCTGATATATACGCATAATCTCCAACCTCTACATGCCCTGCAAGTTGAACAGCATTTACAATTATTGTCCAATTGCCAATTTTACAATTATGGGCAATGTGAGCATAAGCCATTATATAATTATTGTTCCCAATAGTTGTTTTATTACCCTCTCCTGTTGCCTTATGAACACTTACAAATTCCCTAATTACATTATTATTACCTATCTCGACATATGTTTTTTCTCTCTTATATTTAAAGTCTTGTGGTTCAAGACCTATTACTACATTGTGTGATATGAAATTTTCCTTTCCGATAATTGCAGGTCCCTCAATTATAACATTCCTTCCAATTTTTGTTCCATCCAAAATAACCACATCTTCTCCAATGTATGAATTATCACCTATTTCAACATTATTCCCAATTTTGCTTGATGGATGGATATAGATGCTCAAACTCTTATTTCTTCGTGTTTCCTTCCAAATATAATTCTACCTGTTTCACTTTGATACACAGATACAATTTCAATTTCAATTTCCTTACCCATATCCTTTCTTGCATGATCAACAACTACCATAGTTCCATCATCAAGATAGCCAAGTCCTTGATTGGGTTCTTTTCCTTCTCTTACAATTCTTATCTTCAACCTGTCACCAGGCATTACAGGTGGGGCAAGTGCTTTTGTAATTTTATTTATATTTATAACTTCAACACCTTGTATTTCTGCTAATTTTTGTAAATTATAGTCAGTTGTTACAATTGGAATTCTTCTCGCTCTTGCTATATTTATAAGTCTATGGTCTACTTCACGATTTCTTGGACTATCTGGTACAATATCAACTTTTACAATTTTTCCAGATAACTGCTTTAAGCCTTCCAAGACTTGAAGTCCTCTCCTACCTTTTTCCCTTCTAATAGGATCCATAGAATCCGCTATATGTTGTATTTCACCTATGACAAATTTAGGTATAAGAAGTTCTCCCTCCAATACACCTTCCTTTGCAAGCTCAAGGATTCTACCATCTATCAATGCGCTAGTATCCAAAAGTTTTGGTCTTCCAAGGACATCATTAAAATCCCTTTGAAATAAATTAACAAGTTCTCCAAACTTTAGATCTTTCCTTTTGGCATAAGTAAAAGCAAGGAAAATATAAATCACAAGCAAGTTCATCACTAGATAAATGTAACTGTGTATAATTGAAGGTGTAAATTTAGTTATAATTAGGGACAATAAATTCCCTATGATAAGAGCAATAGCAAGAGCAATTGAGAATGAAACAACTACTTTTATTTTCCTATTTGCTATGTAGTTTGCAAGATAATAAGCTATTGATGATGAAATAACAGCAGCTATTAGAGCAATTATCCAGCTATAACCGAAGTTGAAAAATCCAAAAAATACACTTAACCCTATAAGTGTAGTAAAAGTTGTATTTATAAGTCTCATAAATTATCACCTCGTTTTCTTTGAAAATTTTAAAGCACACTAAAACTTTGTTCCGAATGATGCCAAAATTGCAAACATATCAGTGTAGATTAAAATTCCTATTATTATTAGTAATAATCCTGCAAAGAATTCTATAACACCAAAGAATTTTTTAATACGTTTTAAACTTCTTAAAAGCAAATCCGTTAAAATACCTGCTATGAAAAATGGTATAGCAAGACCTAATGAATAGAAACTTAAAAGAATAATTCCTTTATATATTGTATCTTGCATGGCTGCAAGTGTTAATATGCTTGCCAAAATTGGACCTATGCATGGTGTCCATCCAAATGCAAATGAACTTCCAAGAATAAACGAGGAAATAACACTTGCTTTCTTAACATTTACATTTAGTTTTTTCTCATAATTAAGGAAATCTAGACTTATCAAGTTAAAGTAGTTAAAAGTAAGCACTAATAGGATTGATATAGTTAGAAATAACCAACCTTGGATAAAATTATACATTAAGATGATAAATAGGATTATAGCTAACCAAAAGAACACTCTTAAAATACTATTAAATTGATAATTCTTTTTAAGCTTCAAAATGCCTATAAAATGAAGTCCAAATACTATAATTATAAGACTTGCAAATTTTGAAATAAGAAGCTTATTTTGAGCCAATACCTGACCTATAAAAGTTGCACTTGCTCCAAAAAGAATGAATATAATAGAAAATCCAATAATGAATGAAAATAGATTAAAGATAGTATTTTTCGAAATTTTTGAACTACTCATATCCTTAATAGATATACCAGAAATGTATGAAATGTATGCAGGTATTAAGGGGAATACACAAGGTGAGATAAATGAAATTAGCCCAGCAATAAATGATGTTAAGATGTTAACTTCCATAATTCTCAAAATTTTAAGGTTCTATAAAGAAATACATAGAGTAATATGCAAGTTATTAAACTAAATGAACCCAAAAATGCCCATATTAAGATATAATAACTCTTAAATAAATCCATTGCAAAACCTCCAAGTAATGGACCAACTGCCCATCCAAGACTTTGAAAAAGACCAAAGAACCCTAGAAAACTTCCAATTTTATTCTTATTAGCTAATATACTTGCTATTGTTTGAAATGATGGAACTGCGAACATTTCAGCAATAGTTATTATTATAACTGAAATTATAAGGTGATTGAAATTTTGCGTAAATCCTATTGTAAAATAACCTATAAAGTAAAAGAAAGTTCCAAGTATTAAAGCTCTTTTTTCATCAATTTTTTCAATATAGTTTGATATTGGAATTTGTAGGAATACTACTAATAGTCCATTTATTGCATAAATTATCCCAAGCTCATTTTTTGAAATGTTAATATAATTTGTGGCATATACTGATAGTGTTGAAATCAATTGGGACATCGTAATGAAGAAACCAATTGAATATATTGAAAATAATAAAAATGTTCTATTATCTAAAATATCTTTTAGTGGAAATTCAAATTTACTTGAAGTTTTTTTAACATTTGGTATTGTAAGTTGCATAATTATTGAAGAGAAGAGTGTAGCAAAAAATGAAATGAAAAACAAAAGAGCAAATGATTTTGTAGCGATAATACCACCTATACCAGGACCTAATGCCCATCCTAAATTTATACCTACCCTATTTATACTATATGCAAAATTTCTCTCATCTTCCTTACTTAACTGTGCGACAAGTGTATCCATATTGGACATATTTATGTTAAAGAATAGGGAATTTAAAATTAAAATTGGTATAAATAATCTATAATCTAAATTGTATGTAATAATTAGACTAATTAGTAGGAAAATAATTGACCTTATTAAAAATGAATAAACTAAAACATTCTTTGAGCCAAAGTAATCCGAAAGGACACCTCCTAAAACTCTACCTATAATACCAAAAATTGTAGAAATGCCAAGCATTGAGCCTATTAAACTCATTGAAAGATGTTTAACTTCATATAAGTATATTGAGAGGAAAGGAAATGCAACTGAATATCCAAATGCCATAATTAGTCGAGCGAAAGTTAAGCTTAAAATATCTCTATTCATAAAGCTTTAAAATTTTAAAACTATGAACATTCCTAGAAACTTGAAGTATACGAAAGAACACGAATGGGTAAGAGTTGAAGATCGGATAGCGTTTATTGGCATTACAGATTATGCTCAAAGTCAGCTTGGTGATATTGTATATGTTGAGCTTCCAAAGTTAAACAAGAAATATCAAAAGGGTGAATCTATTGCTGTTCTTGAAGCGGTTAAAACTGCTTCTGATGTTTATGCTCCGATTAGCTGTGAAGTAATTGAAATAAATGAAAGTTTAAAAACTAACCCTGAAAAATTAAATCAAGATCCATATAATGAGGGATGGATTGCAAAAGTAAAAATTTTAAATGAAAATGAGATAAATGAACTATTAAATGCTGATGAATATGAAAAACTTATTCAATAATTAATTATCCTTTTACGACAATTATAGGTTTGTTCCTACTCACTTTTTTGCTTATTCCTGCAAGTTCAACCGCTTCTACTACCTTACTTACATCTTTATATGCTTCTGGTGCCTCTTCTAATAATGTTGCATCACTTTCAGCTCTTACAACAATTCCCCTTTCTGAGAGCTTCTTTAATAAACTTGTTTTTTGAACAATTTTTTTAGCTTTACTTCTTGAAAGAACCCTTCCTGCACCATGACATGAACTTGCAAATGATTCCTCTATGGATTTTGGCATTCCTACAAGAACATATGAATATGTTCCCATATCACCAGGTATCAAAACGGGCTGTCCAATGTCCTTATATTTTGGTGGTAATAATTTATGACCTTTTGGAAGGGCTCTTGTTGCACCTTTCCTATGAACTACTAATTTCTTACCATCGAATTCTTCAAGCTTTGCAATATTATGAGCAACATCATATAATATATGCATTTGAAGCTCCTCTGCACTCTTTTCTAACACTTCACTAAAAGCTTTTCTTACTTGATAAGTTATAAGCTGTCTATTAGACCATGCAAAATTTGCAGCACATACCATAGCTTTATAATAATCTTGACCTTCTTTTGAATTAAATGGAGCACAAGATAATTGTCTATCTACAAGCTTTATAGAATATTTACTTAAAACTTTATCAAACTCCCTAATATAATCACTTGCAATTTGATGACCAAATCCTCTACTCCCACAATGTATCATAATTACAACTTGACCTTTAAATAATCCGAATTCCTTGGCAACTTTCTCATCATAAATCTCATCTACAATTTGAACCTCTAAAAAGTGATTACCACTTCCAAGTGTTCCAAGTTGTTCCCTACCTCTATCTCTTGCAGTTTGACTTACTTTTGAAAAATTCGCTCCTTCCATATTTCCAAACTCTTCAATATAATTATAATCCTCATCCCAAGCATAACCAATCTTTGTTAGATATTTTAATCCTTCTTGTGTAATCCTTTCAAGCTCCTTATCAGAGAACTTAAATTTACTTCTTGCTCCTACACCACTTGGAACATAATCAAATAATTTATCTGCAAGCTTTACTTTATATTTCTCAATATCTTTTTCCGTCAAATTTGTCTTTATAATCCTCACACCACAATTTATATCATACCCAACACCGCCAGGACTTATAATACCACCATTATCAGGATCAAATGCAGCAACACCACCAATAGGAAATCCATATCCCCAATGTATATCAGGCATAGCAATGGAGAATTTTACAATACCTGGAAGTGTTGCGACATTTGTAACCTGTTCAAGTGCTTCCCCTTCTTCTATGATCTCATTTAAAAGTTCCTCCGTTGCAAATACAATACCATCTACTTTCATTCCCTCCTTATAGCTTCTTGGTATTCTCCACTTATAATCTGTAATTTTCTCTATAATTTTTCTCCAATCTCTCATAGTTAGAAAATTTTAAGGGATTAAAGGGAGTAAAATTAATACTTTAAACTTTTCATATTGCCTGCGTAGCTCAGGTGGTCAGAGCGCTTCCTTGGTAAGGAAGAGGTCGGCGGTTCAAATCCGCCCGCAGGCTCTTGTTAACAATATTTATCATTTTATCTATTCTGGTTCCAATAAATTTATACCTTATTTTCGTTTGGGCTCCTCCGGTAAATTGGCCTGGTGAGAAGGGTTTAGTCCTTGGACAAATTCAAAAAATTTTTTACTACCATGTTTCATCTGCTTGGCTTATGATGCTTTCATTATTTTTAGCATTAGTTTTTTCAATTTACTATCTAAGAACAAAGGATTTAAAGTTTGATATTCTTTCATATGTTTCAGTAAAGTTAGGCTTATTATTTGGAACTATTGCACTTATAACAGGTTCAATTTGGGCTAAGCCTGCCTGGGGAGTATTTTGGACATGGGATCCAAGACTTACGACGATGGCAATAACAATTCTATACTATTTTGGATATACTGCATTTAGAAATATGTTAAACGATGATATTGAATCAAGAGCAAGAATATCATCTTATATTGCAATAATTGGATTTATAAACATACCACTTACTTTTATTTCAATTAGAATTTGGAGGAGTGTTCATCCAATTGTAATTCAGGGTTCAAGCGAGGGATTTAATATGTCTTCTGAAATTACTTTTGTTTTGTTATTTAGCCTCCTTACTATATCTTTACTCTTTGCAATACTATTTTATTTAACTTATAAGGCTGATTACTTAGAGTTAAAAAGGAGGCTTAACACTTGATATACCTATTTCTATCTTACTTCGTATTTTGGGTTTTAATTTTTGTTTTTTTAGTAATCATTTATAGAAAGATTAAGAGTTTAGAGTAAGTTGGGATCTTTTAGGGTTCTTGAAGTAATACCTATATGCATCTTCTCCATTTGAATAAAAGCTTTTTAGAACTTGAATTCTCTTAAATCCAAGACCTTCGTATAACTTAATAGCATTTTCATTACTTACCTTTACTTCCAAATAAATATCTTTTCCAATTTTCATCGCTTCCCTTATTAGGGCTTTTGCAACACCCATCCTTCTATAATTTGGATGAACAGCTATGCTCTTTATGTGAATTGCATTACCTTCATCTGAAAATGCACAATATCCAATAACTCTATCTGATTCTGCAACTAAAATTTTATTAAAAGTTCCTTCTAAAAATCTATTCAAAAAATAAAAACCCCATCCTTCAAATTCAAATGAAAGTTTCTCAATTTCAACAACCTGAATCAGATCTTTTCTAATTGCTTCCCTTATTATAAACTGCATCAGGCTTTCTTATATAATTGGGCTCAAAAGTCTCTATGTCAATATAATCCTCAAACTTAGCAAGCCTTATAAGGTTTAAAGCGGATGGAATACCTTCAAAAATTAGATAATTTCTAAAACTTTCTTTTAAGAAATTTAGATCATAAATACCTTCCTCCAAGACTAAATTAAAATGTTCATCATAAGCACAAGCATAAAACTGGCCTTTTGGTGCAGGCAAAACCGGAATAACTTTAAGGCCTCTCATATTATATGCTATATTTTTAAGTGAGCTTATTGACTTAAACTTAATGTCAGGATAAACAATTTTTAGTGCTTTTGCAAATGCGGTAGAAATTCTTAAAGATGTAAAAAGTCCTGGTCCTCTTGAAATGATAACTTCATGCAATTTTGAAAGTTCAATACCAAATTTGTCTAAAAATTTATTTATATTCTCACAGTGCGAAAACTCTAAATACCAATTAAAATCCAAAATCAATTTTTCATAGTCATTTGCAAGAGCTATGGATAGGTATTTATAAGATGTTTCAACTGCAAGTATCATATATTTTTAAAAGCTTGGTCTAGGTCATTTATTAGGTCATCTACATGCTCAATACCAATTGAAAGTCGTATCATGCTACTTGTTATACCAATCCTTTGCTTTTCATCATCTTCAATATCTGAATGAGTCATACTCCAAGGATGTTCTGCTAATGATTCAGTTCCACCAAGGCTCACAGCAAGTTTAAATACCTTCAAACTATCCAAAAACTTAAATGCTTCTTCTTCACCTCCTTCAATATCAAATGAAATCATAGCACCAGGTCCAAGGCATTGTTTATTATAAATTTCCCTTTGCCTTCCTTCACAAAATATAGGATAATACACATTTTTGACTTTCGGATGATTTCTTAAAAATTCTGCTATTTTAATGGCATTTTCAGTTTGCTTCTCAAATCTAATTTTTAGCGTTTCAAGACTTCTCAATAAGAGCCATGCACTTAATGGGTCAATGATAGTTCCAAGAAATGTTCTCGTCTTTTTTATATCAGATATTAAACTAGATTTTCCGACAACAGCACCTGCTACAACATCACTATGGCCACATATATATTTGGTAGCAGAATAAACTACTAAATCCGCTCCTAAGCTTAATGGTTTTTGAAATATAGGACCAAGAAATGTATTATCTACTATTAAAAGTGCATCTATTTCCTTGGCTAATGTTGAAAAAAATTCAATATCAACCATTTGAATAGTTGGATTTGATGGTGTTTCAATGTATATAATTTTTGGCTTTTGTTCCCTTATCATATTTGAAACTATCCTTTCATCATCACTTACATAGAACTTCAAAGTGTTTATATTAAAGTCTTTTAAAAAGTGTTCAAATAGGTAATATGTGCCACCATAAAGTGGTGATGAATAGACTAACTTATCACCTGGCTTTAAAAATGTTAGAATTGTAGTTGAAATGGCAGACATTCCACTTGAAAAGACTGCACTATCTTCTGCATTATCGTAAAGGGTTAGTCTATCTTCAAGGATTTCAAGATTTGGATTATTCAATCTACTATAAATTAAACCAAGTTGTTCAGAAGGCTCTTTCTGTCTTAAGCCATAGGCAATTTCGAAAAACCTCTTGCCATCTGATGCACTTTTAAATACAAATGTAGAAGTTTGATAAATAGGAGGTTTTAGAGCATATTCGGACCACTCTGGGATATATCCATAGCTTAAAATTAAAGTCTCAGGTTTTAAATTATCTTTCTTTTTGTAATTTATACTCATAGCTTAAAATTTTAAAGCCTATAAAATTTCAAAAATTTTGCAATAGTTTAGAAAGATAGATGACTCATATAAGGGTTTTTAGCAGATAAAGCGATCCTAACAGGAGAAAGTATTCCTGTTGAGAAGGGTGAAGATGTAGTTTTAAGATTGGTTTCTGCTGTGCCTGGCACTACCTATATTTGTTCAAGTAAAATAGGAACTATTAGAGAAGGAAAGCTAAAGGTAATCGAGTAGATATTGCATTATTAAAAATGTCAGATAGTAAGAATAGTTGGTCTTGTTGGATTTTTAGATCCTTTAAAAAAGTTGGTTTAAAGGTAATTATGATAACGGGAGCTCATTTGATTAGTGCAATAGTTATAGCATTAGCCGAAGATAAATTTAGAATAGTTAAGGTTTTGCAAGATAATGATGAGGTAAGTTATAAAGTTTTTGCTTACAACTAATTTCTTTGAAGTTTTTTATATTACCATAACAACACTGATAGGTATGTCACTAGCTTCCTTTATGCTTCTGTATCACAGTGGATGGCATCATTTCGAACATTAACAATTGTCTTGCAATTTCTCGTTTTTTGGCTTGGTAGTTCCAGTCATAACCTTCTTAGAATATCTTAACATTTATATATCTACTTGGATTTTTCTTAACATCATCAACAAGTTCCTGAAGCTTAATTATGGATTTTCTAAGTTCTAAATAAAGAGAATCATCCTTTGTAAGCTTTCCTATTGTCCCTCTATGTTTTAAACTATCAACTTCAACTTTAATTTGATTTATTAAACTATCCAATGATTTAATTGTAGCTTTCCCTTCCTTAAGGATTAAATTCACGTTAGTTGACATACTATCAAAATTGGAGCTTTGTTTTCTTAAAATTTCCCTAGTCTCAAATGTAAGCTCATTTATATTCTTCAATGAATTATCAAAACTTTTAGAAATGCTTTCAATTTGGTAATTCGCATTCTTAGCAAGCTTATTCGTATTATATAAAATAGAATCAATCATCTTTGAAAGGTTCATTACAATTGTTAAAATTTGATCAAATGTAGGACTATCATATCCAATAATTGTATCGTTTTGGGACAAAATTTTTCCATTCCCTAACTCTATATCTATCATCCTTGTCCCAAGTGCAGAAGGTGTTATAACCTGAGCATAAGCTCCTTCTCTCAATTGATAACTCCTAAGACCAACTTTTACAATTACTTTATCATTACTTAAATGCACATCTATTACACTACCATCAGGAACACCTTTTATCAAAACTTGTGTTCCTTTTGAAATGAGAGTTGCCCTCTCAAGTTGGATATAATATGTATAAGTTAAATTTTGGCGCTTTTTTGAGCTTATCCAATTATAACCAAGAAAAAACAAAATAATGAAAATTAGAACAAATAAACCCGCTCTTATATAATCTAATCTACTAATTTCCATAAACTTCCAATATCATACTTACACCCATACCACCACCAACACACGCACTTACAATACCATAACCACCATCTCTGTTTCGAAGCTCATAAATTAGCTTAGTAGTTAAAATTGCACCTGTTGCACCAAGTGGATGTCCAAGTGATATAGCTCCACCATTTACATTGAGCTTTTCAAGAGGAATTGGGAATTCTCTTAGAACTGCTATAATTTGAGTGGCAAATGCCTCATTTAATTCTATAAGTTTAATATCATCTAAGGTTAAGTTTGCTTTTTTTAAGGATTTTGGAATTGCATAAGCAGGTGCAATACCCATAATTTCAGCAGGAACAGCAACAACTTGAAATGTAACAAACCTTGCCAGTGGTTTTAATCCTAATTCTTTTGCTTTCTCTTCACTCATCATCAAAACCGCTCCTGCCCCATCACTTCTTTGCGAAGCATTACCAGCAGTTACGGTGCCATCAACCTTAAAATATGGCTTTAAGCTTAATAGTCCTTCAAGCGTTGTGTCAGGTCTTATACACTCGTCCTTGTTAAATACCTTTTCAACTAACTGGATATTTCCATCTTCATCTTCCAATCTAACCTTTACCTTAATAGGAACAATCTGTTCATCAAACTTACCACTTAAAACTGCTTCTGTTCCCCTTTTGTGCGATAAATATGCAAATTCATCTACTTCTTCACGCCTGATATTATATATAGGAACAAGATTTTCAGCAGTTAATCCCATATTTAAATAATAATCTGTGAAGTTTTGGGCTATATAAGGTTCAGGTCTAAATACATAGCCTGGCATTGGAACAAGACTCATACTTTCAGAACCTCCTGCAATTGCAATATCAATTTCACCTATCATAATTCTATGAGCAGTTTGAGCAATTGTTTGAATCGAAGATGCACAATATCTATTAACTGTTACAGCAGGGATTGAGGTTGGTAATCCTGCCCTATATACAACAGTTCTTGCCATGTTCATTCCTTGATATGCTTCTGGAAATGCACACCCAACAACTAAATCCTCGATGAGATTTGGATCTATTTTTGTTTCATCCAAAATAGCCTTTATAACCTCAGCCAATAGGTATTCTGGTCTTGTATCTTTGAGTGTCCCTCTTGGAGATTTACCGATAGCAGTCCTTTTTGCAGATACAATAACCGCACTTCTCATAATGACCTCCTTTTACTTCTTTTTAACAGGCACTTTAATTTCTTTTTCACCTGACTTCTTAAACTTCAAGTTTAGTTTAATTGTATCACCTTCATTTAAATCTTTTTTTAGATCTATAAGCATTATATGTAGACCTCCTGGCTTAAATTCAACTTCCTTTGAAATTTCAAGTTCTTTTAATTCTATCATCTTCAATGCATTACCTTCTCTAATTGTAGAGTGTATCATAGTCATATTTGCACAATCACAACTAACACTATACAATGTATCAACATCCTTTTGGTTATTCTTTATTTTCATATAGACTGCACTTGCACCACCTTTCATTCCAACCCTTGCATATGGATTTTCAACTTCTATATTTAAAATTATAAGCAAGTTCATACTAAATCCCTCCTCTTAAAATTAATTCAAATAAAATATCATTTGACACACCTTCTCCCCTATAATATATGCTTTTGTGGATATTCAAGCTTATTGGTAAATTAAGAACATTAAATCCATAACTTAAACCAATTGTTATTTCATGAGAATTTAAAGCTTTCTGATACATATAGTTGATAACAGGTCCAAGC
>FWWL01009543.1_pt1 | contig 11697 bp, 14 predicted proteins | sample 2228331 | NCBI WGS metagenome assembly FWWL01 (sample SAMEA103939775, study PRJEB20133) | metagenome
AGATGCGCATGAGGTCTGCGAGCACAGAAAGGTCGAACGTCTACCGCTGGAGGTCGAGCGCCGCTTCGGCCTGCTGGGCGCGCTGTGTGAGCTCACGCTCCCGCAACTCAAGCTCCTCTCGAACCCGCTTGTCGCGCCGGAGCGAGTCAGCAATCTCCGCCGCCAGCTTCGCCTCGTCTATATCAAGGGCGCGCCGAGCGTTGCCAGCTTGAGCGAGCGCTCCGAAGGTTTGAGCGAAGGACTCCCAGCCCATCTATCACCGCCAGCTGCCGGTCCCCAGCGGCCTCACCCATGGGTTCGGGCCGCTGGGATAGATGCCGCCCCAGCCGCCTGGGCCATACCCCCCGCCGTACGCACCGCCCGGCGTCTCCCAGATGGCGACAGGTGGACCGGGGAGTTGCCGGTTCCCACCGCCAAGGAAGGGAACACCCATAAGCAGACCGATAGTCCCAAACAGTCTGCTGTACGCATCCTCCTGACCCTGATGGAGCGCCTGACCGGCTGAGAGAGTCTGTCCAGCACCGCTGAGGACGCCTTGAGACGCGAGCTGATGGAGGCCGAGGCGTTGCGATATGGAGTTCAGAACTCCCTGCAGCCCCGTCCCGACGTTCGCCAGCGCCGCTCCGAGCGTACCGTGTTGCGTTTGGAGCAGCTGTGACCTCGTCCCGGCAGCTGCCTGAGCACGCTGACCCGCTAGGTTGGCCATCGTCAGAGCCATGATGCGGTGGAACGCCGGCGAGTTCGGGAGCACGCCGCGCGCCGCGAGCTGGGCCGCAACTAGGTCACGCGTCTTCGCAAGGCCGTAGTCCATGCCGGCCATGGTGGCCCCATAGGTCTTCTGAAGCTCAGGCACCAGCTGGAACGGGCTCTGGCTATAGTAATCCCGGACAAGTTGGCCGAGGGCACCGGCCATAGTCGAGGCCTGAGGGATAAGGTCCAGAGCGCTTAAAGCCTGAGTCTGCGTCTGCGACAGCAGTGGGAGCCACGACTGCGCAACGTCCGAGGCGTACTTCGCCGCGGATAGCTGGTACTTCCTAGCGTTATCACCGCCGGGAAACAGCTTTATGCCGAACGGCATGGTGATGGCGTTTATCAAACTGCCTAGGCCTCCCATATCACGACCCTCCTATCCAGCCAGTTGGTGTCGGCACGAGCAACAGTAGCCCAGTGGTGCTCGTGCCGAATGCAAAGGACTGCCGTTCCTCAACTGGCACGACACACCGCACAGGCTGCGTCGGACGCCCTACCACGAACACAGGCAACTTGCGCTCCCTAGCAGGGGGCAGCTGCAGATAATAGACCTGCTTGGGTGCCGTCGGAGCCGGTGTGACGATAAGGGCTCTCGCCGCCAAGGCTTCGTCCTTCTGCACAAGGAGCTGAACCGCATCCTTCTCCAGAACCTCGTAGGCGTCGAGCGTCTCAACGGTTGCGCCGCTCATCACCGGCACCACCTGCTGCACTTTCGCCCTTGATAGGTCGATTCTCATTTCAACACACTATACTCTACCTGTGCCTCCGAGATGGACAGGCACTTATAGGTGAACAGGATAGTGAAGTAAACGCTTCGGCCCACCAGTGCGTTCGTGAACCTCTGCTCAAAGAGAGCCTCCTGCGGCCCGACCTTCTGGAGAGAGTCCGCCATCACATGCGTCTCTATCGGGTACACCTCTACCCGGCCAGTGTCTGAGACGGCCCTGAGCAGGCCGACCTGTCTCGGCGTCGTCTCAGCGGAGGGGTCGGTCCATGTCCCGTATAGCCGGAACGCCAGCACACGTTTCAGACGCGCCCGAACCGCTTCTCCTTCGCCGCTGAAAGGCCCAAACGTCACGATGAGGGAGCCGCCATCAATCCCGCGGAGGGCAGGATGATAGGCCTCCGGGTGTTCGTAGGTAATGGTCCTGTGATGCAACGACACGCCGCCGCTGGAGGCCGTCGTCCGTCTGGCGAGCAACATGGTTCCGGCGAGGTTGGGTGCGTCCGCGAGAGCGACTGCGTGGACGCGCCCATAGCCGGCATCGGTCCACTCCGACGTTGCACCATCCATGACGAGGGTCCTGCCGCCAACGCTGAGGTAGTAGAGGTCCTCATTGGTCCACGCCAGTGCGTAGGGCTGCTGTGCCGTCACAAGCTCGCCCTCGAGGCGTCTCTTGTTCCGGCAGTCTATGGCCACGAGGTCGTCACCGCCCCCGCCATCGCCAGTGTCGCCGCCGCCACCTCCGTCCCCGCCGTCACCGCCTATCCCGCCAATCGGGAAGTCGGTGTATGCAATCTCAATCACCAGCGTTTCGACACGACGCCGGTACGTCCCGGAGCCGCCTGCAAGACTGGCTATTATCTCGTGGTCTAGACGCACCCGGAAGGTTGCCCAAGGGCTCCTCGACCCTGCCGGGACGTCCTCGGGAATGCCGTCGCCGATTGCGAAAGGCGTCTCCGCGCCGGCGACAACGGCCCCAGCCACCTGCGTGCCGGCAAGCTCTATGCTGCCGCCAGCAGTAAACTCGAGTCCGGCGTACGTGTGGTACCTTGACACGCCGCCGACTGCCGTCCAGATAGGCTCTGTCGCGAGGTCCGTGCCGGTCATGGACGCAAGCCGCACCGTGATGACTGACCTGTCCTCCGGCACGCCCAGCTGGTGCCAGCTGAGGGTGCCGCTCTGGGGCAGCCGCACCGCCTCGTGGTCCGAAGCCCATTCCTCCCTCTGGAAGGTGATGCCGTCGACACCGGCAGTCACAAGCATGGTCGAGCTCAGCCCGACTTCCTCCGCGCCACTGCGCAAGTCGATCTCTGCCAGCACAGTGCCCATCAGATTGCCCTCGAACCGTCTTCGAACAGCGCCCGGTACTCCGGCCCGAACAATCTGTCCGCTATTCGCCGGGCTGCTGGTGTCGCCTGAAAGCCCTCTGCCGCACCGGACACATAGACCTCATTCTTGCCAAGCCACAGCAGGAGGTGGCCCAGTGAAGCTATCGTGTCGTGGCACTGACAGCCGACGTTGTCGACCAACTCGACCTGAAAATCCTGTCCCGAGGAGCCGCTCACAAGGAACCTCTGGTTTGGCGTCCACACCATCAGCGGAGCCCCGAGGCTGGCTATCCCGGTAATCGGTTGCGTATCATCCGCCCCTATGGCTAGACTGATACCCTCGGTTGGGAAGCCTGTGAGACCAGCTCCCCAATGCCTCGGCGAGCCAAGATTGCTGAACGCAATCAGGTTGCGCTGCTCCCTTGTTGGTTGGACCTGTCCGCCGCTGGTCACATTGCCGTACGTCCATGTCCCGTCTGCGATGACAAGCCTGTTACGATGGGAAGTGACAATGGTCGCGGGCGGAGGCGGCTCCAGCGTCCCAAGTGCGTCGCCGGTCGGGAACATGTCGACGACGTCGCTGTCCTCATACGCATCGTGCAGCTCCTGCACGGCAGGTGGTTCAGGTCTTGCCACAGCGTTCTGCCACAGACCTTCGAGGAAGATGACCAGGCCCAGCGGGGCATGCGGCATGATGCGATACGGCACGCTCCCGCCATCAGGGCATCTGTAGATGCACACCGCACGCACGGATGGCGGAATCTGGTTCCACCGCACCGTAATCTGGATGTGGTGCTCCGTGTCCGTCGCGCTCAGGGTGACGTTGCGCAGCAGATGGGGCGTTTCGTAGAGGGTGTCGTCAAAGTCGGCGTCCCTGACGAGATAGGTGAAGGCGTAATAGTAGGTCTCCCCTGCCGTTAACGTTCCCGCCACTCCATGCCTGCCGCTCGGCACGACGTCGAGCTGGAAGGCTGAGGCGCTGGGCGGCTCCAGCCCGGCCCTGTCTGAGACGAGCACCTCGTAGCCGCCGGTAGGCTCGATTGTTTGCCTGAAGCGCATGAGCGTACTGCCGTCGGACATGCACCAGTAGACAGCGTCCCCGAACTGGCAAGCCCTGACGCGGGGCACTGGCCAGCGATACTTGAATGTCTCCGGCGGGACGTCCGGCACTGGTTGAGCATACGGGAACGTCTGAAACGTTTGCTTCAGCAAGAACGCCGGGGCGTCGGACCCACGCTCCAGCACAGGGACGTACACCTCGAGGTTCACCAAGTGCCACAGTGCGGGGTCGTCCATCACCCTGAACACCAGCAGCCTGTCTGCTGAGAGCATGCCGGTCTCCTGCACATATGGCCAGCGTACGTCACCTCTCGAGTATCCCGAACGGTAATAAGCGAGGCCCACGACGGTGCCCGGACCTATGATGCGGTCGACACCGAGGTGGGAGAGGCGAAGGACACCGTGCCTTGCCGGCAAAAAGCCGCGAATGAGCGCAGACCGCGGCGGCTCAAGCAGGGCCGGGTCGGTCATGGTGTCCATGCCGACCGGTGCCGGTATCCTCGCAACAAGGTTTGGCATCAGAAGAAGATGACAGTCACGTCCACCGCAGAAGCCGCGTTCAGCACGAAGCTTGTCTGGGACGCGGCTCTGGTCAGAATGAACCAGCCAGTGGCCAGAATGCCTATGCCGGTGTCACCACTGACGCCTTTGAGCGTGATGGCTACTGTGCTGGATGCAGGCATGACCACTATCACGCCGCCCGCCGTGCTCGGGAAGTTGATTGTGTTGGCCCCGGCTGCAAGGCTGGTCGTTCTGATTTCGATAGGCGAGTGTTCGTTCAGCAGCTGGTCCAGCGGAAGCAGGATGCTGCCGCCGGACGACGGCAGGCCCTGCAGGGTTGCAGACAGCATGGCTGTGCCGATGCCGCCGGTGGAGCCGCCAATTGGCCGCGTTTGCATGCTTACCTCCTGTATCTCCGTGTATCCGGTATAAGCTGAGCGTCGTACTCAGACGCCGCCCGCGAGCTGGCCCAGCGCAACACGCTGTCCAGTTCCTGCGCGGCCTGCGCCTCGAAGGCCTTCGCCCGCGTCAGCATCTCGTTGTCGCCGACCATGTACTTGCCCAGCTCGACAATCGCGAGGTGCAGGACGCACGGTATGAACTGGCTGGGAAGGCCGGCAATGGTGTCGCTGTCTGACGCGGGCGGCAGGACAGACGCTCCGTAGAGCACTTCGATAATGCCGTCGACATTCGGCCTAGGCAGGATGTACAGAGAGCGTCCTGAGACCGCGTACAGGGAGGGCGTCCCCGCACCGACAGCGTTGATGTCCTGCATCCGGGTCAGGATGAACGTGTTGGCCGGCTCAAGCGGCTTCCGCGTGTCGCCGGCCTTCCACACGACCTTCAAGATGCCCGTGGCGTCCGGACCCACCAGCCCTGAGTCGTCGTACAGGGACAGCTCTGCTGGCCCGGTGTCGGTACTGCCGGTCAGGGCGTACTGTGCCGTTCGAAGCTGGTCCAGCCCCGGGACCTCGCGCACTACAAGATTGCACGCGGCTTCGATGGCTTGGTTAATCAGCGGGTTCGAGGGCTCAGGCCTCCACGGAGGTGCCTGGCCCTCGTACCGCCCGGCAAGTTGCGTGTCGATAGGCGGCGGTATCTGGAGCGCGCGCCTTATCCAATCACGCATCTGCGCTCGGTTCACGTTCCTCCTCCGTGTAGCTCACGCAGGCGGTACGGAACCGGCGGCAGCAACGCACGCCGTAGTCGTCCTCTACAAGCTCATCTTCGTAACAAGGAGCCCCTGTGTACCCGTCGCGTGTTTTGCGCCCCCAGCCCCGCAACCGCCTGCGTGGAAGCGGATTGCGCTTGTACTTCGGCTTGGTAGCCATCACGCGCCATAGGTACCGTAGGTCCCGCGCCAGTCATCTGCGCCCCACGCAAACCGCGCATACTGAACGACTATCCACGAAAGGCGCTGGGTGTCCTTGTCCACGATGGTCTTCGGGCGCTGTCGGACATACCAGTACAGGTGATGCCGCTGGCCGAGAACAAACCATGCAGCTCCGTTGTTCGTGTCGAAGTACGGCCATTCAAGCGCTCTCAGGCCATCCTGCCGGATGACGTTCTGGTTCAGGTTCGGGCTGTTCGGCTCCCAATCGGTCTGCAGCAGCTGTCGCGCGACGAAGCGGTTCTGCGGCGATATCACAAGCAGCCGCGCGTCGTTGCGAATCTTGTGCAGGTTGTTGGGTGCCATCTGCGTGGTCAGGGCGATCAGCGCGGCCTTCAGCGACGTCGCAGAGAGCGCCACGTCCGTCGTCGGGCGGTTTGCCACAGTCACGGACGGGTTCTGCGCCGACACAGGATGTGCGATGTTGAACAGCGAGACACCGTCTGCCATGCCGGGAACGGATGTGCCGCTCTGGAAGCCGACAGTGCCGAAGAAGCGCGCCGCACAGATTTCCTCCAGCGTGCGGAAGCTCTGGGCGAACGCTCCACCCTGCATCGGAACGATGCGGTTGATGACGCCGTACTGGTCATCCTCGACATCCACGAAGGGGATGGCAAAGCCAAGCGCGTAGTCCAGCACGATGTACTTCTTGCCGAAGCTCGCGCCGAAGTCGCCGTGGGGCACCGTCTCGCCCGGTCGAATGCGCTCAGGCAAGCCCGGACGTATCCAACCCTGAGACTGGATAACCCTGCTCTTTGTGGTCTCAACATGGAACAGCTCGGATATGACGCTCGGGTACTCGTCGTACTCGATGTTGAAGTGCCTGTCAATCCCGGGCGCGAGAAGGACGCTGAGGTCTCTAGCTGGCATCGTTGTACCTCCTTAAGCCGTGTACCGCGTCCCGACGCGCACCTGAGACGCAGTCGGCACAATGCGGAAGCGAACGAAGGTCCTGGTCGAGGCCGTCCCGTAGGTCGGCTGGTCCTTGTCGATCGCGGTAATGACGGCGATCTTGTTGTTGGCGTTGTTGCTGTCGAGCTCGACTACGTTGCCAGAAGCAATCCGGAAGCCGAACTGCGCCCCGATGATGCTCTCGGTGACGGTGTAGTTGCCGCCGTTGTTGGTGACTCGTGCTCTGAACTCCGACTCCTCTGTCGCCAGAAACACGCCGAGGAGTGAGCGTGTGCTTGGCGACCCATCGACGCCCATCGCATACTGCGGCACCGGCGTGACTGGCACCGCGTTTGGGTCTACATTGCTGGGGTAGAGGACGCCAGTGGCCCTGCCGTTTGCGTCCGTTGTAATCGCATGGGCCGCGAACCCGAGGATGCCGTGCGTTCCGAACCGCTCACCTGTCGTCGCCGTCGCCTCGGTGTTCGTCGCGATACGCACCGTCCCGTCGGCCTTCAGCACCACGATGTCGCCTGCCTTGATTGTCTGGCTGGCTGCGACTGGATAGTACGCAATCTCCGGCGCGCCGTCCCCAGCGGAAGCGAAGGTTATATCAGACATCTCCTACCTCCGCAGACTCGCCCGTCTCGCGGGTCACTTCGGCCTCGCTGGGCTCCGGTTCGGGCTCAATCGGCCTCAAGTACCTGTACGGTAACAGCGATACCTGCACCAGCATATTACCGTCCTTTATCTCAACCATGTCAAGGCCGGGGTTATAGCGGAACAGGAGCCTCCTGCTCTGGCCAACCCTGACCTCGAACCATGCGTTAATCGGGCTCACTACTTTTTCTTAAACCCCTGCACCAAGAAGCTGCGCCGCGCGCCGGACGCGTGTCGTGCGCGGTCTCTGGCCTCCTTGACGGCGTCCTCGACGCGGGCCGCGGCCTCCGGCGATGCGGGTATGTGGGCCTGCGTAGCCCCCGTCCTCCCGTTGCGCCGCCATCGTGCCGCCTCCCGCTCGACCTCCTCGGCTCCAAGCATCCGCACCACTTCGAAGTAGCTCATGCCCGCCGTCGGACCGATAGCTCCGGACGCGATGTGTTCCTCGGCAATCCTCTGAGCGTCTTCTGCCGTGAACTGCTCCCGACGGAAGCGTGGCGGAGCTCCGCTGATGTCATCACCCTGTATCTCCCGGTGATAGGCCTCAGCATCGGCATCAATCTGCCTCTGGAGCTCCTCGACTTCCTCTTTAGACTTGACGGCCAGAACAAGGTCCCCGTTACGGATAAGCTGCCCGTTCGGGCCGAACACCAGCCTGCGCCCGGGATGCTGCCGCAGAAAGTCCGCGGCTGTGTCGCCGATAGCCTTCGGTCCCCAGACCTGCGGGTCGAGTATCCAAGTAGGCTCTTCATGGTCGCCAATCTTGTAGGCTTTGCGCTCCTCGGGCGTGATTGTGAATATGTCCGTGGGCGGGCGTCTCGGCCTTGAGTCACCGTCCACCAGCGGCTTTGGCTCCACGAGCGGGCGCTCTGGATGGTCTGCGCCCTCGCGCGCCATCGCCGTATCGATGGCCCTGTTAACGCCAGCGCGCTTCAGAAACTCGTCCATGTCCTTGATTGCGTCGCTCATCCTAGCTCCTCTCTGATGCGAATGGCCTCCTCTCGGGAGACGCCAAACTGCCTCATGATGTGTCGTATCTCAGCACTCGGCCTGCCTCTTGCGCCAGCGCCGTTGATTGCTGGAGTGGTGCTCATGCGCGGCGTCGGTGTGCCCGCCGCACGCCGTTGCTGGCCGCCCATGGCGGACGCCCTTGCCGCGACCTCATAGACGCGCGCGGCATCGTAGCCTTTGGCAATCTTAGCTTCGATAGCCATAGCGCGGAGTATGCGGGCTCCCTCCTCGGTGCCGTGGAGGTGCTGCGGCAGGTGCTGCGCCATAGCTTCGAGCTCCTCGCCGAAGACACGGCGGAAGGCGTCTGTAATACCGACGCGGCGAAGCTGCTCCTCGGTCGCCGTCGCGGCGGCACTCTGGTACTGCAGGAAGCGCTGGGCAACTCTGGCGGAGATGTCAGCTATAGCCCTAATCCAATCCTCCTGCGTTCCGTCCTCGAGGGCCTTCGCATAGTACTCCACCAGCTCCTGCGGGATGGCCTCGAACTGGGGTGGAGCTGTCTGCTGGGCGGCTTGAAGCTGCCCGAACCTGTCAGAGGGCACCGCGCTGGCTTGCTGAACGGACGTATCGTGGGCCGCCGGCTGACCCAGACGACCTAGCAGGTCATCCTCGTCGCCGAGGTCCTCCTCAGCATCAGCGTATTCCGGTGCGCCGGGGGCTTGGCCGGCGTCCTCTTCGCCGTCGGCGACACCCTGCGCCGCATCCTGTTCCATGTCATCAAGCTGGTCCAGCTGGTCCAGCTGGTCCAGCTGGTCGACATCCTCTGCCATCACTCATCCTCCTCCGCCTGCTTGAGCAGCTCCGGCAGGCGCGCTATCAGGGCAAGAGCCGCACAGTAGCCGCGCAGGTAGTTTATCCTGTTCGGCTCTACGCTGTCCGACATCAGCAGGGCGAAAGCAGTCTGCATTTCAGTGTTAATCCAGTCCGAGAGCCGGTCCCAGCCCTCCCAGTTCGTCAGGAGCTGGTACAGCTCCTTGTTCTTCGGCATTGTTCACCTCCTCCAGTTGCTGTGCCGATGGCACGACAGGCGGCGGTCCAAGCCACTTCTCAGGCCTGCGCTCCTGCTCGGCAAGGAGCGCCTCACGCGCCGCGTTGTATTTGAGCAGGGCCAGCTGCGGCGGCAGCTGGACGACGGCCTGCAGGTAGCTGTCCTGAATGGCCATCTTTCGGACCACCTGCGCCGCCCGTTGCTCGGGGTTAGCGGTCTCTGTAGTCGGCGTCGGCACAAACCTGTATCTGCCGTTCAGCACCTGATGGTCGACTATTGTTACATCCGGGCCGGGGCCGACTACGGGCAGTATTCCAGACAGCTGGGCTTCCATGGCGTACATGTCGAGGATAATCTCGAAGGTTCTGCGGATGGCGCGTTGCATCGAACTGAACATCAGGGAGAACTTCGCGGCGACCATCTGCTCCATGGACTGGACTTCGGTGGCCTTGCGTGCCGGTCCAGCGGCCAGCAACGGTCTCCCCTGACTTGTAGCCAGCCCGGACGCCCGCACGAAGAGGTTCCTCCACGCTTCCTCCATCTGGGCAAGTGCCTGCATGTTCCACGTCAGGGGCCGGATTTCCTCGACGTTGTTCGTGCGCAGAACAGCGCCCGGGTAGATACGCTGTTTTCCAAAGTGGAGACTGTTGCGCTCCGTGGTGATGAGCGCCGGAGTCGCCGCAAGGTTCAGGCTGTCGATGTAGGCCCTCAGCAGGGCGGTCGCTTCCTGCTGCAGCGGCTCCAGCAGCGCCACTGTACCTGTCCCGGCTATCTGGCCCGGTATCTCGATGGCATTGGCCAGAACGTACGGCTTCTCACGGTACCTGTACGGTCTGAAGAACAGGACGGTGTTGGCACTCGGGCAGACGAGGGCCTCCCAGAGCTCCCTGACGGCATCGCCGCCGGCGACGATGTTCCCATCGGCATCGGAGATGAGCGGCACGGTCCCGACGATGTAGTAGCACGTTATCGGAGTATCCTCGTCCTGCAGGCCTTCACTGCTCACGCCGGCGGCATCGGCCCTGTCAATGTCAGCGTCTGAGGGCTCGTAAGCTGCCCGGCGTGCTATGCAGGTCCTGACGGCCTCCTCATCAAGGTTCCACTCGTCGATGCCGCGAAGCAGTTCCTCTCTGGTAAAGTGCATGCGCTCCACAGTACAGATTGCATCCTCAACGCTCGCGGCACTGGCCGGGTAGAGGTAGAAATCGGTAGGGCTCGGCACCCGGAATCGCACCCCGGAATAGACCACCGATGAACCAAGGACAGGGTCATTGGCGCTCTCCACATCCCAGTAGACGCGCATAACGCCGTACAGGCCGGCGTTTGCGTAATAGAAGAGCCTGTACAACGCGGAGTGGATATCGGCCAGCATGGCCGCCTCATTTATCCAGCGCTCCACGATTTCGGCGTGCTCTGGCGGCGTGGCACCGATTGGCTGGACGACCACAAGCAGAGGGCGCTCCCAGCCGGGCACAACGTTGGCGAGCACGTCGTAGAAGTGCTCTGCCGTCAGCGGGTCTTCGAGCTCACAGGACCCTTGCCATCGGCGGGGGCCCGGCGTCGACTCGCCGGACAGCTGCGCCCAGAGCTCCTGTATGCGGTCATCCCTGTCTCTGGCCGCGGCGATGGCGCTCTCAACGCGCTCGAACAGGCGCAGAAACATTTCGCGGACATCTTCCTCGTCCCAGCGGTCGATGTCCGGGCCGACGACATCGCCGCGGGTCCTAAGCCGCGTCGCCGTCTCCGCCGGATGTCTCACCAGCGATCTCCTTCGTATACCTCGTGACGCCCTGTATGAGGAGACGGTTCCATTCTGGCGCGTCAGCGTGTATTACGTCTGCCATCAGCAGGGCCGTTATTCTGGAATATCCGCTAGCACCCAGCCTTTCGCAAAGGTTCTTCCATCGCTCGTAGACGCCTCTGTTTGCGGAAACGGTGGCCGCCGTCTGGGTCCTCCGTACCACACCTCCGGTTTTGGCTGCTGCCATGGTGATGTCCACCCCCTGTTGTACTGGTTCAGCATGTGCAGGGCCAGTCTCAGCGACGAGACGCAGTCGTCGTGTGCGTTGCCCGCGCCGCCGCGTCTGCCGCCATCCAGCTGCACATAGTTCATGAGCTCCATTATAGTCCGCGTGCTGTTGATGCGCAACGTTGTACCCAGCCGTTTATCCCGTTCCAGTCTTTCCGCCAGCATACCATCCAGATAGGCTTTGGACTGCGCGGATACCGGATATCCGTACCGCCGGTCGTCGTGCTCGTACAGGTTTGTGTACAGTTGTACCTCAGTCAGCGCCGCAATCAGCGCGTGGCCATGGTTGTTGCGCTCCACGCAAATCTCAGCGTTGTTGTAGTGTGCCCCGATGCTGGCGATTTCCTCTGCGGCGTCTACGGGATT
>FWWL01006502.1_pt1 | contig 11696 bp, 7 predicted proteins | sample 2228331 | NCBI WGS metagenome assembly FWWL01 (sample SAMEA103939775, study PRJEB20133) | metagenome
TGCGCCTCCAGCCGCTTCTTCCCCTGCTCGCCGCTGTAGGTCTCGGCGATGTTCTTCAGCGCCGCCGCGGCAATGCGCGCCGCCTCGTCGTGGGAGACGCGGAGCCATTCGTCGCGGCCGCGCTGGAAGTACTTCTTCGGCGGCAGGCCGTCGCGTTCGCGCGGGAACCCGGCTTCGACCCACTCCTTGTAGCCTTTGCGAACCAGGCAGCCGTTCACGCGGCGGTCGCCGTAGAAGCGCCGCGTGAGGGCCAGGCCCTTCTGGCAGATCCGGGGATCCCAGCGGTGGCTTGCGCGGTTGCCGGCCAGATCGGCGGCCTCCCCGTATCGCATCGAGGGTCCGATCCGCACGACGACGCCGTTGCGCACGTACGCCTTCAGGATGCAGTTGTGCGTGTCGTTGGGCGCGCAGGTGAACGTGAAGACGGAGTCGTGCTTCCACAGGTCCCGGTAAGCGCGCTCCCAGTCGCGATGGGGGTAGGCGGCCAGCGGATTCTCGATCGCCTGCAGGCCCCAGGACTCAGCCGTAGACGCCAGCAGGCCCCCGAAGCCGGCCGCGCCAACCAGCGCGAAGAAGTCGCGGCGGCTCTTTTCATGACTCATGACTTGCCTCCTTCGAAGGAACGCAGGAATGCCACAATGGCCTCGACTTCCGCCTGCGTCAGCGCCGGACGCACCGGAGCCGCCGTGGCGAAGCCGGCCATCGCCGTGCCGCGGCGGCCGCGGCGGATGGTTTCCACCAGGAACGTGTCCGTGGCGCTGGCGAGCAGCGCCGGGTTGTTCAGGGCTGGGCCCTCGCCGCCTTTGCCCTCTGCGCCGTGGCATCCGCTGCAATAGCGCTCGAAAAGGACGCGGCCGCGTGCGGGATCCGCTGCCACCCAGCGCGGCGGCCGCGGGTCGCGCTCGGTTGCGCCGCCAAGCTGCCGCAGATAGGCGACCACGGCGCGGATCTCGTCTTCGCGGAGGCCGTCCGGCCTCCGCCAGCCCGGCATGCGGCGGCCCGGACGGCCTTCGGCGATCGTCTTCTCCAGCAGTTCGTCGGGAGCCAGGGCGAGGAAATCCGGATTCGCGACGCTCGGGAAGGAGACCAGGCCAGGAAGGCGGCGGCCCAGTCCGCCGGGCCCGTGGCAGCCGGAGCAGAACGCGGCGAACAGCGTTTCGCCGTCGGCGGCGAATTCGCGCTCGCCGAAGCGGGCGACGCGCACGCGGTCGCGGGGCACGTAGCGGTCCGGCAGCTCGCGCGCGCGCAGGCTCAGCGTGTAATAGGTGAGCTGCCGGATGCCCTCCTCGGGGAGCGGCACCGGCGGCATCTGCGATCCGGCCACCACCGATACAGGCGAGCGGAAGTGCTCCGCCATCCAGGCGGCCACGCGGCGCCCGCCGGGAACGCCGGCGAAGTTCAGACGGCCCGGGTCTTTCAGTCCGGCGGCGCTCAGATCCGGTCCGTCGTCGCCGCCCGTGCCATTGACCCGGTGGCAGCCCAGACAACCGGAGCTGAGGAACACGCTCTTGGCCGCCACCAGCGCCGAGGCGCCGATGCGCGTGCGCAGGAAGATCTCCAGCAGCCGCTGATCGCCGGGCGGAACCGCATGGAAGGCCTTGCGCCAGGCGCCGCCCTCGCTGGCAGCTTTTCGAAGATGCTTCTCGTGCCAGGCTGGATCATAGCCGCGCAGACCGGCGAAGGAGAGGTCGGGCCCTTCCATGCCGCCCTTGTCCGGCCGGATCGTGCCGCCGCGGCCGTCCACGCGGTGGCAGGCGTAGCAGTCCAGCCGTTCGAACGCCAGCTCGGCCTGCCGCAGAGTCTTCTCGCCCGGCACGCCGAGGGAGACGTGGCAGGCGCCGCAGCCGGCCCAGGACATCTCGCGCGGCAGCATGGGCTCGGGCCAGAACTCCACATGGCCGTGCGCATCGGCCTTCTCCGTGGCGGCGCCCTGGCCTCCGTGGCAGACGGTGCAGCCGAATTCGGCCGGGTCGTGGACCACGGGCTTGTGCGGCTTGACTGCGTCCGGCCCGCGCAGCCCGGACTCGCCCGGCGCCATGCCCACGTGGCAGCTGACGCAGCGGTCGGTGATCTTCAGCGAGGGATTGACGATCTGGCGCAGCTGTACAGTCACGGGGCCCGCCTCCCCGTGCGCCGAAGCCTGGATGCGGCGCCATTCGCGGAAGAAGTTCTCTTCCACGGCGGCCGCCGCCAGCAGCCCCAGGGCCGCCAGGCTCGAGATCAGCAGCAGGTACTTGTTCTTCCTCATCTCAGTGCACCGGCCAGTCGGCGGGCGACCAGAAGAACTCCCAGTTCGGCCCGCGGAAATACGTCCCTATGACGGTCAGCACGACGAAGCCGCACAGGAAGCAGGTGAACAGGGCCAGCGCGCCGGCGCGCGTGGACCGGAACCGGCGCATCGCCCAGATCGAGAACGCGGCGTAAATGGCGGTGAGCACCGTGCCGGGGTTCAAGACGGTGATGACGAGCTGGTGGATGCCTGGGAACCACTCGCGCAGCCAGCCGAAGCGGATGGCGAAGGCCTCCACCAGGATGGCGGCCGACAGGCCGAACACGAGCGAGAAGCGCACCAGGGGCCAGCCCCCGGGGCCGCCGAACCAGCGCCCCGTGCCCCCGGCCTCCCGGTCCAGATACGGAATCAGGCCCAGGCCCAGGAGCACGATGGCCGGGATGCCGATCCCGCCCATGAAGGCGCTGAAGGAGACCATCTCCTGCAGCCCGAGGAAGTACCACGGCGCCTTGGCGGGATTTTCGGGCACGTTCGGGTTGGCGAGTTCCTTGAGCGGCGCGTCCCAGCCGATCGACAGCGCCAGGCAAATGGCCGTGGTCGCCATCAGCACGCCGAGTTCGGCGTAAAACAGATGCGGCATGGACGAAACGGTGTTCTCCGGGCCGCGGCCGACGGCAGGCGTCCGGCCCCGCACGATCGCCGCCAGGTGGTAGGTCTTGCGGGGCTCCTCCGTGAACACGGGGTAGGCTTCCTCCCGCTTCTCGCGGGCGAGGATCTCGTCGGCGTCATCCGGGCGGGCCAGGCCGCCGTCCTTGCGCACGCGCCAGAAATGCACGGCCAGCAGCGCCGCCAGCACGAGCGGCAGCAGCATGACGTGGAGCAGGTAGAAGCGGATCAGCGCCTCCGCGCCCACCGTGTCCGAGCCGAGCAGCAGGAGCCGCTGCAAGCCGCCGGGATCGAAATATTCCGTGATGCCGAGCGCATCGGTCACTTCCCGGGGCGACTGCGCGATGTTGGCCCCGATGGTGATGGCCCAGTAGGCGAGCTGGTCCCAGGGCAGCAGGTATCCGGTGAACGACAGCGCCAGCGTCACCACCAGCAGCGCCATGCCGATCAGCCAGTTGAATTCGCGCGGGCGCCGGTAGGCGGCGGTGTAAAAGACGCGCGCCATGTGCAGGATGACGGCGATCACCATGACGTTGGCCGCCCAGCGGTGGATGTTGCGGATGAAGCGCCCCGTGGGCACGACGAAGTGGATGTCCTTGATCGACTGGTAAGCGGCGTCCGGATAGGGCTTGTAATAGAACATCAGCAGGACGCCGGTGACCAGCGTGATCAGGAAAGCGGCCAGCGTGGCGATGCCGAGACCGGCGGTGGTCAGCCAGCGCAGGCTCCACCGGTGCGTGCGCACCGAGTGCAGGTGCAGGAAGACATTGTTGAAGACGAACGTGGAGCGGGAGCGGTCCGTCACGGGTGCGCCCGTGCGGAAGGCCGACTCGAGGAAGCGCTTCGGTGCGGCGCGCAGGTTCTTGCGGAATTCCTGCAGTGCGTCTTTCGGTTCCATGGCCATGCTCATGACGGCACCTTGGTTCCGTGCGGCACGGTGGAGCCTTCGTCGACAGTGACGAGGCCGCCGCTGACGCTGACCTTCAGCCAGGGCAACGGCTTGGGCGCCGGCCCTTTGCGCACCCCGCCGTCGGGGGCGAAGCGGCTGCCGTGGCAGGGGCACTCGAACCCCTCCGCCGCCGGCTTGACGATGCAGCCGAGGTGCGTGCACACGGTGGAAATGGCATACACGCCTTCGGGGTCGCGGAACAGCGCGACGGAGCGGCCGGGGGGGACGAACGGCTCGCCGGGGGCGAGGGTCTCCGGCAGCGCGACGCGGAACTTGCGCGAGGGCGAGGGCAGAACCGCCGCCTTGGGCAGCCGCAGCATGCCGATGGCGGCAAACAGGAATGAGCCCGCCATGGTCCACAGCGCGCTCAGGCCCAGCCAGTCGCGCCGCGGCATGGGCTCCGGTTCGAGACGGGATCGTTTGGCGCCAGCCTGGGTGGTCATGCAGTCCTCCATGCCGTGCGGAATGTGATGCGTTCCATGGTGATGGCGTCTGCCGGGCACCGCATGGCGCAGGCGGCGCAGCGGATGCACCGGTCTTCGTCCTTGAGAATGGCCGAGTTGTCCTCCGGATCGGCTTCGCCAAGCGCGGACGCGATGGCCTGCCCGAGATCCTCTCCGGGTTCGAGGGCGGACAGCGGAACCAGCTTCAGGCACTGCGTGGGGCAGACGTCGGCGCAGCCGCCGCACAGCACGCAGCGGGCGCCGTCGAAGCAGGGCGTGACGCTGCAGTCGAGGCAGCGGGAAGCCTCCCGCGTTGCCTCCTCTTCGCTGTAGCAGAGCTCCACCAGCGCCTTCGGATCCCGCAGGCGTTCCGAGGGAGCGGCGGTGCGGGGCGCCACCCGGCGCAGGGATTCATAGCCGCGCTCGCGGCGATAGAAATGTTCGACCAGCGGGACGGCCACTTCCTCGGCCAGCAGCTCTCGTCCGGTCAGATAGCGGTAGACGGAGCGCGCCGCCGCCTTGCCGGAAGCCACGGCATCGATCAGCAGCCGCGTGCCGTGCGCCAGGTCGCCCGCGACGAAGATGCCCGGGGCGGTGGTGGCCAGCGTCCGGGGATCCACCTTCGGCCAGCCCGGCCGCGCCATCTCCACGTCCTCGCCGCCGCTGGAAAGGAAGTCGAGCTTCGGCGCCTGGCCGACCGCCAGCATCACGGTGTCGCACGGAAGCGTGAGCTGCTCGGCCGGCTCGAAGACGGGCGCGAAGCGGCGGTTCTCGTCGTATACGCGCAGGCACTTCTGGAAGCGCACCCCGGTGACGCGGCCGCCCGCGTCGCGCTCGATCTCGACCGGGCCCCAGCCGTTGTACCGCTCGATGCCCTCTTCGTCGCCTTCGAGGATCTCGATGGTATCGGCCGGCATTTCTTCGAGGCTCTCCAGCGAAACCAGGCGCACCGCCGCCGTGCCGGGCAGCCGCGCGGCCGTGCGGGCCGTGTCGTAAGCGATCTGGCGCAGCACCGTGCGCGCGACGTCGTAGGCCACGTTGCCGCCGCCGATCACGATGACCTCGCGGCCCACCGGCACCGGCTCGCCCAGCGCCACCGCGCGCAGGAAGTCCACGCCGCCGAACACGCCCGGCCCCCACTCGCCGGGCAGGCCCAGCGAGCGGCTGGACTTCGCGCCTGCCGCAATGATGACCGCCGCGTGCTCGCGCCGGATCTGCTCGAAAGACACATCGCGCCCTACGGTCACCCCGCAGCGGATCTCCACGCCAAGCGCGCGGATCACGTCCACTTCGCGCGCGATGACCTCCCGCGGCAGCCGGTAGGCCGGCACGCCCAGCGCCAGCATGCCCGCCGGAACCGGCTCGGTTTCGAACACCACCGGCCGGCAGCCGAGCAGGGCGAGATCGTGCGCCGCGGACAGCCCGGCCGGCCCCGCACCGACAATCGCCACCTTTTCTCCGTTTGCCAGGCGCACGCGCCCTTTCATGGCAGCCTGGATCAGGGCGGCCATCTCCTCCGGCCCCGCGGCCACGGGCGGCAGGAAGTTGCGCACCTCGCTCAGCACCGCCTCCGGGCCGCGCGCCTCCGGCCCGAACCGCTCGCACACGAAGCGTTTCAGGGCGCGGATCGCCACCGGCCGGTCCGTTGCGATAAAGGCGCCGTCGTCGTCGACCCGCGGAACCTTGCCCCGGCGGCAGGCCGCCTCGCACGGCGCGCCGCACACGCGCCCGCAGATGGAGGCGAACGGGTTGGGCCCGCGGGCGATCAGGTAGGCCTCGTGATAGCGGCCTTCGGCGATGGCCCGCACATAGCCGCGCGCGTCCGTGTGCACGGGGCAGGCCGCCTGGCAGGAGATCAGCTCCTGATAGTAGCGCGGACCCGGCACGGCGGCCTTCAGCGGCGTCATGGCGTCCTTCCTCCGGCCCGGCTCCGGCATCCGCCGCAGGCGGACACGGTCACGCCCTTCATCAGGCAGGGGATCTCGCTGCGGCGTCCGGATTTCGATTCCGGGTTCCGCAACAGCCGCTCCAGAGTCCAGCGGCCTAGCACCCTTTCGATCGCCGTATGCAGCTCGAACGCGGCTTCGTGAAAGCTGCAGAACTCGGACTTGTCCCGGCCGGAGCGGCAGTAGTCGCCGACGATGGCGCCCTGGCAGGCTTCGACCACCTCCAGCAGCGTCACTTCGCGGGGGCGGCGGACCAGGTGCACGCCGCCATGCGCACCCCGCGCCGCCTCCAGAATGCCCGCCTTCACCAGGTGGCGGAGCACCTTGGCCAGGTACGTGGGCGATTCATCAAGCTCGGCTGCGAGCCGCCGCGGGCTCCAGCAGCCGTCGCCTTCCTGCTGCGCCAGGAACAGCAGCGCCCGGATCGCCGAGATGGAGGTCTTGCCCAGCATGACGATCTACGATAATGCGGATAGCATATATCCGAATTCGACCCGTGTCAACCCCCGCGCTACCGCAGCGCGGCGGCGCGCTGCCGGAGCTCCTCGAAGGCAGCTGCGGGGGGCGCTGTGCCGTTCCAGGCGTCGGCGTGGGGCTTCAGCAGAGAACTCTCCATGTGAAAGCGGCGCGCGGTGTCGCCTTCCGCGGTCGCCTGCTTCGGTTTCCAGTCCGGCCCGCGCGCCGAGCGCACGGCCTCCAGGTGCTGCCGCACGGTGCCCTCGTCGCCGCGCAGCGCGGCCAGCCAGGCCAGCCCGAAATGCGCCGCTTCGGAGCGGGGATTGGCCTGAACGACGCGCGCCAGATGGCGCCGCGCCGGCTCCGTGCGCCCCAGCAGCAGCTCGATCTCGCCCAGCAGGAGCAGCGCGCCCGTTTCCTCGGGATTCATCGAATGGGCCCGCCCGGCGTCGCGCAGGGCATCCAGCATCGCTCCGCGGGTGCGGGCCTGTGCGGCGCGCAGGAAGGCGCTGCGGCTCCAGGCGCGCTGGCTCATCGGATGCGCGCGGGCGAGGATCTCCAGTTCTTCGAGGGCACCCTGCGTATCGCCGGTGGCCGCCAGGGCGCTGGCCAGGTAATAGCGGGCGTCTTCGTGCAACGGGTCGAGCGAAAGCGCTTCGCGGAACTTCGCCGCGGCCGCCGCCGCATCGCCCTCCTGCTTCAGCAGGTTCATGCCCGCGTGGTGCGCCTCCCAGAAGCGGAGCTGCCGCTCTTTGCCGGCGAGTTCCGCCTGGAGCAGGCGGGGCATGCCGCCGTGCGGGATCTCCCACCACGCCTGCGCGCCCACGGGGCCGAACTGCTGCGTGGCCCCGTCCGGCCAGCGCACCGTCAGCCGGTCTGCATGCCCGGCCCCGCCCAGTCCGATGTGGACGATCCGCGTGCTCTGCGAGAGATACGACGAGCTGGAGATCGTTCGCCGCAGGGGCGTCCGGCCTAGCCAGGCGGTGACCACAGCTCCATCGGCGCCGGACCACGGCCGCCGGGCCGGGCCCTGCAGGCGCAGGTGGATCGCCCGGCCCTGCCATGTCTCGTTGCGCAGCAGGCGGACGCCGCCGTCGAGGTCGACGATCGCGATGTCGATGGCGCCGTCGCCGTCGTAGTCGCTGACTGCGAGCCCCCGGCTGACATGGGGTTTCATGAGGGGGAGCGCCGGATCGGCCAGGTGCCGGAACGTCTCTCCCCTCGCATTGCGGAACAGGAACGAGGGCATCGCCACCAGGCGGCGGGGCGGCGCCTCCGTCTCGAACGTGCTGCCCGCCGCCACGGCCAGATCCGGCCAGCCGTCGCTGTCGAAGTCGGCGAACTCCGCCCCCCAGCCGATGGAGCGCAGCGTCGGCTGGCCGATGCCGCGCATCTCGGCCACGTCAGTGAAATGCAGGCCGGAGGCGGCCTCCTTCAGCAGATTCTGCTGCGCCAGCAGCGACTCATACAGCGCAAATTGCTGGGCGATCCAGTGGCTGATGAAGAGATCGTCGTCGCCATCGCGGTCGAAGTCTCCTGCGGCCAGCCCCATCGAGCCGCGGTATTCGTTCACCCATGCCTTGGGGCCGGCGTTTTCGAAGCGGCCGCCGTAGTTGAGGAACAACCGGCTCTCGCTGATGTCGTTCGCCACGTAAATGTCCGGCCAGCCGTTCTGGTCGAAGTCATGCCACAGCGCGCTGAGGCTACGGCCCGCCGGATCGTCGACCCCGAGCTCGCGGGCCGCTTCGGCGAAGCCTTTGCCCCGGAGATTCCGGAACAACAGGTTGCGCTCGGCCTCATAAGAGGAAGGGTTCAGGGTGTAGGGCACCACCAGGCCGAACTGCCGGCTGGCTCGCTGACGGTGGGCTTCCTCGAAGCGGTAGCGCACATAGCCGCACACGTAGAGATCCGGCCAGCCGTCGCGGTCGAAGTCGCCCCAGGACACGCCCGTCCAGAAGCCCGGCCGCGAAGCGAGCAGAGGCGAGGTTTCGAACCTCCCCTGGCGGTTGTGGAGCAGCAGGAGCTTGTCGTAGCCGCTGATGGCAGCGTCCAGCCAGCCGTCGTTATCAAAATCGGCCCAGGCAGCGCCCATGCCGCGCAGCCGCAGCGGCGGGAAACCGGCATGGCGGCGGAACCGCCCATCGCCCAGGTTCTCGAAGAGCATGGTCTCGGCCAGTTCATCCTCGCGGGCATTCAGCGGGCCGCCCGCGCTGACCAGCAGCAGGTCGTCGTCGCCGTCGTTGTCGAAATCCGCCCAGGCGGCGCCGCCGCCCATGTCTTCGGGCAGTTGCGAGGTGCGCGTCCCGGCAAACGCGCGGAACGCGGCGAGCCCCGCCTCGGCGGTGACATCGCGGAACCGGATTTCTCCCGGAGCCGCGTCGACCGTGCTGTCCAGGATCCGGGTGATCCCTTCCACCTCCCTGCCGGGTTCGTACTGGCCGCTCTCGTCCGGGCGCAGCAGGATCCACACCGCCGTGCCGAGGCAGGCCAGCACCAGCAGCCCGAACATCGCGGCGCGGGCGCGCCGCAGGCGCCGGCTGGCGCCGCGCGCCACCGGCGGGGGGGACTGTGTGGCCGCGCCCATCAGAACACCTCGATGGTCCGCGCATCGCGCGCGATTTCCACCACCGGAGCCGTGCGCTTCGAGCGGCCTCCTTCGACGTAGTTGAGCAGGAACTGGTCGATCTTGCGGTACATCAGCCGGGCGGTGACGGTGATGCGCTTCGGCGTTCGGCCGCCGGGAGCGGCAAAGACGTGCTCGGAGGCAGCGGCGGCGCGATCCGCGCGCGCCGCGCCCGTCCCCGAAGGGCAGATCCAGGAGTAATCGACGAAGTCGGAGAACCCGGGGAACAGGCTGCGGCGGTAGCGCACGCCGACCATCTCCCACAGATTGTGCCGGTCGATCAGGTTGCCATGCTGGTCCACCGGCTCAGCCTTGAACAGGAACGTGCCTGGCTCGATGAAGTTCTCCTCGTTCACCCGGCCGGACTCGTACACGGTTCGGCCTGCCTCATCGCGCGCGGCGATGTGCACCCAGGACTGGATCATGTCCAGCGGCCCCGTCGGGAAGTCATGCCCCACCTTGTTCGAGGTCAGCGAGACGCGCACGCGTACCGCCTCGCCGGACCGCACGCGTTCCGGCGCGTCCAAGGCGAGGAGGACGATCTTGCCCGAGGCCCACTTGTCCTCGATTTCGGGGATGCGGATCTCGCCGCGGAGCCACTGCTCGGTCAGATGCTTGTGCCGCTCCCAGCCGCTCAACTGAAGCACCTCGGGCATGAAGTTGTTCGCGGCCAGGAAGCGGTGGCTGCGATGCTTGCCGTCGCGCCGGCTGCGGTTGTAGTCGGCGCTGTCGCCGGCCGCCGGGTCTCGCGAATCGGCCAGCGGCATGTGGCATTCGCGGCATTCCACCGTCCGGCGCGCGTCGCCCTTCACATTCCAGTGGCTGGCCGCCCAGTTGTCGTACTGGTTCTGCAACTGCACCCAGCCGACGCGGTTCACTTCCTGGTCGATGAACTGCTTGTGGCAGGCGGCGCAGTATTCCGGCGTCTTGAACATCTGCTTGCTCAGCCGGTTGTGCTCAGCAGGGTATGCGCGGATGAGGAAGTCCCGCGCGATGCGGCCTGGCCCCTGCGTCTCCCACTGCCAGAGATATTCGCGCGGCTGCGAGATCGTGTAATTGGCGTTGCCGCGGACGTCGGTCTCGCGGATGGCGTGGCAGGCCAGGCACGACACGCCCTCCTGGTAGCCGGCCAGCCCGGTCAGGTTGTCGACGAAGATGTTCTTCGTGCCGGAGAACAGCGAAATCGGGTCATGGCAGCCGCCGCAGTACCGCGTCGACTCCGGCCCGTTCTGCTTCGCCATCACGTTCTGGATGGCCTGGAACACTGTGTCCATGGCCGCATAGCGATGGGCGCTCGGCAGCCATTCCTGCAGGATCTGCTCGTGGCAGCCGCTCGTGCCGCAGGTCAGGGATCCGGCCAGCGACTGCGGATCGATGGCGCCGCCCGTGGCCGTGCGCGCCAGGCTGGGCGCGAACGGGCGATCCTTGCCGTAAACGAACCGGTAATCGGGCGGCAGGCGGTTGTTCAGTCTCCGCCCCGAGTAGATGCCGCTGGCAAGCACGGGCAACGTGATCAGCACCGCGCACGTGCCCGCCGCCCAGGACATGCCCCGCAGTGCCTCCGCGGAGAAGCCCACCTTGCGCGTCCTCAGAAAGGCGAGCGCCAGATGCCCGGCGCCGGCTCCCGCGAGGCCGAACGTCGAGATCAGGTGCAGATCGCGCCAGCCCGCGCTCGTGCGGATGCCGGCCAGGGCCTGCCACGCGACCACCAGCCCGCTGGCCAGGCACACGGCGAGGAACGCCGCAAAGGCGTAGCCCAGAACGACCACGTCGGAGACCGCCTGCCGGCGGTACTCCCGCCAGTGGCGCACGCTGTAAGCTGCCATCAGCCATAGCAGCGCCAACCCGCCCGCGGTGTGCAGAAGCACGTTCCACTGATTGGCCGGATGGAACGGCAGGAAGCGGATTGCCAGTCCGGACAAGGCCAGTGCGGCCAGCCCGCCGTGAACGAGGATCGTCCGCCAGGACTCCCAGCCTGCCCTGCGCGGCAGCCGGGTTCCGGATTCTTCCGTCGCCATGAGTGTCATGCCTCCCATCTGGGGAAAAATGCCCAATCAGCGAAACTCTAATAAAAAAGAATTAGTCTCCACGCATGAGAAAAATGAACGCGTCATTTGGAACCATCGCCGGCTCCAGGAACCTTGCAGGCCCCTCTGACAGGCCTGGCAGCGCACCTTCTGACAAAGATATCCGTATCAGAGAATCCGGTTGTCGTCAAGAAAAAACGCATGGATCGGGAAATGACAGCACGAAATCCGGCGGGAAAACGGCCGCCGCCAGGGCGGTGTCCGCCAGCGGGTCAGGCGCCGGCTTCGAGGGCGATGGCGCGCGGGAAGAGGATGTTGTTCTCCAGATGGATGTGGACGTGCAGGTCCTGCTCGAG
>FWWL01009544.1_pt1 | contig 11696 bp, 10 predicted proteins | sample 2228331 | NCBI WGS metagenome assembly FWWL01 (sample SAMEA103939775, study PRJEB20133) | metagenome
CCCTTGCCCAGGCCCTCCAGGACCGTCCCCCCGACGGCGGGGTGTGGACCGCTCCCAAGGTTGCGCGGTGGGTGCAGGCGCACACCGGGAAGACGATGGCGGCGGTCACCGCCTGGACGGAGCTGCGCCGCCTGGGGTGTACGCTGCGCCGTCCGCGGCTGCCGCGCGCCAAGCGCGCCGAGCCGGAGGAACAGGCAGCGTTCCAAACACCCTCGCGGCGGTCGTGGCCGAGGGTCGGCAGCGCCATCCCGACCGCGCGGTCGCGGTGTGGGCGCAGGACGAGGCGCGGCTCGGCCTCAAACCCGTGACGCGCCGCGTGTGGATCCGGCGCGGCATGTGTCCGCTCGCCGTCCATCATCCCCGCTCTCAGTGGTTGGACGTGTCTTGCGTTGTCCATCCCGCGAGCGGCAACAGCGCGTTGCTCATCCTGCCGACCGTACACAGCGCGCTGATGAGTCTGGCCTTGCGCGCGTTTCAGCAGGACGTTGACCCGGAGGGACGGAAGACCCTGGCACTGCCGCGCGACAACGCGGGCTGGCATCGAGCGAAGGATCTGCGCGTCCCGCCGGGGATCGTCCTCGTCCATCCGCCGCCGTCCACGCCGGAGCGGTCGCCCGCCGAACCGGTCGCGCGGTTGCTGCGGGAAGCGGTCGCCGATGAGTGCTTCTCCAGCCTGGATGCAGTGCAAGCGCGCGTGGTCGAGCGGTGTCGGTATCTGCGCGCGCATCCCGCAGTGGTTCGGGGCGTGACCGGGTTTGCGTGGCTGCCCAATACGTGACTATCTATCTAAAGTTGGTATCAATCGCGCGACGATAGGTGCGGATGGCCAGCTCGTCGCGCTCGTGCTGCGGACGCATGTTCTTGCGACGAGCCGAACGCCGGTGTCAGCCAGCAGGCTGGCGGCATCGGCAGCGCTGACGGAGGCCGTGTCGCCGATGCGCTGGGCGCCGAGCGGCAGCGCGACGGTCACCTCGTGGAGCGGCGTCAGGTCGTGAGAGGCCGCCGACAGGAGCTGGAAGCCGACCCGTGCGCCGCGCGGCGCGCGGATCAGATGCAGGCGCCAGCCAACCAACCGCTCGTTGTTGGCCGCACCATCGCCGAACAACACTCGCCCGCGCACCTTGCGACAGCGCCGCGCGCGGACACCACGGCAGACGTGTACGGGCATGCGGTCACTGATGAACACGTCCCCACGCGCATCCCCCACTCCGTGGGGGTGCCGGTGCAGCCGTCGGTTGAAGCGTGAGCAGTGCAGAGACCTGGACAGCTTACCGGAGCTGGCGCATCATCCACAACGCCCGCTCGTGATGGTTGTGGAAGTAGTTTGCGGCGACAACGGCGACGGTGATCACGTCCAAATCCGGCGCCTGCGCCCGCGCGTCGCTTCGATGGTCGAGCTGTTCCATCGTGTGGTCAATCACCAGCAACGCTGCTTTCATCCATTCGGCGTCCACCGTGTCCTCCGCTGTGATGGGTACTGGTCTGTCGCAATCATGCCGGAACGACTGATGGACTTCAACGCGCAATCAAGGTAGAGACGTAGGTCGATCCCAATACCCGCTTTCATATGCAGGTTTTTTACCCACTCCGAGCAGCCTAGCTCAAAAAACCGCATAATTTGCGGCTTTTGAGAATACAATGATACTCACAAACATGAGTGAGAGGAGGATCATGTTATGCGGCGCAAAACAAATGATCGCTACACGCGACTCGATGCGATAGAACGCTATCTAGTCTCGCATGCAACACGAGGTTGCACTACCAAAGAACTGGCAAATGAATTTGGAGTGAGTCCTGACACTATCAGACGCGATCTCAATCTACTTGAAAGTCGCGGAACAGGACTCTTAAAACAGGGGCGTCGCTACTTCATTGATCACCGGCGCATTCTTCATACTTTGAAGATTTCGCTTGATGAAGCTATCGCTCTCTATCTTGCTGCTCGCTTATTGGCTCGCCACAGTGACGAACATAATCCGTTTGTAGTCAGCATGTTAGAAAAACTGAGCGATACCTTGCAAACCAAAACATCGCTTATCGCGCTCCATATTCGGCGCACTGCTGAGACACTTCGCGAACGGCCAGAGCGTCCAAGATATATTAAGGCGCTCAACGCGCTGGGTGAGGCTTGGGCCAGCCAACGAAAAGTCTGGATGCGCTACGAATCGCCACGTGTAAACGAGACAACAAACGAAATCTTCTACGAAATCACTGAACGCACATTTGCGCCATATTTTCTTGAACCATCAAGCATCGAATATGCCTGCTATGTTATCGGTTTTGATGACAAACGTCGAAGCATAAGAACATTCAAGATTGAACGCATATTAGACATTAAAATCACAAATGAAACATATACCATCCCTTCTGAATTCGATCCTTATAGAATGCTCAAATCGGCCTGGGGCATCATTTGGGGCGACGCAGGAGATACAGAAGACGAAGGAGATACAGAAATCGTGCTCCAATTCGCGTCTACTGCTGTTTGGCGCCTGAAGGAAAGTATCTGGCACATTAGTCAGCAGATTGAGGATCTTCCTGATGGTTCGTGCAAGTTTACCGTCCGGGTAGGGAGTATTGCGGAAATCAAGCCATGGATACGCCGGTGGGGAAGCGCTGTTGAAGTTATCGAACCACAAGCACTGCGTGATGAGATGGCCCTTGAGGCATGTGAGCTGGTCAACATATACAAGAACGATGGAGAGACAAGATGATCACAAGATGTATCGATATTCGCACATTCTGGGGCAAAACACCACGCACTGGACAATCAGCCACTGACTTTCATCCGGCAGTGTTCCACATGATCGATGTTGGCTGCGTGGCCAAAGCAATGTTGCATGACGGTCCGCCTCGCTTGCGTCAAGCTATCATCACTGCCTGGAAAGGTGCAAACACCGATGCGCTGCTCAAGTGGCTGCCTTTCCTGGTCGCTATTCATGACCTTGGCAAGATTTCCGCTGCGTTTCAACAACAAGACGCAGCGCAGTGTGATCGCCTACGCGGCGAAGGGATATCCATTGGCAACAAGCAGGTTGATCTGTACCACGCTGAAGTCAGCGCATGCTGGCTACACCATCACCTCAAAAATGAAGAACCGAACATTCCAGATAAACTGCTCTGGATCATTCGCGATGCGATGGGTGGACATCATGGACGTTTTGCTGAAGCCTCCATGAGCGATATCCACAAGCGGCTGCATCACGCCGAGCGCAATGAACCGCGCTGGAAAGAGTGGCGTCAGCAAGCCTTCCGTCTGCTGCGTCAACTATTAGCGCCGAGTGACATTCCAGTAGCAACAATCGGCGTCCCCGATCTGGTACGGCCGGCTACCGTCGCGCTGACGGGATTGACTGTCTGGTGTGATTGGGTGGGATCGAATGAGCACGATTTTCCGTCAACACCAGCTATGAGTGCGCAAGAATATCTGAAACTCAGCCGTCAGCGGGCGAAGACCGCGCTGGAAACGCATCACCTGGCATTCAGGCGCAATGCTCCCCAGTACATCAATTTTCGGCGCCTGTTCCCGACGGTTGAGCCGCGCCCATTACAGGATGCTGTTGATAAACTGGAAGCATCCATGCTTGAACAACCTCTGCTGGCGATCATCGAAGCGCCTACCGGTGAAGGAAAAACCGAAGCAGCGCTCGCGTTGGCCCGGCGGATCGCTGCTATCCGCCAGACTGATGAAATCTTCTTTGCTCTTCCCACCATGGCCACCGGCAACCAGATGTTCTCTCGCCTGGAAACGTTCTACCAGCGGTTGTATGGCCCGGACGGCAACGTAAGGCTGACGCACAGCCAGGCGATGGTGGTCGAGGACGACTTACGACGACAACTGGCTCTTCATGCTGATCAGGATCGTTTCGATGCCGATGGACGAAGCGCTGATGCAGCACTGGAGTGGTTTGTCGGCCCGAAGAAGGCGATGCTGGCGCCGTTTGGCGTCGGCACCGTCGATCAGATCGAGCTGGGCGGTCTCAACGTGCGCCACTACCCGCTGCGTCTCTTTGGCCTGGCAAACAAGGTGGTTATTATTGACGAGGTGCATGCATACGATGCGTATATGAGCGTAATTATTGATCATACGCTGACATGGCTGGCAACATTGGGATGTTCCGTGATTCTCCTGTCAGCCACGCTGCCGCAGAAGCGCCATCGTGAACTGGCTCAGGCGTTTTGCAAAGGGTTGGGCGTATCACCTCAGCTCCAGCAGAGCATGCCATACCCGTTACTGGCGATCTACAATTGTCAGGCATGTGCGCACGTTTCGTTTCAGGTGTTTCGCCCTGAACAACAATTCACTCTTCGATTACGCCCGCTGCACACTCCGGCAGAAGAAGCGCAGCGTTTGCTGCAACTCGCGGATGCAGGCGGCGCAGTCGCCCGCATTTGCAATCGCGTGGACGATGCCCAGGCGATCTACCAGGAACTGCGCAACCTGAAAGCTGCGCACAATGACCGTGTCTTGCTCCACGCGCGGTTTCCCCTGCACGAACGGCAGCGCCGGGAACGTTGCATCAGCGATCTGCTCGGAACGAAGTCAACCCGCACACCAGAACAACCGATTATCATCGTGGGAACGCAGGTATTGGAGCAAAGCCTCGACTACGATGTCGATGTGATGATCAGCGACTTTGCGCCGATTGACCTGCTGTTACAGCGTGCCGGACGACTCCATCGCCATCACCGCTCACGACCGGAACGCCACCAGCATCCGGTGCTCGAGGTGGTTGTTCCCTTCAATGAACAGGGCAAACCCGACTGGCGACGCTGGCAAAAGATTTATGAGCCGTACATCCTGTGGCGCAGTCTGGCGGCGCTCGAGCAGAATATGAGCGCCGGTGAGCGCGCCATCACTTTGCCATGCGATTACAGAGCGCTTATTGAAGCCGTTTATGGCGATACGCTGTCTTCTGATCGCTATGCCGATGAGATAGCACAGGCCGAAAATGAGATAGCACAGGCCGAAAAAGAGTACCGAACGTCAATCGATGTACAGACTGCCAAAGCGCGCACCCCGCTGATACCAGATGCCATGCGTTGCGCCCCGATTGTCGAAGATGGCGGTCGCGCGTTCATTGATGATGAGACGGGGGAAGCAGCCAACTGGCAACTGGCCAAAACCCGCTTTGGTGATCAGGTGACACTTGTGCCGGTGTACGCCGTCGATGGGGAGTTGTCGCTCGATGCCGACGGTACGTTTCGCATCCCGAACGATGTGCTGCCAACGCTCGAGCAGATCAAAGATCTGATGACCCACGCTGTGCCGGTTATGGACCGCGCAATCATTGCGCTCTATCGTGATGAGCGTCGGCCAGCGAATCTGCGCTGGCCCTGGAAAGACGTTCCGACCCCGCTGCGCGGGTTGCACCCACTCCCACTGGATCGCGCAACGCATAGCGCGACGCTCAAACGGCGTCGCCTGCGTCTTGATCGGGAATTGGGACTGGTGATCGAGAAAGGGCAGGCTGAAGCGAACAAAACCTGGTTCGAGGAGGACGTATGACCGCATCTCCGCATTTCAATCTCTGGACAGAACCGTGGATCAGGGTGATTTGGAAGGATCAGCGCGAGGATGAACGCAGTATCTATGATTGTCTGACGCGCGCCCACGAGCTGGTTGGGCTGAGCGATCCGTCACCGCTCGTGATTGGGGGAACCCACCGGCTGCTGGTCGCGATTGTGCAGGCGATCTACGATCCACAAGATCTAGACTATATTAAGCAACTTCTGTGCGCCGGACGATTTGACACAGACGGAATCCAGAAGTTTAAACAAGCGCATGAAGCACGTTTTGATCTGTTTGATCCGGACAAACCCTTCCTGCAAACCGGCGATGTCCGGCTCGATGGCCGGCAACCATCAGGCAAACAAAACGCACAGAGCAACGCGCAACCAGTGGCGCGCCTCTTTGCCGAGGTGCCGGTTGCCACTGAGCGAACCCACTTCAACCACGTGACTGACGAGAGTCACCGCTGCTGTCCAGCCTGCTGCGCGCGGGGATTGGTGACCGTCCCTGCGTTTGCTTCATCGGGCGGTGCAGGGATGCGCCCATCGATCAATGGTGTTCCGCCTGTATACGTGTTGCCCGTCGGCGACACGCTGTTCGAGACGCTAACCCTGTCGCTGCTGAGCAAAGATTTCCATCCGCGCGCTGCCGATCCTGCGCGCGGCGCCGCAGCGATCTGGACCTCTGATCCGCCGGTGGTGCAGAAGCAGCACGAGGTCAGTGCAGTGGGCTACATTGAAAGTCTCACCTTTCCGGCGCGGCGGATGCGTCTCTATCCACAGAATGGACAAACGATTTGCACACAATGCGGACGAACCACCACCGTGTTTGTGAGCGATATGCTCTTTGAGATGGGACACTGGCTTACCAAGAAGGTCGAACTGTGGGACGATCCGTTTGTCGCCTTTCGCGCATCGAAACCGTTGCGTCCAGAACAGGGCAAAGCGGTCTGGCGCGAATACACCACGCTGTTGTTGAAAGAAACGTCAAGCGAGCGCCCCAAGGTCGTCGAGCAGGTGGCGCGCCTGATCGATCGGGGTGTTCTTGCCGAGCGTCAGGCGGTGCGTTTTCGCTGTCTTGGCCTGCGCACTGATGGGAAAGCCAAAATCTTCGAATGGCTTGATGAATCGCTGGAAGCTCCACCGGCTCTGCTGACCGATATCGATGCTGCGGGTTTCATCGATGCGGCGCTGCAACACGCAAACGAAGGCGTCCAGATCGTGCAAACCGTGTTTGATCGGCATTTTCGCCCGGAACGCAGCCAGAGCGGCGCGGCGCGCAATAACCTCGTGCGCTTCAAAAGTGTGCGCGAGCGCATGATCACCGATTACTGGCGGCAATTAGGAGCGCATTTTCGCGGCTTCATCAATCAGGTAAGTCATGACGACCAACGTGACACTGCTCTAAATCTGTGGGATGCAAAGGTGATTGATATTGCCCGACGCTGCTTCGACAATGCATTGGAACAACTCGGCGGCAGCGCCGATGCGTTACGGAAGCGGGTTGAAGCAAAGACTGAGTGCGATCGAAGGTTCTCCGCAAAACGAAAGGAGTGGCTGTCATGAGTGAACCAACCGCGCGGCAACGCCAGGTTGCCGAATTCATTGCTGCGCTCGAGCGGCTGGATAGCGCCGGAAGGGCGCGGCTCAAGCGGAATGCCGGACGCGCCTTGCACGAAGCGCGGGATGTTCATCGGATCTTCTTTCAATCGCTGCCTGCTGAGATCGCTGGTCAACCTGAAGAGAGTATCTACTTCCTGGTCGCAACCCTCTTTCCGCTCGCCAATGCGCGCGATGATGGCATTAGCCTGGGCGCAACCCTCCGCAGCGTGCGGCACATGCGGGCGAGCGAGAGCATTGACCGGCGCTTTCAGGCGCTCCTCGACAGTGACATCGAACAACTCCAGTTTCGTCTGCGCCAGGCAGTGCGCCTGATTGCCGCGAGTGAGCAACGGATCGATTGGAACCGATTGTTGAACGATCTGCTGGCATGGAGCCATCCAGATCGGTACATTCAGTTGCGCTGGGCGCGCGATTATTTCGTAGGTTGACTTCTGCGACATCGTTATCTGATTTTTGATCGAACGAAAGGACACAAACATGCTGATCGCACTGCATCTCCTCCAGAACCACGCCCCGTCGAACCTGAACCGCGACGACAACAACGAACCGAAAGATGCGCTCTTTGGCGGCGTGCGCCGGGCGCGTATCTCCAGCCAGGCCATCAAGCGGAGCATTCGGTGGTCAGATCATTTCCGCAAACCGTTTGAAGCGGCACACCTGCTTGCCAAGCGAACCCGATTATTACCCGAACTGGTTCGTAAACGTCTGGAGAGAGAAGAACTGACAGATGACATGAAACAGGCCATTGTTAAAGCAGCCGAACGACTGGGGAAGGCAGAGCGCAGTAGTGACTCAGGCGGCACAGAACGGCTCAAGACGGCTCAGTTGATGTTCCTGACTGATCGTGAGGTTGACGAACTCACCAAACGACTGGTGGATATTGCCCGCTCAAAAGGAATCGATACGTTGCAAAAACTGCAAGGCGATGATCTCGTCAAAGAGATTGGCGAATATGAGCCGCACTCAGTAGACATCGCCATGTTCGGGCGCATGACCACCTCCAGCCCATTCAAGGATGTCGAGGCGGCAGTGCAGGTAGCGCACGCTATCTCGACGCATGGAGTTGACGTCGAGTTTGATTTCTACACCGCAGTCGATGACATCTCCGGCGAGTCAGGGGCTGGTTTCATCGGCGATACGACCTTCAACAGCGCCACCTACTACAAGTATTTCTCAATCGACTGGAATGCGCTGGTGCGCAATCTACAGAACGACAAAGAGATTGCAGCCATAGCAGTGCGTGCGCTGATCAAAGCCGCGATGTTTGCGATACCAAGTGGCAAGCAAAATAGTTTTGCCGCTCATAATCTGCCAGACCTGGCGCTCATCGAGGTTCGTGACGAAAAAGTCCCGCTGAGCTATGCGAACGCCTTCGTCAAACCGGTGCGCGCGACGCCGCAACTCTCTCTGATTGAAGCATCGGCCAAAGCGTTGCAGGACTATATTGTCGTCATCAACGACATGTACGGATTGAAGGCGCAGCGCGCTTTTCTGAGCAGCATTCCATTTGAACTCAAGATCGCAGAATGCTGCAATACGCTTGACCAACTGCTGAAATGGCTGTCAGGCACTGGAGTTGCGGTATGAACACCCTTTTTCTGCGACTCGAAGGTCCGATGCAGGCGTGGGGACTGCGAGCGCGCTGGAGTGAACGCGACACTGCCGATGCGCCGACGAAATCCGGCATCATTGGCCTGCTCGGATGCGCGCTTGGCCTGCGACGCGACGATGCGCGGCTGCGCGCGTTGAGCGATGAGCTGCGTATGGGGGTACGGATTGATCTCCCCGGCACCCTCATGCGCGACTACCATACTACCGGCGGTGGACGCTTCGCGCTCGCGCTAGCCAAATCTCACTTTCACGACCAGCCCTACACTGGTGGCGTCCTCTCGGCTGAAGTCAGTAAAGGGCGCATCAAGGTCAAGATTAATCAAACAACCCGCGAACCGGAAACCGATGTGTCTGAGCGTTACTATCTCGCCGATGCATCTTTTCGGGTAGCGTTGCAGGAAGAAACCAACCTCATTGAGGAACTGGCCAGCGCCGTGCAACAACCGGTCTGGCCACTCTTTCTCGGACGAAAGTCCTGCGTTCCATCAGCGCCGATTTATGACGGACTCGGACAGTTTGCAGATTTGCCAACGGCACTGAGTGAACCGACCTTCTCGCGCCGGGTTTTGCAAGCGTGGGAGCGACAACGTCCAGACATGCTACGCGCGCTGATCGAGACTGATCCTGGCAACGGGAATCGACAGTATGACAACATCGGCACGCCAGGATACCGGCTCTTTCGCCCACGCTTCGTGCGAGAGGTATGGCTTCCGCTGGGAGCCGGAACAATCCCTATTGACACACTGGAGGGATAATGATGAAGGAAGTCTACCTTTCTCGTCTGATTCTTGATCTTTCCAATACGCGAGTGCGACGCAACCTCAGCGACACCTATCAGTTGCACCGCACCATCCTGTCGGCATTTCCCCAGGCGCCTTCCGGAACATCGGCTCGACAGCATTTTGGTGTGCTTTACCGGATTGAGTCAGTACCACAGGCGCCAATGCAGTCACGACTGCTGGTGCAATCCACATACGCACCAGATTGGACTCGTCTCCCTGCAGCATTCTTTGCTCTGCCGCCTGATGAGCGCGGCAACCCGGCGGTGCGACGGATTGACGAAGTATACACACACATTACAACAGGCGCGCGGTTCTTTTTCCGGCTCCGCGCCAATCCGACCCGGCGCCTGAGCAATCGTCAGCCAGACCGGGAAGACCCGCTCGCTGGCAAGCGTGTCGCATTGTTGCGCGAGGAAGAACAACTGGACTGGCTGGAACGAAAAGGCGCACAGCATGGATTTCGTCTCCTGAACACACATTTGCATCCAGAAATCCCTGCGGTACAGGCAGCGCCTCAGGGAACGGATCGCGGCAGGCGGCGCGCTGGGGACTCTCGCGAAACGACATCGCTCACATTTGGCGCCACCCTCTTTACCGGATACCTGGAAGTAACCGACGCCGACCGCTTCCGGGCAACACTCATTGAGGGCATCGGCAGCGGAAAAGCGTTTGGCTTCGGGTTGCTCTCAATTGCCGGGAAAGGGAACGAGATCAGTGCGCCTTTGCCTGCGAGGTAGAAGACGCTGTCGTACCCTGCTGCCACCTGGTTGCACCTTAACAACCTGCCAGAGTCATCACCGTGAAGAAACTGCGCAGTGCGTATGCATCACATGCAAGGAGGATATACTATGCCCATTCACAATCTTCAGATTCTTCCTCAGGTTCGCGATAGCTGGAGCTACGTGTATGTCGAACATGCCATCGTCGAACAAGACGATAAAGCTATCGCAGTATTCGACAAAGAAGGCAAGACGCGAATTCCGTGCGCCGCTCTTTCACTTTTGATGCTCGGACCGGGCACCAAAATTACCCACAGCGCGATCAAAACACTGGCGGAGAACGGCTGTATGGTGGCCTGGACAGGAGAGGAAGCAGTACGCTTTTATGCAGTGGGAATGGGTGAAACTCGATCGTCAGCCAATCTCTTGCGTCAGGCCGCCATGCACAGCGATCCAGAACTTCGGTTACGGGTTGTACGCCGCATGTATGAACTGCGATTTCCCGAACCGCTCGAACCAGGGTTAAGCATCAAACAGATTCGCGGGAAGGAAGGCGTGCGGGTACGGGAAACCTATGCACGCTGGAGTCGGGAGACTGGCGTCAAATGGGAAGGTCGTTTTTACAAACAGAACGACTGGCGTCGTACTGAACCAATTAATCGAGCCTTATCTGCTGCCAACAGTTGTCTTTACGGCGTTGTTCATGCCGCGATCGTTGCCGCTGGCTATTCACCGGCGCTCGGTTTTATCCACACCGGCAAGATGCTCTCTTTCGTGTACGATGTTGCCGATCTTTACAAAGCTGACATCGCCATCCCGGCTGCCTTTCGCTGCACAGCGGCTGGCGAACAGAAACTGGAGAGCCGGGTACGACATCTGTGTCGTGATTTGATCCGGGAAAAACGCATGCTTGGACGGATTATCGAAGATCTGGGCAAACTCTTCGATGTTTCCAGCCTTGATCAACGTGAATCTGAACTCTTTGATCGCAATTACGCACGACCAGGCGGACTTTGGGATCCTGAGGAAGGTCAAGTAGAAGGAGGGATCAACTATGGTCACGAGGAGGACGAATGACAGTCATTATTCTTGAGCGCGTTCCAACTGGTCTGAGGGGTGAACTAACGCGCTGGATGCTCGAGATACACACCGGTGTTTTTGTGGGCAGCCTGTCGGCGCGAGTGCGAGACCTCCTCTGGGATCAGGTATGCGACCGGATGCGTGAAGGTGCTGGCTTTCTGGTCTATCAGACCAACAACGAGCAGGAATTTGCACTCAGAAGTTGCGGTCCTACCGATCGGCAATTGATCCAGATCGAAGGACTCTTTTTAGTGCGGATCCCGTCCTGATGCAGAACATGACTTCAAGGCTTGCACGGAGAGATGGATCGCGCTAGAATGAGAAAGAAGCCAGTATTGTCCCCACGCCCGTGGGGGTGAACCGATTACAG
>FWWL01009545.1_pt1 | contig 11692 bp, 10 predicted proteins | sample 2228331 | NCBI WGS metagenome assembly FWWL01 (sample SAMEA103939775, study PRJEB20133) | metagenome
ATGGCGATTGAGCCCTCGGAGGGGACGGAGCGACTGGCCCGCATCCTGGATGTGCCGCTTTCGTCGGAGGGGTTCTTTATGGAGGCGCACCTGAAGATGCGCCCGATGGACTTCATCCCGGAGGGGATTTTCGTCTGCGGGATGGCGCATTACCCCAAGTTCATTGAGGAGTGCATCGCCAATGCGGAGGCGGTGGCGGGGCGGGCGCTGACCATCCTGACCAAGGACCGGTTCTATATCGGCGGCGTTGTCGCCCAGGTGGACCAGTCCAGATGTGTGGGCTGTCTGACCTGTGTGCGGGCCTGCCCGTTTGGGGTGCCGAAAGTGCGCTACACCGACACCGGAGTGGGGGGCATCAAAGGTGCGGCGTACATTGAACCGGCGCTCTGCCAGGGTTGTGGCACCTGCACGGCGGAGTGTCCGGCGCGGGCCATCCAGTTGCTGGCCTACCGGGACGAGCAGGTGATGGCGCAGATCGGGTGAGAGAGAGGGCCCTCAGGGGCGAAGGGGTTGCGGGGCAACCGTTTCGCCCTCCGCAAAAACCTATCTTCTCCCTCGCTCTTTGTGCGGGAATGCTGCAACGGAAGGAGGTGGGAATGTTTGGCTTTGATCGGATAACCCATGACCCGGACATTCTGGGAGGCAAGGCCTGTATCCGCGGGATGCGTATCCCGGTCTCGCTGATCGTTAACCTGGTGGCCAACGGAATGACTGTGGAGGAAATCCTGAAGGAATATCCCGATCTGGAACCTGAGGACATTCGGCAGGCATTGCGGTATGCTGATTCTACCACCGGAGGAACCCGTGAGCGATAAAGGGAACGGTCACGAAGAGTTTGTGCCGGAAATTGTGGCGTTCACCTGCATCTACTGCGGCTACATGGCCGCGGATACGGCGGGGGCGCTGCGCCTGAAATACCCCGCTAACGTCCGGCTGGTACGGCTGCCCTGCACGGGCAAGGCGGATATCCGCTACATCCTGAAGGCCTTTGAGGAAGGGGCTGACGGTGTCTACATCGTGGCGTGCCCGCTGGGGAACTGCCACCACGTCCACGGCAACCATCGCGCGCTGGCGCGGGTGAAATACGCTAAACAGTTGCTGGATCAGATCGGAGTCGGAGGGGAGCGACTGGAGATCGTCTTCGTCTCCGGCGGAATGGGCGCTACCTTCGCCGAGGCCGCCCGAAGGATGACGGAGAGGGTGAAGGAGTTGGGGCCAAGCCCGGTGAAAAAATTAACAATTAACAATTAAAACAATTAACAATTATCAATTAGGGGGCAAGATGAAGGGGCAGGAGGTGGAGGTTCAGAGGCGGACGTTTGAGTTCGCCTTGCGGGTGGTGAAACTGGTGAACCGACTGCCCCGAACGGTCGCCGGCATAGAGATTGGCCGACAACTGGTGCGATCGGCCACATCGGTCGGCTCTAACGTGGAAGAGGCGGATGCCGCGGAGTCCAAATCGGATTTTATTCACAAACTGAGCATTGCCCATAAAGAGGCGCGCGAGGCACGGTACTGGCTGCGCCTTACCCAGGCGTCTGTGCTGAACGATGAGGAGGTCCGTACCCTGATTCGGGAAAGCGACGAACTGGTGCGAATCCTGAACGCTATCATCACCAATGCCCGGCGAAGTTCTCGCAGCAAGGTCGGCCGCTAATTGTTAATTTTTAATTGTTAATTTTTGAATTATCGGGGAGGTGCTTATGGGCGGGAATTCCACAGGTCAAGCGAAAGTTGTCGGCGCTGCGATGGTTGTCGGCGGGGGGATCGCCGGGGTGCAGGCCGCGCTGGACCTGGCCGAGGCCGGCTTCAAGGTCTATCTCGTGGAGCAGAAATCGGCCATCGGCGGGCACATGGCGCAACTGGATAAGACCTTCCCCACCAACGACTGCGCCATGTGCATCCTCAGCCCCAAACTGGTGGAGGCCGGCCGCCATCGCAATATAGAGTTGCTGGTGGATACGGAAGTGGTCGGCGTGGAGGGGGATGCCGGGCGCTTTACCGTCCGCCTGCGGCGCAAGCCCCGCTACATTGACCTGGATAAGTGCACCGGTTGCGGGGAATGCAACCGCGTCTGTCCGGTCATCATCCCCGACCGGTTCAATGCCGGGTTGGGCCACCAGCGGGCGGCGTACAAACTCTACCCTCAGGCCGTGCCCAACGCGTATGCCATAGAGAAACGGGGCATCGCTCCCTGCCGAAACGCCTGTCCGGCTGGCCAGCGCGCGCAGGGGTACATTGCGCTCATCCGCGAGGGGCGCTACGAGGACGCAATGCGGGTTATCAAGGAAGATAACCCCTTCCCTGGCATCTGCGGCCGCATCTGTAACCACCGCTGCGAGGATGCCTGCAACCGGAGCAAACTGGACGAACCGGTCAACATCCGTGCCCTCAAGCGCTTCGTCACCGACAAAGTCTACGAGCGGCCGCGCGTGCCACCGGAACCGGTGCCGCGCCGTTACCCCCAGCGGGTCGCCGTCATCGGCGCCGGGCCCTGTGGCCTGACTGCCGCCCAGGACCTGTGCAAACTCGGCTACGGCGTGACCGTCTTTGAGGCACTCCCCGTGGCCGGTGGGATGCTGCGCGTCGGGGTGCCAGAGTACCGGCTCCCTTCCTGGATCGTGGACCGCGAAGTCCAGGACATCGTGGACCTGGGCGTGGAGTTGCGCCTGAACTGCCGGGTGGACAATCTGGACGACGTCTTCGCCGAGGGCTTTGACGCCATACTGATCGCGGTGGGTGCCCACGAGGGTATCCGCTTGCCCATCCCCGGCGCCGACCTGGACGGGGTCCTGATCAATACGGTCTTCCTGCGGGATGTTCGGTTAGGGAATCCGCCGCCACTGGGCAAGCGGGTAGCGGTTATCGGTGCCGGTGACGTGGCAATGGATGTGGCCCGCACTGCCCGCCGTCTGGGGGCCGAGGTGCACGTCTATTACCGCCGCACCCGCGAGGAGGCGACCGCTGACCCCGAAGAGATGGAGCGGGCGGAGGAAGAGGGGGTAGTTTTCCACTGGCAGATCACCCCGGTGGAGATTGTCGGCGACGGGAAGCGGCAGGTGATCGGGATGAAGTGCGTCCGCACGGAGATGGGGCTCCCTGACGAGACGGGGCGGCGGCGCCCGGTGATTGTCCCCGGTTCGGAGCACTTTGTCCCCTGCGACAACGTGATTTTCTCCGTCGGCCAGCGGGCCGGTCTGGGCTTCATCCCGGAAAGCGCAGGAGTTGGCGTCACGGAGGACGGAAGAATCGCTGTCAACCCCAACACGCTGGCGACCAGCCGTCCGGGGGTCTTCGCCGCTGGTGACGTCGCCACCGGGACGGCCTTTGTAATTGAGGCGGTTGCTGCGGGTCACCGGGCCGCTCAGGCCATTCATCGCTACCTGCAGGGGGAGGACCCGGAGCCTCCGCCTCGCCCCAAATTGCCGGTGGTGGACCTCTCCCGCGCCGAAATTGAGGAGCGGATTGCCCGGGGCGAAGTGAGCATCCGGCCTCGGGTGCCGATGAGCGCCCTGCCGGTGGAACAGCGCCTCTCCACCTTTGAAGAAGTCATCGCCGGGTACACCGACGAAGAGGCGCAATCCGAAGCGGCGCGCTGCCTGGCCTGCGGGATTTGTTCGGAGTGTTTGAGTTGCGTCTACGTCTGCCAGGCCGGCGCCGTCAACCACGATATGGTGGAGCAGCGTCTGGAACTGAATGTCGGCGCCATCCTGCTGGCCCCCGGATTTGAGACCTTTGACGCCGAAAAGGCGGGGGAATACGGTTGGGGCCGCTATCCCAACGTGGTCACCTCGCTCCAGTTTGAGCGGCTGCTGAACGCGTCTGGCCCCACCCTGGGCCATGTCCGCCGCCCGTCCGACGGCAGGACGCCGAAGCGGATCGCCTTTATCCAGTGCGTCGGCTCGCGCGACCAGAAGCACGATTACTGCTCCTCGGTTTGCTGCGTCTACGCCATCAAGGAGGCAATGATGGCGATAGAGCACGAACCGGATACGGAGATCACCATCTTCCTGATGGACATGCGGGCTTTCAGCAAGGGGTATCTGGATTTCTACTACCGGGCCCGGGACCGCTACGGCATCCGCTTCGTCCCCTGTCGGGTCTCGGCGGTGAAGGAAGACCCGAAGACCCGCAACCTGCTCATCCGGTACGTGGATGATGGAAACGGCCGGATGGAGATGCGGGAGGAAGAATTTGATATGGTGGTGCTCTCGGTGGGAATGGAGGTCCCCGAGAGCGTCCGCGACCTGGCCCGGCGGGTCGGGGTGGCGGTGGACGAGTACGGTTTCTGCCGCACCATCCCCTTCGCGCCGCTCCAGACCAGCAAGCCGGGGGTCTTCGCGGTCGGGCCTTTCCGCGAGCCCAAGGACATTCCCGAGTCGGTGGTGGAGGCCAGCGCCGCGGCCGGGCTGGCAGGGGCGCTTCTGGCCCCGGCCCGCTGGACGGAGACCCGGGCGGAGGCCTATCCGCCGGAACGGGACGTCTCGCGGGAGGAGCCCCGCATCGGTGTCTTCGTCTGCAAGTGCGGTTCCAACATCGCCGGATACCTGGACGTCCCGGCGGTGGCGGAGTATGCGGCAACGCTACCGGGCGTCGTCCACGCCGAATACAACCTCTACACCTGCTCGCAGGACTCCATCCGGCGCATCGTGGAACGGGTGCAGGAATTGAACCTGAACCGGGTGGTGGTGGCGGCCTGCACCCCACTCACCCACGAACCGCTCTTCCAGGACGCCATCCGGCATGCCGGGCTGAACCCGTACCTTTTTGAGATGGCCAACATCCGCAACCAGTGCTCCTGGGTCCATCAGAATGATTGGGAGGGGGCAACGGAGAAGGCGAAGGAACTGGTGCGGATGGCAGTGGCGCGGGCGGCCCGGCTGGAGCCGCTCCACCGGACGCGCGTGCCGGTGGAGAAGGCCGCACTGGTCATCGGCGGCGGCGCCGCGGGGATGAACGCCGCGCTGACGCTGGCCCGGCAGGGCTTCCCTGTCCATCTGGTGGAGCGGGAGGATCGGCTGGGCGGCAACCTGCTCCATCTGCGCTATTCCCTTCAGGAGGCAACGGGCGACGGCGAACGGATGTGGCTGGACCCCCAGGCGTATGCCCGGGCTCTGATCGGACGGATTCAGGCCGAACCCCGGATCACCGTCCACCTGAACACCGAAGTCCTGGAGACCAGCGGGTTTGTCGGCCAGTACGTCACCCGCCTGCGCGGGCCGGACGGGGAGAAGGGAGTCCGGCATGGGGTGACCATTCTGGCCGTCGGCGGGGTGGAGTACCGCGGGCCGGAGTACGGTTACGGGACCGACCCCCGCATCATCACCCAGCAGGAGTTTGAGGAGCGCCTGGGGGAGGGGAAGAACCTGCCCGATTCGGTGGTGATGATTCAGTGCGTCGGGCCGGCGGAGCGGTACTGCTCGCGGATTTGCTGCACCACTGCCCTGAAGAACGCCCTGATGCTGAAGCGGCACAAGCCCCAGGCCCGGGTGACCGTCATCTATCGGGACATCCGCACCTTCGGGTTCAAGGAGCGCATCTACCAGGAGGCGCGCCGGGCCGGGGTACTCTTTGTCCGCTACGATTTTGACCGCAAGCCGGAGGTTCAGGTCACGGATTCCGGATTGCAGATTCGGGTTCGGGAGCCGATGCTGGGGGAGGACCTGATCCTGCGGCCGGACCTGCTGGTGCTGAGCATGCCGGTGGTGCCGTCGCCGGGGGCACGGGACCTGGCGGCGCGGCTGAAAGTTCCGGTGGACCTGGACGGCTTCTTCCTGGAGGCGCATGTCAAACTGCGCCCGGTGGATTTCGCCACCGATGGCTTCTTCCTGGCCGGGATGGCCCATTATCCGAAGTTCCTGGGGGAGGCGATTGCCCAGGCCCAGGCGGCGGCGGCCCGCGCGGCGACGGTGCTGAGTCGGGACTACCTGGAAGTGGGCGGCGTGGTCGCATGGGTGGAGGCGGAAAAGTGTGTGGGGTGCCTGACCTGTGTGCGGATTTGCCCCTACCGGGTGCCGAAAATCCGCGCCGACCTGACCGGTGTCGGCCGGATTGTGGGCGCAGCCTATATTGAGCCCGCCCAGTGCCACGGCTGCGGGATTTGCGTCGGCGAGTGCCCGGCGAAGGCCATCCAGTTGCTCCACTACCGGGATGCACAGATGCAGGCAAAGATTGCGGCGCTGCAGGAGGTGGTCGCCGTTGGGAGATGAGGGTTTTCGGGCGGCGGCTGCGCCGCGCCCCTAAAACTCCCAACTTCTGGAACCAGAAAGGACCTTTGCTATCGGGAAAAAACATCTCATTCAATCCAGACACCGCTGACTTCAACGCTGCCATGGATCGCGAGATTGTACATTTCCATCTCACAAAGCAATGGGCTCTGGAAACAGATGGTCTGTTCGGCGAGGTTATGGAGTATCTGGCTGCGCAGATTGCTCAGGGCAACCGGGATATGGACCTGGCGCGTTCCGTTATTTCTCTGGTTCCCTCATATCATCGTCTGGTCCATTTCGCCAGTTGGGAGGAAGCGGTTCAGTGTGTGCGATGGGCAATCTATCTGGGGAACCCGTACATCTTTGGGGCCACATTGCACCAGATTCAGGATTACTTCAGCCATTATGGCGAAGGCTACCGGATGGGGTCTTTCGGACATTCGCATCATCTGCTCCGGTGGCGCTTGAGAAACGAGTCGTTGATGCAGCGGTTTTATGACCTTCACCCACGTACGTGGGTGGAAGAGCGTCTCTCCGGATTATATCCGGAGATGTCATTTGCGCAGGTTACGGATTGGGAACTGGTGGACCTGTATCTGCGGGAGAGGTCCGTTTCTGAGTGGAAAGAGCGGGGGGTATATGGCTACAATCCGGACCTGTATTATGAACACACCTGGCGGGATCGGGGGATGGAGCGAGCGACGCGCTGTTTTTTGCGGGAGTATATCTTGCGAGTACGGAACGATCCGGTATGCCTGGATAGAGTGGCGAGGCAAGAATACGGGACGAACATTCTGGGTATGGTGCGGTTTTATACCCTGGTGCTAACAAAATTGGCAAAGGAATAGGGCCAATTTTGCTGACGGAACACCGATCCCATCTCCGAAGTCACAACGAAGCAATGGCTCAACGGGATGTTCATTACTACCTGACCAAAACCTGGATATCAGAGGTCATCGGCAACCGCCTGGGAAGCGCGGGGGCGTATGTGGCCGAACTCATTGCTTCGGGCAACCTGTTTGCGGATGGGTACTCTATCTTCAATTTCACGTTTTACCCGTTTCTGCACTTTGCCGATTGGAAGACGGCGCGTCACTTCGTGGAGCGGGCCATCCGGGTGGGAGACCCGTACATCTTCGGCGCGACGCTCCATCAGATGCAGGACTGTTTCACCCACTGGTGCGAAGGGTACCGATTCCTGATAGATGGTGCGGCGCATTACCGTCACTATTTACAATATTGCCTGCGGACCGCCCGACAGGTCGCGGCGTTTTACATTCGCCGTCCAAGGTCTGTGGTGGAATCGTTGCTCTCTGCGCTGTATCCGGGCGTTTCCTTTGCTCAGTTCACGGATACGGAACTGATGGACCTGTACCTGCGAGAAGGCCGCCTGGCGACCTGGGAGGAGCGCCAGCGGTACGGCTACTTCTCCGACCGTTACTACAGCCACACGAGCCGCGATCAGGCGATGAAACGCTGGACGCAGTATCTGACCCAGCGCTTCCTGGAGCGGGTTCTGGGAGACGAGAGGTTGACGGGAAAAATCTTTCGGTGCGAGTTGCGACCTAACGCGGTCTCCCTGATGACCTTTTTCGCAGTAACGTTGGTCAGCCTTTTGTACCAGTAACCGGGAAAGGGGGAGTATGGCCGAGCCGTTTGAACCCAGAATTCTGGCCTTCTGCTGCCACTACTGCGCCTACGCGGCGGCCGACCTGGCGGGGGTGATGCGCCTGAACTACCCGACCAGCATCCGCATTGTGGAGATTCCCTGCTCCGGTCGGGTGGAGGTGGGCGAAATCCTCCGCGCCTTTGAACATGGCGCCGATGGCGTGATGGTGGCCGGTTGACTGGAAGGCGAATGTCATTACCTGGAAGGTAATGTCAACGCCAAACGAAGAGTCGCCTACGCGGCCCGGCTCCTGGACCAGATTGGCCTGGGCGGGGAGCGGGTGCGCATGGTAAACCTTTCCTCGGCGATGGCGGTCCCCTTCGCCGAGGTCGTCCGCGAGATGACGGAGAAAATCCGTCAGCTGGGACCGAATCCCTTGCGGAATTCTCAAGACGGAGGATGCGATGATAATCGGTGAACAGAAGCCCCTGGAGGAAATCATGAGTCTGCTGGGGGATGCCCGCCGGGTGCTGGTCGCCGGTTGCGGCACCTGTGTGACCGTCTGCTTCGCCGGTGGGGAGAAGGAGGCCGCTATTCTGGCCTCGGCTCTCCGGATGAAGAGTAAACTGGAGGGCCATCCGATGGAGGTGGACGAGGTCACCGTCCAGCGGCAGTGTGAGTGGGAGTACATAGACCCCCTCAAAGAGCGACTGGGGAACTACGACGTGGTGCTCAGTCTGGCCTGCGGCATCGGCGTCCAGGCGATGAACGAGCGCTTCCCCGATGTGATCACCCTGCCCGGACTGAACACCACGTTCCTGGGCCTGCCGGAAGAGCATGGGGTCTGGGAGGAGCGCTGCCAGGCCTGCGGCGACTGCATCCTGGGCATCACCTTCGGCATCTGCCCCATCGCCCGTTGCTCCAAGCAACTGCTCAACGGCCCATGTGGTGGCTCCCAGAACGGCGTTTGCGAAGTGAACAAAGAAATCCCCTGCGCCTGGCAGTTGATCTGGGAACGGGCGATCCGGTTCAACCAGGTGGAACGGTTGCTGGAAGTCCAGCCGCCCAAGAACTGGTCCCGCAGCCGCGACGGTGGCCCTCGCAAGATTGTGCGGGAGGACCTGCGGTTGGCTGAGGGGGAGTAAGGAGTAGGGAGTAGGGAGTAAGGAGTAGGGAGTAAGGAGGTGAACATGAGCGAGAACGGATACAAAGCGGGCAGCAATCTGGAGAAGTTGCTGCGTGCGGGGCATTTTGTGGTAACGGCGGAGATCGGTCCGCCCCAGAGTGCCGACCCGGAGGTGATCCGCCGCAAGGCGCGCCTGCTCAAAGGGGTGGTGGATGCCGCCAATATCACCGATAACCAGACCGCCATCGTCCGCATGTCCAGCATCGCTTCGGCCGTGCTGGCCCTCCAGGAAGGAGTGGAGCCGATCGTGCAGATGACCTGCCGCGACCGCAATCGGCTGGCGATGCAGTCGGACTTGCTGGGCGCCTACGCGCTGGGCGCGCGCAACCTGCTCTGTCTGACCGGCGACCATCAGAGTTTCGGCAACCATCCCACGGCCAAGAATGTCCACGACCTGGATTCCATCCAGTTCATCCGGATGGTGAAGGATATGCGGGACGAAGGGCGGTTCCAGTGCGGGGAGGAGATTAAGGGCATCCGTCCAGCCTTCTTCATCGGCGCGGCGGAGAACCCCTTCGCCGACCCCTTTGACTTCCGCCCGTACCGCCTGATGAAGAAAATCGCCGCCGGGGTGGACTTCATCCAGACCCAGATCATCCTGGATATCCCCCGCTTCCGGGAATTCATGAAGCGGGTGGTGGATATGGGCCTGCACGAGAAGGTCTACATCCTGGCGGGGATCGGCCCGTTGAAGTCCGCCGGCGCTGCCCGGTATATGCGGGACAAAGTGCCGGGGATGCGCGTGCGGGATGAGTACGTGGAGCGGATGGAGGCGGCGGTTGCCGGGATCCCCAAGGAGGACAAGAAGGCCCGCAAGGAGGCCTGGGAGAGGGAAGGCATCCGCATCGCCATTGAGCAGATTCAGGAACTCCGCGAAATCCCCGGTGTGGCCGGCGTGCACATTATGGCGATTGAGTGGGAGGAGGCCGTGCGGCCCATCGTGGAGGGCGCCGGGCTGCTCCCCAGACCGCAGATCTCTGAATAGCCGGTAGCAGACAGCCGGCAGCAGGCAGCGAATTACTGGCTATCTGCTACCTGCTACCTGCTACCTGCTACCTGCTACCTGCTATCCCATACAAGGAGTGCCGATGGCCGTCAGAACGCGAGTTCAAACTCAGACCCTGGCCGAAATCGTAGAGGAGCATACCGGCTCCAATCCGTATCTCTGCTACCAGTGCGTTCGTTGCTCCAGCGGCTGCCCGGTGGCGGAGCATATGGACCTGCTGCCCAATCAGGTGATGCGGGCCATTCAGTTCAACGACGAGCGGGTGCTGGAGGCGAAAACTCCCTGGGTCTGCGCGGCCTGCGTCACCTGCTCCACCCGCTGCCCCCAGGGGATAGACGTCGCCGGGGTGATGGACGTCCTGCGCATTGAGGCCCGAAGGCGGGGGATCAAGCCCCCGGTGCGGGAGGTGGAACTCTTCACCCAGGTCTTCCTCAAGACCATCGGGGTGGCAGGCCGTCTCTACGAGGCCGGCCTGATGGGGATGATGAACGTCCTGACCGGACAGCCGATGAAGGACATGGACCTGGGCGTGCCGATGATCCTCAAGCGCAAAATTCGCCTGCTTCCGGAGTTCGTCCGGCCGCCCCGCAAGGTGAAGCGGGTGGAGGCAAAAGGGAACGTCATCGCCTACTACCCTGGCTGTTCCCTGGAGTCCACCGCCACGGAGTACGACCATACCTTCCGTGCCGTCTGCGAGGCGCTGGGGATTGAACTGATAGAGCCGCCGGGATGGGTTTGCTGCGGCTCCACCCCGGCCCATACCACCGACCCGGTGCTGGCCGGGTACTACGCAGGGGTCAACCTCTCTCTGGTGGAGCAGATGGGGCTCCGGCAGGTGGTGGCGCCGTGCCTGGGCTGTTATCAGCGCTTCCGCGCCGCTGCCTACGAGATGGCCCACCGGCCGGAACTGGCCGACCAGGTGGCGGAGCGGGTCGGGTATCGGTATCAGGGGACGGTGGAGACGCTCCACGCGGTGGAGACGCTCCTGGAACGGGCGGGGCTGGAGGCGATCCGGGCGCAGGTCAAAAAGCCCCTGCAGGGCCTGCGCGTCGCCTCGTACTACGGCTGCGCGACCACCCGCCCGCCCAAATACACGGGCGCGGAGAACCCCGAAAATCCCACCTGTATGGACGACGTGATCCGGGCACTGGGCGGGGAGCCGGTGGAGTGGTCCTACAAGACCGACTGTTGTGGTGGTAGCCTGGGGATCACCCAGACCGATATCGCACTGGAACTTTCGGCAAAGGTTTTGCGGAACGCTTATGAGTGTGGGGCCGAGTTGATGGTTACCGCCTGCCCTCTCTGTCAGGTGAACGTGGAGGCGCGGCAGGTGCAGATGAAACTGGACTTCCGGTTGCCCGTCCTCTACATCACCCAGTTGATGGTCCTGGCTTTCGGGATGGAGGAGAAGAAGGCGGAACTGGACAAGAACATGGTGGATCCCCGGCCGGTGTTGCGGGAGAAGGGGCTGGTGGCGTAGCGGATGGAATGGCGCGGACAACCATCGGAGGGGTTGGGTGAACCCCCGATGTTCGCCCAGCCCCTTTTTTTGTTCCTGTACGATAACTAAATTGGCAGGTGTATTTCAGTTCTGGAGTCTGGCGAATTTTCCGGGTGCTATGATTTCCGCAGTTTTTCGGCCTGCTATTTTGCCACGGATTACACGGATTTCACTGATTTTT
>FWWL01008934.1_pt1 | contig 11689 bp, 7 predicted proteins | sample 2228331 | NCBI WGS metagenome assembly FWWL01 (sample SAMEA103939775, study PRJEB20133) | metagenome
ATTTCAAGACTTTGGCAAAGGGATTTTTAATAAAATTTTTGCTTTTTTCCATAATTGGTATTGTATTTTTTAGACCATTATTTTTCAAGAGGGAGGTTAGAATAGAATTTGATGGAGCATATACAGTAGATAGCATTTATTATTCACATGGATTTCCAACAAGTGCATTGGTAAGAGATTTTGTAAGAAACGATCCAAAGGAATATGAACTAGCAATAGAACCTACAAAAGTAGGAATATGGATAGGAAGCATTGAAAGTGATATAGATTTAATTGACTTAAAGAAATATAACGTGCCAATTGGATGGAAAAGGGATGAATATGGATGGATAAACTACTACGATGAGAATAATCCAAAGGATTTTAGTTGGATATGGAACATACCATGGAGCATTTAGAATAAGAATTGATACAATAATAAAAGAAGTAAATCCGTATAGCCAAAAGGGTTATGTTGATTGGTATTATATTAACCTAAATACGTTATCAATACTGTCATTGCATGTATCACCTGAAAGTAAAAATTTGATTTTGAAATTCAAGGATAGTGTAAGTAATGTCAAGGTGAAGAATTATGATTATGAGATATTGGATAATGAAAGGATTTTAATAAAGAACTTAAAAACAGATTATTTAAAAGTCATTCTAAATTCCATATTTGTTATAGCTTATTGTTTTATTTTAGCTACTGTCTTAAATTATTCTAAATCAGTGTTTTTTAGACACTTTTCAATTATATTCACTATATTTTTTATTTATCTTCTCTCTTACTTCCCTGGAATTTATGATTTCGATCCATTTGACCAAGTGAAGGGGGCTTACTATTTTAGAATAAATGATTGCTCTCCACCGCTACAAACTCTAATTATAGCTATTATACTAAAGCTTTTTCATCATATAGCTTTTTATACACTAATTCAGATTATTTTAATTTCGATTTTATTTGCTTGGATAATGAGTAAATTAAAGTTAGATAGGTTGATATGGTATTGGTTGATTTTTTTGATATTTCCAATTACAGGATTGTATTCTATTTATGGAACAAAAGATGTCCCATATTCTTTATCTTTAATATGGCTTTCATTCCTATTATACTTCTGCTATATAGATAAGAATTATGCTGAAAGAGCATCTACTTTGATCGCTCTCTTGATATCAATTTCACTAGTTATTTTATTAAGATATAATGGATTACCAATAGCGATAATATCAATGTTTTTAATTTTTTTGCTTTTTAGAAATTTGTTAAAATTCACTATTCTTCTAACTTTGGTTACTATTGTTGTGTTATTTGCACAAATTGTTTATTACAAAGTTTTAGGTATTGAAAGTTCTAAAGTTTGTAAGTATCAAAAGGATTTCTTTATACTTAATCACTATGTTTTTGAAAACTTTCCATTTAGCACTAAAGATAAAAAAATAATTGAGAGCATTCTTCCATTCCAGGAAATAAGAAGAATATATAATTGTTCTAGAAATACTTACTGGGATTCAGAAAAAACAAATTGGGATCAATTCAATAAACACGCAAAGCAAATAAGAAAAATTTTTTTAAAAACTGTTTCTATGAATGCTAAACCACTCATTAGTCATATATTCTGCAATTCGAAGTACATTTGGAGCTTTGGAAAGTTGGATTATTTTTACTTTCTGGATTACAAACATCCTATTTATGAAAATTTTATGTTAGCTTATCTATATCCTGATAAAAAGTTACCACAAATCGCTATGAATATGCAGGAAATAACAAATGCCTTGGAAAGTAATTTTAACTTCTTATTTAGACCAGCTATTTATTTTTATGCTATTTTGATTCCTTTCTTATTTAAAAGTAGTTTAAGGATCTTATTGTTATTACCCTTGTTAAACTCGCTTATTTTAGTATTTATCTCTCCATCATCTGAATTTAGATACACTTATTCAAATTATTTACTATCTGTGATTTTAATAATATATTTCTTAGAACACATTAGAAGCAAGAAGCTTTAAAATTTTAAACCTTTACTTGCGGGAGTGACGGAATTGGCAGACGTGCCAGATTTAGGATCTGGTCCCAAAGAGGGGTGTGGGTTCAAGTCCCACCTCCCGCATTGAAAATTATCATTTTTGATTTTGATGGGACGCTTTTTGATACTTCTATTGGTCTTACCCTTGCTATAAATGAATTATTAAAAAAATATAATTTAAATGAAATTACAAGGGATGAAGTTAAGAAAATTGTTGGTGGTGGTATTAGAGAAACACTTAAAAAAATTTTTAAGGATAGATTTGATGAAAATTTGGTTAGTGAATTTAATGAAGCTTATAGTAAGTATATGTTTGAAGGACTTGTTCCTTATACAGGTATTATTGAGACATTGAAGAAAATAAAGGAAAAATTGGATGTTAAATTTGCAATTTATAGTAATAAGTCAAAATTCTTTATAGTTGAGATATTAAGAAGATTTGATATATATAATTTGTTTGATGAAATTATAACGATCGATGATGGTTTTAAGAAGCCTGATGGTAGGGTAATTGAATACTTAATTGAAAAGTATAATATAGAAAGAAGTAATGTTTATATTGTTGGTGATAGTTGTTGTGATGTTGAAAGTGCCAAAATATCAAATGTTAAAAGTATATTTGTAAATTGGGGATTTGGTGAAAATTGTAATGGAAATTTTATTGTCTATGAGCCTTCTCAAATATATGATATAGTAGCCTCAAAATAGATAGTTTTCCTCTATGAAATGTCTTATAGGTTTTGTCAGTTAAAAGTGAAAGGTATATTAGATTCAGAACGTTGCTTTTTTCATAATTTCTATTAAGCTTTTGAAGCCTTTTTTTGAGAAATTCAGGTTTAATAAACTCATCCAGATTCTCATAAGTATAAAGTAAGTTTAATAAAGTCCTTAAAATATAACTATTAGCTTCTATGTAATTTGTATTTTCAAAAAGTTTAATAGCATTTGAAAGTTCATGTCTTTCCAGATAATTTATAAAATCATAAATTTTAGCTTCCTTATAAGTGCTAACAATCAAGTCTATGTTTTCATTATCTAATAGATAAATTTTTTCAATCTCTTTATTCCAAGTGTGCAAATCAGGTGGCAAAATTTGGAATAGTTTTTCAAATTTATCAAGTGATATCTTTATATTAAGCTGCTTTAACTTTTTGAGAACCCATGCTCTTCTCTCATCCTTGTTTAAATATGGCATTAGTATAATTAGATAATTTTTAGAATTTGTAATGTTTTTGCTAATAAATTCATTTGCAAAATTTTCAAGCTTTTTAACATTATCCTCAAAGAATCCTAAATTTGAATAGATTATGATTTTATGTCCATTTTTCTCTAATAGTTGCCAAATTTTAATTTTTTCAAATTCTTTAAATAAAAACTTCCATTGCTTTTCAGCCTTTTTAAAGTCAATATCCTTAATAACTGCTAATTTTTTGCTTTTATTAAAAATTTCATTTAATTTTAAAAAATCTAAAATATCAGATGTGCTTGATTCTTCAACATAAAATAATTTTCTTTCATAGTTTTTTAGCTTTTCAAAAATGGTTTTTATTGGATAACTTTCAGGTCCAACTAGTAAGTATATAGATTTTTCTCTATATCTTTCAAAGTTCCTTAAAAATTCAATATGTGTTAGCATAGATTATAAGACCATTCCTTGAAGCAGAAAATACGTAGTTATTGTAGTAAATAAGATCAAATATAACATCACCCATATATTCAGGTGCTCTATATCTTGCAATTTCACTTTCTACAATTGTTTTCCTTCCAAGCTTAAACTCATTTTCAACCCTATCCAAATCAAATACTCTTACACCACCTTTGCCAGCTGCCAAGTATAAATAACTTCCTCTTAAATACAATCCAAGAGCTTCACCAAGTCCTACATATCTTATAATTGGCTTTATATCTTTTGGATTTGAAACATCAAACACATATAAGCCTTGCTTTGCAAAACCAACATATGCCCTATTGTTGTAATATTTAACAGTTATTGCAAAAGTTGTATCACCAAGTGAATAAGAACCCACTATCTTTATATTCTTTATATCTGAAATGTTCAAAATCAAGAGACCAGAGGGACCATCTGCTACATATGCATAATTTCCTACAACATGAATACCTCTTGCAAATCCCGGTGTATCAAAATATGAAACAATTTTGGGTTGGTTTGGATTTGAAATATCATAAACAGTAATGCCTAACTCTGCATCTGCCATAAATAAGTAATTTCCTTTTATATCTAAATATAGTGCGGAATCTCTTGATGGTGCTTGAGATACAATTTGTGCGGTATAGGGGTCAGTGATATCTATTACAACCAAACCTGCTCTTCCTGCTGCAACATATAAATAATTTCCAACAACTTTAAGACCTATTGGCATACCATCTATTTTAATTTCGGGTGCAACCGCTAGTTGCTTAGGGTCAGAAAAATCAACAATATAAATACTTCTTATTGAACTTAAATATGCATATCTTTCTTTTATTTCAATTCCTACAATGGGTCTTTGGGATTTCCATCTTGAAACAATTTTCATATTTAAGCTATCTCCAAATCTAAGGCTATCAGTTTGAAAGATAATAAAGAGGAACATAGAGAAAATTTTAAAGCAAAAATTCATTCTTGAATACACTTAAAATTGTATATCTAAATGAAGTAAAATCGTAAAGTTTTGATTACCTGTATATGTTAGCTTATTTAAACTTCGAACATGATTTATATTTAGATTAGCACTTATAGCATTATTAAATGTATAATTTGCCTGAAAACTTATGTTTCTGCTATAATTATCAAAATCAACTAATTCATTACCATTGTTTATTGTAATTTGCTTTGAGGTGCTTATATTATAATTGAAATTGATCATTAGATTGCTTCTTAAATTATAAACGAGTGGGAAATTATCAGATGGCGTAATTATTCTTGATAGGGTAAGAGTAAAGTCACTATTGTATGAAGTAATTATAGCATTCCTATAATCTTCAAATGTTGAAATTTGTTTTTTATTATTGTAAGTTATAGATATACTTGTTCCATCCTTTGTGGAGAATGATGTTTGAACAAGTGGTGAAAAATCCCTAATATAGCTATTTGATATTTCAAGAGTATTATCTGGTTTTAGATTGGTTGTTTTTGAACTTGTAATTCTAAAACTTGATGTTAAATTTGGTGGAGAAATAAATTGTTTTATATATTTAGGGAGTGGGACTTGATTTATACTTATTGAGATTGTTGGATAATTTTTATCCTCTTTTGTAGAAATTATTGTTGAGTAGTTTCTATTTAGTGTATATGAGGGGGATGTTGAGATTGAAAAGTTATATAAATTTAAAGATTGATTGTATCCTACATTGTAATTCTCTAACCAAGTGAATTGGCTATCAGTTTGAGGCATTGAAAAACCTAATCTAAATTTATAGGACTGAGATGATGTTTGGTTGGGAATATTATAATTTTTACCATAAGTGAAATTAATATTTGGCTCGCTTAATCTGAACCTTGTAAATATATTTCTTGTTGAGATATTATAGCTTAAATTTGAACCTTCTGTTATGTTATAAATTTTAGAAGTGTCTGAGAGGGCTTGATTTTCTTGATAATTTGCATTATAACTTATAGTATGATAGCTAAATGGTATTGAAAAATTTATAGAATTGCTGAAATTTTCTGAAAATGAAGTAAATTTATTATTAACTCTGTCATAATTTCTACTTTGATTATATGAATTTGTTAAATTGTTTATGATGGAATAGCTTATCCCAAAGCTTCCACCAATTTGTCTATTTGGTGTAAATTGGCTTGTATTTGAGATAAAGTTTATATTTTTTCTATAATCCTCTCTATAATTCATTGAAATGCTCACATTTCTGGGTAAATAATAAATTTCTTTATTTAAAATTTTTGGAGGTTTTAGAATGGTGGGAGATACGTTATAATTACCAGAGACAGTAAATGAATTTAAACTATCAGTGGATGTATAATTTTTTGAATAATTAGCATTATAGCTATATTGGAAGCTAAAAGGATCTAAGATGTATCTTAAAATTCTATTATTTGAAGGAGATTTTCTATAACTTGAAGATAATGAATAACTTGTATTGAATGTTCCATACTTATCCTTATCGCCTTCAATTATCAAGTCAGTTCCAGTTTGATATTTCGGATATGTTTCACTTGTATTATAGCTAAAAGTAAGGGGTAAGCTAATACCCCAAGTTTTACTAAAAAATCTATCAAGGTTGATATTATAGTTAAGTCCTATCTTTTGAGAATTATCATTAGAAGGTTTATCGTCCATAAGCCCTCTAAATCCTGCTCTTTGATTAGTGTATGATAAATTCAAAGCCATTAAGTTTCCAAAATTTATACCTCCTGTTAAATCTATGGCAACTGCTCTTATATCATCAGGTTCAGTTGTTCTAATCTCATCTATCCAAATTGTTCCACTTATTGGTATTTGATTCTCATTTACTAATGAAAATCCATAAAATTTTATGTTCAATAAACTAGGATTTCCCTTAAATCCATAATTTTCTTGTTTGTAAGTTTGAGAAGGATCATAATTCCCACTATTCATAATTTCTTTTTTAAATTCCACGATTTTCTTCAAATCAATATCTACAATTTGCCAATCAGGAGCATTTATTTGATATTCGTAGAAATAGTAATTCAATGTATCCTTTCCATATTTGAATACAATTTTTGGATATGGAGGAATAGTATTTGTTGAAGGTCTGATATAAAATGAAGTTTTATTGTAAAATGTAAGGTCATTAGCAATTGAGGAAGATTTATATGCTAAGAATTCTTTATTTTGAGCTATATTTTGATATATCAAAGCTAATGAACCCTCACTCTCAATAGTTCCATCTGGATTAACATATTGCTTAACCCAAGGTGGCTTGATGTATTCAGGGTTTTCTTTTGTATTTACTTGTGTAACTAGGAAGTTTTCTGGTGGGTTTATTTTTGTTCCAACAATCCACTTATTACCTTTGAAGTTTAATTTTGCTAAAAATATAGTATCAGGTTTGGTAAATCCTAAAAATGTTAATCTAACATATCTAACTCTATAAACATCAGGTCTTCCATATGTTGAATCAGGGTCTAGGAATGATAGTCTATAAAACTTCCATCCATTTACATCACTGACTGGTTGAATTTGAGCCATATCTAAAATAAATGTCCAATAATTTGAATTTTGATTTAATCGCCAGCAATCAACAAGTCCCTCACTATCAAGCCTACCATTCTTTTTCGTGCCTGCAAAATTATTATTAGCATCAAAGATATAATCTCCATCAAAACCAATATCTTCATCAATTTCCAATAAACAATTACCATTCTTATCTTCACTATCAAGATTATCATTAGGACCTCTTAGGTTTCCATTAATATCCCTTCTTATCTCATCTTCAGGTATATCATATCCAACATCAATTCTAACTATTAGATTTTCTTTGCTCTTTAAAATGATCTCAATTGTGCTAACCCTTGAAAAGTCATATCCTGATTTATCAACCAAATTTAATACACTAAACCAATTATTATTTTGGTTGTAGTTTATAGGTTCAAAATAAAACCCTATTGTATTTTCAATTTGGTTTTTTTCTCTTTCATCTGTTAAATTTGGATAAATTTCTCCTTTTGGGAAACCAAATGGTCTCCATTTTATGTATTTAACATAATCGCCAGTGTTATAATAGAGTGGTAATGAGCCATAATGCCAATCAAATCCTCCAAGACTTATACTAACATTTTCACTAATGTTTTCCATATCATCAATATAAGCTTCATTTGATGTAGAAATTTGAGGAATGCTTTGTGCAACTTCACCCTTAATTGTTAAATAAGAATTTCCTGAATAATTAGGTAGCTTTAAAAACAGATTATTTAATTTTTCCATATTCAACTTACCATCAAAGTCCAGTTCCAAAATCTGCGTTCTTCTTGATTCATTATTCACTTCAGGTCTTACAAATCCTGCACTCACACTTCTCATAAGGTAAGAAGAACCAATTCTAAAATTCTCATTAAAATAGTAATCATTTCTAATACCTAAGATGGATTTGCTTCCAAATTGAAATATACTACCTGTCTCATATCTTATTTCAACATCCGCATTAGGATCTATATATTTATTGAAAACAACTCTATTACCTATTACACTATAATCGCTACTTGGAAGTTCTTGGCCATTCACAATAACCTTTACACTACCAGGTATTACATCAGGTGGAAGTTCAATGCTTTTATTGGCTCTTGTATTTTGAACAACAATGAAAAATTTTGTTCCTTCTGAACCTATAAAATTGTAGTCATATTTTGAATATAAAATACTATCGTAATTGTAAAATGGTTCTAAATCTGGGAATATTAGATAACCCCTTGCTAAAATTGAATATATTTTACCTGTATTTGGGTCACTATAGCTTAGATCAACTAATCCATCGTTGTTATTATCAAGTTTAAAAATTTGAATGTATTTCTTACCATTCTCGCCATCAATTGGAATTGGAATAGTATCTTTATAGATTGTAAGGTTTAGGCTTGTTGTCGTTGAATCAAAGCCAATATAATAGACGTTTTTAAGCTGTAAATTCCATAAACTTTTCTTAATACCATCATTTACAATAGTTGATAAATTCTCAGGCTTAATAAGTTTTAAAATTATAGTATCCCCTGGACAATTATTTAAACATCCAACAATTTTGTTTGAAAGTGTTCTATAATAAATGCCGATAACATAATTTGGATTTATTGTTTTCTTAAATTCAATTACATTTCCTCCCCATCTTATATAGCTTGTATCTTCATCAAAGTAACCTCTTTCACAATATGAGTTTAAATCTCCATTAAAGCAAGCTCTTGCGGGAACTGATGAACTATTATTTTGAGATACTCTATCATCTATGAAAACTCTAAGTTCAATTATTGAATCAATTTCATCAACATAAAAGAACTTTAATTTCTCATAATCTCTTGCATAGATAGTGTCAGTTGTTTGTAAAAAATTGGCTTTCATGGACTGAATACTAGCCTGTCCTTTTTCTCTTGCAAGAACAATAGTGCTTTTAATAGGCCCAAGCTGTGTATTTGCTCTCACACCAAATAATGAGTTATCAGAAGTTAATGGAAGATTTGAAAATTTAGTTGATGGGAATTGAAGACTACTTGCATCTCCAAGTTCTATAAGTTGAAATACTTCATCCTCTTCCCCATTATACGAAAGCCTAACTTTATTTCTTGTCTGGTCTATTTCTTCTGAATTGTGATTTATAATTACATTCAATTTTTTGCCGATAGTTCCAGTTAAATTTACATTTATTGTTTGTTTCATTTGAAGTTGTGGAAATGTTGATGAGCCATAGTCAACAGGAGAAATTATATTATTTGTAGAGCCACCAAATTCCATACTCTGATTTCCCTTAATATCAATTTTGGCTTCGTTTCCACCAAGAAATCCAAGTCCAATCGGTATATCTATTGGAACTGAAATGGTGGGAATTAGCCCAGATTGAGGTATTGAAGATTGGATTTGCTTAATTTTGTAATTTGTATAGAATAAACTATCTGAAATTACATTGAAATACTCATCAAATGTTAAAATTTTAGATGTATCAACTGCTATACCTCTATAAGTTTTCAGAATATAAACCTTATTATTACTATAATCAAAATAAATTGAATCCCTAACAATTCCTAAATCTATACTCAAACTGCCTAAAATCCAAATCAAACAATCTAACTACTAATGCCTTAAAATTTTAAAGTATAATTGAAAATATCTTTTTAAAAAAATTTGGATGTTCAAATTCATACCTATAAAGCTTATAAAATTTTTTTGTCCATTTGGTTTTATAATTACTTTCGCCTTTCATAAAATTAAATTCAACAAAACCCTCTTTAAGATAATGGATAAGCATATACCATAGTGAAACTGTATCGGGTGAATAATAATAAAACTTTTCATTAAATGTTGTAATCCACCAAAATGCCCTTTTTCTATATTTTAGAACAATATTTATAGTTATTATTTCTTCATCACACTTCATAATAAAGCAATCAAGGAGATTTGAATTCTCGAAGTATTTCAAGACACTTTTCATAGCAACATAAAATTCATCATCTGACCAAATTGTTGTTTCATGTCGTTTGATAAGCAAGTTCCTTACAATATCAAGATTATGAATGCCCTCAATCCTGAAAAAATCTGGTTTTATCTTTTTTAATCTGTTTTGAAACTTCTTTATGTTCCTTCTATGATTATAACTGAAACTTTTCAATAATTTTTCCTCACTATCAAGCTCCCTAAAATCAACATAATAAACTTTTGAAAATGATACATTTTTTGGCTTTATACTCAAATTATCTAAAACACTTTTCATACTTGAAAATTCAAGTATATTTTTAAATACCGCTCTATAATAAAACTCATTTTTTAACATATTTTCAATATTATCCTTGCTTGAATCACTATCCCACCAATCTACTAAATTATCAATTGCATAATGAAGTCTTTTAACCTTTCCAACTTTCCTAATAATAAATCCATTTCCTAAATCCTTAAAATTATACTTCTTCCTTACATATTCAAAAAATATATTAAAAATTTCTCTCCTGTCAAATAGTGAAAAGTCACTCCTATCCATTTAAACCTTTCTGAAAATCCCTACAAGATATAATCCATTTTTATAATTCAATTTGAATAGATTATAATCTATGAATTTATAAAAGCTTTTTAACAATGGAAGCCTACCAATGCCTTTTAGTTTTATGTTCAAAATTGTCGCCATCTTTATTACTTTTAGATTATTCTCATTAGCTAAACTTATATAATCTTCAAATGTAAATGCCCATCTATGAAGGACATTATTGTTCTCCTCCATAGGCATATACCTTTCTTTTAATCTTCCACCAAGTCTATAATTTATTGTAAGAAAATATCCATTCCTTTTAAGAACTCTTGAAATTTCTCTAAATGCAAGTTTAATATAATCCCAATTTGGTAAATGCTGAATTACTTGAAAACAATAAATAAAATCAAATGTTTTATCTTTGAAAGGAATTTGATGAACAGATGCTTGAATAACACTAAATCCATCAGTCTTACAAATTTTAACAGCTGAAAATGCATAGTCTAGTCCAATTACATTGTAATTCCTCAATTTTTCTAATTTTAATCCTACCCCACATCCTGCATCAAGCACAATTTTTGGTTGTATTTTCTTTATTATATTCAAAAGATAATAGCTTTCAACTTCATTGGACCAATACCAAATTTGTGGAAGATTCTTGCCTCTTGTTGAAAACAAACTTTCAAATAGATTTTTAACACCTTCCATCCTATAATTGCATATTTTTAAAAATTCCCTTATCGGTTATATAACCACTTATTAGATTACTTGGTGTTATATCAAATGCGTAATTTATAACATTTGCACTTTCAAGCGTTATCAAGCAATCTGAAATTTTAACAATTTCATCCTTATCCCGCTTTTCAATTATTACATCATCTAGTTTTGAATTTTTGTCAAGTGTAGATATAGGAAATGCAGTGTAGAAAGGAATTTTAAAATGGTTTGATAGAATTGCTAAATTTAGCGTTCCAATTTTATTTATCAATGTTCCATCTTTTAAAACCCTATCTGCCCCAACTATTACAATATCAATATATCCCTTT
>FWWL01009548.1_pt1 | contig 11689 bp, 10 predicted proteins | sample 2228331 | NCBI WGS metagenome assembly FWWL01 (sample SAMEA103939775, study PRJEB20133) | metagenome
TATCCGCCGCCTGGTCCGGCAAGCCCTAGAGCGCTTCCGAAGCCTGGTCCTGGGAAGTGTCTGAAGTACGGCGTGAAGGTCAGCAAAAATGCTAAGGGGCGTGGTTTACCGCTGAGGGGGCGTTCGCACTTTGTTTGCAATTCTCGGCCCATGAGGGCCTTTTTTGGCCCATTTTGGTTTACCGGGAAGTGGCACCATCCCCGACTAGCCCGCAATAGCCTGCATTGGCCGCTGAAGGCGCGACCAGACTTAAAATCCGTTGCCCGTAAGGGCGTGTGGGTTCGAGTCCCATTCCCGGCACCACGTACGGCACGTGATTTCTAAAGATATACTCGGTTCAGGCTTCCAAGCTCGTTTGCAGGTTGTTTGCATTTGTGCCTCCAGCACCTCCCAGGAGCTCCTCGAGGCCCAGCGCCGCCTCACGGTGCTGGCGCTCGAGACGGGCCTGGTAGTGCTGCTCGCGCACGGCCTTGCTGTGGCCGGTGCGCTGGGCAGCCACGTGGATAGGCACCCGTCCGGTGCTGTCCACCAGGGTCACGTAGGTATGGCGCAGGTTCTTGGGAGGGATGTGGGTGATTTGCAAGGTGGTGGCCAGGTCGCGCATGAGTTCGGAGAGGTTGGTCTCCGAGAGGGGGGTGCCGGAGCGGGAAGGGAATACCAGATCGAGGTCCTTCCACCCCCGTTTACGTTTGGCGGCCAGGGTTTGCAGGGTCCGGCAGTATTCCTGCTGCTCGCGCAGCACCGCTACGGTGCCAGGGTCGAGGTACACGGTGCGGCGGCTGCCGGGGGTCTTGGGCCGGCCGAAGCTGGGCTTGCTCTTGTGGTAGGTGCAAACCTCCTCGACTCGCAAAGCGCCGGCCTCGAGGTCAACGTAGCGCCACTTCAGGCCCAGCAGCTCCTCCCGCCGCAGCCCGGTGGTGAGGGCCACATAGACGTAGCGATGCATAGGGGGGTTGTTGTTCTTCAGCCATTCGAGGGCCTTCCTGGCCTCCACCGCGTCCCAGGCGGGCTGAGGTTTGGGGTGGGGCCGCTCTACCCTGACCTTGCGCGCGGGGTTGCGGTGGATGAGCTCGAGGTCCACCGCCCGGTTCAGGCATAGCTTGAGGTAGTGCAAGGCCTTGGCCCGCTGGTAGGGGGTGGCCCCGAGAGCGCCGATCCACTGCTGCACGCGGGCAGGGTTCAGCTCCTGCAACCTCAGGTGGCCCAGGCGGGGGCGCACGAAGCGGTCGAGGTAATACTCGTAGTCCCCTTTGGTCTTCTCCTTCCAGCCGGGGTTTTGCAGGTACTCATCGATCCACTGGCCCAGGGTAGGAAAAATCGGTGGTGTCATTCGAGGGAGCATACTTTTTCTGCCAAAGAACGGTGGCGAGGAAGTTCTCCTCCCCGAAAATCTCGTCCATGATCGCCCGGAGGTTGTGCAGCTCATGGTCGTCAATGCTGACGAAAATCACCCCGTCGTCCCGCAGGAGGCTTCGGGCGAGTTGCAGCCGGGGGTACATCATGGACAGCCACCTGCTGTGGATTCGTCCTCCTTCTTCGGGTGCGGTGGTCAGCCTGACCCCATCCTCGGAGAGTTGCCCAGTGAAGCGAAGGTACTGCCGGACGCCCTCCCGGAAGTCGTCGGGGTATACGAAGTCATTGCCGGTGTTGTACGGGGGGTCAATGTAGATCAGCTTGACCTTGCCGTGGTAGGCCTGTTGCAGCAGCTTGAGCACCTCGAGGTTGTCCCCCTCGATGATGACGTTCTCGCTGGTGTCGAAGCCTACGGACTGATCCCGCTTGGGCCGCAGGGTTCCGCTGCTGGGGATTTGCACCGCGCGGATGGCCTCGGACTTCCCGGCCCATGACAGCCCGTAGCGCTCCCGCCCCGTTTCCACCCTCTCGCCGAGCAGCAGCTTGAAGGTCTCCAGGTCGAGCCTCCCCTCCTTGAAGGCCTCAGGGAAGAGTTCGCGGAGGGCCTCGAGGCGCTCCTCGATCGGGTTCGGCGTGGTGAGGAGAAGCTTGTCGGGTACCATGATGTAGAGTCAATCATAACTAGCTCGAGGCCATCCCGCACCGGGTGGCGCACCGCGGGCTTTATAAAAAAGAGGGGGTGTGGGGGAGCTATAAAACCCACTCCCTTTAGGGGTGGGATACATGGACTCCTATCCCGCTAGCCCTTCGGGCCGAGCCCCGTGCCCCGCAGGGGCCCATCCCGGTGAATGGCGGACGGGCTATAGTGGGGTAGACGAGGGACTGAATGCTGCTCCGCAAGGTCTACCGTTTCCGCATGGAGCCCACCCAGGCCCAGGCCGAGGCTCTGCTGCGGCTGGCCAGGGCCCGGCGGTGGGTGTGGAACTGGGGCCTTGCAAGGCGTAAAGAAGCCTATGCCGCAACCGGGAAGGGCTTGACCTACAACGGGCAGGCCGCCGAACTCACGGCCCTGAAGAAACAAACCGAGACCGCCTGGCTGAATGAGGCGGACAGCCAGCTCCTGCAGCAGGCCCTCAAGGACCTCGACCGCGCGTTCAAGGCCTTCTTCGAGCGACGGGCCGGGTTCCCCCAGTTCAAGTCCAGGAAACGGGACGAGCCCCGCTTTCGCATCCCCCAGCGGGTCAAGGTCGAGAACTCCAAGGTGTATGTCCCTAAAGTCGGCTGGGTGCGGATACGCCAAAGCCAGCCCATAGATTGCCCCATCAAGGGGACCGCCTTCAAGCGGGAGGCGGACGTGGGGATTGACCTGGGGCTCAAGGACTTCGCGGTGCTGTCCAACGGAACCCGGATTGCCCCACCGAGGTTCTACCGCAAGGCCCAGAGGAAGCTCAGGAGGGCCCAGCGGGCGCTGTCGCGCAAAGGGTTCACACCGAGGTTCGCAACCGGCGGCAGGACTGGCTGCACAAGCTGACCACCGGCCTCATCACCCGCTATGACGGGCTGTGCCTTGAGGACCTGAACCTGAAGGGGATGGCGAGAACCAAGCGTGATGGACCGTTTCTTCCCCAGGAGCAAGCTGTGCCGGGCGTGCGGGACGTTCCACACGCTCTCACCCTCTCCGATAGGGTCTGGAGGGGTGCGTGCGGGGCGGTGCACGACCGGGATCGGAATGCAGCCTGGAACATCCGGGCTGAAGGAATCCATCGCCATGGGGCCCACAAAGACGCAAAACGCTTGGGGAGTCTCTTGGTGGGCAAGAGACGACGAACCAAGAATCCCGCGTGCTTTAGCCGTGGGAGTGTCAGTGCACTGGCTACAGCCCGGGCCCCGCCCATTGTAGGCCGCGATTTGCAAGATAAGCCCAGTGACGACTCCCCGGACTAAAGTCCGGGGCTTCTCGGTTCACGCGGGAGCGGCCACCCGCTGCCCATCCCCGAAGGCCCCGTCCAGGCCCAGAGCCAGAATCACCCTCGCCGCAGCCACGTCCCGGTCCAGCACGCACCCGCATTCGCAGGCGTGGATCCGCTCGGATAGCTCCTTCTTCCTAGTGAGGCCGCATTGGGGGCAGATCTGGCTCGTATTGTGCGGTTTGACCGCGATAACTCTCCGCCCGGCGCTCGCAGCCTTGGCGGAGAGGATGCGCAAAAACTGTGCCCAACCCGCATCCAGCACGCTCTTGGAAAGCCTGGAGCGGGCCAGGCCGGAGGTGTTCAGGTCTTCGTGGACAATCGTGCCATATTTGTTGACAAGCCTCCTTGCTATTTTGTGGTGGAAGTCTTTGCGCTGGTTGGCGATTTTGCGGTGCAGTTTGGCTACCCGCCTTCTGGCCTGACGGCGGCGGTTGCTCCCCCGCTTCTTCCTGGAGAGGCTGCGCTGGATGGCGGCCAGTCTGGCCTCGGCCTTGCGGTAGGTTCTGGGTGGGGCGACGGTCTCCCCGTCCGAGGTGGCGACGAAGTGGGTGAGCCCCAGGTCGATCCCCACCGCCTCCTCCGATGGGGGCAGGGGTTGGGGTAGCACCTCGCAGGTGTAGATGGCGTACCATTCCCCCGCAGAGCGCTTGAGGGTGAAGGTCTTGGGCACCCCCTCCAGGGGCCGGTGCTGCTTGATGCGCACGTGGCCCACCCCAGGCACCTTGACCTTGCCGTTCCCCAGAGGCTTGCCCGGCCCCACCCATCCACCCGAGCGGCAGACCTGGGGGAAGGTGAAGCTGTTCCACCAGCCCCTTCCCCGGAAGCGGGGATAACCGGCCTTCTCTCCCCGTTTGACCCGTAAAAAGAACCCCTGGAAGGCTTTGTCCAGCCGCTCCAGGGTCTCCTGCAAGACCTGGGCGTACACCCCTTGGTACTCCGGCCTCACCGTCTTGACCTCGCCCAAAAGCCGCATCTGGTCGTACACCGTCAGGCTCTTGCCCTTGCGCCAGGCCTCCCGGCGCTCCTCCAGGGCGGCGTTGTACAGCTCGCGGGTCAGATCCAGTAGGCGCTCCAACGCCGCTTCCTGTGCCCTGGTGGGGTATAGGCGGTATACGAAGGCTTTTTTGTGCGTGGTATGCTCGATCTGCGTCACCTCCTCTCTAGGTGATGCCGGGCCCGGGGTGCTGCAACACCGCCGGGCCGTTTCTGTCCCTAGCATACAACCCCTGCGGGGTTGGTGGAAGGGGTCCATGTACCCCCGCACTGAAGGTGCGGGGCACTATAGCCCCTTCCACACCATCCCCTTTTTTGTAGCAAACGAAGGCATATGAGGCTCAAGGGGGTGGCTTAGCAGGCTTCCTGATCCTGAGGATTGTCCTAGCACAATCCATCCATTTGTACCTTCCACGGCCTTCCGTACGGTGCATATAATGCCCACCATTCAAGGAGGTCACCGTGGGGGTGCGGGTTAAGCTACGGCGGGGCGGTCGAACAGCTTTATATCGGCACATTGCCGAGGAGTTTCGTACCCGAATCGCCAAGGGTGAGCTACCCCCTGGTACCCGCCTTCCCACGGTGCGGGCTTTGGCCCGTGAGGTTGGTACCACCCGGCTCACCGTTCACAACGCCTACCGGGAGCTTCAAAGCGACGGGCTGGTGGAGTCGGTGGTGGGGCGGGGCACCTTCGTAAGCCATCAGGCCCGGCCTACGGTTCAGCCCACGCTGGGAGAGCGCCTCGAGCCTGACCTGGTGCTCTCCGACCTGCACCAGCTGCAACACGCCCGGGCTTTGCACAACATGGCTCTAGCCACCGCCGATCCCGCACTTTTCCCCTACGAGGCCTTTTGGGATTGTCTGGAGGTACTGAAACCGCTAGCGCGCGAGGTCTTTGGCTACGGCTCGGTGATGGGGGAGCCCGAGCTGCGCGTAGCTCTCTCAGAGCTGCTGGGTCAGCGGGGTATCGAAGCCGACCCCCAGGAGGTGCTGGTCACGGTGGGGGGATTGCAGGGGCTAGCCCTGGTCTGCCGAGCCCTGGCCGAACCGGGTGAGGAGGTGCTTTTGGAGGAGCCCACCTACCTAGGTTTACTGGGTATCCTCAAGCAGTTCCGTCTGAAACCCCTGCCGGTGCCCCTGGATGGGGCAGGTCCTCGGATAGAGGCGCTGGAGGTCCTTCTAAAGCGCCGCAGACCGCGTTTTTACTACACCATCCCCAGCTACCACAACCCCACCGGGCTGCGTTTCCAGGAAGAACGGCTGGGGAAACTGCTCGAGCTGGCCCAGACCCACGGTTTTACCCTGGTTGAAGACGATACCCTGGGCCTTTTGAGCTACGAGAAAACCCCGCCCACCCCGCTGTATGCCCTGGCGCAGCATTTGGGAGTGGCGGCCCAGGTGGTGCACCTGGCCAGCCTCTCCAAAGTGCTGATGCCGGGGCTGCGAATTGGCTATCTGGTGGCCCCCCCTGCTTTGCTCGAGCGCTTCACCGCTTTGCACAACGTCTCGGATATTACCGGCCCGCCACCCCTGTTGCAGCGGGCCACGGCCCAGTTCATCCGGCAGGGCGGGCTCAAGCAGCATCTGCGCCATGTGTTGCCCGTCTACCAGAAGCGCCGCGATGCTCTGCTCCGCGCACTGCAGCGGTATATGCCGGATGGAGCGCGCTGGAGCCAGCCGGAAGGAGGCTTTTCCTGCTGGGTCAGCCTGCCTCGGCTTTTCTCAGCCTTAGAGCTACACCATCAGGCCCTGGCCCAGGGGGTGGCCATTACCCCTGGAGAGGCCTTTTTAGTGCAGGCCGATGCCAAGATGCACTTCCGGCTTTGTTTTGGGGTGGAGAACCCCGAAGGCTTAGAGGAAGGGGTGAGAGCGCTGGCCTATCTAATCAGACTACGGGTTTCCTAGGGTCTTTTGGCAATTGCAGGGAGGAGCAACGTGGACAATAAACCTAAAGAGGTACGTGGTGCGCGGTATATCGACGTAGACGATACCTATCTAGAAAAGCGGCGGCTGCGCAAGAGCGCCGGCTGGGTGCTTTTGTGGGGCCTGGGGGTCGGTGCGGTTATCTCGGGCGATTTCTTCGGCTGGAACTTCGGCCTGGCCGCTGGGGGCTTTGGCGGTTTGTTGATGGCAACGCTTATCGTGGCGGTGATGTATGTGACCATGGTGCTCTCCATTGCCGAGCTCTCCACCGCGCTCCCCCACGCGGGGGGGTTCTACTCATTTACTCGCAGCGCTTTTGGACCCAACTGGGCTTTTTTGAACGGGGTGACCGACCTGATCGAGTATGTGATCACCCCAGCGGTGATTGTGGTGGGCATCGCTGGCTATATGAACGCCCTGATTCCCGGGGTGCCTTCCTGGGTCTGGTGGGTCGTGTTCTATGCCATTTTTGTAGGCATCAACATCCGCGGCACTGCCCTCACCCTGCGGGTTTCGTTGATCGTGACCTTGCTGGCTTTGGGCGTGTTAGCGATTTTCTACCTGGCGGCAGCCTTTTCCGGGGCCTTTAGCTGGGACAAAGTTTTCAACATCGAGCCTCAGGCGGGGGGCTCGAGCTTCCTACCCATGGGCCTTTATGGGATATTTGCCGCCTTGCCCTTTGCCATCTGGTTTTACCTGGCCATCGAGCAGCTTCCTTTGGCCGCTGAGGAGTCGCACGATGTGGTGCGGGATATGCCTCGAGCCCTGATTCTGGGCATCGCCACCCTGCTACTGCTCTCGGTGCTGACCCTGATTCTCAACACCGGGGTGGCCGGGGCCAAGGAGGTGGGGGAGTCGGCTGCGCCTTTGGAGCTGGGATTCAAAGCGGTCTTCGGCGATGCCGCAACCAGTACCCTCCTCACCCTGATTGCCATCACCGGCCTGGTGGCCAGTTTCCACGCCATCATCTACGCCTATGGCCGGTTGATCTTTGCGCTCTCGCGGGCCGGTTACCTGCCCACCGGCCTTTCGGTGGTGAGCCGGTATCACACCCCGCACTACGCCCTGACCCTAGGGGCGGTGGTGGGCTTTTTGCTCTGCGTGCTGATCAGCGTCTTTTCCGAGAGCGTAGGGGCTGCGCTGCTGAACATGGCGGTCTTTGGGGCGGTGATTTCGTATGCCATGGTCATGTTTGCCTATATCCGCCTGGCCCGTAGCCGCCCCGACCTGCCCCGGCCCTACCGCAGCCCGCTGGGGATACCGGGGGCCTGGGTGGGGGCCATCTTAGCCCTGGTCTGTCTGGCTGCTACCTTTGCGGTGGAGAGCTACCGGCCGGGCGTGGTGGGCACGGCGGTCTTCGTGGTGCTGATGATGGCCTACTACTGGTTCTACAGCCGCTTCCGCCTGGTAGCTCGAGCCCCCGAGGAAGAAGCCGCGCTGATCGTGGAGGCCCAGCGGGAGATTCGCTAGGCGGGGGTCTTGCAAGGATGGATTCTCTCCCAGGCAGGGGTGGGCTCAGGGATACTCAGCCGATAAAAATGGAGAAAGTACCTTAGCGAGGGTTGAGCGCGATGCGTGAGGATGCCGCAGGTAAGCTAAGCTGGCTGGCCCAGAAGGTTGGCCAGGGCGAGATCGAGACCGTTCTGGTAGGCTTTCCCGACCACTACGGTCGGCTGATGGGCAAACGTTTTGAAGCCGAGTACTTCGTGGAGGAGGTGGCCCGGCAGGGCACCCACGGCTGTGACTATCTGCTCACCACCGATATGGAAATGGAACCGGTGCAGGGCTACCGCTTTGCCAACTGGGAGCTGGGCTACGGCGACTTTCACCTGGTGCCCGACCTGGCTACCCTGCGCCCGGCCACCTGGCTGGAGAAGAGCGCGGTGGTGTTGTGCGACCTTGAGGACGAGCGCACCCATCACCTGGTGGAGGTGGCCCCTCGCACCCTGCTGAAGCGCCAGCTCGAGCGGGCCAGAAGCTTGGGGTACACGGTGATGGCCGCCTCGGAGCTGGAATACTACCTCTACCAGGTGTCTTACCGCGAAGCTTTTGCCCGGGGCTATGCCGGGCTAATGCCAGCCGGCCACTACCTCGAGGATTACCACCTTTTGCAAGGCACCCGCGAGGAACCCTTCACCGCAGCGGTACGGCGGCACTTGAAGGCCTCGGGTATCCCGGTAGAAAACTCCAAGGGGGAGTGGGGCTTAGGGCAGCACGAGGTCAATCTGCGCTACGCCGAAGCCTTAGAGATGGCAGACCGGCACGTTCTTTTCAAGCAGTGCCTCAAAGAGATCGCCGACGCTATGGGCCTGGCTGTAACCTTCATGGCCAAGCCCCACCACGGGCAGGCCGGCTCATCCTGCCATATCCACCTTTCGCTCTGGAAAGACGGGCAGAACGCCTTCATGGGCGAGGAAAGCTATGGCCCAGTACAGGCCTCGAGGGTTTTCGGGCAGTTTTTGGCCGGGTGGATTACCTACCTCCCCGACCTAATGCCTTTCTATGCGCCCACGGTGAACTCCTACAAGCGCTACGAGGACGGCTCCTGGGCCCCGACCCGGCTGGCCTGGAGCTACGACAACCGCACCGCCGGCTTCCGGGTGGTGGGGCGAGGCCCCTCGCTGCGCATCGAGTGTCGCATTGGGGGCGCCGACCTCAACCCCTACCTGGCCCTGACCGCTGCCCTGGCGGCAGGGCTGGCTGGGCTGGAGCAAGACCTTACCCCACCTCCCATCTTCCAGGGCGACATCTACCAGGCCCGCCACCTGCCCCGCGTTCCCTATACCCTGGGCGAGGCGGCGGAAGGCTTTGCCCGCAGCAGCTTTGCCAAAGCGTCCCTGGGGCAGGCCGCCCACGAGCACTACACCCACTTTTTCTACAGCGAGTGGCAGGCCTTCAATCGGGCCGTGACCGACTGGGAGCGCAAGCGTTATTTCGAGCGGATATGAGGGAGGAATAGCATGCAACTTGCCGATAAGGTAGCCCTGATTACTGGTGCGGCCAGCGGGATCGGCCTCGAGGCAGCCCTGCTATTTGCCCGCGAGGGGGCCCGGGTGGTGGCGGTGGATGTCTCCGAAAAAGGCCAAAAGACGGTGGCGGCCATCCAGCAGGCTGGTGGCCAGGCCCACTTCGTACAGGCCGATGTCTCTCGGGCCGAGGATGCCGAGCGCATGGTGGCCGAAGCTGAGCGGGTTTTTGGTCGGCTGGACATTCTCTTCAACAACGCAGGTATCTCGCACGCCGCCGACGACGACGCCATCCACACCAGCGAGGCGGTGTGGGACCTGACCTTTGCAGTCAACGTGAAAGGGGTCTTCCTGGGCTGCAAGTACGGCATTCCGGCCCTGCGGCGGGCCGGGGGAGGCTGCATCATCAACACCGCCTCCTTTGTAGCCTTTCTGGGGGCTGCTACCCCCCAACTGGCCTACACCGCCAGCAAGGGGGCGGTCCTCTCCATGACCCGGGAGCTGGCCGTTATCCATGCCCGGGAGAACATACGGGTCAACGCCCTGTGCCCCGGGCCTTTGCAGACGGAACTGTTGATGAAATACCTGGATACCGCGGAAAAGCGCCAGCGCCGGCTGGTACACATCCCTATGGGCCGCTTTGGTCAGGCTGGGGAGATTGCTCAGGCAGCGTTGTTTCTGGCTAGCCCGGCTTCCTCTTTCATGACCGGGGCTGCACTGCTTGTCGATGGCGGTATCACTGCCGCTTACGTGACCCCGGAGTAGCCATGAAGCTTCAACAGACCATTAGCCCGGTGGACGGACGCGTATACGTCGAGCGGGTACTGGCCGAACCGGCGGAGCTCGAGCAGGCCCTGGCCCGGGCCACAAAAGCCCAGAAGGCCTGGGCCCGAACCCCCCTGGAACAACGAATGGCCATAGTGGGCCGGATGGTGGAGACCCTATTGGGCGCGGTGGATGCGCTATCCGAGGAGCTTACCTGGCAGATGGGCCGTCCTATCCGCTACAGCCCCAAGGAGATTCAAGGCGGCTTCGCCGAGCGGGCCCGTTACATGACCCGCATTGCCCCCATAGCCCTCCAGGACATTCCTACCGAAACGATGCCCGGCTTCACCCGCTTTATCCGGCGGGAGCCTTTAGGCGTGGTGCTGGTGCTGGCGCCTTGGAATTACCCTTACCTGACCTCGGTCAACACCATCGTGCCAGCTATTTTGGCGGGCAATGCGGTTTTGCTCAAGCATTCAGCCCAGACCCCCCTGGTAGCCGAGCGCTATGCCTGGGCTTTTCAGGAGGCCGGCCTACCCGAGGGGGTATTCCAGTACCTGCATATGGATCACCCGCTTACTGCCCAGGCCATTGCCGACCCACGGGTGGCCTTCGTGGCCTTTACCGGCTCGGTGGCCGGAGGGCAGGCGGTGGAACGTGCGGCTGCCGGGCATTTCAAGGGGGTAGCCCTCGAGCTTGGCGGTAAGGATCCTGCCTACGTGCGGCCCGATGCCGACCTGGAATATAGCGTGGTCAACCTGGTGGACGGGGCCATGTTCAACTCCGGCCAGTCCTGCTGTGGGGTCGAGCGCATCTATGTACACGAGAGCATCTACGAACCCTTCGTGGAGGCTTTTGTGGCCGAGGCCCTCAAGCTACACCTGGGAAACCCCCTCGACCCCCAGACCACCCTAGGCCCCATGGTGCGCACCGAGGCGGCCGAGTTTGTGCGGGGCCAGATCGCCGAGGCGGTGGCCCAGGGCGCCCAGGCCCTCATCGACCCCAAGCGCTTCCCCGCCGACTGCCCCGGCACCCCCTACCTGGCCCCCCAGGTGCTGGTGAACGTCAACCACCAGATGCGGGTGATGGTGGAGGAAAGCTTCGGGCCGGTGGTGGGCCTGATGCCGGTGAAAAACGACGAGGAAGCCCTGGCCCTGATGAATGACTCTCCCTACGGTCTTACCGCCTCCATCTGGAGCCGCGATGAGGGGGCCGCGGCCCGGCTGGGGGAGGCTCTCGAGACCGGTACGGTCTTCCTCAACCGCTGCGACTATCTGGACCCAGCCCTAGCCTGGACTGGGGTCAAAGCCTCAGGACGGGGCTGCTCCCTTTCCATCCTGGGTTACGAGCAGCTTACCCGTCCCAAGTCGTATCATCTGCGTATGCTATGAGGCTGGCGGTTTTGGTCTGCGACGAGCCCCCTTTGGGCCTGGAGGGGCTGGCGGGCGATTACCCGGCCATGTTCGAGCGACTGCTGGGCCTGCCCCTCACCCCCTTCGACGTGCGGGCCGGCCACTACCCTGCCCAGGTGGCGGACTTTGCAGGCTACCTGATCACCGGCTCCCGAGCCTCGGTCTACGACCCCTTACCCTGGATTCCTTCCCTGGAAGACTTTGTGCGGTCGGTTGCTGCCTCAAAGAGCAGGCTGGTGGGCATCTGCTTTGGCCATCAAATGATCGGTCAGGCCCTGGGAGGGCGGGTGGAGCGCTGGCCTGGGGG
>FWWL01009549.1_pt1 | contig 11687 bp, 11 predicted proteins | sample 2228331 | NCBI WGS metagenome assembly FWWL01 (sample SAMEA103939775, study PRJEB20133) | metagenome
GGGGTGGAAACCGTCGGGGCGGCGGCAGTGAGGGTTCTCAAAGGGGGCTGCCACCCCCTCCAGCCCGTGCAGCGAGTGCAAAGATATAATGCCTATTTTTTGGGCACAAAAAACGCTACTGTTTAATTTTTAATCTCATAACTATAGTTCTTTTTTATTTTCATCTTTGCTATTTATAAATACAGAAAATAAATAAGAATTTGAAAAACTTTGGCACACAAATTGCATAATAAATATGCAAAACCTAAAAAGGAGGAAAAAAATGAAGCGATGGTTTTGGGTTGCTACAGGCGTACTCATTGGAATATCAGCCGTCTTTGCCCAAGAAAGTGCTGATATCACCAAGACTCTGTCTGTAGCTCTTGATACGGTGTGGGTACTTCTCACAGGGCTATTGGTGTTTTTTATGAACACCGGATTTGCCATGGTGGAAGCAGGACTGGCACGAGCCAAAAATACGGTAAATATTCTAGCAAAGAATTTTATCGTATTTGCTCTGGCATCACTAGCCTATTGGGTGATTGGGTGGGGTCTCATGTTTGGAGATGGAAACGGTTTTATGGGACTCACCAACCTCTTCTTTGCCAATGGCGGTGTGGATGAGGGCTATAGTGCCATAAGCTGGACACAGGTTCCCTTCTGGGCGAAGTTCTTCTTCCAGCTGGTGTTTGCCGGTACAGCCGCCACAATTGTGTCGGGAGTCGTGGCCGAGAGAATCAAGTTTATCTCTTTTCTGATCTTCTCTCTCGTACTTGTGGCCTTTGTCTACCCTATCGTTGGACACTGGATATGGGGTGGAGGCTGGCTCCAGGAACTTGGCATGTGGGATTTTGCCGGTTCTACCGTGGTACATTCTGTCGGAGGATGGGCTGCCCTTGCGGGAGTACTTCTCCTTGGAGCACGAACAGGCAAATACCGAAGTGACGGGAGTATCAATCCCATTATGGGACACAACCTCTCTCTTGTGACCCTCGGAGGACTTGTCCTGTGGTTCGGTTGGTTTGGGTTTAACCCAGGATCTACGATGGGTGTTGGCGATGGGACAGCTATTGCCCATATCTTTATCACCACGAACACCTCGGCAATCATGGCTATCCTTAGCGCCACAGTAACCTCGTGGATTATCCAGAAGAAGCCAGACCTTACCATGCTGGTCAACGGTGCTCTGGCCGGGCTTGTGGCAATCACTGCTCCCTGTGCGTTCGTCAGCGTGCCATCGGCAGCCATCATCGGACTTATTGCAGGGGTTCTGGTGGTATTGAGTGTGATAACTTTTGATCGCCTGCGAATTGACGATCCTGTGGGCGCACTCTCTGTTCACCTCGTGAACGGTATATTCGGAACACTGGCTGTTGGACTCTTTGCCGAGAACGGCATAACCGGTGCAGAAACAGGAAATGGACTCTTCTTCGGTGGAGGATTTACTCTCCTTTTGCATCAGCTGATTGGAGTCCTGGTAGTCGGTGCCTTTGTTTTCACTGCTACTCTGATCGTTTGGGCTATCCTGAGAGCAACTCTCGGAATCAGAGTCACCAGAGAAGAAGAGCTGCTCGGCCTCGATCTGGGTGAACACGGACAGGAAGCCTACCCTGATTTCCAGGGTTTCCTGACAAAGTAAGAGGAGGCACCTATGAAATGGATTATAGCAATCATCAGACCCGAGAAACTTACTGACGTCAAAGAAGCCCTGGCACAGGCTGGTGTGGGCAAGATGACAGTCACCAATGTGATCGGGTGCGGACAGCAGGGTGGCTATACAGAGAGCTATCGAGGTGTGGATACAGAGATCAACCTGATCAAAAAGGTAAAGCTGGAAATCGCCGTCAACGATGGGTTTGTAGACATCACCATCCGTACCATTATGGATACCGCTTTTACCGGAAAAATCGGTGATGGAAAGATCTTTGTCCTCCCCCTTGAACGGTGCATACGCGTCCGAACCGAGGAAGAAGGACCAGAAGCCATAGGCTAAACATCAAGAGCCGCCTTCGGGCGGCTCTTTTTTTAACCTAAGCCAATACGTCTCTTCCCCTATAACAAAAACCTCAAAAAAACCTCATCTCCCTCAGCTCTCATATCGAAACCTTCGCATGAAAGCTATTTCCTTGTTTCAGCCAAAAATTAGCACCAAAAATTAGCAAAAGGGTCGATGAAAACTGCAACAACGTAATAGCATATTTCCAAAACCTCCCAATGAGTTACTCTTGGACAAGGTTAGCTATTTATGCTATTTCCTTTTTTACAGCTTCCCTTTCGCCAAAAAAACTGCAAAACAGTAATAGCATGCTCTTCCCTAAAAAATTTTGGAGAAGATTTGCCCTTTTATGATTCGTGCAAAGATCTCAACCTCACAAAAGCCTCATCCCCTTCAGTCCTCATATCAACTGACGCACCTGTATTCCCAGATCGGCAAGCACTCGTACAAATCCATCAGTATCAAAATCCCTCGACGCCTGAAAAGATACCCTTTCCTCTTCCACCAGCCAGTCCCTCACCTCAGGAAAAGATGAGAGAAGAGCCTCCATCTCATGACGACAAAATACCCCCTCAAGGATGATATGATAGCGTTTCATTCTGACCGTCACAGAGGAACGCCTCTTCTGACCACAGCCACAATCCCTCATGGTTTTTTAAACTCCAGGATAACCCTCAATCCCCCCTCATTCACAAATCGCACCTCTCCACCAAGCTGTTCTGCGAGGATATGAATCAATTTCATACCCAGAGACGTCGGCTTCTCTATCCGATCTGGCGCCAGTCCTGGACCATTATCAGCAACCTCAAGTCGCAACCGTTCTCCAACGGACAAAAGCTCAATCTTCAACCTCGGGTCTGAATTATCCCGAAACGCATATTTAAAAGCATTCGTCACCACCTCCGAAAGCCACAACCCCATAGGAATACATGTTTCTAATGGCAAGACCATATCCTCTGTTCGGATCTCCAGAGCTACCGGTATCGTGATATCATAGATACCCCTGACTGCCTCTACCAGATCCTCCAGGTACTCTTTTACCGGTATCTGGGCAAAGGATCTGGTCTGGTAGAGCTTCTCATGGACGAGAGCCATCGAGCGCACCCTCACCTGACTATCCAGGAGAACCCTTCTCACCCGATCATCATCGATCTGATCCAGCTGAAGCGAAAGCAAACTCGAGATAATCTGGAGATTGTTCTTCACACGGTGATGAATCTCCCGCAAAAGCATCTCTTTTTCAGCCAGAGAAACCTCGATCTGCTTCTGTTGCTCTTTGAGGGTCGTGATGTCCACCATTACCCCTATTACCCGCAGCGGCTGATGAAACAGATCCCTCTCCACTACATGCGCCTTGTTAAGCACCCAGATTTCCCTCTCTGACGACGGCAACCGATGCTCAAGCACAAACTCTCGCTCCCGTCCATAACAGTAGTCGAGAAGCCTCTCCCGAAAGGTTTTAGCCTCCTCTTCAGGAAACAGGGCAAGCCACTCCTTAAAAAACGATGGCAAAGGTTTTGATGTTTTCTCTTCCCACTCTTTTGAGAGCATCAAGTCATCAGAAGGCACAAACCATTCCCAGAACATCGCATTCGCCGTTTCCAGAGCCGTCATCAACCGTTTCTCCGAGGTTTGAAGCTCCTGTTCAAACACCTTCCGACTGGTAATATCCATCAGGGTTACAATCTTACCCAGATAGTTTCCATCAGGATTACACCAATCCTTGCTCTGAACATACAGCCATGTCTTCTCCCCATAGGCACCATACAGCATCACCTCTTCGGTTACCTCATACCCCCGATCATACGGTTTCACCGCCATGAGAATGGGAAGTGGCAATCCAACCCCTCCACGACTCTTTCCTTGTACCAAAACATCCGTATCCACACGAGAGGCAATCCCCAGCATCTTCGATGCCTCATCGTTGACATACACTACCGTCCCATCAGGCCGCACCAGCAAAATTCCCTCGCTCAGTGCGTTCATCGTCTCCTGAAGCATCTGTCGGGAGTAACGAAGCTGCTCCTCCTCCTGTCGAAGGGAGGTGACAAGCTGCTCGACCGTTGAAATAAAAAACTCAAGCTCAGCAAAACTCCCCTTTTCCTCTCTTTTCACGGATTGTCCGAGAAGCATAGCCTTTGTATATTCCACAAAGACATCAAACGCCTCCCTAAGAAACCGAGAAAACCTCACCGCTATCACCAACGACACTCCAAAAGAAATCCCAAGAATCACCAGCACAGCCCAGAGATACTCTGAAAAAAACCATATCCACCGATTCTTTGGCACTTCCAGCACCACAAACCAGGGAAGCCCCCCTACAGACTTAACGATATAGACATAATCCTGACCCTGCACCATCCCGGAAATATCCCGTCTCTCAACAGCAGAACGAACAAGCTCTCGAAAATCCGCCAGATGCCCCAAACCCTCAGAGGCTGCTATCCTGGACACCTCCGTATGAATAACAAAATTTCCAAGCAAATCCACGACACCAATCCCCACCCCATAGATCTGGAGTTGCACCCAAAAATGCGCCAGAACAGGTTGTAAAGAAAACACCCCCACTCCCTTTACCCCGTCTTGTTCATACCCTACGAGAAGAAAAGAAACCTTCTCTCCCGGATAATTCACCACCTCATACATCACATTCGAAAAACGAAACACTTTCCCTGAAAAAAAACCTAAAAGATCCAGAGAATCCCATCGAACATCCCCAACAAAATAACGCCTCTCCCCCTTTTGATCAAAAAATGCAAACGCCTCCAGAGAAGGAAACTCTTGTTTCAAGATATCGATGGTCTGCCTCCTCGATATTACATTCCTCTCACTGATATCCGAAACGAGATCAAAAACTGTCTGTCCCACACGACGAAATGTTTCTATATCTGAGGAGACGAGATCGCTTGCTAGAAAGGTACTCACCTTCACCTGTCGAAAAAACTCTGTCTCCCACCACCGATAAAAAATCACCCCAACCCACACCCCCGTCACCAGCGCCATCATCACCAAAAGAACAACAATAACCAGACGTACCTGCGAGCTTAGAGACAACCTCTGCAGAGAAAATCTCTTTTCACTCATTCACCACCTGCCACTCGTTACTCACCACCTCCATAAGAAACATCATTCTCGTCGCATCCCCATACTGATCCAGATATACTTCTGACTGCAATCCCTTAAACGTACGGGGAAAAAGAGAAAACCACCGCCTCGAGAGTCTCCCCCCAGCAGCATCACAGAGCTCAACAGCCAGCCTCAATGCTTCATACCCATAGACAAACCCAAACGAAGGCATCTGACCATACTGCTCCCGAAACCTCTGGGCAAGATTCTGATAGCTCTGATTGGTATGATCCACGACAAAATGCTGAATCACCACAGCCCCCTCACCATATCTCCCACTCCAGCGAAGGAAATGCCTATCCATCGTCCATCCAGAAAGATAAAAACGCACACCTGGCAATTTTTGCCCTATCCTTTGCACGAGAAGTCCCCCCTCCTCTCCCCCGGCAACAAGCATGACCGCATCCGGCCTCATCCCTTCAATCTTCTTGGCCACCTCTTCAGCCCATCCCGAGCGTCCCGAACGGTATGAAACCACAGAAAACCATACCCCCTTTGATACCCAGAAGTTTGAACTCTCTTCTTTCCAGGCTCTAGCATACATCTCATTGGCCTCTGCGTAGATAAGGAGAGGACGCCTAACACCATCCCGTTCCATCTTGTACAAAAGACTGCGTACCTCCTGGAGATTTTCCGGTACAAGCCTCACCATATAATCCCTTTTTCCACTCCAGAAATAAGAACTCACCGTAGGACATACGATAGGAAGGGACATTTCATTCGCCAGAGGAATCAATCTCGCCGCCGTCGCAGAATCAAACGGACCAAGGATCACATCAGGACGATAACCCTGGAGAGTCTTTTTCACTTCCTCATCGGGAAGGTTATGAATATCCAGCACCTCGTAGAGGATTTTTTTCTCGCGCTTGAGATCAGAGATAGCCCAGAGGATACCCTCTCTCCCCTCGACATGGAGCATAGAACTCGTCCCCGAAAAATCCCCCACTATCATCACACGCATGGGACGAGCACACCCCAACATCAAAACACCAACCACGGCGGCCCAAAAGATCCTTCTCACAACCGCCTCCCTCTTTCTATTCTGTTCTCATTATACGACAGATCGCAGCTTTTTGCAAATACGCTCTACATATGTGTAAAAAAACCTATCGCCACCTGCGTCCACTGAGCAAGCAGAAGCCCAAACGGCAATTCCTGACGTATCCATTCCTGAGGAAGAAAGGGAAACCTCACCACAAGCAAAAAGACAAGCCCCACCAGAAACCCAAACTGCAAAAGCCCGACCATCCCCCCCAGAAGTGAGTCCAGCCACTCCAGCTCAAAAAACTCCAGCACATCCTCAAGCCAGTATGAAAACCTCTTTACCCCAAAGTATCCCCCCGTAAACACCGCCACAAAAACCACCCAGAACCACACCTGTCGATACGCCTGAGGAAGCCAGCCTGCCACAAGCTTCCCCAACGCGACACCAAGCATCAGCCCCAGCGCCACAGCTAGAAGCGTAAAGATCATATTAATAAACCCACGACCAAACCCATACACAAACCCGATGACCAGAAAAACGACAATCAAGAGATCATAGTAACGCATAAATATCTTATCGACCTCAAAGAGGCAAAAGTAAAGCCACCCTATGGCAACGTCAGCACCTGATCAGCCACCCTTAGCTGCTGAGCAAACCGAGCCTGGAGTTGGAGATTGCCCTCACAAAGTGACTTAAACACCCTCATGTACTCCTTGCTTCTTGTGGTACTCCCTGTTTGATACGCCAGAATGCCAAGATTGTACGGAACCTCAGGCAGAGGCTGAGTCTGAAACTCCTTATGCCTCAAAATCTTATCACCCGCCACAAAAGCCTTGTCCGTCCAGTCTGGCACCTGCATGGCCATCTGCCACACAAAGAGAAGCGTCTGGTAATCATCCTCCGATGAAAGCACATCCATAATTCTCCCAGCAAGACTCGCATACAGGGCATAGTTCGCCAGTTGTGTCCGTTGAATAAGCTGCACCAGTATCATCTGCTTCTGATCCAGCGAAAACGCCCTCGGATTTTGCAGGAGAGCATACACCGTTTCCTCAAACCTGGAAGAAACAGGTGATCGCAGATCCTTAGTTACCAGTTCCAGCATATCCACATACTGCTTCCACTGGAGATATTCCTGATACGATTGGTACGCAGGATTGAGGAAACCTCCTTCCATATCCTTGGGGGGAGCCTGTTTGAGTTTTGCCTCACTACGGAGAGCCAGCATCTGACGCAAATGCTTAACATTCTCTTCGAGAAGAGGGAGAAGCCTCTCCTTACGATCAGGATGCCGATAGATGGTTCTAAGCAGAAGCTGGTTATACGTCATCGCAATACCGAGAATCGTTCTCGATTTATAATAATACGACAAAAGCTTACGAAAATGTGGCCAGGCCTCTTCAGAAAGATCCTCTCCCACTTCATTTTCGACAAACGCCACCAGAGCCCCTATGATAGAAACACTATCATACCCATAGTAGATAGCCTCTCGATAGACTTCTTTTGTCTTTTCCCAGGCATTGGTGATCTCCCTGGCAATCTTTTCGCGAACCTCAGGACGAGTCTCCCGTTGATACATCGTCTGAAGATCCCTGATCCTATTTCGGTAGATATCCCCCATCTGCATATCATAACCAATAGCAATCTCCCTCGTCATCCTATCCAGATAGGGGAGGTTGGGGATCCTTTGCCAGCGAAGTCGATACCGGGAAAAATAATCTGCCAGAGGAAGCGGCGTATTCTTCACAAAAACAATCCTCTCCCCATCCTGTTTCACATATCCCTCAGAAGCAAGATACCGCACCTGTTCAATGACAAAAGCCCTATCCACAGAACGCTTCAGCCATTCCGAAAAAAGATACTGAACCTCTCCCACAGTCAAAGATCCACGGAGCTCCAGATCATCCAGCAGACGATGAGCTATAGGCTCCACCTTATACATGATACCATACCGACGATACGTATAATCCCCCAGCTTCCAGACCTCTGGACGCTGCCAGGTGAGATAAACCGGACGCCGTCCCTGCCAGTAAGGAATAAAATACGGATCAAGATTAATTCTCGGATCATTAATATTAGAAATCTGGACATAAAAAGGTTCCAGCCCCGCAAAGATATTGCTATCCACGAGATCCTTTCGGCGACCCAGAACCCTCGGATCAGTATAAAGCATAAGCCCATAAATCCTCTTGAAAACATTGCCCATCTGGTCATACGGAGAGAGATCAGGTCGTACACGAGCTGCATAAATAAAATACAAAGAAGAAAACACCTGGTTGTCGCCACCCTCTGTCATATACACCGAACCAGGTTCAGACGATGCCATCAGGTTTTTCCCATAATCATGGTTGAGGTAGTCCAGATGGTGATCGGCGTACTTGTAGTTTTTGATAAACGGCCAGGCACCAAGAACCATGATCACAAAAGCCACAACCACCACGGCCACCTGTGATAATCCTGATGTTTTCCGATAGACTTCCATCTGCATACTCTCCTCCACTTAACTCCCAACAAAAATAAAAACAAGGGGGATGTCCATGACACCCCACCATCAAAACACCTTAGGCCTCGATAGCATCAAACGCACAGGTAGCAGCACAAGCCCCACAGTCGATACAGGTGCCTGCGTCAATAACACGCTTTCCACCCTGTTCACTGATAGCAGAAACAGGACAAGCAGCCTCACATGCACCACAATTGGTACACTTACTTGCGATAATCTTATATGCCATTTTGGCCTCCTTGAAAGAGATTCTCTTATACCTTTAACCTCTGTTCTACACCATACGCCACATCGAGGAGTTTCCCATCAGCCAGCGCATCCCCCATCAGCTGAATACCAAGCGGCAACCCTGTCTTTGTCCATCCCGAAGGCACAGATACTGCTGGAATCCCTGCCAGATTGGCCGAGATCGTATAAATATCCGAGAGATACATTGAGATGGGATCGTTCAGCTTTTCCCCTATACCAAACGGTGGTGTCGGCGTCGTCGGACCAAGAATCACATCCACCTCAGTAAACGCCTTTTGAAAATCCTTTCGAATCAGAGTACGAACCTTCAACGCCTTGAGATAATAGGCATCATAATACCCTGCCGAAAGCACATAGGTACCCAGCATAATACGCCGCTTCACCTCAGCACCAAACCCTTCTGTACGGGTCTTCACATACATTTCTGACAGTGTCGATGCCTGCGCCCGATACCCATACTTTACCCCATCATAACGTTCGAGATTAGAACTGGCCTCAGCTGTAGCGACCACATAGTAAGTGGGTACCGCATACTCACTATGAGGGAGAGAAATCTCCTTTATAATAGCCCCTTCCTGTTCGAGTTTCTTTATCACTGACTCAAGATTTTCCTTCACCTCCTGAGACATTCCCTCCACGATAAACTCTTTCGGAAGGCCAATCCGAAGACCCTTGAGATTGCCCTCGAGCTTCACCAAAGGCACATGATCAACACTGGTGGAGTCCCTGTGATCATGCCCCGCCATAGCCTCATAGATCCAGGCAGCATCTTCTACAGTACGAGCCAGCGGTCCAATCTGATCAAGCGACGAGGCAAACGCCACCAGGCCATATCGTGAAACCGTCCCATACGTCGGTTTCAATCCCACACACCCACAAAAGGCTGCCGGTTGACGAATAGACCCCCCTGTATCACTCCCCAAAGCGACAGGGGCCAACTTGCCACCCACAGAAGCCGCAGAACCACCAGACGAACCACCAGGAACCCTCTTGCGGTCAAAGGGATTTCGGGTAATACCATACGCCGAAGTCTCCGTAGAAGATCCCATGGCAAACTCATCCATATTGGTCTTGCCCAAAAATACCATTCCATGCTGTCGGATGAGTTTTTCTACGACGGTTGCATCATAGCTTGCCTTATAACCCTTCAGTATCTTCGAGGAACAGGTTGTCTCATAGCCCCGGACATTGATATTGTCCTTGATCGCTATGGGAATACCGGTGAGCTTGGTTCCTTCACCCCGTGAGCGCTTCTTATCAGCTTGACGAGCCATGGCCAGAGCATCCTCTGCATAGACAGCAACATACGCATGGATAGGTTCAGGTGAGGATGCGTCTTTTTCAATAGCCTCAAGATATGCCCTAGTAATCTCCTCTGAGGAGAGTTCCTTTTTTTCGAGTGCTTCACTGAGCTGACAAAGAGAAAGCTCGCGTATATCCATCATCTCCTCCTATGACTTTGCCCCAAAAAGCTGAGCAAGGTTTTTCCGGTGCTTTACAATAACCAGAATAGCTATCACCAGGGTCACCACTTTGAGCGCCATCCTCTGGGGTTCAAGGAGCCAAACACTTACCGGAAGGGCGATAGCAGCCAGCACGGAAGAAAGCCCCACCCCTTTTTGCAGGTTTTTGAAAAAACCAGCCTTTCGCTCTTCTGAATCACTGAAAAACAGGACTGTCCTAAAGGCAAAAAGCGTCGTCAAAAATACCCCCAACGCTACCAAAAGCTCATAAAAAGCCAGAAACGCGAATACCCCTGCCGAGGTCGCTACACCCTTTCCACCCTTAAAACCCAAATACACAGGATAGAGATGCCCAACAATCGCTGCCACACCAACGAAAATCAGCATCACATCCTGATTCATAAAAAACCCACTCCCTCCAAATACCGCCTGCTCCACAAGAGGGAAAAAGAAAACCGGACGCCCCCCCTTCAAAAAGTCCAGCACAAACACAGGCACAAATCCCCCCCAGAAGCCAAAAACCCGACTCACATTCGTCGCCCCAATGTTTTTGGAACCCACGGTACGGATATCCACACCACGCATAAAGCCATACACCAGTCCAAAAGGAACCGCACCAAGGAGATAAGTTCCAACAAGATACAGGACATAAACCAACACTGCCATCGTTTACTCCTTTTTTGTTTCAGTGTATTGAATAACGGCACCTACCAGCGAGGAAGCGATGTTTCCTCCGTTTTTGACTTCAAAAGCTGGATGAGTTCCGTCGTCGAGATCTCGATGTCCGAGATAATACTCTCCACCTGAGCCACAATATAGTTGTAAGCCACCTGAGCAGGAATAGCCACAATCAATCCATACGCTGTCGTAATCAGTGCCTGAGCAATACCACCAATCAGTTTTGAGGGGTTATTCATCCCCTGCGTGGAAAGCACCGTACTCGAGATAATCATTCCAAGCACCGTCCCCAGCAGTCCAAGAAGCGTCGACACACTCGTCACCGTTGCGAGCACAGGCACATTGCGATGAAGCTTAGGAAGCTCATAAACCGCCGCATCATCCATCGCCTTCTCAATCTCGTCGCGACTCTTGTTGTATTGGGTAAGCCCTGCACGAATAATATTTGCCGCAAGGCCAGGATAGTTCTCACACACAGCAATCGCCTCATCGATCCGTCTTCCCTTGAGTTTCTCTCGCATCTTTTCCTGGATAATCTTGGCGTTTTGTCGCACCTGACGAAAAAAAAGCACTCTCTCAATAAAAACCGCAAGCCCGACAATCGAAACCACAAGGATAAAATACATCACTGGTCCACCCTGCTGGAAATACTCCAGGATAACCATGCTTAGCCTCCTTTTCCATCATGTGATATTTTTACAGAGTTAA
>FWWL01009550.1_pt1 | contig 11687 bp, 9 predicted proteins | sample 2228331 | NCBI WGS metagenome assembly FWWL01 (sample SAMEA103939775, study PRJEB20133) | metagenome
TACAGGAAAATCTGGATATACTTGGCATACAGGACCGGGCCCGGGTGGTAAGGGCCGAAATCCTGGATTATTTACGGCATAACGCCTTTGCGGAAGGGACCTTCGATTTGATTTTTATAGACCCGCCCTTTAAAATTGGTGTAAACTACAGACAAGAAGTGTTGAATAAGTTAATGGAGGGCGGTTTCCTCCGGGCTTCATCGGTGGTGATTATGGAAGCCCCGCTGCGCATCTCCTCCGCGGAGCCTCCGCCCGGATTGGAGTTCCGGGAGAGGAGGAGGTACGGGGAGACCGCGGTGGACGTCTACGTGCGACTGGAAGAAGATGTAAGTAAGCGAGAGGGGTAGACACAGGATGACCGTAGCCGTTTGTCCGGGTACTTTCGACCCCATAACCAGCGGCCACCTGGACGTCATCCGCAGGGCCTCCCGCTTCTTCGAGCGTTTCATCGTGGCCGTGGCCGCCAATCCGGCCAAGCGGCCCCTCTTCACCCTGGAGGAAAGGGTCTACCTCCTGCGCAAGGCGGTAGAGGGGCTGGAAAACGTGGAGGTGGCCGCCTTCGAGAGCCTTCTGGTGGACTTCGCCCGCAAGGTGGGGGCTACGGCCATCATCAAGGGGCTGCGAGCCCTGAGCGATTTCGAATACGAGTTCCAGATGGCTCAGATCAACCAGGCCCTTTCGGAGAACATCGAGACCTTCTTCGTCATGGCCAATCCCCAGTACACCTTCATAAGCTCCAGCGCGGTGAGGGAGCTCGCCAGCTACGGGGGTTGCGTGACCGGCCTGGTGCCGGAAAATATAGAGGGGGAGTTGATGAGGATGTTCAAGGAGAAGTTCGGCCGTATGGGGAAAGGGGCGGTGTAGATGGATGTCTTTCAACAGTTGGACCGCATAGAGGATCTCATAGTCTCCAGCAAGCACGTTCCCTTCTCCAACTCGGTGATGGTCAACGAGGCGGAGCTCTTCGAGCTCCTGGACGAGTTCCGCAGCTCTCTTCCCGAGGAATTGAAGCAGGCCCGCTGGATGGTCAAGGAAAAACAGGAGATCATGGAGGAGGCGCGCAAGGAGGCGGAACGCATCCGGGAAGAGGCCCAGGAGGAAAGGCGACGCCTCATCGAGGAGACGGAGATCATCAAGGCTGCCCGGGCGGAGGCGGAGAGGATCGTGGAGGAAGCCCAGGCCCAGGCCAGGGAGATACGCCTGGAGGCTGAGGACTACGCCGACGAACGCCTGGCCAACCTGGAGGTGACCTGCTACAAGCTCCTGGAGGTGATCAAGCGGGCCAGGGAGAGGCTCCAGGGCCGAGGCGAGGAGGCGGAGGAGAGGGAGGAGATGGACCTGAGCTGAGCCTCGGGATTACCGCGTTCGATATTCGCAGGGGGGCGCGAGGCGGTTCCGCCGGGCGCCCCCCGCGGTTTTACGGGTGTGCGGAGCTGAAGGTCGGAGGGACCAGAGCATGAGGGAACGGTCCCGCCGGGCGCCCCCGTGCGGCTCAAGGGCGGGCAGGCGAGTGCCTCGACTTGCCGGGCGGGAGGCCGAGGGATCGTCATCCGGGGCGGAAAGAAGTGGCGCTTGCCATCGCCGGATGGATGCCCCACATTAAAGACAGGGGACGGGAAGCAACGGCCCGCCGGAAGCCTCCTGCCCGGACAGGCGGCCCTCCGCAGGAGAGGTGGCGGGAGGGCCGGACCGGCCGCGGTGAGCATTTCCCGGGGGGACGGCGCGGGCGGGAGGACCCCGCGGAGCGAGCCCCAGGTCCGGGCGTCACCATACCGGGTGCGGGACCGCGGGGCGGATGTCCGTCCTCCGTGCGGGGATCCGGAGGGAGACGGAAACCGCGCTTTCCGGGGCGGGCATACGGGTCGATGTGCCCTCCCGGTGGGCGGTGTTGAACGGAGAGGAAGTGGTGCGGATGAGCAAGGCCCTGGATTCCAGGCGTTTAAGGGTTCCCGTCGCCGGCCTCATGAAGAAGCTGTTCACCCGGGAGAGGTTCGGGGCCGACCTCGATGTGGGGCTCGGCGAAGAGGGTCTCTATGAAAGGGGTGGCCGGGGCGGGCTTAAGCTCGACCTGTGGCTGGAGAGCAGCCCGGACGGAATACGGGTCAAGGGAACCCTGCGGGGGTCCATGGCCCTGGAGTGCACGCGCTGCCTCGAGGAATACAGGCAAGAGCTGGACATCCGGGTGGACGAGTTCTACCGCCGCCCGGGCATCGGTGCCGTGTCCCCGGAGGGCAGGCCGCTTCCACGGGAGATGGAGGTGCCGGAGGAGGACGAGTACCTCATAGAGGAGGGCACCATAGACCTCAACGTGCTGGTGAACGACGCCGTGATCCTCAACTTGCCCGTCAAACACCTCTGCAGCCCGGATTGCCGGGGGCTGTGCCCCCGGTGCGGCGCCAACCTCAACCAGGGAGACTGCGGGTGTCGGGTGGAGGACATCGATCCCCGCCTGGAGATCCTGCGCAAGCTCCTGGAGTGATAATAAGGGGATCCTTCCATGAGGACCGTGCCCGGATGCCGGCGGGGGTACAGCCGCGCCGTGCTGAGGTGCCTTCGACTGGAGGAGGCGTTGGAAGTGGGGTTGCGGTGGCGCGGCGGAGGAGCCGAGAATTCCCGGCGCGGCCGCGTGGAGCCAGAAGGCGATAGGTGCCCTTCCGGTATTTTCAGCACCGCGGTGTTTGGAGCGGCCGTCCCTCATCCCGCGGCGGGCCCGCGGGCGGCGGGGGGCGCTCCTTGACCTCCCTTCGCGGAGCTAATTATACTCGGATGGTATTTGTGGTTTGCCGAGTCGAGGTATGGAGGCAGGAGTACGGAGGTCGACATGGCGGTACCCAAGCGGAAGAAATCCCGCTCCCGCACCGCTTCGCGGCGGGCGCGCTGGACTTCCCGTCCGCTTCCCAGGTCCATATGCCCTCAGTGCCATTCCCTTAAGCTCCCCCACCGCGCCTGTCCCAACTGCGGGACCTACAACGGCAGGGAGATCCTGGAGACGGAATGAGCGGGCTGCGTCCGCCCCTTCCCATCCCCGAGCGTCCCGGATGAGGAGGACCTGAGTCTCGGATGTCCGGAAGACAGGTGGTCGTAGCCCTGGACGCCATGGGCGGGGACAACGCGCCCCGGGCCACCGTGCGCGGTGCCCTGGATGCCCGGGATGAGCTGGGGCTGCAGGTGCTCCTGGTGGGCCACCGGGAGGTCCTGCGGGAGGTCCTCGAGGAGGAGGGAAGGGGGGAACTCCCCATCCTCCATGCCCCCGAGACCATAGGGATGGAGGAGGAGGGAGCCCTGGCGGTGAGGAGCCGCGAGGACTCCTCCCTGATGGTGGCCGCCGCGGCGGTCCGGGAGGGGAGGGCCCAGGCCATGGTCTCGGCGGGGAACACCGGCGCGGCCATGGCCGCCGCCCTGCTGAGCTGGGGGAGGATAAAGGGTGCGCGCCGGCCGGCGGTGGCGGTAGTCCTTCCGCCCGCGGAGTCCCCTACCCTGCTCCTGGACGCCGGGGCCAACGCCGACTGCCGCCCGGAACATCTGAGGCAGTTCGCCCTACTGGGGAGCGCCTACGCCTCCCTGCGCTTCGGCGTGGACAGGCCTCGCGTGGGACTTCTGAACATCGGGGCGGAGGAGGGGAAGGGGAACCAGCTGGCCAGGGAGGCCTACGAGCTCCTTGCCCGCGAGGAGAGGATCTACTTCGTGGGCAACCTGGAGGGAAGGGATATAGCCGGCGACGCGGCCGACGTGGTGGTCACCGACGGGTTCACGGGAAACGTGACCCTCAAGGTGGTGGAGGGGGTGGCTTCCTTCATCACCCGGAGGCTGCTGGCCGGACTTAGCTCGCTGGGCGAGGAGGAGATGAAGCCGGTGCTGCCCGCCCTTCTGAAATTGAGGTCGGAACTGGATTACCGCACCATAGGAGGGGCGCCGCTTCTTGGGGTGAAGGGAGTGTGCATCATCGCGCACGGAAGCTCCGACGCCCTGGCCATACGGAATTCCCTCCGCGTGGCCGCGGAGGCGGTGGAGATGGGCCTCGTGGAGAGGACGGAGCGTCTCCTGGCGGGAGAGGAGAGCGCGGGATGAGATTCCGGAGGAGGCGGCGGAAGAGGCTGCCGGTGGAGGAGCTCCTGGGCGTCACCTTCCGGGACCCGAAACTCCTCAACCAGGCGCTGACCCACCGTTCCTACGCCCACGAGGCCTCCCTGGAGACGGGCGAGACCAACGAGAGGCTGGAGTTCCTGGGGGATGCCGTCCTGGACCTGGTCATATCCGACCACCTCTTCCGCCATCACGGCGACCTGGACGAGGGCAAGCTCACCCGCATACGCTCCTACCTGGTGAACATGAGTTCCCTGGCCGAGGTGGCCCGGGAGATGGGGCTGGGCGAGCATCTCCTGCTCAGCCGCGACGAGCGCGCCGACGGGGGGGCTGACAAGTCCTCCATCATCTCCGACGCCCTGGAGGCGCTCATCGGGGCCGTGTATCTGGACCAGGGCCTGGAGGCGGCGCGGGACATGGTCCTGCGCATCTTCGGAGAAAGACTGGAGGAGGCGACCAGCGGGGACCTGGACTTCGACTACAAGTCACGCCTGCAGGAGCTCGCGGTCAAGGAGAGGGGCGTCATCCCCCGCTACCGGCTCCGGGAGGAGGGGCCCGACCACTGCAAGGTCTTCCATGCCGTGGTCTACGTGGGGGACCGCAGGATGGGCTCCGGGAGCGGGAGTTCTAAAAAGGAGGCCGAACAGGCGGCGGCGAGGGACGCCCTGCGGCGCCGCAAGGAGATGGGCGGAGGGCGCGGCAGGGCGGCCGGGGGCCGCGGCAAGTCCGGAGGCAGGTGAGGCGGGCCCGAGGAAGGGGGGTGGAAAGCCCGGGGCATGTCGGGGGGGAGCACCGGGTTCGGGGACCGCCCGGCGACAGGCCCGGAGGGGGTGGACGGCGAGCCCTAAGGCGACGCCGCCGCGGGCCGGACAACCGGGAGGGCGGGAGGTGCGGCTGGGGAGTGGAGGGCTACGGGGGAAGGGGGTCCTCGGGTGCTTATCCCGTCGGGAGGCGAGGAGCGGCAAGGGCGGTGAAAGGGGTCGTAACCAAAGACGGGTCTTTCGGTTAAAATTTATATATTTATATATTCCGTATTCGCTGTTGCGGCCAAGGATGTGGATTCCACGGACCGGGAAAGGGGGAAACGAAATGGCCGGTATCGGCATCGTCACCGATTCCACAGCTTATCTTGATCCGGATTACGTCCGTGCGCACGACATCAAGGTGGTCCCTCTGAAGGTCATCCTGGACGAGGTCGCCTACCGCGAGGGTGTGGACATCAGCAACGAGGAGTTCTACCGGAGACTCAAGCAACCCGGCGTTTTCCCCACCACTTCGCAGCCCTCGGCGGGTGAGTTCCTGGAGGCCTACCGGGAGATGGCGGAGAAGTACGACGCGCTGGTGAGCATCCACATCTCCGCGGGTATAAGCGGGACCTGCGAATCCGCGCGCTCGGCGGCGGTGGAGATGGGAGATTATCCCATCCGCGTCGTGGATTCCCGCTTCACCGGCATCCAGCTGGCCATGCTCGTGGACGAGCTGGTGAAGGGCAGGGATGCCGGCATGGGCCTGGAAGAGCTGGTCTCCATGGTGGAGGAGAAGATAAGGCAGAGCAACCTCCTGTTCATGGTGGCCACCCTCGAGTACCTGCACCGCGGAGGGAGGATCGGCGGAGCCCAGGCCCTGATGGGTTCCATGCTGCGCATCAAGCCCATCCTGTACATCGACGGGACCATCGACGCTTTGGAGAAGGTCAGGGGGTCCGGAAAAGCCCTGGACCGACTGGTGGAGCTGGCTGCGGAGAGGGCCGGTGGGCGTAAGGTCCGCGTGGGCCTGACCCACGTGCAGGACGAAGAGCGCATGTTCGAGCTCATGGAGAAGGCCAAGAAGGCCCTCAACTGCGACCCGGAGGAGATAACCTGGAACGAGACCGGCCCGGTCATCGGGGCCCACGTGGGGCCGGGCACGGTGGGGATAGGCTTCTTCTGAACGCCTGCGAAAGGCCGAGCGCTCGACCGGGGCGTTTCGGCCTGCTTCCGGCTTTAGGACATCCATTCGGAGGGGGTTCGCCCTTGCACACGGGTGACGCCGCCTTTCCGACGGGGATTGCGCAAGGTTGCGTATGTGTTTCTGATACGACACCGAGAACCCGAAAGCCCTGCGGACCATTTCGCCTGCACGGTCGCCCCGGCCGCCGATGGGGCGACCTGCTTTTCTAGGGACGTGGGCCGAGGCTGGCGCACGCTGAGGGGTCCCTCAGTGCCCGGGAGACGGCGACTGCCCGTGCGACTCTACCGGTTTGACGCCCGCCCCTTCGAAGCGTGGAAGCGGAGCCCGGGTCCCCATGGACGAGGTTGAAGGGAAGAGGTGGTCAGGAGGAGAAAAATACGTGGAATATTCCTCTCGGACTCCGAATCAGACGTGGGGTGTCAATCCCGACCCAGCGGGTTCGGGGCGAGGAGAGTGCGGGATGCGCAGGGGACGGCGGGGGGACGAGGGAGCGGAGCGAGGGGAGTTGGCTGCGGTATCGTGGACGACGATCGGGGAGAGGAAGGGACATGTACCTCAAGACCTTGACCGCGCGGGGGTTTAAATCCTTCGCCGACCGCATAACCCTCGATTTCGAGCCCGGGATATCGGTCATCGTGGGACCCAACGGAAGCGGGAAGAGCAACATCGCCGATGCCGTCCTATGGGTCCTGGGCGAACAGAGCCCGCGCAACCTGCGGGGCAGTCGCATGGAGGACGTGATCTTCGCCGGGAGCGCGACCCGTCAGGCGATGAACATGGCCGAGGTTTCCCTCTCCCTGGACAACAGCGACCGCCGCCTTCCCCTGGACTTTCCGGAAGTGGTCATAACCCGCCGCCTCTTCCGCACCGGGGAGAGCGAATACCTCCTGAACAACGTCCCCTGCCGCCTGGTGGACATACAGGAGCTCCTCTCCGACCTCGGCGTGGGCCGGGAGCTGACCGCGGTCGTCGGCCAGAACCGCCTCGAGGACGTCATCCGCAGCGGACCGGAAGAGAGGCGCGCCTTCATCGAGGAGGCGGCCGGGCTGCGCAAGCACCGGCGCCGCAAGGAGAAGGCCCTGCGCAAGCTGGAGGGCATGGAGCGCAACCTCATCCGGGTCAAGGACATCATCTCCGAGGTGAACAAGCAACTGCGCCCCCTGGAGAGGCAGGCCCGCCAGGCCGGCGAATACCAAGCCCTGGCCTCTGAGATCCGGGACCTCTCCATCCGCATCCTGGTGGCCGAGCTGGAGGAGCTCAAGGGGCAATGGGACAACCGGCGCCAGGAGGAGGAACGCCTGCTGCAGGACCTCGAAGCCCTCGAGAGGCGGTTGGAGGAGGGAAGGGATCGGCGCGGCGTCCTGGAGGACCTCCTGAGGGACCTGAGGGAGGACCTGGAGCGCTGCCGCCGCCGGGAGATGAGGTTGCTGGCCTTGGGGGAGAGGCTGAACTCCTGCCGTCAGCTGGGGAGGGAGAGGCTGAAGCTCTTCGCCGCCCTGCTGGGGGAGACCGCTTCTCAGGAGGGTCGGGTCTCCCGGAGGGACGAACGGCGGGCCAGGATGGCCGCCCTCAGGGAGGAGATCGCTGGTGCGGAGGAAGAGGCGCGACGGGCGAAGGAGGAGGAGGGAGCGATCCGTGCCGAGGAGGAGGAGCTCGCCGGGGAGAGGGAAGCCCGGCGCGCGGAGCTGGACCGCCTGCGCCGGGCTTTCCAGGAGGGGCGGGAAAAACTCAGGTCTCTGGCCTCGGAGACGGCGCGCATGAAGGACCGGCTCTCCGTGCTGGAGAGGTCGCTCGAGGAGCTGGAGGGCGAAAGGCGTTCGCTCGGTGAGGGGATAGAGGACCTGGAGGAAAGGATAGGTTCCAGGGAGGAGGAGCTGGGGCGTTTGAGGACACGCCGCGGTGAGGTGGAGGAGAAGATCCGCGCCCTGCGCGAGGACCTGGCCCGTTTCGAGGAGGAGCTGGAATCCCTGGACCGCAAACAGAGGCGCTCTTACCAGGAGGAGGCCCTGGTGGTGGCCAGGCTACGGGCCCTCCAGGAGGTGTTTTCCTCACGCATCGATTATGCCGCGGCGGCGGCCAGGGTCCTGGAGGAGAGCTCCGAGGATCCGGGTGTGCTGGGCATGCTCCTCCATCACCTGAAGGTCCCCGAGGCCTGGGAGAGGGCCCTGGAGTCCTATCTCGGACCCTGGCTTTTCTGCGTCATCACCCGCGAGCTGCGCGACGCTTTGAAGGCGGTGCGCAGGTTGAAGGAGAGCGAGGAGGGCTTCGCCCTCTTTCTTCCCCTCTCGGAGCTGGACCTCTCGGCCATGGAGGAGGCGGCGGGGCTGGCGCTCCGCTGCGGGGGCACCGCCGCCCTCTCGGTTGTGGAGTGCCCCCCGGAGCTCAGGCCGGCGGCGACCTACCTCCTGGGGGACGTGGTCTTCTGCGCCGACCTTGATGAGGCGGAGGGAAAGGCGGAGCTCTATCCCAAGCTCACCTTCGTCACCGCGGCCGGCGACGTGGTGGCCCCCCGCCGTCTGGTGAAGGGAGGGGCGCGTCCCCGCAGCCCGTTCCATATCATCGCTCGGAGGAGGGAGATCGAGGAGCTCCAGGAGATGCTGGACCTCTGCGACGAGGAGTCGGTGCACCTGGAGGTGCGGCGGAAAAGCGTCCTGGCCACCATATCCTCGCTACGGCGGGAAGCGGACTCCCTCTCCGAGGAGAAGGAGGCTCTGGACTACGCGGTTCGGGAATCCGAGATGGCCCTGAAATCCATGCTGGGCGAGTTGGAGGAGCGAAGGTCCAGGGCGAAGGCCCTGAAGGAGAAGGCCCGACGCCTGAGGGAGGAGAGGGAACGCCTCCTCTCCAGGATAGAGGAAGCGGAGAAGGAGGAGGCGGGGCGTGAGGAGGCCATGCGGGAGGCTGAGGCTCCCCTGAGGGAGGCGGAGGATTTCTGGGAGGGACTCCGCCGCCGGGAGGCAGAGCTGAGGGAGAAGCGGCAGGACCTGCGCGCAAGACGGGCGTCCCTGGAGGAGAGGGTCTTCCACCTCCGGAGGAGGCTCGAGGAGCTGGAAAACGAGGAGGCGCAGGCCGCCGCCAGGTCCCCGGAGGACCTAACCGCCCGGACCCGGTACCAGGAGGAACTCCTGGAGCTGGTGGAATCCTTGCTGGAGAGGCATGCTCTCCTCACCTCCCTTACCGGGGAGCGCGCCGAGAAGCTGCGCCGCGAGCTCGAGGAGAGGGAGGTGGAACTGGAGGCGCTGCGGGCGGAGCTCGAAGAGGGCGAGGCCCGGCGTCAGGAACTCAGGGAGGCCGCCCACAACCGGGATCTGGCCACCGCCCAGCTCAAGCTCCGCGTGGACCTTCTGGTGCAGCGCCTGCTCGAGGAGCACAAGATCCCCCTCGAGACCGCCCTGTCCAATTACCGTCCCCTCCAGCCCCTCCCGGAGATGAAGGCCAGACTGGCGGAGCTGGAAAGGCGGAGGGATATGATGGGGCAGGTGAACCTCCGCGCCGTGGAGGAGTACCAGGCCCTCAAGGAGAGGCACGATTTCCTCCTCGCCCAGGTGGAGGACCTGCGGGAGAGCAAGGCCTCTCTCCTGAAGGTGGTGCGGGCCATCGACCGGGAGATCATCCGCATCTTCCGGGAGACCTACGAGGAAGTCAACGCACATTTCCAGGAGTTCTTCGGGAAGCTCTTCCCGCAGGGAAGGGCGGAGCTGGTGCTCACCGATCCCACAGATCTGCTCAACACCGGCGTGGACATCGAGGCCCAGCCCCGGGGGAAGAGACTCAAGAAGCTGACCCTCCTCTCCGGCGGAGAAGTCGCCCTCACCTCCCTGGCCTTCCTCTTCGCCATATTCAAGACGCGGCCCAGCCCCTTCTACTTCCTGGACGAGGTGGAAGCCGCCCTGGACGATGTGAACCTGCACCGCTTCCTGAACCTGCTCCGGGAGTTCAGGAAGGACTCGCAGCTGGTGGTGATAACCCACCAGAAGAGGACCATGGAGATCGCCGAGGTCATCTACGGGGTGACCATGCAGGCCACGGGCGTCTCCCGTGTCGTCAGCCAGAAACTGGAAGAGGCGGAGCGCCTGAGCAGAGCGGGTACCGCTTGATGCCCCCCTGGTCTATCCGGACCGCGGTCTGACCTCCGATCGGCGATAGGCAAGTCTCCTCCGCATGCGTGCGGGATGAGCGGGACGCACCCCTGCGGAAAGGGCATGACTCCCCTCCCCGGGGCATCCAGCCCTCGGTCGGGTCACGGATCGGACCCCGGCACTCCGGGCGGCGAAGACGGGCGCATACCCTCCTTCCCCCGGTCCGGGCGGAGGTCGGGGGCGTTCCCCGTGGCGCGGCCTCGGGAGGAGCATCCCCGGGGAGGAGTATCATATATGGCGGCTGGCATGGATTCGGCCGGAAAATGCGTGGAGGTACGGAGAGAGGAGCGTCAGGCAGGGAAATGTGATGGATGAGGACAGGAAGCGGCGGAGGGAAGAGCGCAGGCGGGAGAAAGAAGAGCGCAGGAGGAGGGAGAAGGAGGAAAAGGCACGTCTGAAGGCGGAAAAGAGGGAACTCCGGGAGAGGAGGAGGAAGAGGGGGGCCGCCGCGGAGCTCGCTGAGCTCCCCGATCTGGAGGCGGCGGAGGGTGGCTCTCCGATGGAGGTGCGGGAAGATTCCGCGGCACCCGGCCTTGACACCCGGTCTTTCCCGGAGGCGGTGGAGGCGAGCGCGCTCCCCGAGGGAGCCGCGGCTCCCTCGGGGACGGTCGTGGACCGACCGGTAACCGCCCCGGAACCGTCCGCGGAGGAGGGACGGGGTGAAGCTCCCCCGGAGGAGCCCGAGGAGGCGGAGGAGAGGGGGGGCTGGCTGGCACGGCTCCGGCGCGGCCTTTCCCGCAGCAGGACCAGCATATTCTCTCCTCTGGCCAGGGCCATGGCCTCAAGGCGCTTCGACGAGGCCTTCTGGGAAGAGGTGGAGGACATCCTGGTGGGGGCGGACGTGGGGATGGAGATGACCATGCGCCTGGTGGACCGGGTCAAGGAACGCGTTGTCCGGGAGGACCTCCGTGAGCCGGAGGAATTGATGGCCGCCTTCCGGGAAACGGTGGCCGAGCTCCTGGACCGCGGCGACCGCTCCCTGCGCTACGCGGACTCCGGACCCAGCGTATTCCTGGTGGTGGGGGTCAACGGGACGGGAAAGACCACCACCATCGCCAAGCTGGCGCACCTCCTGGGAAAGGAGGGCAAGCGGGTCATCCTGGCCGCGGGGGATACCTTCCGGGCCGCGGGCATCGAACAGCTGGAGACCTGGGGCCGCCGAGTGGGAGTGCACACGGTGAAGCATCGCCAGGGGGCCGACGCTGCGGCCGTGGTCCACGACGCGGTGGAAGCGGCCCTGGCCCGGGGGATGGACGTGGTCATCGCCGACACCGCCGGTCGCCTGCACACCAAGTCCAATCTCATGGAGGAGCTGAAGAAGATAAAAAGGGTGGCGGAGCGACGGGCGCCGGTCACCGAGACCCTCCTGGTCATCGACGCCACCACGGGCCAGAATGGCCTCATCCAGGCCCGCCAGTTCAAGGAGGCCGTGGAGGTCACCGGGGTGGTGCTGACCAAGCTCGACGGCACGGCCAAGGGGGGGATCGTGGTGGCCATAGCCCACGAGCTGGGCAT
>FWWL01009551.1_pt1 | contig 11686 bp, 10 predicted proteins | sample 2228331 | NCBI WGS metagenome assembly FWWL01 (sample SAMEA103939775, study PRJEB20133) | metagenome
ACTGCTGCGGCAGGCACGTGAAGATACCACTGCCCTGCCGCCGAAGGCAGCGAACAGAGGAACAGGCTCAATCCAGCAAGGGCCGCGGCCGCCCCCAAAACCATGGCCGAAAGCCCAAGTGCCCCGCCAAATGCCGCCGCCTGCGCTAGGGGGGTATCAATCAGCACATGCCCGGGCATGGCCCAAGGAAACCCGCCAAACAGATGGCCCCGTAAAGCCTCAAGCGCAAGGAAAGACGCAACCGCAAGCCAAATCCGCCCCAGGCCCGGCTTCAGGGCCCAAGCGGCAAACCAACTTGCCGCTCCCCAAAACAGCGCCATGCCGGTTGTCATGAGCAAAAGTGCAACCGGCGCAAGCCAGGCATAGCGCGCGCTGTCCACATAGAAGGGCTCCCGCAGCCAAAAAAGCGCGATTGCAAAATGCACGATCCCGCAAACAAAGCCTGCCCATGCGGCAAAAGCAGCGCCGCGCGCCACCCCGACCGCCCAAAGCAAAGCCGCATATCCCACAAGCGCAAGCGCCCAGAGCCCCCAGGGCGCTTGCCCGAGCGCGGCAGCAGCCCCCCCCGCAGCGGCAACGAGCACAATACGCATCAGAGACCCGCGTCTAGTCGCGCGCAACCGCTCGTGCAGGCGCGCGGCGCAGCCTCAGCCGCTTGACCCGGCGAAGATCGGCATCGAGCACTTCAAAGTCCCAGCCAGCCGGATGCGCAATGACCTCGCCGCGAACGGGAACGCGTCCCGCCAAAATAAAGACAAGCCCGCCCAAGGTGTCGATCTCATCGACATCTTCCGAATCGATTCCCTCGGTCAGATCAATTCCGGTTGCTGCGCGGAATTCTTCAAGTTCGGTTCGCGCCTCAAGCACCCAAACATCGGCCGCTTCCTGCCGCCAAAGCTCGCTGTCGCGCTCGGTGTCGTATTCGTCATCAATCTCGCCGACGACTTGCTCGAGCAAGTCCTCAATGGTCACCAAGCCCTCGACGCCGCCGTATTCGTCAATGACAAGGGCCATGTGAATCCGCTCGGTTTGCATTTTTTGAAACAACACGATGAGTGGCATCGAGGCCGGAACATAAAGAAGCGGCCGCAAAAGCGATCGCAGGTCAAACGTGCCCTCATCGGCGTTCAGGCCGTAGCGCAGGACCAAGTCTTTCAAATGCAAAAGCCCAAGCGGATGATCGAGCGTTCCTTGATAGACAGGCAGGCGCGAAAACCCCGTCTCGCGGATCACCTGAAGGAGCTCCTCACGCCCGATATCCACCGGAACCGCCACAATTTCCACCCGCGGAATCATGACATCGGCCACGCGCAGACGGCGCAGGTGCGAAAGCGAAGGTCCACCATGGCGATGTTGGCTACGCTCGGCCTTACGCTCCTCTGAGCGATCAGGAGGTGCGAAGGCTTCAAGAAGCCGCCCAAGCAACCCACGCTGAGCGGAACTCTCGCCGTCGTCGTCGCTGCTGCGGCTTGACGCGCTTTGGGATGTGTCTGTCATCGCTCGTTTAGGCCACCCGCATGCGGTTTACGGACGCGGGGTCATGGTCGATAAGGATTGGGGATCCCGAGCGCTTCTAATATCGCGATTTCGAGGCCCTCCATCAAGGCCGCATCGGGCTCGGTTTCATGATCGTAGCCCAAAAGATGCAAGGTTGCATGCACAACAAGATGGGCAAGGTGATCCGCAAAGGGCAGGCCCGCGGCCTCCGCCTCGCGCGCACAGGTCTCGTAAGCAAGCGCAATATCGCCAAGCATCGTCACGGGCGCGCCCAACCTTGGCTGCAGTGGCAAGGGTTTCTGCCCCGCGTCTGAGGGACGCAGGTCCTGTGCCGGGAAGGAAAGCACATTGGTGGGCTTATCCTTGCCGCGGTAGTGCGCATTAAGTTCGGCAAGGCGCGCATCGGTGCTTGCAAGCACCGCGAGCTCAAAGCGTGCGCCATCGAGCCCAAGATGCGCGAGCGTGGCCGTGACGGCACAGGTGATGATTGGCTCTGGATCGCCCCAGCGGGGATCTTCGACAATGACGTCAATCTGGGGTGCAAAGGGCATGATCCGCCGCAATTTGCGTGTTGGTTATACGGGCTTATGGGCCCGCAAGCTTTTGCCAAACCATGCGCAAAGCTTACGCGCTTTGGCGGCAAAAGCGAGGGCGCTTGTGTGTGGCGTTATGGGCTTGGAACGCTTCCGCATGGGGTTGCACGCCCCTTTGCGACGCTTTCCCTCTGCCCGTTGGCCTTGGCCCGTGCGGTGCTAACGGCCGCGCTCTTCACGCTCATGGGCTTCGTAAGCGGCAACAATCCGCGCCACAAGCGGGTGGCGCACGATATCGGCAGAAGAAAAGTAGGCAAAATGAACCCCTTTAACGCCCTTCAAGATCCGCTCGGCGGCGACGAGGCCCGAGCCAACCCCGCGGGGCAGATCGATCTGCGAGGGGTCGCCTGTGATCGCCATGCGAGACCCTTCGCCGAGCCGGGTCAAGAACATTTTCATCTGCATTTCGGTGGCGTTTTGCGCTTCGTCGAGCACAACGAAGGCGTTTGCGAGCGTCCGCCCGCGCATATAGGCAAGCGGTGCAATTTCGATCCGCCGCTCTTCGATCAGGCGCGGCAGCTGCTTTGGGGCCAGGCAGTCGTTGAGTGCGTCGTAAAGTGGCTGCATGTAGGGGTCGACCTTGTCCTTCATGTCGCCCGGTAAATAGCCGAGTTTTTCGCCCGCTTCGACCGCCGGGCGCGACAAGATAATTCGGTCAACCCGTCCGTCGTTAAACATCTGAACCGCCACCGCCACCGCAAGATAAGTTTTACCCGTGCCGGCCGGGCCAAGGGCAAAGGTCAGTTCATGCTCAAACAAGGCCCGCACATAGCTTTGCTGGGCTGGCGTTCGTGGAATAATCGTTCGCCTGCGGGTGCGCACTTCCACCCGACCGGTGCGAAACATCTCAAGCTGTTCGGAGTCGCCGAGCCGCATCATGCGCATGGTGCCAGTGATATCGCCTGCCTCAAGCGGCTGCCCTTCAGCAAGCCTGGCGTAAAGCGCCCCAAGCGTTTCGGCCGCGCGCTCCCGCGCCAGCTGTTCACCCAAAATGTGCAGGCGATTCCCCCGCCGAATCACCTGCACACCAAACTCGTGTTCGAGCTCGACAAGATTGCGGTCATGCGCGCCGCACAGATCAATCAACAGCCGATTGTCAGCAAATTCCAGCGCAGTGTGCTGAGGATCGTTGGTGACGAGGGGTGTCGTCAAGGCGCGTTCACTCAACCGAGACCCGATTCCACGTGTTGCGAAGCGAAGGGGTGTGCGTCTGTCACAGCACCCTTTTTGCGATATGAAGACAGGTTTGGCCCAAGGCAAGCCCTTTTGCGGCGCGTTTTCCGATTAATGTCTTGAGCGTAAAGTCGCAGTGACATGTAACACGCTGATGACAGGCACCGAGGTCTTCAGCGAAAATCGAGGCGGGAAAAGCGCGCTCTCTCCTGCCGCGGGCGCACACCGCAGGTGCTGCCAAGGGCGCTTGCGAATGAAGCGTTGTCGCCGCAGCCCTCCTCTGGGTTCAAGATGCTCGACCGTGACTTGTGGAAAAGCCCCCCATGTTCCACGAAAAACCCGCATTTTGGCGGCTTTCGCCGTCACAAAGCACGCTTTTGTCACTCCTTGTGCGGCCGGTGTGAGAGGCCGCAGGTGTGCTTGCTCTTTTCTGCGGCAAATCGCCAGGTCTTTCACCATCTAGGTGAGTGAACCGGCAAGCGAATGGGGAAAGGCCGCCTCAATCCGCACCCGCCGCAGGGCGCCCACCTCCACCGGCGCGCTGACATGGACGGCCATGCCATGCTCAGACCGCCCTGTCATTTGCCCCGCCTCGCGCCCAGGCTTTTCGAATAAGACGCTCACCGTGCGCCCGACCATTGCTTCTTGGGCTTGGTTCTGTTGGCGGGCAAGAAGGGCCTGAAGCCTGCTCAGCCGTTCTGAGGCGATCTCGGCGGGAACCTGCGGACGCTCGGCCGCGGGCGTGCCTGGACGGGGCGAGTATTTGAAGCTGAAGGCTTGCGCAAAACCAACCGCCTCAACCAAATCGAGCGTCGCTTGAAAATCGGCCTCGGTCTCGCCTGGAAAGCCGACGATAAAATCAGAACTCAGTGCAATGTCCGGGCGCGCCGCCCGCAACCGCTCAACCACGCGCAGATAATCCTCTGCCCGATGGCGCCGATTCATCGCCTTGAGCACACGGTCAGAGCCCGATTGGACCGGCAAGTGCAAAAAGGGCATCACCTTTTCGTTCGTAGCATGGGCAGCGATCAGGTCATCCGTCATGTCCAGGGGATGCGAGGTGGTATAGCGCAGCCGCTCGAGCCCTTCGAGCTTGGCCAGGGCGTCCAACAGGCGGGCAAGGGACCAAACCTGCCCATCGGGGCCCAAGCCTCGATAAGCATTCACATTTTGCCCAAGCAACGTGATCTCGCGCACGCCCGTCGCAACAAGGCTTTGCGCCTCGGCCAAAATCTGGTCGACAGGGCGGCTCACTTCGGCACCGCGGGTGTAGGGGACGACGCAGAACGTGCAAAATTTGTCGCACCCCTCCTGCACAGTCAGAAAGGCCGTTGGCCCACGCCCTGCCCTGCGGCGCGGCAGATGCGCGAATTTGTCCTCGGACGGAAACTCCGTTTCAACGGGGCGCACGCCTTCGTCAACCTTGCGCAAGAGCTCAGGCAGCCGATGATAGGCTTGCGGACCCACCACCAAATCAACCACCGGGGCACGAGCCAAAATTTCTGCCCCCTCCGCTTGCGCCACACAGCCTGCCACCCCGATCGTTAGCTTTGGATTGTTGCGCTTGAGCGCCTTGAGCCGCCCAAGTTCGGAATAGAGTTTCTCTGCCGCCTTTTCCCGAATGTGGCAGGTGTTGAGCAGGATTAAGTCCGCTTCCTCGGCCGATTGCGCCCGCGCATAGCCTTCGTTGGCCAAAAGCTCGGCCATTCGCTCGGAATCATAGACGTTCATCTGACATCCGAACGATTTCACAAAGGCCTTACGAAACATCAGCGGATGCTCCAAAACAATACGGTCGCAACGGCAACGGGGATCAAACAAATGCGCAAAGCACTGCGCAAGGCGCGGTCATCAAAGCCTGCGCGTTGCGCTGTCAGATAACCCATGTGCGCGCGGCTTTCCAGAGCAAAGCCTTGGGCCAGCAAAGCCTTGGGTCGCCGCTCGGCCTGGCAAATCGGAGAGGGTCATCGCCCCTTTTGCCCCTGACGCCCCTGTTTCCACCCTCTCCCCTTTGAGCGCCTTACACTTGCCTGCCCGCATTGCCGCCCTTCAGTTTCTCACGCCCAAGTTGCGCCGCGGGCCAAATCGTAGGTCGCCGTGCCCGAGCTTATCCACCTTTGCCGTTCGCCCTTGCCGCTTGGCCAATCAGCTTCGCAATCCGCAGGCCTTCCTCGGCAAAGCCCCAAGGGGGATTGACCACGAAAAGGCCTGAGCCCACCAACCTGTGCCCGGGCCGGGCGGGGGGAAAGCGCGCCTCAAGAACAACCGCCTCCGGAAGCACAGCGCGAAGTGCGGTCAGCATGGGCTCATGCCGCGCAGGCTGCAGAATTGGATACCACAGAACCACCACCCCCACGTTCCAAACGCGCGCCACGCGCGCAACAAAACGGGGCATTTCGGCATAGTCGCGCGCGGTTTCATAGCTTGGATCGATCAGCATCAAGCCGCGCCGTGGCTTTGGGGGCAGAAGCCTCTGCGCACAGGCGAAGCCATCGTCGAAAAAAACCTGCACCGTGGGTCCTTGCCTCCAATCCGCAAACAGCGCAGCCAGCGCCGCATGCTCGGCGGGATGTCGCTCGGCCAAGACAAGGCGATCGCTTGGACGCAAGGATAATGCCGCAATGAGCGGCGATCCAGGATAAGCGCCTGCTCCCCAGCGCGCCTCGACCGCAGCGATGAGCCGGTGGTAGGGGTGATCAGGCGCAAACAGCGGACGGTAGCGGAAAATCCCAGCCTTGGCTTCGCCTGTCTGGCGTGCTTCGGGCCCGGTCAGATCATAAAGCCCACGTCCGGCGTGGGTTTCCATGTAGACGAGCGGCTTGTCTTTCTGCACCAAATAAGCCAGCGCCCACGCCAGAAGGGCATGTTTGAAAACATCGGCCGCATTCCCCGCATGCCAGGCGTGTTGGTAAGAGAGCACCGGTTCGACTAGCCTTGCTCTTTGCCTTGTGGCGCAAAAGGCTCACGCGATGCGCCTGAGGCGGATCACAACATCAACCCGCGAAAGCGCATAGCCCTCAGGCACCGAGGGAAGCCGTTCGATTTTGAGCTCCTCAACCGGCGCGTCGGCCAAGCGCTGATCGTCTTCGATGTAAAAATGCGGGTGATCTTCCGTGCGGGTGTCAAAATAGCTGCGGGTTCCGTCGACGGTGATCTCGCTGAGCAGGCCAGCCTCGCAAAACGCCCTCAAGGTGTTGTAGACGGTGGCAAGCGAGACCCGCTCGCCCCGCTCAGCGGCTGCCGCAAAGAGGCTTTCGGCGGTAACGTGTCGATCCGTGCCATCACCAACCAAAAGCGCCGCCAAGATCAGCCGCTGGCGTGTGGGACGCAAACCAGCCCGCACTAGCCATGCCTCCGCCTTGGCCAGCGCACGCTCATGATCGACAAGATTGGCAAGTTCGTCCGACATCTTCTGTGATTATCTATATCAACCTTGCAGCGCTTCTTTCAATGCCCTGCGGCGCGCCGCGTGCACCGCATACGACATTTTGCTCAACCGTTTTCGTCACACCGTGCCGCAAACGACCTTTGCGGGCGATGCTCGAGTGCCGATGAGCCCTTTTCATCTTTTGCCTAGCCGCGCCTTTTGCCGCGTTATGCCAGAGGCCGAACACACGCCTTGCACGGCCGGCAACGCGTTGCAATGCTTTGTCCCAACAAGACCTTTCACGGCGACAAACGTAAAAGCGCTGGTGCCATCGCCTTAGATTTGCGTTTCCACAAAACCTGTTCTAACAGCTGCGCTGACACCTCGGTGCGTTCACGGTTCTTGTCAGTCGCAAACGTCGAGTGATAAGGGGAAAGATAGTCCAGAACGAGGGGACCGCGTGAGTTTACCCGAGCCCAAACCGACCCGCTTTGACAAGGAGGCCTTGCTCGCCTGCGCCCGCGGCGAGCTTTTTGGCCCAGGCAATGCGCAATTGCCGGCGCCGCCGTTGCTTATGGTTGACCGCATCCTTGAGATCTCAGACGACGGTGGCCTCCACGGGAAGGGTCATGTGGTTGCCGAATTCGACATCCATCCAGAGCTGTGGTTTTTCGAGTGCCACTTCCCGGGCAACCCAATCATGCCGGGCTGCCTTGGGCTTGATGCTCTGTGGCAGCTTACCGGGTTTAACCTTGGTTGGCGCGGCTGGAAGGGGCGCGGCTATGCGCTCGGTGTGGGCGAAGTGCGGCTTATGGGCATGGTCCGGCCAGACCGGAAACTTCTCCGCTATCGGGTCGATTTCATCCGCGCGGTGCAATCGCGCCGCCTGACGATGGGGGTTGCGGATGGCACCGTCGAAGCGGATGGTGAGCTTATCTATCAGGTCCGCGAGATGAAAGTCGCGCTCAGCGAAAACTGAACAAGGAATGAGGGGGAAGCCAAAGGTGCGTCGTGTTGTCGTCACCGGAATGGGGATCGTCTCGCCCATTGGCAATTCACTGACCGAGGTCGAGGCGAGTTTGCGCGCCGGCCGTTCGGGCATTGTGCGCGCCGAGGAATACGCCGCCCGCGGTTTTCGCAGCCAGGTGCATGGCGCTATCACCATCGATCTTGCCGCGCGGATCGACAAGCGCGATCTGCGTTTTATGGGCGACGGCGCCGCTTATGCCTTTATCGCGCTGGCCGATGCGATCGCCGATGCCGGGCTTGAAAAGAAAGAGATTTCAAACGAGCGCACGGGCATCGTTGCTGGCTCAGGCGGGCCCTCGACAAAAAGCTTCTTTCGCGCCCATGAGATCGTGCGCGAAACGGGCAGCCCCAAACGGATTGGGCCCTTTGGGGTGACCAAGGGGATGTCCTCAACCGTCTCGGCCTGCCTTGCCACGCCCTTTGGGATCAAGGGTGTGAATTATTCGATCACCTCCGCCTGTGCAACCTCAGCGCATTGCATTGGCCATGCCGCTGAGCTCATCCAATGGGGCAAGCAAGACATCGTGTTCGCGGGTGGCGGGGAGGAGCTCGACTGGACCCTTTCCTGTTTGTTCGACGCGATGGGGGCGATGAGCTCGAAATACAATGACACGCCCGAGACTGCCTCGCGCCCTTATGATGCCAACCGCGATGGATTCGTCATCGCTGGCGGGGGCGGCATCCTGGTGCTTGAGGACCTCAGCCATGCCCGCGCCCGCGGCGCGAGGATTTATGCCGAACTGACCGGCTACGGCGCCACCTCCGACGGGTTCGATATGGTCGCCCCCTCAGGAGAAGGGGGCGAACGGTCGATGCGGCATGCTTTGGCCACACTGCCCGCCGGACGCACGATCACCTATATCAACGCCCACGGCACCAGCACCCCGGCCGGCGACCTCGTTGAGATCGAGGCGATCCGGCGGGTGTTTGGCGAGGACACTATGCCCCCCATCGCCTCAACGAAGTCTATGACTGGGCACAGCCTCGGTGCGGCGGGTGTGCATGAGGCGATCTATAGCCTCATCATGCTGCACAAGGGCTTTATCGCACCCTCGATCAATGTCTTCACGCCCGACCCAGGCCTGCGTCCGGGCGAGATTGTGACCGAATTGCGGGAGGGGGTCGAGCACGACAGCGTCTTGTCCAACAGCTTTGGCTTTGGCGGCACGAATGCCACGTTAGTTTTTAGCACATTGAGGGATTGACCGATGCCCGGGCTCATGGCCGGCAAACGCGGCCTTGTGATGGGGGTTGCCAACGAACGCTCGATCGCCTGGGGGATCGCGCGCGCACTTGCTGCCGAAGGTGCAGAGCTTGCCTTCAGCTATCAAGGCGAGCTGTTTGGGGAACGCGTGCGGCCTTTGGCAGCAAGCCTTGGTTCCGATTTCCTGCTTAATGTCGATGTGACCAAGGACGAGACGCTTGATGCGGCCTTTGCCGCTCTGGCTCAGCGCTGGGGACAGATGGATTTTCTCATCCACGCCATTGCTTATTCGGACAAGGCCGAATTGCAGGGCCGGTTCGTGAACACAAGCCGGGCGAATTTTCACCATTCGCTCGATGTCTCGTGCTACAGTTTCATCGATGTCGCGCGCCGGGCCGCACCCTTGATGCCCAAGGGTGGTGCGCTTGTGACCATTACCTTCGCGGGCTCAACGCGGGTTTTTCCTTTTTACAATGTCATGGGTGTGGCAAAGGCCGCTCTTGAGGCTGCTGTGCGATATCTCGCCAACGACCTTGGGCCGCAAAAGATCCGGGTGAACGCGATCAGCCCTGGGCCGATGAAGACGCTGGCGGGTGCCGCGATCGGCGGGGCGCGCAAGACATTTCGGCACACCGAAGCGAATGCGCCCTTGCGCCAAAACGCAACGCTTGAGGCGATCGGCGGCGCGGCGGTGTTTCTATGTTCGGATCTCGGGGCCTGCACAACCGGCGATATCGTGATGGTCGATTGCGGCTATCACGTCCTCGGGATGCCGCAGCCGGAAAACCTCTGATCCGGCTTTTCGCTGATCGGTTCCTCGCGACGACCGTTTTTGGGCCCGTCCCGACGCGCGAGAGGGGTGCCAACCGCTTGGGGCGCGGTTGTGGTGCTTTGCGCACGCCGGCGCGGATTTCGACACGGGGAGCAAGCACATATGTGTGTCTGACCGCGTGACATGAACGAGTGCCCACGCCCGCGCAATACGCCGCGGGTGCAACAGAAGCTAAACTGGCCCGGCTCCCCCCTTGCCCGCGCACGCGCGTCGCGCAGGAAACCCGCAGCCACCATCGCCGCTGTCGCACCCCTGCCCGCGCCCGCAAGACGCCGCGGGTGCAATCTCCCGCCTTCTGCGCTGCGAGAGGGAGAGCAAAACGTCCTGAGCCCTCTCCTTCAGCGCGGCAAGCGCCGGTGAACGCCTCGCCGCATCTCAGCCATGATGCTTCCCAATCAGCGCAGCCAGTTTGCGAAAGCGGCCTTGGCTCGGTCTGTATAGGCTTTGGAGCGCTCCCGCCGCGAAAGCCGCGCCCCCTGCCCCGCGGGCAACGGCGGAAAGAGGCCGAAATTGACATTCATCGGCTGAAAGGTTTCGGCTTCAGCATCCCCTGTGATATGGGCAAGAAGCGCGCCGATCGCCGTCTCACGGGGGGGAAGGCGTTTGGGAAGGCCCAGGATTTCAGCTGCAGCAAGTCGGCCTGCCAAAAAGCCCATGGCTGCCGATTCCACATACCCTTCAACGCCCGTGATCTGCCCGGCAAAGCGTATGTTTGGCCGCATTTTGAGCCGCATCTCGCGATCAAGCAGGCGCGGGCTGTTGATAAAGGTGTTCCGATGGATCCCCCCGAGGCGGGCAAACACCGCATGCTCAAGCCCGGGAATCATCCGAAAGACCTGCACCTGCGCGGAATGCTTCATCCGCGTCTGGAAACCGACCATGTTCCAAAGGGTGCCTAGCGCGTTGTCACGCCTCAATTGAACAACGGCATAGGGCTTTTCGTGCGGGTTGTGCGGATTGCTGAGCCCGACGGGCTTCATCGGCCCGTGTCTGAGCGCATCGCGCCCACGTGCGGCCATTTCTTCAATCGGCAAACAGCCATCAAAATAGGGGGTCGGATCACCCTCATGCGCCACCGCCTGCGGCGCGGCAAGCAGTGCATCGACGAAGGCCTCGTATTCGGCACGCGTCATCGGGCAGTTGAGATAGGCCGCGCGCTGCTCGTCGGTGTCGCCCTTGTCATAGCGGGACTGAAACCAGGTCTTGGAAAGATCTATGGAATCGAAATGAACGATGGGGGCGATGGCATCATAAAAGGCCAGTTGCTCGGTGCCGGTTACCTCTTGGATCGCACGCGCAAGCCGCTCGCTCGTGAGAGGCCCAGTGGCGATGATCCAATGACCCTCCGTCGGAAGCTCGGTGACCTCGTCAATTTGAACCGTGATCCTTGGATGGGCGCGCAGGCGTTCTGTGACAAAGCGGGCAAATCCCTCACGGTCGACCGCCAAAGCTGCGCCCGCGGGCAGGGCATTGGCGTCGGCTGCTTGCATGATCAAGCTTCCGGCTTGCCGGAGCTCCCAATGCAGTAAGCCGACAGCGTTATAGCCGTGATCATCAGAGCGAAAAGAATTGGAGCAGACCATCTCGGCAAAATCGCCGGTCTTGTGCGCAAACGTGCGCACCTTTGGCCGCATCTCGTGCAAAATGACATCGACACCGAGCTCGGCCGCCGCAAAGGCCGCCTCGGAGCCCGCTAGACCCGCCCCAACAATCTGCAAAACACCTCTCATCGTAACCGATTTAAAGCGAGCCGAGGGTTTCGAAAAGAGCGCGCAAGCATCGGGAAAAAAGGTCGCTTTGAGCATTTTTCGCGATGCGAGTGAGGGGGCTCAAGGCAGAGTCTTCGGGAAACGAGCCGAATGATCCGCTCTAAGCGGCTATGCAAGTGCCCCTCAGGCCTCGCACGCCAGCACCACCTGCCCTTCTGTACGCAAACGGCCGGAACAGAAAAAGGGGGCTCTGCCCCCTCTTGGGCCCTTGGGCCAAATAAA
>FWWL01009554.1_pt1 | contig 11683 bp, 10 predicted proteins | sample 2228331 | NCBI WGS metagenome assembly FWWL01 (sample SAMEA103939775, study PRJEB20133) | metagenome
TTTAAGGTCAAATCGACCTTTCCGTCATTGCGAGCGCAGCGAAGCAATCCAGAGGTTGCGCGCTACGCTGGATTGCTTCGCTGCGCTCGCAATGACGGGGAGCGTAGTCCGCATCACCCCAGCTCGATCAGCACGATCTCCGGCGGCACGCCGCAGCGGACCGGAACCTTGCTGGTGCCGAGCCCACCGGAAACCACGAGATCGCGGCCGTGCTCGCGGACATGGCCATAGGCATAGCGGTTGCCATAGCGCGACGGCACGACCGGCGACCAGCCGAACAGCCTGATCTGCCCACCATGGGTATGACCCGACAGGGTCAAAGAGACCCGCGCCGGCAGCCGCGCGAAAACGTCGGGTTCATGCGCCATCATGATCACGGGCGCGCCGTCCTCAGTGATCTGCGCCAGCGTGCCGGGCAGGTCGTCGATGCCGCGCGTGCGGCCACGCCGGAGCGTCTCGAAGGCGATCTGGTCACCGAGACCCGCCAGCCAGAGCGGCCCGGCGGCGGTCTCCAGCCGCAGCGCCTCGTTTTCCAGCAATCGCAAGCCCGCCGCCTGTAGCGCCCGGCCGACCTGCGTCGGCCCGCGCCGTGCGGCGAGCGCCGCCTCGTCATGCCACCAGTCGTGATTGCCGAGTATGGCGAAGACGCCGTCGCGCGGCTTGAGCCCGGCCAGCGCGGCGGCCCACGCGGCCATCGGCGGATCGTCGGGTTCCGGCGGGCGGCTGGCGATGAAATCGCCCAGCAGCAGCGTCAGGTCCGGCTTGAGCGCGTTGGTCTCCGCCACGATCCGCATGACACGGGCGACCGGCATATGCGGGCCGCCGACATGCAGATCGGAGACCACCGCAACACGCAGGCGTCGACCTGCCGGCCAGTGGCGCGGTGCGATGCGGTATCGGGTGACCTGATGGTGCAGGGGCGCCCAGCCGAAGGCATAGGCGCTGCCCAGGCCGAAGCCGGACAAAAAAAGACCGGCGAGGGTCCGAAGGACGCCGCGCCGGTCAAGCATGGAGGGTCTCGAAGAAACTCAGACGACCATCACTCGTCGAAGTCGTGTCGCAGAACGCCGGGGGTCTCGACCCGCCGCTCGTGGTCTCTGTCAGGCAACGCCCCGGACGCATATCTTGTTCCCGCCGCAACGGCGCGAAGTCCGATCGGGCGGAAGCGCGGGGTCTGGGCGTCCGTCGCCGGGGCATTGCGAGAACTCGCGGGGGCTAGCGTCTGGCGACGCGGGCTTTGGGTAATCATGGCTCCTGATGTCCTGCGACTGCAAGGTGCCGGCGGTTCCTGGCCGCCGACCATGCCACCATCGCCGGCAAAGCGGCCGGCGGCGCGGCGTGAATCGGGACAGTTCAAGGCATTTTGTGCGCGGATGTATCCGGCCGCCACAATCTGGCGACGCAACTCTCCTCAGCCCTCGTCCTTCGAGACGCATGCAGAGGGCCCGCTCCTCAGGATCAGTGACGCCTCGGACCGCTCACGCCGCCAGAAGGCCCTCGGCCTTGGCCCAGTCGAGCGTCTTGTCCAGCGCGCGTTCGTAGCGGGCGAACATCTCCTCGATCTCGCCCTCCTTGATGATCAGCGGCGGGCAGAAGGCGATACGGTCGCCCATCGCGCGGGTGATCAGGCCCTCGCTTTGGGCGAAGAACACTGATTTCGGCCCGACGCCCTTCTTGCCCTCGAACGGGGCCTTGGTCAGCTTGTCCCTGACCAGTTCGATGCCGCCGATCAGGCCGACGCCGCGCGCCTCGCCGACGAGCGGGTGCTCGGCGAGCTTGTGCAGGCAACGCAGGAAAGTCGGCGAGACGGCGCGGACATGCTCGACGATCCTGTCGCGCTGGTAGATTTCCAGCGTCTTGACCGCCACCGCGCAGCCGACCGGGTGGCCGGCATAGGTGTTGCCGTGGCCGAACACACCGATTTTGCGGCTCTGATCGACGAGCACCTCGTAGACGGCCTCGTTGATCATCACGGCGCTGAGCGGAAAGTAAGCCGAGGTGATCGCCTTGGCGCAGGAGAGCGTGTCGGCGTTGAGCCCATAGGTCGTGGTGCCGAACATGTTGCCGGTGCGGCCGAAGCCGGTGATGACCTCGTCGGCGATGAAGAGCACGTCGTATTTCGCGAGCACGGCGTTGATCTTCTCGAAATAGCCGTCGGGCGGCGTGATCGCGCCGCCCGCGCCCATCACCGGCTCGGCGATGAAGGCGGCGACGGTGTCGGGCCCCTCGCGCAGAATCATCTCCTCCAGTTCGGCGGCCATGCGCGAGGAGAAATCCTGCTCGGTCTCGCCGGGCTCGGCGAAGCGGTAATGATGCGGACAGGAGGTGTGCAAAATGCCGGGCAGCGGCAGGTCGAAATCGATGTGGTTGTTGGGCAGGCCGGTGAGCGAGGCCGAGGCCACCGTGACGCCGTGATAGCCCTTGAGCCGCGAGATGATCTTCTTCTTGTGGGGCCGGCCGAGCGCGTTGTTCATGTACCAGACCAGCTTGATCTGGGTGTCGTTGGCGTCGGAGCCGGACGCGCCGTAGAACACCTTCGAGATCGGCACAGGCGCGATCTCCTTCAGCTTCTCGGCCAGCTCGATCGCCGGATCGTGGCTGCGGCCCGAGAAGATGTGGGTGAAGGGCAGCTTCTTCATCTGCTCGTAAGCCGTCTCGACCAGCTCCTGGTTCGAGTAGCCGAGCGAGGTACACCAGAGCCCCGCCATCGCCTCGATATAGTCCTTGCCGGCGCTGTCGTAGACGGTGATGCCTTCGCCGCGTTCGAGCACCAGCGGGCCTACATCGCGATGTGTCGCGAGATTGGTGTAGGGGTGGACCAGGGTCTCGATGTCGCGGACGGCGAGGTTGGACAGCATCGGCGGGGCTCCCGGTCTTGATGGATCGCTTATGCGACCATAGACCCAAGACAGCGCAAGCGCTGAGCGATTTTCTCGCGGGTCGCGGTAGACTCTGGCGCAATGCCGGCTTTTGCGCCGGTGGTCGTTGCGGGCGTCGTCGCCTTGCCAGCACGCAGCCGCCTCGCCATGGTGGCGGCGATTTTTGGAGGCTTTCTTGATCGATCCAGCCACGATGGTGAACCGGCCGGCCGCCGGCCGCGACTGCGGCACCTGCACCTTGTGCTGCAAGGTCTATGAGGTGCCCGCCGTCGAGAGCGCGGCCGGGACCTGGTGCCGGCATTGCCAGCCCGGGCGCGGCTGCGGCATCCACGAGACCAGGCCGCAGCATTGCCGCGCCTTCTTCTGCCTGTGGATGACGCAGGATTTCCTCGGCCCCGACTGGAAACCCGAGAAGAGCCGATTCGTGCTGACGATGGACCCGACGACGCGCTGGCTCTTCGCGCAGGTCGATCCGGGCGCGGCGGGGGCCTGGCGCAAGGAGCCGTTCTACGGCCAGTTCAAGCGCTGGGCCGCGGCGAGCCGCCAGCCGGTGATCGTGTTCGTCAACAAGCTGGCGACGGCCGTGATGGCCGACAGCGAGGTCCAGCTCGGCACGGTGGCGGCGGACGAGCGGCTGGTGCTGAAGCAGGGTGTAGGCGGGCGCGCGACCATCGAGAAGATCAAGGTCGCGGCTTAGCGACTGTCCTGCATTCAGGTTGCGCTGGACCCTCGACGCGAACGCCTCCCCCTCGTGGGGAGGGGCAGGGGTGGGGGGCGAACGACCGGGCGAGCGAGCTTCCGGAAAAGACGAGCCGGCAGCAGCAATGCCGCCGTTCTATCGAACGAATTGCTCTGGCCCCACGCCCCCCACCCCTTCCCCTCCCCACGAGGGGGAGGGGTTGCTGTCGGGCTTCCGAGCTCGATTATCGAGGATTCAGCCTCGCTGGAAACCGATCTAGCTGCGCGCCATCGGCGGCACCCGATAGCCGCAGCCGGCCTGCTCCAGCATTGCGCCGACCGCGATCGCCATACGGTCTTCGCCCGCGCCCGCGATGATCTGGACGCCGAGCGGCAGGCCGGCCTGCGACAAGCCGACCGGCGCCGCCAGCGCCGGCAGGTCCGCGCCGGTGGCCAGCGAGGCCCACAGCAGAAAATCCAGATAGGGCCGCTGCCCGCCGTTCACATTGAGACGCCTTGCGTGGATGTCGGGGCCGTGGTCGTGCGGGATCGCGGCGACGGGGGCGGGCGGGCAGAGCAGCACGTCGTAACTCTGGAAGAAACGCGCCCATTGCCGTTTCAGGGTCAGCCTGCGCTGGCCGATCTCCTGATAGAGGCTTGGCGTCATCCCTGCGCCGCGCGCCTGCAGCGCCTGATGCGAGAGATCGCCGCGCGCGAAATTCGCGCTTTGGACCTGGATGCGGGCGCGCACTTTTGGAGGCAGGCCATAGGCGACGACGGCGTGGTTTAGCAGCGCATAGACCTCGAAGGCCTCGGCGAAGCGCAGGCTCGGGCGCGCCTTCTCATCGACGATCGCGCCTGCTGCCGCCAGCTTGCGGCCGGCCTCGCGGACTGCGTCCGCCACCTCGCCATCGACCGGCGCGAAGACGTCGTCGGCCCAGAGCGCGACGCGCAAGGCCCGCGCATCGGTGCGACGCGGCGGCGGGAGGGAGGAGCCTGCGATCGTCGTATCGCGCGGGCCGGCGAGCACCGGCAGGATCAGATCGAGATCGGCTGCGCTGCGCGCGATCGGTCCGGCGACCAGCAGATCGGCGTTGCGCGGCGTGCGACGCTCGGGCGGCGGCGGGATCACGCCCCATGTCGAGACCAGACCCCAGCTCGTCTTCAGGCCGTGAACGCCGCAGGCATGGGCCGGCCAGCGGATCGAACCGCCGAGATCGGAGCCGAGTTCGAAGGTGGCCATTCCGGTCGCGACCGACACGCAGGCCCCGCCCGAGGAGCCGCCAGGCGAATGGCCCACGTCCCACGGATTGTTCGTCACGCCATGGGCCGGGTTGTAGCTCTGGAAATCGCCGGAGAAGACGGGGACATTCGTCTTGCCGATGATGACGACGCCGGCTGCCCTGAGCCTGGCCACGGCGGCGGCGTCCTGCTCCGGCAGGCGCTCGCGATAAGCGGGCAGACCACCGGAGGAAGGCAGGCCGGCGACGTCGAAGGCGTCCTTGATCGTGACCGGCAGGCCTTCCAGCGGGCGCGCTGTGCCACTCGACAGCCGCACGTCCGAGGCCTTCGCCATCATGCGCGCCGCGTCGCGATCCTGCGCGACGACGGCGTTCAGCGACGGGTTGAGCGCGTCGATGCGTGCGAAGCTCGCCTCCAGCAGGTCGCTCGCGCTGAAGCGGCGCGCGAGCAGGGCCTCGCGCAACTGCGTGGCCGACGCGGTGAGGTCGATCGGCGCTGCCATGGGCGTCCGCTCAGCTCGCCTCGACGCCGCGGGCGACCTCGCGCCAGGCAACGACGAGCCGGTCTAGTTCGGCCAGATCGTCGCTGCGCAGCTTGCCCAGCGTCTGCGCGACGAAATCGCGTTGCGCGGCAATGCCGGCCTCGGCGAGGCGGCGGCCCTCGGGTGTCAGATGCATCGCATAGGAGCGCCGGTCGCCGGCGATGGCGCGTCGCTCGACGAGGCCGGCCTGGACCAGCCGGTCGACCAGCCCCGAGACATTGCCCTTGGTGACGTAGAGCCGCTCGGCGAGTTCGCTCTGGCTGATGCCTTCGCGCTCGGTGAGGGTGGACAGCAGGTCGAATTGCGGGATCGAGAGCCCGAGCGCGCGGATGCGCTGCGTCATCTGGCCGAGCAGCCGCGCATGGAGACGCAGGAAACGGAACCAGACGCGGTCGGGTTCGGCCGGCTCGGGACGGGGGGCGGCGTTGGTTGCGGGCACAGGCCATGCTCCGGAAGCGGACCCATCCGACCTATCCCATCGTGCGGGTTTACGCGAGCCCTTCGCCCAAGCGTCGTGCTTTCCCAATGCGCGGGCCTGCGTCTATCCTGCGGGCAACAACCAGAAGACTTGACCGGAGAGACGCCCATGCTCGGCTTGATGCAGGACTGGCCCCTGCTGCTGCACCGTATCATCGACCATGCCGCGATCCAGCATGGCGGGCGCGAGGTCGTCAGCCGCGCGGTGGAGGACGGCACGCTGCGGCGCTCGACCTATGCCGACGTCAGGCAGCGCGCCCTCAAGGTGGCGCGCCGGCTCTCCGATGCGGGAATCAGGCAGGGCGACCGTGTCGCGACCCTGGCCTGGAACAGCGAGCGCCATCTCGAACTCTGGTACGGCATCACCGGCCTGGGCGCGATCACGCACACCGTCAATCCAAGGCTGTTCCCCGAGCAGATCGCCTGGATCATCAATCATGCCGAGGACCGGCTGCTGTTTCTCGACCTGACCTTCGTCAAGCTCATCGAGCAGATCCAGGACAAGCTGCCCTCGATCGAGCGCTACGTCATCCTGACCGACGATGATCATATGCCCGACACCACGCTGAAGGGCGCGGTCGCCTATGAGGCGTGGATCGCGGGCGCGGACGAGGATTTCGCCTGGGCCAAGCTCGACGAGAATACGGCAGCCGGACTCTGCTACACCTCGGGCACGACCGGCGGCCCCAAGGGCGTGCTCTATTCGCACCGCTCCAACGTGCTGCATGCGTTGGCCTGCGCCGCGCCGGATTTCCTCGCGCTGTCCTCGCGCGACACGGTGCTGCCGGTGGTGCCGCTGTTCCACGCCAATAGCTGGTCGCTGGCCTATTCCGCGCCGATGACGGGGGCCAAGCTCGTGCTGCCCGGCGCGAAGCTCGATGGGACCTCCCTGCTCGAACTGCTGGAAGGCGAGGGCGTCACCATGACGGCGGCCGTGCCGACGGTCTGGCTCGGCCTGCTGCAGCAGCTCGAGGCGACGGGGCAGGGGCTCTCCACGCTGAAGCGCGTGATGATCGGCGGCTCGGCCTGCCCACGCGCCATGACGGAAACCTTCGAGCGCAAATACGGCGTCACCGTCGCGCATGCCTGGGGCATGACCGAGATGAGCCCGGTCGGTTCGTTCTGCTCGGTCAAGCCGGCCTATGCGCATCTCGACGGCGACGCCCTGCTCGACCTCAAGATGAAGCAGGGCCACCCGCCCTTCACGGTCGAGTTCCGGATCACCGACGATGCCGGCAAGGAGATGCCATGGGACGGCGCGACCTTCGGCCGGCTCAAGGTGCGCGGGCCCGCGGTCTCGAAAGCCTATTTCCGGCGCGAGGACGAAGAGATTCTCGACGAGCACGGCTTCTTCGACACCGGCGATGTCGGCACCATCGACGCGCATGGCTACATGCAGGTCACCGACCGCTCCAAGGACGTGATCAAGTCGGGCGGAGAGTGGATATCCTCGATCGATCTCGAGAATCTCGCGGTCGGCCATCCTGATGTGGCGGAAGCCGCCGTGATCGGCGTCGTCCATCCGAAATGGGACGAGCGGCCGCTGCTGGTGATCGTGCCGAAACCGGGACGTGCGCCCGACAAGGCAGCGATGCTCGCCTTCATGGAGGGCAAGATCGCGAAATGGTGGCTGCCCGACGACGTCGTGCTGGTCGAGGCGATTCCGCACACCGCGACGGGCAAGATCCAGAAGACGGCGCTCCGGGAGCAGTTCCGGGATTATCGCTTTCCGGGAGCCTGAGCGGGAGGCTGTCTGGGGCGTTCCCGGATCGCCCTTGCCTTCCGGCCGACGCCACGGCACCAAAGGCCATGCATCGCCGTCTCGTCTTCGAGGAGCCTGTCTCGCGCGCCGCGCTCTGGAGCCGGCGGCTGGCGTGGTTTTCGCTCGCGGTGCTCGTCGTCGCGCTCGTCGCCTTCCGCCTGGGCGAGCCGAGCCAGCAGGGGCTGGCGCCGATCATCGGAGCTTACGGCTTCATCGTGCTGGCGCTGCTGCTCTCGGTCGCGGCGTTCATGCGCATCTGGCAATCGGGGCATCGCGGGGTCGGCATGGCGGCGCAGGCTTTCCTTCTCTCGCTCGTCCTGCTCGCCCCGGCGGCCTACGCCGTCTTCAAGCTCGCGACGCTGCCGCTCCTCAACGACGTCTCGACCGATATCGACGATCCGCCGGCGTTTAGCCGCTCGCGCGTCGCGCTCGATGCGCGCAGGGGCCGCGTGCCGCCGGACGTTCCAGCCGAACGGCGGCGCATCCAGCGCCAGGCCTATCCGAAGGCAGTCCCGATCGTGCTCGAGCTGCCGGCCGAGATCGCCTTCGACATCGCGCGCAAGGCCGCCGTGAACCAGGGCTGGCAGGTGCTGGAATCGGCCAGACCCGGCGGGCGCACCGGGGCAGGGCGGATCGAGGCGATCGCGCGAACGCGGATCCTGCGCTTTTCGGACGACATCACCATTCGGGTGCGCCCGCGCGCCGATGGCAGCCGCATCGACATCCGCTCGGCCTCGCGGCTGGGCAGCCATGATTTCGGCGCGAACGCGGCCCGGATCGCGGCGTTCACTGAGGAGGTCGAGCTGCTGGTCGAGGCGCGCTGAGCTTCAGAGACGCCTATACCGGCTCGCGAGTTGCGGCAGCGCGTCGTTGCAGGCGACAACGCCGCGCAGGACGAGGTCTTCGAGCTGCGCCAGCACAGAGAGCGAGGCCGCTCCGTGCAGCGCCACGGGCAGGCCCTGATAGATTGGCGGCACCATGGCGGCGATGGTCTCGTCGCCCTCGGCCAGTCGGTTCAGGATCGCCGCCTCGCGCTGGCGGCGGTGCTGCACCAGTCCGCGCAGGAAGCGCTGCGGCTCCTCCACAGGGCCGCCATGGCCGGGCCAGTAACGCGCATGCTCCATGCCGCGCAGCCGCTCGATCGAGGCCATGTAGTCCGCCATCGAGCCATCCGGCGGGGCGACGATCGAGGTCGACCAGGCCATGACATGGTCGCCGGAGAACAGGGCGTTTTCCTCGGTCAGCGTGAAGGCAAGGTGGTTGGCGGTGTGGCCCGGCGTCGCCACCGCCTGCAGGGTCCAGCCGCGCCCGGCGATCGTGTCGCCATGCTGCATTTCGAGGTCGGGCGCATAGTCGCGGTCGGCTGCGGCGTCGAGCGGGTTCAGTTCGCCGAGCGCGAGTTCGCGCGCCGGCCGGTGCGGGCCGCAGCCGACGAGGCGCGCGCCGGTGGCGGCCTTCAGCGCGGCGGCCGCCGGAGAATGGTCGCGATGGGTGTGGGTCACGACGATGTCGCTGACGGTCTCGCTGCCGAGCGCCGCCAGCAGCCGCGTGATGTGGCCGAGATCGTCGGGGCCAGGGTCGATCACCGCGACGCGGCCGCGCCCGACGATGTAGGTGCAGGTGCCGGTGAAGGTCATCGGCCCGGCATTGCCGGCGATCAGCCGCCGAACCAGAGGCGAAAGCTCGGCGACCTCGCGCGCGGGGGCGGCCGTCCGGTCGAACTCGATCTCGTCACTCATCGTCTTCCGATCCGCAGGCGCAGATGCCGGCGCAGTGCGCCTGCCGGGTTGCCTATCCGCGCACCGGGCCGGGCGCTTGTGGGGCGTTGCGGCATTTCCTATAGATGGTTTGACGCGGCTGCAAAGCGCGGCCGGAATCGACAGGACGAACGCCATGGCGCAGAGCTCTTCCCTTCACGCCCCGACGCTTGCGCATGCGGCGCTGCCCGCCGTGTCGAGCGCGCGCGCCGCACTGCTGCGCAATCTCGCGCTGGCCGTCGCCGGCAGCCTGCTGATGGTGCTTGCCGCCAAGATCAAGGTGCCGTTCTGGCCGGTGCCGATGACGCTGCAGACGCTGGCCGTGCTCTCGATCGGCGCGGCCTATGGCTCGCGGCTCGGCGCGGCGACCGTGCTGCTCTATATCGGCTACGGTCTTTTCGGCCTGCCCGTGTTCACCAACACGCCGCCCGTCGCACCGGGCCTCGCTTACCTGATGGGCCCGACAGGCGGCTTCCTGATCGGTTTCGTGGCGATGGCCGCGATCGCCGGCTGGGCGGCGAAGCGCGGTGCGTCCTGGCTGCGCCTCGTCGGCGGCATGGCGCTGGCGGAGATCGTGATGATGAGCGCCGGCTTCCTCTGGCTCGCGCTGGGCGCGCAGATGGCGAGCGGCGCCACGGGCCTGGGCCTCGACAAGGCCTTCCTGTTCGGCGTGCAGCCCTTCCTGATCGGCGATGCGCTCAAGGTCGCGCTGGCGGCCTGCTTCACCGGAACAGGCTGGTCGCTGATCGGCAGGCGCGGCTGACCATCCGCCAGAAGGCGAATCGAAAAGGCCGGAGCTCACGCTCCGGCCTTTTCGTTATGGGCAGCTTGGCTTTCAGCCGGCCGGCCTGGTGTCGCCGCAGGCCTTGTCTGGACCGGCGCTGAAGAACTTCACCGGATCGCCGCATTTGTCGCAGCCCGCGAGCGCGACGGAGACGGCGAAGAGGCCAAGCAGAATGGTGAGGCGTTTCATGGTCGGCGGCGCTCCTGATCGACGCAAGCTCTTACACGAGCCCGCAGGCGGCTGCCAGCCGCTCTGCCGGGGCGGCGCGCGCAAGCAATCGGGCGGGTCAAAAAGGCGGTCGGGAACGGCCTCGTCGAAAAATCACTGGTCGGAGTGGCAGGATTTGAACCTGCGACCCCTACGTCCCGAACGTAGTGCGCTACCAGACTGCGCTACACTCCGATCATGTGATGGCGGGCTTATAGCCAGCGCCGCCCGGCGATGCAACAGCGCCCGCGCGGCCCCCGACGATTTATCCCGGCGCGGCGTCGCATGGGCCGCGTGGCCGGTTGCGCAAGGGCGCGCCGCATTCTAGAAGGCGCGCACCGGTGGGGCGTCGCCAAGTGGTAAGGCAGCGGTTTTTGGTACCGCCATTCGGAGGTTCGAATCCTCCCGCCCCAGCCAGCCATACCCACCGAACCAGACATTTTGCCCCGGCGGCACTTCCTGCGACAGTATCGAGGGTTAGTCGGGGGCCATCGGTCTGAGGGCATCGTTTGCCGCTGATCAACGGCATTTTCCGTCCGATTATTGGCCCTAGTCTGGCGGGGCCGCTTTTCGTGTTCCGCGGGGATTGGCACCAGACCGGTTCGCAGTCGTGCTTGCAGAGACCGGTTCGACAATCCGGTCGCTGCAAGCAAAACGGCGCGCGATATCCCGCGCGCCGATGCATCTGTCAATGAGCGGTTCGAGATCAGCCAGCCAGTAGACGCTGTTCCTGGCCTGCCCAATCGTGGGGCAGGGCCGCAGTCAGTCGGCTGATCGTAAGATTGCCTGGCGCGGCACCATCGGCGATGGCGCGGATGATGGTCGGCGAGAGGCAGGACAGCGGTAAGAGCTTTCGAACATTGCGCTCGCCCATGCTTTCGCTCTCGGCGATCGCATCCGTCGAGGCGAGCGACCCGTCGATCAGCCCAGACATCCAGCGGCGGCTTTGCGCGATCATCGTTAGGATTTCCTGCGCCGTATCCTGGTCCAATCTTGCTTGTTGCGAGGGCTGATGAGCGATGCCCTTGCGCCGGCCCTGAGGCTGCCAGGAGAACGGTGCAATGATCACACCGAGATCTTCGGCCGCACCGTCTGCATCATCGTTGGATCGACAGTCGATGGTGATGCGATCGGGGCGAAGCGTGACGCGGGTGATATCATCTACCCTCGCCTTCGCCAGCACCGCTTCTTCGATCTCGGGCGCCGAGACCCTCGCAACTGAACCGGCCGCCCCCTTGCGATGCTGCAGCACGGCCTGCGAGACATAGTAGCGGTAGCCCGAGCGCGACACATCCAGCGCTTCGCACAGCCACGCCACCGGCCAGATCCCCCGGTGCTTCGCAATGAACGCGAACC
>FWWL01009558.1_pt1 | contig 11678 bp, 9 predicted proteins | sample 2228331 | NCBI WGS metagenome assembly FWWL01 (sample SAMEA103939775, study PRJEB20133) | metagenome
GAGGTTAGATTGCGAAAGCGATTCTTTCTTTGCTTACTTTCTTTCTCATCGCTGAGAAAGAAAGTAAGAAGTAATTTTTCCCCACTTTTTTCCAAAAAGTGAGAAATTTTGGTAGAAAGATGAGTTTTTGCCGATTCTAACTCCCGAGAGGTTTGACCAAAATTCTTGACCCTACAGAGGGACGATAGGAGCGTTAGCTTAGAGGCTGATTGCAGTCACCCTCTGACATTTTAATTTAATTGACACAATTTGAGAAAAATTTATTTGACAAAAAAAATTTTTGGTTTATAATATCACAATAATTACTATTTTATCGGGGAAAAAATGGAGAAAGAAAAAATTTTAGAGAGAATAAATGAGCTTAGAAAACAGATTGAATATCATAATTATCGTTATTATGTGCTTGATAAACCAGAAATTAGTGATTATGAGTATGATTTTCTTTTAAAAGAGCTTGAAAGACTTGAGAAAGAGAATCCGGAATTTATAACTATGGATTCTCCTACTCAAAGGGTGGGAGGAGAACCGTTAAAAAAATTTGAAAATTTCAAGCATCCTTTTAAAATGTATAGTCTTTCAAATGCAATGAATTTAGAAGAATTTAATCAATTTATAAGTAGAGTATTTAGAGAATTAAATAGAACCGATATTTATTTCTCTTGTGAACCAAAATTTGATGGACTTGCAATAGAACTTATTTATAAGAAGGGTATTCTTGAAATTGCTACAACAAGGGGAAATGGTGAAATCGGGGAAGTTATAACTCAAAATGCAAAAACTATAAAGTCAATTCCATTAAAATTGAGAGGTAACAATTATCCAGAAGAATTGATTGTTTATGGTGAAGTTTTAATGTTTAAGAAAGATTTTATTGAGTTAAATAAAGATAGGGAGGAAAAATTTGCTAATCCAAGAAATGCAGCCGCTGGAAGTGTAAGGCAACTTGATCCAAAGATTACAGCAGAGAGAAATTTGAGATTTTTTGCTTATGGTGTGAGAGCACAGAATATTAATTTTAATAATTCTCATTTTGAAAGCCTTAATTATCTAAAAGAGCTTGGTTTTCCGGTTTCAGATGTAAGGAAAAGAACAAATAATGTAAGCGAAATTATAAAATACCATGATGAACTTGAAGAAACAAGAGAAAAGTTACCCTTTGAAATAGATGGAGTGGTTATAAAGGTTGACGATATAACACTTCAAGAAATGCTCGGCTATGATGCCAAAAGTCCAAAGTGGGCAATAGCCTGGAAGTTTAAACCTGCAAAGGCAACTACAATACTTAGAGATGTTGAATTTAGTGTTGGAAGACAGGGAACAATAACTCCTACGGCAATATTTGAGCCAGTATTCTTAGCCGGGGCTACAATTTCAAGGGCTACTTTACACAATTTTGATGAGGTTAAAAGATTAGATTTACATTATAACGATACAATTGTGGTAGAAAGGTCTGGAGAAGTTATACCAAAAGTTATAGATGTTGTAAAAGAAAAAAGGGAAAAGAATGCAAAACCAGTCATTCCTCCAGAAAAATGTCCAGTTTGTAATTCTCCTTTACTAAAATCTAACGATAAAGTAGCTTTAAGATGTGTCAACTCAAGCTGTCCTGCCATAGTTAAAGGTGGTTTAAAGCATTTTGTTTCAAGAAATGCATTTAATATTGAAGGACTTGGTGAAGAGCTTATTGAGAGATTTTTTGAGTTAAAATATTTAAGAAATTTTGTGGATATATTTAAGTTAAAAGATAAAAAAGAAGAACTCTATCAGCTTGATAGACTTGGGGAAAAGAGTATAAATAATCTGATTAATGCAATAGAGAATGCAAAGGATATAGAGTATCATAGGTTTTTATATGCTTTAGGAATTCCTTATGTTGGGGAAGAAACTGCAAGATTGATTGCAGAAAATTTTAGTCCTATAGAAAAACTTTTCAAAATTAGTGAAGAAGAACTTTTGAAAGTTTATGGAATAGGAGAAATTGTTGCAAATGCTATCAGTGAATATTTTAAAAATGAAAATAATATAAATTTGATTAAAGAGCTTATTAATAACGGAGTTAACATCAGGTATTCAGAAAAAATCGAGGTTATAGATTCTCCGATAAAAGGTAAAAAGATAGTATTTACTGGGAAAGCCGAAAAATTTACAAGAGATGAGTTTAGTGAGATTGTGAGAAAATATGGGGGAATACCTGTTGATTCAGTTTCAAAGAATACGGATCTTCTTGTTGTAGGAGAAAATCCTGGTTCAAAACTTGAAAAGGCAAAAGCTCTTGGGGTAAAAATACTTACTGAAAAGGAGTTTTTAGAGTTATTGGGGGTATAAATGGATATAAAGGTGGCAATTTTAGAAGATGAAGTGCTTATAGCAGAAGATATGGGTGATATAGTTAGAAATCTTGGATATCAGATTGCTGGAATTTTTTCTAATCCGAATACTTTACTTGAAAAGATCAGAGAGATAAATCCGTCTCTTGTTTTGTCAGATATAAATCTTGGAAGGCAGATGGATGGAATCGAAGTTGGAAAAAGGCTTTTTGAAGCTGGCATTCCTACGATTTTTATAACAGCTTACAGTGATGAAGAAACTTTAAAAAGGGCTCTTTCATTTCCTGTTTTTGGATTCTTAAGAAAACCTCTTGAGGTTTTTAGTTTAAAAAGTGCGATAGAAATAGCAATAAATAACTTTAAACATTATATTGAATTAAAGGAAGAAATAAAGAAAAAGGAAGAAGAATATGAAAAACTTTCAAAAAAACTTAAAGCGATGGAGAAGGAACTTCTGGAAGAAGAAAGGTTAAGAGAAAATTTATTGATTGAGAAGGATAAATTATCAAAAGAAATAGCTTCCTTTGAGTATTATGCAAAGCTCCTTCGTGAACAGATTGATGCTGCACTCATTGAAAAAGAAAGGATACAGGGCACAAAAAATGAGATTTTTACTCATCTAAATAACTATGCAAAAGGAATGGAGTTTCTCAATAAACTTTTTTGTGGGGTTCTTGATAAGGAGGAAGATTTTCAAAAAATTCTTATGAATATTTCTGATAACTTTATTGAAGTTCTCGGAAATAATTGCAAGGGAGTGGAAATAAAAGTCAATGATATTGTGGCTAAGAATGAAAAATTTATATTAACACCTTTTGTTTATAAAAATGATTTTAATTCTAAAAATATAACAGTTGAGATTAATTTATATTACAATACTGAAGAAAACTTGAAGAATGATTTAACGAAATCTGTTGAGTATTTCGTGGATGTATTTTTAAAATTACTTACCTGCTTTTCTATAAATAGAATAAGTTTTATAAAAGAACAAGAAGACAAATTCTTATTTAAAAGGATTTTTGATAATATACCTTTTCCATTGATTTTTGTAAGAGATAATGTTATTTTGTTGAACCAGATTGCAAAAGAATTTTTTAATATTCAGAGAGATAAAGATTTTATTAAATGTTTGGAGAAGGATGAAAAAATGGAACAAGAAATCAAAAAGAAATTTTTAATAGAGAAAATAAAAATTTTTGATTTTAATTGTAAATTTAGATTAAATGATGGTATAATAGAATACAGGGTTAAAAGAATTTTCATAAGTGATAATATTTATGATTATCTTGATATGATTTTAGTTTAATATTGAGTGTAATTTTATAATTTAAAGGAGATTTTTATGGATTTTTTATGGAATGGTGTTTTTTGGGGAATTGTTTTGTTACTTTTTGGTATAAGTATTATTATCAAGGCAATTTTTAATATTGATATTCCTATTTTTAAGTTTCTATTAGCCTTCTTGTTTATTTTTATTGGTATTAAAATACTTGTAGGAGACAAAATAAAACCTGTTCAGTCAAACAAGGATATTCTTTTTTCAAGTGGTGAGTTTTCATACTCAAATGAAGATGTAAGGGAATACAATATTATTTTTGGGAGTGGTAGAATAGACCTATCAAATTTAGAAAGCCTTGATAAGAATAAATTGATTAAGATTAATACGATATTTGGTGGTGGAAGTCTATATCTTAAAAAAGGCGCTCCTTTCAGGCTTAAAACCTCTGTTGCTTTTGGTGGTATTAATTTCCCTCAGGGTGAAACTATATATGTTGGTAAAAAAGATAGTGATTATTATGTAGATATAGAATTGAATGTTGTTTTTGGTGGATTTAGAATCTTTTACAAGGATTGAGATGGTTGATTATATTGAAAGAGAGCTTTTTTTAGAATATAAAGTTAAAAGAAAAGATCTATTAGCAGGTATTACCAGAAAAGGAAGTTATAATTTTTCTTTTCATATAATAAGTAGTGAAGAAGAAAAGTTATTTGTAAAAAGCTCAAGAAAAAAACTTTTAAAAGAAACAGGTTTTAAGGAAATAGTTAGTTTAAAACAAACTCACTCAGACATAATAAAATTTGTCGATTCTTCAAATTTAAGTGAATTTGTTAACAACCCCTATATAATAGGTGATGGACTTGTAACAAACGTTAAACAAATACTTATAGCCGTTTCTACAGCAGATTGTGTGCCAATTATGTTTATTTCCGAAGGTGAAAGTTTATGCGGTATCGTCCATGCTGGTTGGCGTGGGGTGTCTTCAAAAATTCATTTAAAAATGTTAGACAATTTCAAAAAATATGGAGTGAGTTTTGATAGTATGGAAATAATCATTGGTCCTCATAATAGAAAGTGCTGTTATGATGTTAAAAATGATATGTTTAACTACTTTGATGAAAAATACTTTTTGAGAAGAGAAGAGAATCTTTTTTTAAATCTTGAAGATGTAATCAGGGATGACTTTATTAATAAAGGAATAACCAACATATATTCAGTCAATTTATGTAGTTCATGTAATAATGATTTACTTTATTCTTATAGAAAAGGTGATGGGAAAGGGAGAAATTTATCTTTCATTGGACTGACTTAAGCATGCGGATGAAACTTTTCGTAGTTTTCTTTTAGTTTTTTTATAGAAAGATGGGTATAAATCTGTGTGGTAGCAAGGTTGGAATGCCCTAACATTTCCTGTATAACCCTTATGTTTGCACCATTATCAAGAAGATGTGTTGCAAATGTATGTCTTAAAGTGTGTGGTGATACGTTTTTCTGAATGGCAAGAGCATTTATGTATTTGTCTAAAATATATCTTATGGCTCTATCCATAATTCTTTTACCACTCTTTGTAACAAATAATGCATCATTCTGTGCATGAAATTCTTTCCTATAGATTAAATATTTTTGTAACATTTCTTTTGCTTTTTTGCCTATTGGGACTACTCTATACTTTTTACCTTTTCCATATATATAGACGAGTTCGTTTTTCAAATCAATACTACTCAAATTCAAATTGCAGAGTTCTGAAATTCTCATACCAGTAGCATAGAGTAGAAGAATCATTGTTTTATTTCTAATAGAAAAAGCATCATTTTCTGGTATAAGATTTATTAAATCAAATATTTCTCCTTTTTCCATGAAAACAGGCAACCTTTTTGCCTTTTTTGGAGAAGTTACTAGTACCATTGGATTCTTTTCTACTACCTTTTCTCTTTTTAGAAATTTGAAGAAGGTTTTAAGTGACGCGATTTTTCTTTCAAGGGTTGAGGATTTTAAACCTTTCCTGCCAAGAGAAGTTATGAAATCATAAATCTTTTCATAAGTTAATTCATTAAATGAAGTTAATTTTTCACCTTTTAAAAATTCAAAAAAGTCGATTAAATCATTTTCATAAGATTTAACCGTATGATTTGAAAAACCCTTCTCAAATTTTATGTGTTTAATAAATAAGTCAAGATATTTTTCAAAACTATTTTCCATTTTTACCAAGTTCAGAGTAATCAACTCTGTATATAAAACTTGCTAAAATATTAAATATAGTTGAACGAGAAACAGTTTTTGTATAATTTTCACTGTTAACAATTTGACCTTTAACAAAATAATAATTTGCTAAACTTAAAGATAATTCAAATCCTACTTCTTTATTAATAAAATATGCACAACTTATACTTGAAAAAGGAAAAAAATATTCAACCTTTTTATACTCATTCCCTTCTGGAATACTATATTCCAGATATTGATTTATGAAAGGCACAGATGATAGAGAAAATTCAAAATTTTTATTAGGATTCCATATAATGGTAAAACAAAAAGGCAAGTTTGCAAATATATTGTTTCCACTTAAGTTGGTTTCATTATTCTTAAAATAAATTTCATTTATGAAATTAATCATCATAATACCTGTACCAAAAGCAAATTGTTTATTAAAAAAAGGAAGATAGTATGATAAGGAAAAATTTAAATAACTATCTGGTGTTTCATCAAGCAAAAATTTTTTCCCATTGAAATTATAAATAGGCCATCCAGGCATAGGCCCTCCATAAAAATCCACTCTAAAATCCCAATATCTAATCATAAATCCCACGATAGGTGAAAGTAAAGGATAAGAACCTTCAAATTTGAAATTTTGATAGGGGTCACCAACAATATTTTTTTCTCCAATATCAACATAAAAACCAAATTTTGTATAAAATTTTCTTTCAATCTTAATTTCTTCCTTTTCGTATATTACTTGTCTTAACTTTTTAACTTCTGTTTCTTCTTCAAATGAAAGTTCGGGTAAAACTTCTTTCACCATCTTTTTTGTATTTAAAGATATTTCATCTATAGTATCAAATATGTCTATTGTAACAACCCCTTTTGATTTGTTTCTCATCTTTATCTTTTTTTTCAAAGAGTCCCAAATTTCAGTAATTACATAAATAGACCTTCCTTCAACATAATAATAACCATATATTATAACATCCCCCTTATTACTAAGGCAGATATTATGTGCTTCTGTTGTTGAATTTATCGTTATACTTTCTTCAATATTTATTACATTGAAACTATTTTCTTTTTTTAGCTGATTATAAATAGAACTCTTTAACATCGAAGATAAAGATTTGTCTTTATAGTTTGATAGATCTTTCCAATTAGCAACTATAACATTCCATTTTGACTGCGAAAAGGAAATTGACGTAAAAAAAATAAAAATTACAGTAATTTTAAAATTCATAACTTACCCCCAATCCAACACTTGAAATATTAGCTTCAAATCTTTTAAGATAACTTACTACAACATCTTTAGTAAATTCTATAGGGGGTGGATAAATTCCTCCTTCTCTTCTTATGCCAATAGAACATATTTCAAACCCAATAGAAAAAATAATTCTTTCAAAAGTTCTAAAATTAAAGTCCATTCTTAAATATGGAGGTCCTTCATTTTCATTTAATGGATATACACGTGATGAATTTTCAGTAGATTGTACATGAAATTCACGATACAGACTTAAAAAAGATAAAGAGAAATCAAAATAATAATTTTTTGTTATATTAAATCTTAAGAAAAATCCTATATTTAAAAAAGAAAAACTTGTTTCAGGAGTACTAAAATAAACTTCATTAGCAACATTAGATACCATAAAAGAAGAGTTTTTACCATATAAAAAACTTATATTGGGTCCTGCAAATAAAAGATTTCTAAAAAGTCCAATAGCAGGAGATAAATTAAAAGTAAAAATAGGATATTTGGAAAAACTATAAGAAAAACTTAAATTCAATAAAAACCACATTCTCTCTAATTCAAAAGAAATAAGTGGTGAAAAACTTAGATCTGCATCTATATCATTAAAAATATCTATTTGTTGTCCATCATTTGTATAAATCAAATAAAATTCTTGTATATTATAATTGCATAAATTAAAATAAATCCCCGTTCTAAAGGTAGGTTTATCTTTTTCATAATCACTTAATTTTCTTTTTGTAGTTTCAACTACAACAAGTTTACTTTTTTCTTTTGGTGGATATTTTTCTGATAAAATTTGAACAACATCATTTGCTGTTTTTTCTATATCGTTAATTAAATTAGACTTTCCTATCTTTAAACTTTCTATAATAATATTACTATTCTCTTTTGTAATGTCAATTAACTCTAATTTTTCACTTAGGGATAAAAGAATTTTAGCATTAACTTCTGATATTCCAAGCCCAGCAAGCTCAGTATCATCATCTGAAAATATATATATATCTTTTCTATTCTTTGCTTCTAATAGTATAGCCTTTTGAATTAAAACTTCTGTAGTGTCATTTGAAACTTTTAAGATAATTTTTTGAGGGATTAAATCGGCAGCAAATAAATGGAAAGGGACCAGTATTAACAATATTACTCTTTTCATAATTCTATTATTACATAGATATATCGTTTTGTCAAGTGAATAATTTTAAATTCAGTTATAAAGTTATAAAGTTGAAAGTTCATAAAGTTATGTTTAACCAACTATTCCTCCACCGTTGGATTTTGATTCTAACTCACTGAAAAAATCATACTTTTCAGTTATAAAGTTTTAAAGTTAAAAGTTGAAAGTTATGTTTAACCAGATATTATCTTTCGCACGAAGACAGGAGGTCGAGTTTGCTTGAGGTTAGATTGCGAAAGCGATTCTTTCTTTTCTTACTTTCTTTCTCATCGCTGAGAAAGAAAGTAAGAAGTAATTTTTGACTACTTTTTTTACAAAAAGTGAAAACTTTGGCTGTTATGTCAGAACAATCTTCTGACCTAACATTGTAAAGTCCAAGAGGGATGATTGTAGCGTTAGCGAAGAGACTCTCTGCGAATCAGTCTTTCTTTTTCCCTTCCCGAAAAAAGCAAAGAAGATAAAATTTCTCATTTAGTCAAAAGAAAAGTTTAATTTATTTTATAAAAAATAAAAAATATTTTTGACTTATTTCTCTTTTTCGATATTCCTCTAAATCAAAAAATAGTGTTAGTTAACGAACAGAATATGTATGCCGCAACTAAAGTTACAACTGATGATGGAAGTGGTCTAAGATATTATTATTATGTCAGTATGTCGGGGATGATAGTAAAAATATATCTTCATATTTATCCTGTAGGTTCTGAGATGGGAGGGGAATTGGTAGAAGATTTGTCAATGGATGGTGGAGAAAGTTTCTTTAGAATAAGTGCTTCTTTTAATACTGCTACAAAAGATACTGAGACATCTTTTGTAGTTTCTGGTGATGTGACACTTGCTTATTTTTCAAAAGTAAAATGGGTATCTTCTTCTGAGGTTAATATAATCAATGCAATAATAGATGCAGGTGAGGGATCCTTAGGAAGCCTTGTTGTTGCGACTGGTAATAATGATAATGGTGGTGTGTTGTTTTATAATTATTCAGAAGACGACAGATATTATGAATATTATAACAACAAAGGTAGCATGGTGATACAACAGATGATTGATGGGGTCAATTTATACAACAGATCTACTTTTAATTGCTTTACTTTAAATCATTCTTATAGTAGCTTTGCCTTAACAAGACAACTCACAAATACAAACTATGTTTCACAAAATTGGACATGGTTTGATAATCAATTTGAATCTATAAATATATAACAAATATTCTTTATAATTGGTGGTTTGAAACAAATAATAATGATAATTAGGATTCTACAGCCGACATTAGTTTACCTTATGTTCAATACGATGAGGCATACACCTGGAATAATTATTATAATACAATTGTTCCTATTCAATTCCCATTTGTTGTGTGGGAAGGATTAAACCCTACACACTTTAATTTCACTCAAAGCGGTCTTATTTCTACTGTAAGCAATAAATTAGAAACACTTTATGAGATTGGATTGAAACTGTGAATATGGATTATATAACAAATAAAGAAATACTGGATAGTAGTATTTTTGATGAGTTAGCAAATTATTAAATAAAATGGGGTGTTTAAACACCCCATTTTTATCTTTAAGAGTTAAGAATCTTCTTTGCACTTTCATCAAGAACATCTGTGATGAAAGGAATTTTTGTTTCTTTTTCTGTTTCTCTATTTGCAGAAGCTATGTCATTTCTTGAGATTTCTTTTAAGTTAAACTTCCTTGCTCCAGCCATAAGTTGTTGTAAACCTGCTGCAAGTTTATCACATAATGTCCACATAGCAATCGCTCCAAGCGGTATATTTTTCATTTCGTTTGCACCAACTTTCTTCTGAACATCATAGTAGCCAGCAAATATTTCCTCTGGTTTTGAACCAAGTTCACTAACGGCTGGTGGAAGTTTGTCCCAATTGCCGTTAATCTTTTCTCTAATAGATGGATTTAAAGCCCCCTGTATATTTGTACCTACAAAACCAGGAATCATTACTGCTCTACCCATACAAATAATCTTTGTAAATGGTGCTCCTAAAGCAAGGGCTTTAAATATATGGTCTTCTCTTGCAAGCCCACCAGCAAATGCTAAATCTACAACCTTCTTACCCTTAGCTGCAAGGATTGAAGCATATTCGTATGCTTTGGAATGTAATAAAATTGAAGGTACTCCCCATGTTTCCATCATATTCCATGGACTCATACCAGTTCCGCCACCAGACCCATCAATGGTAAGTAAGTCTAACTTTGCTTCTGTTGCAAGCTTAATAGCTAGGGCTAAAGCTTCCATCCCATAAGAACCAGTTTTAAGTGATATTCTCTTATACCCTATTTTTCTTAAATGTCTTACAGCTTTCATAAATGCTTCTTCAACCTTTTCTGGCTTTGAAATATCAGTGTAACCAAGTCTACTGTGCCTTGCAAAAGATCTTATTGCTCCAGATTTGAATGCTTCCTGAACTTCTGGTTTTGTTGGATCGGGGTCAACAACATAACCTCTTTTCTTTAAAAATATTGCATAATCAAGGTCATTTACCTGAATTTCTCCACCGATGTCTTTTGCCCCCTGTCCCCACTTTAATTCAATTATTACCTTATCTCCATATTTTTCAATCACGTATTCAGCAACACCATTTCTTGTGTCTTCAACATTCATCTGAACAATTATAGCACCATAGCCATCATAATATCTTAGAAATGTTTCAATTCTTCTGTCAAGTTCTGCCTGTTTATCAATACCTACTACATTTTCTCCAACAACTATAGGTATGCCTACAAGAGCAGCTCCCACAGCAAATGATTCCCAGTATTTTGCTGCAATGAATGTTGAGCCTAAAGCTCCAGTCATTATTGGGATTCTTGCCTTTGTTTTTACAGAGTTACCAAACTCTGTTTCAATACTAACATTTGGAAAGATACAATCATCTGGAGAATTTGATAAACCTTTTGGAAGTCCATAAGCTCCATAATTGTAACCTTGAATTCTTAAAGAATTGTAAGATACACCGATATGTGTAGTGTTTGCACTACCAGCAGTTACATATCCAAAATCTCTTGGATAAAGTAACTTTCTTCCTTTTAAACTCGCCATGAAAGTTTCACACTTTCCCTGACAATCAGCTCTACAGAGAGTACAAAGTCCAGATTCTGCTGGATTACCTCTGTTAACAGTACCTAATACATCATTTGTTTTTGGCCATTGGATCATAAATTCCTCCTAATAATTCTAAATCTTTTTAAAAATTACTAAAATTATAAATAAAAATAGATATTATTTCAATATTAATATTGTTTTAAATAAAATTTAAAGAATAAAATTTGCCTAAAAAAATTTAATTGTTTATAATTTTTAGGAAAATTCAAAAATAGATAGTGAGGAAGAAATGTTTAAGATTTTAGAAAAGTATTATTTAGCACCAAAAATTAATTTTGCACTTATAGAAGCACCTCTTGTGGCAAAAAAGGCTGAAGCAGGGCAGTTTGTAATAGTAAG
>FWWL01009561.1_pt1 | contig 11676 bp, 9 predicted proteins | sample 2228331 | NCBI WGS metagenome assembly FWWL01 (sample SAMEA103939775, study PRJEB20133) | metagenome
CGGACCGCGGACAGTAAACGCGCAATAGTCCATCAGCGCCTGCCAGCTGCCGATGACCGGGTTTTGGCTCAGGTAGCGGCCGAGGATGTCCCGGGCCTCGAGTACGATAGTTTCTTCCTGGGGGGTCATGGGGGTCTCGCTGAAAACGGCACATTAAAGCCCCCTGCCCTCTCGGGCCGGGGTCAGAGGCGTGCATGTGGAAAGAGAAATTGCGACCGCCGCGCATGCAGGCGGTCGCTATGGCGGGGACTGCGTCAGCCGACCCGGTCGAGGAGCTTTTTCGCGCGGCCTTCCATGTCGAGCCGGGCATCCTGCTGGGTCTTGTCGCGCGCGAGCCGCGTGATGCCCTGCACGAAGTCGAAGATGCTTTATGCCGCGCTTATTATTATGCCGAGGTCGTGGCGGGAAGTTGTTTCCCAGCAGAGAGTTAGGGCAGGATTCGCTCGGCATAATTATAGTCCCCCGGGTCATAGCAACCCGAGGAAGATCATGACTGAAGACACGATCCCATTGCCTGCCCGGCCCCGTGCCACAACCTCAGACTTTTCGCCGGAAGACGCGGTCAATGCGTTTCTCGAGCCGATGCGCTCCACCACGACGCATGTCGTCTATGGCTGTGCTGCCCGTCACCTTCTTTGCTGGCTCAAACTGCAGGGCATCCTGATCACCGCAGTGGACAGCGCCGTCCTTCGACGCTTTGCCGGACATGACTGCTCTTGTCCGCGCTACAGTGCCGACCAAGTTCGCGATCCCTATTACATCAACCGGGTCAGGCGCTTTGTCCGGTTTCTTGAGGATCGGGGCGACATCCCCTTTGTCAGCGACCTTGCGGATCTGGACCGGCATTTCGGCCGATATGCCGAACATCTTGCGTCCCTTGGATACAACCGATGGTCACTGCGGAAGCTGAACTCGGCCGCGCAGCACTTCGCACTCTGGCTGCGCGCGTCGCGGATCGGATGGCACGACGTGAATGCGGCCGTCATCGAGCGATTTGCCCACCATGACTGCGGTTGCGCCGAAGGCCGCAAGAGGGGGGTCATTTCACAGACCGGTATCGAGAGGCGTCGGCGGGGTGCCGTCCGGTTTTTTGCGTTCCTCAAGGAAAGCGGTGGAGTTGCAACGCCCGAACCCGTGCAGACCCGCGAACCAGTCCTGGAGGCTTACGGCATCTGGCTCCACCAACATCGCGGTGCCACGGAGAAGTCAATCGAGCGCTACGTCTCGGAAGTGGCCCGGTGGCTACCTGAACTTGGACCCGACCCATCCGGTTACGAGGCCTCGGCCCTTCGCGCCTTGGTGATGACCCAGCCCGCAGCGCGCTCCCGGACGTCTATCCGAATGACAGCGACCGTCTTGCGCAGTTTCCTGCGCTTTCAGGCCGCCAATGGCCGCTGCCGCCCCGAACTGCAGCACGCTGTGCCGTCCGTTGCCCCTTACCGACTGTCGACCCTTCCGCGATACGCCGATCCGGCGACGATCGAGCGGATCATTGCGGCCTGCGGGACCGACACCCCGGCCCGGATCAGAGATCGGGCCATCATCCTGCTGCTGGCACGTCTCGGACTGCGGGCTGGCGATGTCTGGCTGATGCGGATCACCGACATCGATTGGCAACACGGTCTCTTGCGGGTTCATGGCAAGGGGCGACGCAGCATCCGTCTTCCTCTGCCGCAGGATGCCGGGGATGCCGTTGCGGCCTACCTGGAACAAGTCCGCCCGGTCATGGCGGAGGAGCGCCTCTTTCTGCGTCTCTGCGCGCCGTTCACGCCCCTTGCCTCCTCGTCCGAGATATCGGGAATCCTGGCCCGGCATCTGGTCCGCGCCGGGATAACGGGGGTTCCCTCCGGTGCCCACATGTTCCGCCATTCGCTCGCCACCCGGCTGTTGCGCCAGGGGGCGGGTCTTGAAGCCGTAGGCTCGGTCCTGCGCCACCGCTCGCCCGACACCACAGCCATCTACGCCAAGGTCGACATCCCAATGCTGCAGAAGATCGCCCAGCCTTGGCCGGGAGATCTGGCATGCTGAGCGATGACGTGACCCGTTATGTGGCGCTTTACCGTCGGCTCGGGCGCAGTTTCGCCGAGCAGAGCCGGACGCTGCATCTTTATGCCCGCTTCGCAGAGGCGCAGGGCGACAGCCATGTCCGTATCGCCCGCATCCACGACTGGTGCGCCACGGCATCATCGCCCAACCGGGCAAGAACCTGCTATGACGCGGTTCGCCGCCTCGGTGCCTTTCTCAATGCCGAGGATCCCCGTCATGAACTGCCGCCAGCCGGAGCCTTTGGTCGCGGCAAACGCCCGCGCCCGGCCCCGCACCTGCTGGACCCCGGGCAGATCCAGGCCATTCTGGAGGCAGCCCTCGACTTGGGCCCCAAGGGCTCGATCAGCCCCTACACGTTCCACTACCTCTTTGGCCTTCTGGCGGCGACCGGGATGCGCGTCTCCGAGGCCCTGGCGCTGCAAGCTGGTGACATCGGCATGGATGGCCTCACCATCCGGCATGGCAAATTCGGCAAGAGCCGACTGCTGCCGATCCATGCCTCGACCCGCACAGCGTTGGCCGAATACACTTCAATCCGGCAAAGGTTGAAGGCGAATGGTGAGGATTTCTTCGTCCTCAGCTCCGGAAAGTCTCCCAGCAAGGTCCGGGCCCATGCCGTCTTCGTCCAGATTGCCCGGAATCTCGGCATTCGCCCCCGTGACCTGAGAAGTCCGGGTCCCCGGCTCCACGACCTTCGGCACGGTTTCGCCGTCCGCTCGCTGGAAGCTTGCCTGCATGATCGGCAAGCCGTGGCCCATCACATGGCCGGCCTCAGCACTTATCTCGGCCACGCCAGTATGGCCCACACCTATTGGTATCTCGAGGCGACGCCCGTGCTGATGCACAGCATCGCGGCGGCCGGCGAGCAATTGTTTGCGGAGGGCTGGGCATGACGGCGCTTGCACCCTCCCTGGCATCTTTCCTGCGCGAGCATCTGCCTCGCGAGCGCAATGCCAGCCCCCATACGGTGGCGACCTATGCCCATGCCTTCGGCCTTCTTCTGCGCTATGCGGCGGAGCGGCTGGATCGGCGCCCGACCGACCTGACCATCGAGGACCTCGATCCAGATCTGATCCTCGGCTTCCTCACTTATGTCGAGCAGGAACGTGGCAACACGGCGCGGTCACGCAATGCCCGCTTCGCCGCAATCCGTTCGTTCTTCCGTTATCTGGAATACAAGGTTCCCGCCTGCCTCGAACAGGCCCTTCGGGTGCGGGCCTTGCCGATGAAGAAGACCGACAAGGCGCTGATCGACTACCTCACCCGCGAGGAGATGAATGCACTCTTGGCCGCCCCGGATTGCACGACCGTGTCCGGCCTCAGGGACCGGGCGATGCTGCATTTGACCTATGCTGCAGGGCTGCGAGTGTCCGAACTGCTTGCGCTGCAGATCGGCGACTTCTCCGACCGGTCGCTTTCCATGGTCCGGGTTGTCGGCAAGGGACGGCGCGAGCGTTTGCTCCCCTTGTGGCAAGAAACCCGGGTGACGCTTCGGGCATGGATGGCGGTGCGTCCAGCGGTGCAAGGGCAGGAACTCTTCCTCAACCGCGAGGGTCTTCCCCTGAGCCGAGACGGCTTTGCCCATCGTCTGACCATACATGTCGCTGCGGTGGCGCAGAAAAGACCCGCCTTGTCGGAAAAGCGGGTGACACCGCATGTGCTGCGCCACAGTTGCGCTATGCACACGTTGGAGGCGACGGGCGATATCCGCAAGGTGTCCCTGTGGCTTGGTCATGCCAGCCTGCAAAGCACTGAAGCCTATCTGCGTGTCGATCCCGCCGAAAAGCTCGCCATCCTGGCAGCGAACACCGCGCCGACCGTTCCGAAAGGAAGGTTCCGCACGCCAGACAAACTTCTGGCCATGCTGGCCGAAATCCAGAAGTCGCGCTGACCCAGAACCTCCACCGTCCCTCGGGTTGCTGTGACCCGGGGGACTGTAATTATGTCGAGCGAATCCGGCTCTAACTCTCTGCACGGAAACGACTTCCCGCCACGACCTCGGCATAATCCCAAGCGCGGCATAAAGCATCTTCGACTTCGTGCGGCATAAGATGCTTTCCGGCGGGCGGCCCTCTTCCATCAGAACCTTCTCGATGATCTTGCCGGACTCGACCTTCGAGAAGCCGCGTTTCCGCAGGAAATCATCGCGGTCTTCATCGGTGCGCGCGACGATCTGCTGCCGCGCCGCCTTGATGCCGTTGACGAAACCCTGCGGCGAGGAATTGGCGAACCGGGTCAGCGCCGGGGCCGCCTCGTGGGCAAAGCGGGAGGCCGCGTATTTCGAGTGGCGGATGGTGATCTCCTGAAAATCCTCGACGCCCCAGAGGTTCCGGTTCTGGCACACCGCCCGCAGGTAGAAGCTCGCCATGCCGAGGGTCTTCGCGCCCACCTCCGAGTTCCAGCAGTAAAAGCCCCGGAAGTAGAGATCGGGGGAGCCGTCCGTTAGCCGGCCCGCCTCAATCGGGTTGCGATCGTCGACCAGGAACAGAAAGACATCACGGTCCGAGGCATAAAGCGTGGTTGTGTCTCGGCTGATCTCGACATCGGGGTTGTAGACCCCGGTCGACCAGTCGAGCACGCCCGGCACCTTCCAGCGCGTGTCGCCCGTGCCATTGCCCGCAATCCGTTGCACTGCCTCGACCAGCTCATGGTCATGGATGCGGCCATTATCCTGACACTGCGTACCTGTCTCACCAGCGTTACGACAGGTCGGTAGCCTGACCTCCGGAACGCCCCCCGAAATCTCCATCGAACCGGGACGGGGTTTTTGCGGGAATGGGCTCGAGCCCATTCCCGCAAAAATTCCGTCGTCGCCGGGAGGGCCCATGCCAAAGCTGTACTTCACCGATCTCTCCTCTCTGTCCAAAACGGCAAACCTGAACGGCCTCTCTCTCGCTCTCTCACCCGAGGAACGGATTGCTGCGTCACACCTTGGCCTGGTTGAGGGGATGCCCTTCATCCTGGGCGACGACGGAAGCTATGACCACCAGATAAACCGCTTCTTCAGGGCTTGCCCGACGCTCGGGGTCCGGTCGATGAACAGCCTGCGGGCCTATGCGCGCGATATCGTCGTCTGGATGCGGTTTCTGCACGAGCGGCGCTGCGGCAAGACAGTCTGGGCAGCAGGCCGTGACGATATTGCGGCTTTTCACGAGGCTCGACGCCTGTCCGACCCCCCGTTTCGCATCTTCGCATCTTCATGGAACCGGGCGGTTGCCGCGCTGGACAAGCTGTACAGATGGGCCCTGGACGAGCGGATCATCTCCGCCCTGCCCTTCGTCTACCGGCAGGCGTGGACACCGCCGTCACCTCTTGTTGCCCGACAAGGTGGCGCGACAAATACCGCCCGGGAGCGCGGCGCCCGAAACGGCGACACGCGCTTTCTCGATCTCGAACGCTTCAAGGTCTTCCGCGATGTCGGCCTGCGCGGCCGGTTGCCCGATGGGTCGGAAGATTCGGCTTGGCGGGGCCGCAATGCTGAGCGCAATGTCCTCTTCGCGGATCTTCTGATCACCACCGGCCTGCGCCTGCAGGAAGCCTCGAGCCTGATGCTGGCTGAATTGCCAGATATGGCGACTATCAGCCTTATCACGGCCAAATCCGTCACCTTTCGCCTGGCATCTGCCACGGCGAAGGGCGGCAAGGGGCGCGACATCCGACTACCCATCCGGCTCATCAAGAGCCTGAGGACCATGGCGGAGATCGAACGTGAAGTCTCGCTGGGGCGGAGCTTTCGGGCAGGTGCGGGCGCCAGTGGTAACCGCGAAATCGTCGTCATGGGCTACGAGCATCGGGCCTTGCGGATCGGATCCCCCGAGGGCCCAACCCAGGTTGCCATTGATCAACTCACCATCAGCGATCGGTCCCGACTGGTCGATGCCGGGACTGGGGCACCCCTCGCCCTTTGGCTGACCGAGGATGGTCGCCCGATGTCGGCGCCGGCCTGGGAGGCCATCTTCCAGCGCGCCAGCACTCGTTGCCGCGACCTTGGCTTCAGCGACATGCACGTCACGCCGCATATGTTGCGGCACAGCTTTGCCGTCCACATGCTGAGCCTTCTCCTGCGCGCACAGATCGGGTGGGTGACCGGAGAGGCTGCCCGTCCGTTTGGCCCGGCGTGGCGACGGGTGATCGGCGACCCGCTCTTGAAACTTCAACGGCTGATGGGGCACGCGCGGATCGAAAGCACCTATATCTATCTCGATCATCTCGCCGAGGCGCAGGAGATCGTGGACGCGGCGGTGGACGCCTTCGACCTCGATCTGACCACGCTGGAGGGGCGCCAATGACCCGCGGGCATTATGCCACCTTCCCGATCCCAGCTGTCCCGACAGAAACGACGCCGGTACTGCCGATCGAGCCCCGCCGCTTCGCGCTGACATTGGAAGACGGCTGTTCTTACCTTGTCGACCTGACCGGATGGCCGGGGGTAGCCTTCACCACCGAAATCGCCCCTCTGGTGCGAGGACGCATCCAGCGGATGGGACCAAGCCTGGTCCGAAACTCTGTTCGGCAAATGCTGCAGAATCTGCGGCGGTTCTGGGTCTTCCTGTTTGAACGGGGCGCAATGCCCGAGACGCTCATGGACCTGACCGTCGAGTTGATCGACGATTACGAAACCTGGCTGGAGCAACACGCCGGCGGCAGGATCTATCAGCGGCATCTGATGGCCGCCTTGGTCGGCGTGCTGCGGGTGGGCACCGAGGAGAACGAGGCCCTGCTCCCTCCGGCTCTTCTGCCCCGCTTGCGCTTTCTGGGCCATGGTCCGGTCGGAGGCAGCATCCCGCGCGACGCCTATAGCGGGCGAATTGCAGAAGCACTTCGGGTTAGCGCCAGAAGCCAAATCCTCGAGGCCCAGAACCGGATTGCCCTTGGGGAAAATCTGCCGCCGCATCCGGTCGAAGTCGTCGCGCATCCAAAGATGGCCACCCACCGCGATGCCGTGCTGGCTGAAATCGCCGCCCACGGACGGATCGCAACAAGCCATCCGGCGTTCAAGCGGTTCGTCAACATGGCAGCGCGGCGCAAGATCGATATCGGGATCGAAGTTCCGCACAGGGGGTTCCATCTGGTCCAAAAGGATCTGGCGGCCTTCCTCATCCTTCTTGCCCTTGAAACCGGCATGGAGGCAGAGAGCCTGATCCGTCTGAAGGTGGACTGCCTCGTCAACCCGACGAAGGGCTATGTGGAAATCGCCTATCACAAGAGGCGGGCGCGCGGGGCGGAATGGAAACGGCTGCGAGTCAGGGATGGCGGGTCCACGACGCCGGGTGGGCTGATCCGCCTCGCCCTTGCCCTGACAGAGCGGGCAAGGCGGCATCTCGAGTCCGACCGACTGTGGGTGCTGTGGACAGTGGCCGGACTGCGCCCGGCTTCCGATGACGGGCCCCATGATCTCGACAGATTTGCAGCCGACCACGGGCTCATTGATGACGACGGCAAGCCCCTGCACATCAATCTCTCGCGGCTGCGGAAGACGCAAAAAGCGGAGTGGTATCGCCGCACCGGTGGGCAGATGGAGCAGTTTGCGATCGGGCATACGGTGGCCGTGGCCGCACAGCACTATGCCGAAATCCCGGCCCTGGCCCATATCCACGATGCAGCCTTGGCCGATGCGTTCCGTGACGCTCTCGACGCCGCGCGGATCGTGCCCACCGAGGCGGCTGCACCGCCCACTTTGTTGGCCACATCTGATAATTTGCAGCAAGTTCATAAGGATAACCATACTGACCCCCACCCGCAGGATCTCTGGCTTGCACGATGCGGCAACTTCTTCGCGAGCCCATTCGCGGACCCGGGAAAAGCTTGCCCGACCCCTTTCTGGGGCTGTCTCGAGTGCCGTAATGCCGTGATCTCCGAGGCGAAGATTCCGGCGCTGCTCGCCTTCCAGGCCTTCATGGCGGGTCAGCGCTCTGCGCTGTCGGCTGAGGATTGGGCTGTGAAGTTCGGACCGGCCTTTGCCCGGATTACCCACCAGATCCTGCCATCCTTTCCGCCCCGCGCCGTCGAGGCCGCGCGGGCCGCAGATCCAGCCGAGACTGCCCATCCCCTCTATCTTCCCATCGAGGCCACCGCACAATGAACCCGACGCCCAGCAAGTCCTTGCATCCGGCTTCGGCCATCCGCAGCACTGATGATCTGGTCCTCGCGCGCGTGAAGATCGCCGATGGTGTTCCGCCCCAGAACCTGTCGCGGTTTGGCGACGACATCTGGGATCTCGGCCCGGCCGTCTTCAGCCAGACCGCGCGCCGTCGGGCCTGCAGGGTTGCCTTTGGCGGAATCGACTGCCCGGTCGAACGCCTGACCGCGAAGGAGTATATCTTCGCCTGGCTGAACGAACGCCTTCCCGACCCGGCGGGGCGGCTTCCACCCTTGCGGGCGCAAGGTGCGCTATCCGATCTGCGCAGGTTCATGCACTTCGTACGCGAACGCGAGGGGCGCTTCGCGTCTGCCCTTCTCGAACAACCCTTGCTCGACGACTGGCTGGCTTTCCAGAACAGTCGGCCGATCAGGCCGGGACAGGTGGCGGCCAGTCTGCGTCCGGTCTACCAATTGCACCGTCTGGCACCGTTCCTGACGCATGGCGGGCCCACTTTCCAGCTCTGGAACGGTAGACCCGCCGCCATGGTTGCCGGCTGCAGGGCAATCTCGTCGGAAAACCTCACGCCGCGCATTCCGGAAGCGGTGATCGGGGCAATCCTGAAATGGTCATTGCACTATGTCGATGACTTCGCGCCCGACATCTTGGCGGCGCGCGCCGAAATCGACAGGCTTGAGGCTGCTGCCAAGGAAAGAGGTCGGCAACCGCGCGTGCCCGGCTTGACCGAACGTGTGGCACTCTGGATCGAAGGCCGGCGCAAAGCTGGGCGCGGCATGCCGATCTGGAGCGTCCCCGATCGGATGGGCGGGGTCTGCGGAGCAAACCCTCGGCTGCGGAATCCCGGCGGACCCGTGTTGAACATGCAGCTGATCGCCGCGCAAATCCCGGCGCATCCGGTCAGCCTCGTCCAGAACAAGGTCGTCCATGATATGTTGCACGAGGCGTTGGTCGAGCTTGGGTCCGAACCGGGCGGTCTCGATACGCCCATTAGCACCCTTCCTGAAATCGGGCATCCCTGGCGGGATCGGTTCGACAGCCACACGCTTGCGCATGAGGAGCGGCACCTTCAGACCGCCGCCTATATCCTTTGTTCCTACCTGACCGGGATGCGCGATGGCGAGGTGCAGGCCATGCGGCCTGGAAGTTTGCGGCACAGCCGCAGCGCCGACGGAATGACCGAGCGGCTTGCCATCCGAAGTCTGGTCACGAAGGGGCGCGACGCAGGCGGAGAGCAGGCCGAATGGATCACGATCGCTCCTGCGGCCCGGGCGGTCCAGATCGCCGAGCAACTGGCCCTTCGCCACCGGTCAGAGGATTTGGCCAAGGGCGCCATCGGGATTTGGGCCGTGTTGCATCGGGCCTCTGCCAAGGATCGGGGCCTGCCGCATATCGTGCGCCGGATCAACGAATTCCGCGACCACCTCGACCGCCAGTTCGGTGCCGATGACCGCCCGGCAATCCCATTGGTCGACGGCAGGCCGTGGGTCTTCAACACGCGGCAGTTCCGTAGAACGGTGGCATGGCATATCGCCAACCGCCCCTTCGGTGTAATCGCGGGGAAGCTTCAGTACAAACACGCCTCAGTGGCGATGTTCGACGGCTATGCCGGGGCCTCGGCCAGTGGCTTCCGGCAGGAAGTCGAGGCGGAACGACATCTTGGCCAGCTCGATGACATCGTCACCCACTATGAGGCTCGGCTGCGGGGCGAGCCGCTGGCAGGTCCGGCAGCTACCCGCATCGCTGCGGAACTCGGGCGGGTGGCAGAGCAGATAGGCCCCCTGCCCGGCCTCCTGGCCGACGCCAAGCGGGTGAAGGCGATGCTGAGCCATCTGGCCCGCACGCTGCATGTCGGCGTCCTGAACGACTGCTTCTTCGAGCGCGGCACTGCGCTGTGCCTGAGTTCCGCGAAAGACCCTACGGACATACCGCGGTTGTCGGCCTGTGCCCCGGACCGTTGCCCGAACTCGTGCATCGGCCAAGCGCATTTGCCGGCATGGCAAGGTGCCATTGCTCGGGCCGAAACCATCTTGGGCGACAAACGCCTGTCCAAGCTGCAGCGCGACGTGATCCGTCAGGATCGCGACCGGATGCGCAAGTTGATCGCTCCCCTTGTCGAGGTCGCCCCCAAATGAAGGCCGTCAGTGCCCAGACAGAGGCCGCTCTGCGCGCAGCCCTTGCCCGGCTTGTCGAGGGACGAGCCACCCAGACCGATGGCCGCCTGAGCGCTGCCAATCTGGCCCAGGAGGCAGAGGTAGCACGCGCAACGGTCCACCGTGCCGTCGCCATTCTTGCGGAATTGAGAACGCTGCAAAACGTCGATCAAGCCCGGCCATCGCCGCCGGAACGCAGCGTACTGATGGCTGAGCGGGCGCGCCAAGAGACGGAGCATCTCCAGGCTCAGCATTTGCAGGTCAGAGCCCTGCTAGCTCGGACTGAAAGCCGCAGGCAGGCCGCGGCCAGCAATATCCATCCCTTACGCCGCGATGACTGAGGGCAGGCACTCGGCACGGGCGGGCTGTTGGGCGTGCATCCAATCCGCTGCCTGCTGGGCCTTGGCTGCCGCCGTGAAGATGGCGCGCGGGTCGTGCTTCAGGACCTCGAGCCATGACGCAATATAGGCCGCGTGATCAGGCCGGGGATGGTGGGCGATACCAAGGTCGGCAAGGACGAGACCGCTCAGGATCTCGACGCAGCATTCCTCGGCCGCGTAAGCCTCGGAGCCGAAACGCCCCGAGAGATCGCGGTCCAGCCGATGTCTCGCGCCCGTGGCATGGCCCATCTCATGCAGCCACACGCCGTAAAACGAAGCGGGATCCCGGAACGAAGTGAAATCCGGCATCCGCACCCGATCATCCGAGGGGCGATAATAGGCCTCGCCGCCGCCGAACTCCGTGGTGATCCCAAGGTTGTCGATGAAGGACTCGGCATGCTGCAGACGTTGCTCCTCGGGCAGAAGCACCTGGGCAGGCAGTTCGTAGCCATCGACCTGTGCCACGTTGAAGACGGAAAACGCCCGTGCCATCATGCGGCGGGAACGTGCATCCTCTTCGCCCATGTCGTCCTCCTCTGCCCTGTCGAACGCCTTCCAGAGCACGACCGTCGTCGAGCTCTCGCCCTTGCGGACCTGGGCACCGGCCTCCTGCCATTGGCGATAGGTGCCCCAGAGGCCTTCGCTGAAGCCTGACGACATTGCCGCGGCCCAAAGCGCCAGCGTGTTGATCCCGCGATAGCGCTTGCCTGAGGCGACATTGCTTGGGCAGGCGGCACTCGCCCCGTCGTGGAACCAGGGCGCCCGCCAGTCGCCGACGCCCTTCTCGATCGCGGCAATGATCTCAGCCGTGATGCGCATGTAGACATCGGCACGCGCGCCGGAATTAGACATGAATGCCATTGTGGAACTTCCTGTGAGACAAGCCGAAGCCCCGCGCGCCTTTGAGGGCGTCGGCAAAGAGGGCACGGCGTAAGATGGTTGGGTCAGTGGGCAGCCGGTGAGACAGCTTGACTGTTCAGATAACGGCCATAGTCCGGGC
>FWWL01009563.1_pt1 | contig 11675 bp, 8 predicted proteins | sample 2228331 | NCBI WGS metagenome assembly FWWL01 (sample SAMEA103939775, study PRJEB20133) | metagenome
CGTGCTCATGCTCTCGTGCTCATGCTCTCGTGCTCATGCTCTCGTGCTCATGCTCTCGTGCTCATGCTCTCGTGCTCATGCTCTCGTGCTCATGCTCTCGTGCTCATGCTCTCGTGCTCATGCTCTCGTGCTCATGCTCTCGTGCTCTCACGCTCTCAAGCTCTTCATCTCTACGCTCCACCGATTGCCATGACTCTGCACACGCCGTCCCGTTCTCTTTTCCGTTGGCGACCGGACCAGCAATGGGAAGGATATTTGTTCATTTTGCCCAGCTTTCTGGGCTTTTTGATTTTCATCGTCTTGGCCGTGCTGATGTCGCTCGGCATCAGCTTTTCCACCTGGGGGCTGACCGGTTTTCGCGGCGTCGCCGGGCTGGCGAACTATCAACAGCTGTGGCGCGACCCCGTCTTCTGGCAGGCGTTCAGCAACACCGCCTTCTACATCGTCACGATCGTGCCCATGCAGCTTGCGCTAGGATTGACCATGGCGGTGGGTTTAAACCAGGCCATTCGCGGCGTAACCCTCTATCGGTTGATTTATTTTATGCCGGTGGTGACGACGATCGTGGCGGGCGCCATCGTCTTTCGCCTGCTGCTGAGCACCAACGGGCCGGTCAACCAGGGGCTGGCTACGCTTTTCAGCGCGCTCGACATTCCGTTCACCCCGCCCAACTGGCTGGGCAGCAGCCAGTTTTCCAAGTGGTCGGTGGTGATCCTGACGCTGTGGAAAAACACCGGCTTCACAATGGTGGTCTATCTCGCCGCCTTGCAGGGCGTGCCGAAGGAGCTTTACGACGCTGCGCACACCGATGGCGCCAACGCCTGGCAGCGCTTCCGCCACGTCACCTTGCCGCTGATCAGCCCGACGACGTTCTTTTTGTTTGTCTTCCAGATGATCGGCGCCTTTCAGCTCTTCACGGAGCCGTTCGTCATGACGCAGGGAGGCCCCGCCAATTCGTCGCTGTCGGTCGTGCAGTACATCTATCTGGCGGCTTTTCGCGACATTCGCATGGACAAGGCAGCGGCGATGGCGTGGGTGCTCTTTGTCTTTATCTTCGCCTTCACGCTTCTGCAGAACTTCATGCAAAAACGCTGGGTCTACTATGAGTCGGAGTGAGATATGAGAGGCATCGTCGCGTCCCGCTCCGGCGCTCCCACCCGGCTCAGCCTGCCCGCACAGGTGGGGTTGCACACCGTTTTGCTGCTTTTCAGCGGCGTCATGCTGGCGCCTTTTCTCGTCATGGTGGTGGTCTCGCTGATTCCCAATGCTGCCTTTCTGGCGCGCGACTTCTCGCCGGAGAATTTTTCGTTGCAGAATTACGTGCGCACCTTTCAGGTGGTTCCCTTTGGCCGCTACTACTTCAACAGCATCGTGGTCTCGGTCTCGGTGACCGTCTTGCAAATCTTGATCTCGTCGCTGGCCGCCTTCGCCTTTGCGCGGCTGCGTTTCCGTGGGCGAGATGCGCTGTTTTTGTTCTACCTCGCCACTCTGATGATCCCCTTTCCGGTGACGTTGATCCCCAACTTCCTCATCATCAAGGCGCTGGGCTGGTATGACACCTACTGGGCGCTGATCGTGCCCGGCCTTTTCAGCGTCTTCAGCACCTTTCTGTTGCGCCAGTACTACCGCGGCATTCCGCTCGACTTCGACGAGGCCGCGCGCATGGACGGCGCGTCCAGCCTGCGCATCTGGTGGCAGATCATTATCCCGCTCAGCGGGCCGGTGCTGGCGACGTTGGCGATCTTCGTCTTTCAAGGCGCCTGGAACGATTTCCTCTGGCCGCTGGTCGTCACCACCTCCGAACACATGCGCACCATTCCGGTGGGGCTGGCCGCCTTCGTCGGACAGTACAGCACGGCGTGGGATCTGCTCATGGCCGGCTCGGTGATTGCGCTGTTGCCGGTGCTGGTGATCTATATCCTCGGTCAGAAATGGTTCGTGGAAGGCATCGCTCTGAGCGGCATGGGCGGGCGGTAGAGGCGTCCAGAGAAAGCACATAGCCTGGCTTCGGCTCACGCGCCAACGCTCCGCAGGGGACGAGACATTCATGTGCTTTCGCCTGTTGCACAGAACGTTTGTGCGGTATACAATAGGCGCAGGCGTCTGCTGAAGTGCGCCCGGGTTCCTTGAAGGAGACAACGTCATGGCAGAGCCTGTCATGCAGGAAGCCGAGGAGCTTCATATCCAGAAACTCGATCTCTCCCACCTCGTCACCGAGGATGAAGCGCCCGTGGACGATCTCTTTTCCGAGCGCCAGATGCGCTTGCTCGTCGATTCGCTCTACGCCTCCTGGCGAGGGCCGGGCGAGGGACGTCCGTTTGTGGCGATGGCCAACGTTGGCTTGTTTTATCATCTGCGCGAGCCCGCGCTCGTGCCCGACGTGTTGCTCAGCCTGGACGTCGCCCTGCCCGAAGAGCCGTGGGAAAAGGAGCATCGCTCCTATTTCGTCTGGGAGTGCGTCAAACCGCCCGACGTCGTGATCGAGATTGTCTCGAACAAAGAAGGGAAGGAATTGAGCGATAAACTGCTCGACTACGCCCGCATCGGCGTCGCCTACTATGTCGTCTACGAGCCGAAGAAGCTGATCGGCGAGCGTCCGCTGCGCGTCTTCGCCCGGCAAGGGCTGCGCTACACCGAGCTAGACGCTCCGTGGCTCGATCAAGTGGGGCTAGGGTTGACGCTGTGGGAAGGCGAATATGAAGGCATGAGGCAAGTGTGGCTGCGTTGGTGCGACGCGGATGGGAACCTTCTGCTCACCGGCCAGGAAGCGGCGGCCGAAAAAGAGCGACAGCTTCTCGCCGAGAGAGCGCGCGCCGAGCAGGAGAGACAGCGCGCCGAGTTGGCCGAGCAGCGCGCAGCTGCGCTGGCGGCGAAGCTCGCTGCGCTGGGCATCGATCCGGAGGCGGAGTAGTCCCCGATGATGCATCGACCGATCGGTAAGATCGTCAAATCGAATTCCCACGTCGATTACGTCTGTCAGGTGTACAACAACGGCGAGACGCCGCATCCGCCGGATCCGACGGATTATGCCTTTGGCGGTTTTGTGGCGGCTGAGCTGGAGGCGCACAGCGGCGTTGCGCTGGTCGGCCTCATCTACAACACCTTGCTGATGAACCCAGAGTTCGGCTCTCTGGGGCCGCGACTCAGCCCTCGCGACGAGGTGGAAATTTTTTCGCCCGATTACCTGGCGGAGACGGCCACCCTGCTCGGCGTGATCTGCATCGGCTGGTTCGACGCCCAAGGCCAGGCGCATCAGGGCGTGCCGGCGCTGGCGGCGACGGTCAACTGTCCGGTGCGCCTGCTCTCCACCGACGAAATTTACGCCTTTCACGTCGACGCCGCAGGGGAGCCGCAACTTCGCTATACGCCGCTCCTGCTGGCGCAGAAACATGCGCTGGTGGCGCCGCTGTTGATGGCCGTGATCGACCGGCTGAGCGAGCTTTTTCCGCACAGTCGCAACCGGCTGGCGGTCATGCGCAACAACCTGGCGTGGAAGAGCATCGTGCAGCCGGCGGGGTGAAAGTGACTCGTGTGAATGTGTGGCGCGTTCCGTGACGCACCACGGAATACGAAACACGCCACAGAATCATGATTGACGTCCCATGACTCGAGAAAACGCTATGACCGCCGTTGGCACCGTCAAAGGGCCGGGGGAGACGCCCAACGAATATCTTTTCATTGCGCCGGACCCGGAACGACGCGTCAAGCATGGAGAGTTTGTCTACTATCTGGCCGCCGTAGACGGCGTGGAGCGCGCCATCCTGGGCCGCGTCACCGGTCGCCGACCGGTCAAGCTCTTTCCGGATAGTTTCCTGGCCGATCCGTCGGTGCCGCCCGCATCGGTGGCCGCCTTGCTCGGCTACGAAAGCGACGCCACCGAACTCTTTGAAATCACCGTGACGGTGCTCGGCTATCACAGCCCACAGCTCGGCGACTTTATTAACCCGCGCGTGCCGCCGGTCAACGGCGCGCCGGTTTACATTGCGTCAGATGCGCTGTTGACGGAGGTGTTGAGCAAACGTCGACGTGGGGAGCGAGGCAGCGCGTACATCGGCAGCCTGCTCAGCCGCCCGGAAGGCGCTGCGCCGATCGTGCTGGATGTACGCGGCTTCACAGGCACGCATCTGGCCGTGATCGCCAGCACGGGCAGCGGCAAGAGCTATCTGGCTGGCGTCCTGCTCGAAGAGCTGATGGCCCCCTACAATCGCGCCGCCGTGCTCGTGATCGACCCTCACGGCGAATACGGCACGCTTCAGGAGATGATGAACCTGCGCGAGTTCAGCGAGGGCGACTACAAGCCGCGCGTGCGCATCTTTCGCCCCGATCAGTTGCGCGTGCGCATCGACACGCTGACGCTGGCCGATCTTCATTACCTGTTGCCGCCGCTCACCGACAAACAGTACTATCAACTGCGCCGCGCCTATCAGATGGCGCAGCGTCGAAAGCATTACACCCTGGAGCAACTGCTTCAGGCCGTGCGCGAGGCCGCCGACAGCAAAAAGGCCCCCCAGAATTTCGAGGAGGAGGAAGAGGACGTCACCACGATGGGCCTGTTGTGGCGGCTGAACGGCGCGCTGCGCAACAGCCATATCTTCCACGACTTCGAGAACCTGGAGCTGAACGAGCTCTTTCGGCCTGGGCAATGCACGATCATCCAACTGAATGAGATTGATCGCCGCGAACAACAGGTGATCGTCGCCACACTGTTGCGCCGCGTCTATCAGGCGCGCATGGACACGGCCAAGGGCAAGTTGGAGCGGGGCGATCCCAGCCACCTCCCCTATCCGGTCTTCTGTCTGCTGGAAGAGGCGCACAACTACGCGCCCGCCAACGCCGACGCCGTCAGCTCCGACGTGCTCAAGACCATCCTGAGCGAAGGACGCAAGTTCGGCGTCGGCATCGGCCTGATTACCCAGCGGCCGGGCAAGCTCGACAGCGACGTGCTCAGTCAATGCATGACCCAGTGCATCATGCGCATCACCAATCCCATCGACCAAAACCGCATCGCCGAGTCGGTGGAGAGCGTCGGCCGCGACCTGCTCAAGGAGCTGCCGAGTTTGAGCAAGGGGCAGGTGATCGTCAGCGGCGCCAGCGTCAATACGCCGGTGCTGGTGCGCGTGCGCCGTCGCATCACGCAGCACGGCGGTCAGGACCTGGACGCGCCGGCGGAATGGCTCAAATGGTTCGAGGAAGATCGCTTGGCGGCGGAGGAGCGCGCCGCCGCTCCTATTGTGGACAAGAAAATCAATTACGAGGATGACGGCGACGTGCTATGGGCCTAGAACGGAGCCGTCGTCCATCTTTCTGAAAATATCAAAAACAACAAAGGGGAGGGAACACCTCCCCTTTGCTGTTTGGTTCATCGATCCTTGCGTCCCCAGGTCGTTCCTCTCTCCGCAAGCCGCCTTGAACTTCAGCGTCGAATAGACGGCAGGTAGAGGAAATGGTTCATCACCGGCAAGTTCGGCTCTTCCGAAGGCGGCAACGCAGTCGGCACGCAGGCTGTCGCCGGGCCAGGCTCCTCCAGATAGACGCTGCCCTGATAGAGCAGCCGCACGATCCTGGGACTGGTCGGATCGTTCCGGAAGATGAACTGTTCATCGACGAACTCCGTCAACGTCAGGTTGATGCTCTCGATGACCACGCCGTTGCTCACCAACTGCGCAACGTACTCGCCGGAGCGATTTGTGATCACGGTCCATTCGTAGCCGTTCGCCGTGCAAACGCGCGCCAGCGCAACGGAGAGACCGCTCACACAAGGTTCGGGGCCTTCCTGCGCCAACACCTCGCCATCTTGATAGAGCACCCTCACCACATTGGGCGTAGTCGAGTCGCCTTCAAACGCAAAGGTCTGCGTCGTGTTCGCAGTCAGGGTTAGCTGCAGGGTTTCAATGACCGTTCCATTGCTGAGGAGTTGAACTTGATAGAGTCCACTCTGCGAGGAGACGATCTCCCAAATTAACCCCTCATCGGTGCATCGAGGCGTAAGGCTGACAGTCAATGTTGGCGTCTCAGTAGGCGTTGGCGTCTGCGTTGGCGTGAACGTCGGCGTCGGCGTAGACGTTGGCGTCAACGTGCCCGTGGGCGTCTGCGTCGGCGTGAACGTCGGCGTTGGCGTAAAGGTCGGCGTCGGAGTCGATGTCGGCGTCAACGTGCCTGTGGGCGTTGGCGTTGGTGTGAATGTCGGCGTTGGCGTTGGTGTGAATGTCGGCGTTGGCGTTGGTGTGAATGTCGGCGTTGGCGTTGGTGTGAACGTCGGCGTTGGCGTCGGAGTCGGAGTAGATGTCGGCGTTGGGGTGTTCGTAGGCGTCTGGGTTGGCGTAGGCGTAGGCGTGCAGCTCTCGAAGGGACCGTTGTCGGTGGCGACGACGTAGCCGTTGAAGACGAGGCGCACGGCGTCGAGCAAGGTGGCGTCGCCGGGGTAGGTGAAGGTCTGCGGCGAGTTGGCGGCGAGGGTGAGCGGCTGGGAGGCGACGACGTTGCCGTTTTGGATGAACTCGGCGACGTAGGCTCCGCTCTGACTGACCGTAGCCGTCCAGATGCGGGCGCCGTTGATGCAGACGCTGGTCAAGGTTCCAGTTGGAATATTGACGACGACGTGCCGGCAATCGTCATCGGGATTCGTCGGAGGTCCCTCTTCAAAAGCGAAATTGCAATATTGCCCATAGGCGGCGGTGAACGTTCCCACGCCCGCTGCGGGCTGCCATCCGGCCGGCAAACCGCTCTCAGAAACTGTGTAAGCCTGACCATAGGCAACGACTAGCCCTGTTCCGCTCAAAGGGACGCCCTGATATACGACCGTAGTCTGGTAATTGCAGGTCAGATTGGCGCCGATGTACTGACAGGTGGCCGTGCTCGACTGTGGATTGCCGTTGCCATCGATCCAGTTCGCCGTGGCTGTGATCTGAAAATTCCCGACGCCTGCAGGCGGACCGGTGCGCCCCACCCATTCCTTGTCCAGAAAAATATGCACAAACTCTGGGGTCGCCGGTGGATTCTGCTGCGCGCTGACGGTTGCGCCGAAGAGGAGCAGCAATGCAAAAAGCAACAGGATGCCCCCACCGACGCGACGCCACTTTTCTCTGCTCAACATGTGTTCCCTTGGACTGTACATATGATTCCTTTCCCCTCTGGCTGACAAATGGATCTCTCACAGATAGACTTCTGGTCGGGATGGTCTCAACAATGTCGTAGTGGGCGCTCAGTCGGCTACAGCTTTAGGGAAAGAAAGCCGTGGACTCAACAACTGATCCCGAGCCAGACGTAGTGAGTACACCTATACTATGCCAGGTTGGACGTGGCGCAGCTTGCAGTTTGCTTACAGAGTGGTTCGTAAGGAAGCGTCTGCTCAAGTATATAGCAGGATTTATTAGAAATGCAACCGGTGTAAAATCGACCTCTTATCGGTGTGATTGGATGCAGAAGAGAAAGGAGGGAGGAGAGGTGGTTGATGACCCAAGTTAAGCAATCATCTTCCAGGAAGCTTCAAGCTTCCTGGAAGATGGCGGTGCGCAATCCCCGTTCGCCTGGCAGCCACCAGGAATGTTTAGCGGAACACTGTCGGCAGGAAGATGCGATTCGTCAAGAGCGCCGGCTCTTCCACTGGATCGAGCGCAGTCGGAGCGCCGCCGCCTCCGCTTACATCGATGGCGGTGTTGGTGATGGTGTGCTCACTTGTCGTGTTGGCATAGACGGCGACAACCTCGCCGCTTCCATCGACCGTCCAGCGATCGGCGTCGATGTTGATTTCGATTACCCGATAATCACCTGGCGTCAATCCGCTCCAGATATGGACGCCGCCCTCTCGGCCAAAGATATGGCAGGCGCCGTCTTCAGCGCCGTTGGGAAAGGAGGGCCCCTGGATGCAGATGGTGAAGGTTGCCTCTGTCACCGCAACGGCGCCCCAAACCACTCGTTTGGTGACGGCCAGGCTGCCGACCGGCGCAACGGGCGTCGGCTCGGGCGTGACCGGCGTCGGCTCAGGCGTGACGGGCGTCGGCTCGGGCGTGACCGGAGTCGGCTCGGGCGTGACCGGCGTCGGCTCGGGCGTGACGGGCGTCGGCTCAGGCGTGACCGGCGTCGGCTCGGGCGTGACCGGCGTCGGCTCGGGCGTGACCGGCGTCGGCTCAGGCGTGACCGGCGTCGGCTCAGGCGTGACCGGAGTCGGCTCAGGCGTGACGGGAGTCGGCTCAGGTGTGACCGGCGTCGGCTCGGGCGTGACCGGCGTCGGCTCAGGCGTGACCGGAGTCGGCTCAGGCGTGACAGGCGTCGGCTCAGGTGTGACCGGCGTCGGCTCAGGCGTGACGGGAGTCGGCTCGCCGCCGCAGTGCAAACCCGGCCAGCTATCGTGCTGGTTTGCCTGGAGGAAGATGACTTCAAATGGGGCGCCGTTGAGCGCCACGATGCGGGCGTGCGTCGGATACGCCCAGTCAATCACTCCTGCCTGAATTTCCGCTTGAGTCAGTGGACGCGTGGAGCCATCGCTGAAGCGCAATCCCATGCCGTTATACCCGCCGGCAATATTCAAGTCGACGTAGGCGTTGACCTGAAACTCGCCTGCGGCGCTGCGAATCGTCATATTGATGTGATCACCATTGGTGAGCGGACGATGATAGTTGACGATGATCCGCTCGCACGTCAGCGTCGGCTCCGGTGCACCTGGGGTTGGCGCGGGAGTCGCCGGCGTCGGCTCGGGCGTGACCGGCGTCGGCTCCGGGGTGGCGGGAACCGTGCAAGCCCCTGGCTTGAATTCAAAACGATCGATCTGCTGACCACCCTTGGCCTGCACTCTCATCACCGCATTCGGGTCAAAAGTTCCTGCGATCGTATACACGAACAGGTCTGACTCACCGTTGGCAATGCCTGCGCCGACCGTCTCAAACTTAATGCTATAGAAGGGATTGTTGGTCGGGTTTTCGACCTTATACTGGCGGCCTGTCGCCGATGTGTAGATAGCTCCATTTGCCGGCGCGATTGCTTTCGATTCTTTCGACAGATCAAAAGCCACGTGGCTCAGGCCGAATTTGCATCGATTGGTCACGCGCCAGGTCAGCGTCGTCGTGTTCTCCGAGGCGTTGTATAGGACGCTGACCAACTCGACTGTGTAGCATTCCCCCTGGCATCCCGCTGCATCGGGGACGAGGGCCTTTAGCTCAGCTGAGGACGCGGTTTGCACTAAACTGAAAGCTGTCGAGGCCCCGGCGTTTACGAGCGGCAAAAAGACATTTGTCGTCGCCGCAGCCTCGCGCACCGCTGTATCGGCGGTAGACGCCGGAGCATTTGTCACCGCCTGCGCTGCAGCAGGCGTCAGCATTGCCCACACAGCGACAAAGAATAATACTATAACCAGAACAAATGTTCTAATCATTTTTTCAGACACGCGCATACCTAAACCCTCCTGCCCTTTCATTCCAGCAGCCTGGACTAAAACTTACTTATTGTTTTGTTTGTGAGTATGGATGGAATTGTCGCGATGAACGGGCTACAGGGGCGGCGATGAACTCGGCGATGTTTTCCCGCAAATGGTTGGACTGAGTCGTTTCTTCACCATAACTTGACCGTTTACCACCTTACTCAAAATTTATCTACTGCCAGTTTACAAAAGAATTGGGTGAAGATAACTTTCAGCTCCCTGTCACGTTTTCTATTAATTTTTGCATTCTGTGCATTATCGGCGTCGCCACTCGAACCATTTTTTGAAGAGTTTTGCCACCAGCGGCGTCAGCCGCGTGCGATTGTAAGCGTCGGCCACTTTGCGGATGGCTTCCGCTTCGGTGGGATAAGGATGGATCACCGTTGCAAGATGGCGCAGGCCTAGCCTCCCGTGCATGGCGACGGTGATTTCGCTGATCAGCTCGCCGGCATGACGACCGACGATCGTGGCGCCCACAATGGCGTCACTCCCTTTCTTCACATGGACCTTGACGAAGCCCTCGACCTCGCCGTCGGTGCGGCTACGGTCGGTCTCTGCGAAGGCGTGCGCAAAAGTCTGCACGCGGGCACCGGCTTTTTCAGCCTCCCAGTCGTACATGCCTACGTGGGCCACCTCGGGATCGGTGTAGATCGCCCAGGGAATGATGAGATCGCTCAACTTTTGCTTGGGGCCGGGGAAAAGGGCGTTCCGCAACGCCATGCGCGCAGTGGCGTCCGCCATGTGCGTGAATCGATGCGGGGAAGCTACATCGCCCGCTGCATAGATGTCTGGATTGGTGGTGCACAGCGCGTCGTCCACTTCAATGCCTTGTTCGGTGTAGGCTATATTGGCCGCCTCCAGGTTCAGCCCTTCCAGGTTGGGCGTTCGTCCCGTCGCCACCAGGATTTCATCGACAACCTTCACGCGCGTTTCTCCATCGAGTCGATACACCAGCTGCTTGCCATCATCGATGGGGGCGACCTGGAGGATTTCAGCGCCCAATGCCAGCGCAATTCCTTCGCGCTCGAAAACGCGACGGATCAACGCGGCGACGTCCTTGTCTTCGTAGCCTGACAGTCTCGGTAGCGCGTCGAAGAGCGTCACTTCGCTGCCGAAGCGACGGAAGGCCTGCGCCAGCTCCGCACCGACTGCGCCTGCGCCGATGACAGCAAGGCGCGATGGCAGGTCGGCGAGGTTCCAGATCGTTTCGTTGGTGAGATAGCCGGTTTCGGCCAGCCCTGAGATGGGCGGCGCGGTCGGTCGCGAGCCGGTGGCGAGCAAGGCTTTGCTGAAGGTCAATGTCTGCCCACTCACCTCGACGGCATGCGCTCCTGTAAAATGCGCTTCGCCGAAGAAGACGTCGACGCCTAGCCTGGCCAGGCGATGCGCCGAATCATGTTCACCGATCTCGGCGCGCACGCGACGCATCCGCGCCATCACCTGGGAAAAATCGACGCGCACTTCTCCCACCTGCACGCCAAAGCGAGGAGCGCGTGCGATCTCTCCCGCCACCCTGGCCGACCGGATCACCGCCTTGGAGGGCACGCAACCGACGTTGAGACAATCGCCGCCCAGAAAACGCCGCTCGATCAGCGCCACTTTGGCGCCTAGCCCCGCTGCGCCGACGGCGGCCACCAGCCCCGCCGATCCACCGCCGATGACGACGAGATTGTATTTGCCAAAAGGTTTGGGGTTTTTCCAGTCGGGCGGACGAACGTTGGCGAGCAGCCGGCGATCGGCGTCGGCGGCTGCAGCTTCCTCAGGATGCCCGCTGTAAGTATGTGGGATGTGATGCATGAAACGCTCCGCACTAGATGACGATGTCTGCGTAAACCTGGTCTGCGTAAATGTGAGGGGGCATGGTTTCACCTGTTCAAACGATACGTCAGTTGTTGGATGTGCTCTGTGGGGGAGTCTACGGAGCGAGCAGTGGAAGGGAAGCAAGGGGCCGGGGGCAAAAGCGAGCGTTTCGGAGAAGCCGCCCTCAGAGGAAATCAACTGCTCCACCATCCCTGTTTGCGCCCCTGGAAAATAGCCCCTAGAAAATAGTTGTGTGCTTGGCAAAGGGACGGGAAGGCGATACGATATAGGCAGTCCGTGTTTTGGCGCAAAGGGGGAAAAGATGAAGGACAAATGCGCGCATCGCAGGTTGCTCTTGTGGGCTCTTATCGTCTCTATCTTGCTGCCCGGCTTTGCGTCGGCGTTCTCTTTCTCGAGGTCGAACAGCCCGATGTCATCCGATGACTTGATCTTGCCGAATTCG
>FWWL01009569.1_pt1 | contig 11668 bp, 7 predicted proteins | sample 2228331 | NCBI WGS metagenome assembly FWWL01 (sample SAMEA103939775, study PRJEB20133) | metagenome
GGGAGACTCGCGCCAACGGACTCATCAGCCGTACAGGAAGCCCTCGAAGCCGTTGGGGCAGCAGATCTCGCCTCTCGCTTTGCCGCAGAATTGAGCGATGGAGAACGGCAGAAGGTGCTACTCGCGAGAGCGCTCGCACAGAAGCCCCAGATCCTCATCCTAGACGAACCTACCGCACATCTCGACCTCGCGCATCGCATCGAGGTGATGGAGACTCTCCGAAGATGTTGTCGCGACCAAGGCATTGGGGTTCTCGCCTCGATGCATGACGTGGACACCGCCGCGCAGGTAGCAGATCGGATCGTCGCGCTCAAAGGCGGTCATCTCATCGGATACGGTGCCCCTGAGGTCTTACTCAGTGCTGAGATGATCTCCTCGCTCTACGACCTTCCGCCAGGAACACAGGTTAACCCACAGATGTGGGGCTTCACCCCTCGCACCCCACCACGCAGGCAGTACGTATTCGTCGTGGCCGGCATGGCAACAGGCTCCTGTCTCTACCGTCTCCTCACCAAACGTGGATTCCAGATCATCACAGGGGTACTCCAAGACCATGATCTTGACTACTTTATCGCACGATCGCTCGGGCTTCGTTGCATCGTCTGCCCATCAACAAGGCCGGTGAGTCTCGACGACGTGATGAGGGCAGCAGAGCTGCTCGCGGAGTGCGAAGCGGTAGTTGATACAGGCTTCCCCGTAGGCGATCTCAACAGAGCGAACCTCGCGTTGATCGCGAGAGCACTCTCCCGAGGTAAACAGGTGATAAGCCTTCGAGATGACGGAGGAACTCTTGCCGTCACCCGTTGCCGTCATCCCCTCGAGGTCGTCGAGCTCCTCGAGAGAGACAGGAAGTGTGACCCACAGAGGGAGGTAGTATGATGAAACCCTACACGTTAACGTACTTTTCAGCAACCGCAACGGACATTCCCTCGCTCAGTCAGGGAACTCAACGTTTTCTCGCCTCCGGCGGGAGCGTCAACCTCTATGCCAGAACACAGAGCCAACTGCTCTCGGAGGCCGGCAAAGAGGCGTTCCTCCGCCGTGCCTTCACCTCTGATGTGGTTATCATTACCTTTCACGGCGGCACTGCCTCATTTCCTGCCTTCCAGGCCTTCACCGAGATGCTCTCGCAAAAGCGCCGAGAGGGTGTGAAGATTCCCTTTTGCCACCTTCAGCCTCTCGGGGGGATGGATGAGGAGGTAATGGAAGCGGCGCGGCGATACTCCACCGACTTCGGCTCTCCTCTATGGGATACCGTATACCGTTACCTCACCTACGGAGGGCCGGCGAACATCCAGGCGCTGCTCGCCCTGCTCCATAACCACCTTTTCGGTACGTCAATACCTTGCGATCCCCCCATGAGACCTCCTGAGGAAGGCATCTACCACCCCGACCTTGAAGGCATCCCATCCCTCGACGACTATCTCGCCTTTATCCGCGAAACGGGGAGAGGCTCCTCGGGACTCCTCATCGGGCTCTGGTTCTACCAAACGTACTGGTTAAACGGTAACCTCGCCTTCATTGACGCCATCATCCGATCCCTCGAGTCGCATGGAGCGGCGGCACTTCCGGTCTTTCACCTCCGCTACCGTGATGAGGCGAGAGGCAACATGGGAGCCGATGGTGTGGCGAAGAAGTTCTTCATGAAGGGAGACCGGCCACGCATCCATGCGCTCATCAATCCCCTCCTCTTCTCGCTCACACTCGCCGCACCTCACTACCGAGATATCCTCCCGAGCCTTGGGGTACCGTGTATCCAAGCAATTACCTCACTCACGTCACGGGCTTTCTGGGAAGAGAACCTCCAGGGACTCTCCCTCCTGGACATCTCATACGCCATCGCGCAACCGGAGTTCGACGGGGCGCTCATCACGGTACCCATCTCGACCAGGGAGGAAGAGACCATAGATCCTCTCACGGGAGCGGTCATCGCAACGTTCAAGCCCATCACCGAGCGGGTGGACAAGATGGTAAGACTCACGCTCAACTGGGCACGCCTTCGCGAGACACCTCCTGAAGAACGGCGAGTAGCCATTGTCTTTCACCACTATCCACCACGTAACGACCGTATCGGTTGCGCAGCCGGTCTCGATAGCTTCCAGAGCGTGGTAGAGCTTCTCGACCAGATGCACGCGAGAGGCTACCGCATCGCGCAGACGTACCTCGACGGTACCGACCTGGCACAGGCTTTTCTCTCGAGAATGACCTGTGATCAACGATGGCTCCCCATTGAGGAGATGGCGGCGCGAGCGGAAGCGCAGGCAGAAACAGAGGAGGTGCTGCGATGGCACGCAGAACTACCGAGCGAGGTGCAGGAGAAGATGTGCGCCGACTGGGGAACACCTCCGGGAGATCTCTTCGTGCACCGAGGACGCATGCTCTTCCCCGGCATCCTGAACGGTAATGTCTTTCTCACCATCCAACCACCTCGCGGGTATCTGGAAAACATCGAGAAGATCTACCACGATGTGCACCTCTCGCCACCCCATCACTACCTCTCGCAGTACCGCTGGATCCGAGACGTCTTCAAAGCCCACGTGGTGATGCACGTAGGGAAGCACGGCTCTCTCGAGTGGCTTCCTGGCAAAGCCGTCGGGCTCTCCCGCTCCTGCTACCCCGACCTCGCCATCATGGAGCTCCCCAACGTCTACCCGTACATCATCAACGATCCCGGCGAAGGCACCCAGGCGAAGCGTCGTTCGTACGCCTGCATCATTGATCACCTCACACCGGCCATGACCAACGCAGACCTCTACGACGATCTCGGGAAGGTGCAGGAGCTCATGGCAGACTACGCCATCGCGAGCACAGAAGACCCGGCCAAGATGGAGATCCTTCGTTCCATGCTCTGGTCGACCGTCAAAGAGGCTCACCTCGATCGAGATCTCGCGGTCACCGAGCAAGACGTCTTCGCAGACTTCGACGGATTTCTCGCGAAGCTTCACGACTACCTCCACGAGATAGGTGATACGATGATCAACGACGGTCTCCACGTATTCGGTGTCCCCCCAGAGGGGGACCGCCTCGTGGAGTTTCTCGTTCAGCTCACTAGGCTCCCCAACGGAAACGTCCCCTCCCTTCGGGAAGCCATTGTAGCCTCCATGGGGTTCGACTACGACGATGTGCTGGAACATCGGGGCTCGGTACAAGCGCGTTTCGGCAACCGTAGGGGAAGCGAGGTACTCCAAGAGGCGCACAGGAAGGCTCTCACCCTCGTTCGTCGCCTCGCCGACGAAGACTATCGCGCAACGCACATCCCCTTCATCGTCTTGACCGTCATGGGGAAGTCCTCGCCGTCCATCGAGGACGCCCTCGCCTACATCGCCGATACGTTGGTTCCTCACATCAGACGGTGCAGAGAGGAGGTTGACGCGGCGCTGGGAGCATGTGGTGGAGCCTTTGTCCCTCCCGGTCCTTCGGGAGCACCCACTCGTGGACAAGCCGACATCCTCCCGACAGGACGCAACTTCTACTCCGTTGATCCTCAAAAGATCCCCACCCCAGCGGCATGGGAGGTTGGGGTACGACTCGCCGACGCGCTCCTCGAGCGGTATCTCAAGGAGACGGGGCGGTACCCTGAAAACGTTGGGATTCTCGTCTACGCCACCTCGACCATGCGAACCCGCGGCGACGACATCGCGGAGATCTTCGCGCTCCTCGGGGTAAGACCGCGCTGGCAAGCGGGGAGCGGGAATGTCATTGGGGTAGAGCCTATCCCGCTGAGCGAACTCAAACGTCCTCGCATTGATGTCACACCACGGGTAAGCGGTCTCTTCCGTGATGCCTTCCCACTGCTCATCGAGCGGATTGATGAGGCAGTGCAGATGGTCGCCGCCCTAAAAGAGTCTCACGAGACAAACTTCATCCGCTCCCACGTAGAGAGTGATGTCGCCACCTATCTCGCGCAGGGTATGAGCGAGGCCGAGGCACTACGGGAGGCAACGATTCGCGTCTTCGGCTGCCCACCCGGTACGTATGGTGCGGGGGTGGCAGAGCTCGTCGAGTCCAAGCAATGGCAGACCCAAGAAGATCTGGGCAACAGCTACATTCGATGGTCGTCCCATGCTTACGCGCGGGGCATATACGGAGATCGTCGCCCAGAAACCTTTCGTCGGATGCTCAGTCGCATGGACGTTACCGTGAAGAACGAGGACTCCCGCGAGTACGACATGATGTCCTGTACCGACTATTACAACTACTACGGAGGACTCATCGTAGCGGCGAAGACCGTCCGCGGCTCTCTCCCCTTCGCCACTATGGGCGACAGCGCCGACCCACGACGGGTAAAAATTCGGACAACCTTTGAGGAAGCCAAACATGTGCTTCGATCCCGTCTCATCAACCCCAAGTGGCTCGAGGGCATGAAACGTCACGGTTTCAAAGGGGCAGGAGATATCTCCCACATGATGGATGTCGTCTTCGGATGGGATGCTACCGCCGAGGTTATAGAGGACTGGATGTACGAGAAGATCGCCCACGCTTACGCACTTGATTCGGCGATGCGAGAGTGGATGAAGGAGGTAAACCCCCACGCGCTCCACAACATCCTCGACAAGCTCTTAGAAGCGATTGTGAGGGGCATGTGGCATGCCGAGAAAGGCGTGGAAGAGCAGCTCCGAGAGGCGCTCCTCGAGATGGAAGGGGAACTCGAGGAGTGGAGCGACCGAAAAGATCACGATGAAGAGCGCATCGCTCATCAAGGGAGATGATCGCCCTGGATGAGGGGGAGGAGGGGGGAAGTCACCGGGGCGTAGTGTACCGTTCCTCTGCAACCGACGGCCACCTCCCCCCATTATCCGCGAACAGTTATCGAGCTCACACCCGGCGTAGAAGCCATGACGTCAACACCCATCACCTCAGTAGCACAGCTCGCAGGTGATACCTAGTCGCTCAGCTTGTTCCACGATCGTTCGCCGTACAGACAGAAAGTACTCATCCGTCATGTACTGCACCAACCCATGATTGCGATATATACGATCTGCGTACTGGTAGTTCATCCGATCAACGGAAACATACACAACCAAGCCCTTGAGAAGGGGAAGCAACCGCTCGGCACCGGGCAACACAGGTGCAATCATCGCATAGGTGCGTATCCCAGCGTCTCGCAACTCCCGGAGTACCTTAAGTCGCCGCTCGATGCTCGGCGCCCTCGGTTCGAACAATGCTCGGACAGCGTCCTCCGCGGTAGGAATAGAGAGCCCCACCGTGCAGTACTCTCTCGCACTCTGGAACACGTCAATATCCCGCAGGACAAGATCGGCTTTGGTCTGCACCCACACAGGCCAACGGTTCTCCAGCAGAACCGTGATGCACGCTCTCGTGATCTCATACGTACACTCGAGAGATTGGTAGGGATCACAGACCCCACTTACCCAGACATCCCCCCGTTTCTTTTTGGCGATCTCCTCTACGAGCACTGCCTTCGCATTCACCTTCACATCAACGAAGCTGCCCCACGGCTCTCTATGACCACTGACGCGCCCCATATAGCGGGCATAGCAGTACGTACAACCATACTGACAGCCAACGTAAGGGTTCACGACGTACGTATAGACCTTCGATACCGACAGGACTGACTTCGCATATATTTCCCTGATGGTCACGGTTTCCCTGTGGGGTAACATGTGGTTTCACTCCAGGAGGCAGTGCCCTACCGGAGAGCACCTCGGCGGCGGCACAGCCAATCTCTACGGAGGCCAGAGTACCTCCGCGGTAAGGCAACCCTGCGAGGTGGTAAGACATCGCCCATCAAAACAGAGCGTGACCCCAACGGCTGAGCAGTATGTGAGCGTCTTACGGCGCTCCCTCCCGAGCACATCGTTCCACCGATAGGTTCCTCCGGTGTAGTAGGCTTCTGTTTCGCCATCCGTTACGGCACGAAAGCCAGAAAAGCGCCACCTCGGCGAGAAGGTAATCACCACCCCTCTCCCTGTCACCGAGTTCACGAAAGAGACGTTGCCCTCGCTCCACGCCCAGAGCCACAGGATCCGCTCGGGGACGTTATCCTTCATCACGAGCACAGGACGGGCGAGAAAGGCGAACAGACCAATGAGCACGAACGGTACCGCCGCCTCTCTCCGCCACGTCACGCACCGACACTCCTTCGGAGTACGATCAGCCCTCGCGCTCCTAACACGGTTCTACTTCAATGTTCCAGACTCTCTGTAGTACTTCAACGCACCCTCGTGGTAGGGGAGAGTGCCTCCTACAAATTTCACCGAGTTCTGAGGCGTGGTGTCCTTCGCCGCCTTAACCCCTTCCTGAAGTGCCGAGATACTGTCAAACAGCGTTTTGGTCATCTTGTAAGCCACCTCGTCAGGCAGCGATGCCGGGCACATGAAGAGGTTCCAAAAGGCGAGGGTCGGAACGTCCTTTCCCGTCCCGTACACCTCCTTCGGAATGACGTTGGCTTCCATGACACCGGGAAACTTCTTCAAAAGGTTCTGCACCACAGGATCTTCATGGGAGATGGATACGATCTCCATCTTCGCACCCTTACGGGAGAGCGTCGCACCAAGTTCTGTGATGGACGCGGTCGGCAGACCACCGGACCAAAAGTAGGCATCTATCGTTCCCGCAGCGAGCGCCTCAGCCGACTCGGCTGCGCCGAGCCGTTCATGCTTGCTGAAGTCCTTCGGTGCAATGCCCACCGCTTCAATGACGAGGAACGCCTCTACTTCGGTTCCCGAGTTAGGAGCTCCTGTAGAGATACGCTTTCCCTTGAGGTCGGCGAGAGATTTGATACCGGAGTCCGCTTTCGTCACGAGGTGGAGAAAGTTCGGATACATCGTCCAGAGGACACGGAGATCCTTGGCGGGAGCCTCTTTGAACTTCTCGTGCGCCCCGGTAAAGGCGAGGTAGGCTGAGTCGGGGAGAACCGTCCCGCAGTAGAACGTGCCCGATGACGGATCGGTTTTCTTTTCGATCAGCAGAATGTTATCAATGGAGGCAGCCGTCTGGATCGCCGTCACCTTCATGCCTGCCTTCTGCGAGAGGATCTCCGAGACGGCGGTGCCGTAGTAGTAGTACACTCCTCCAAGCCCTCCGGTCGCCACAATGATATTTTGGGCTTGCGCCTCAGCGTGTGCAGCGCTTCCCCACCACATCACCACCATAAGAAAAACCATCACCTGAGCCATCTTTTTCATCGTTCGCTCCTTCTGTTGATCCAACACAACATGCCCACGCTCGATTGCATCACCTACTCACCTACCAGCTTCAATCCTGCCTCGTTCTGCTCACCACCTCCTTTCTCATTCAGCCCCCCCTCTTTTGCCTTTGATCACTATAATCGTCATGATCACCGCACAGCCGAGTGCCATACCATTCACCGTCCAGTAAGGGAGAAAACAGCAGAGAGAGATTGCACCTAGGATCCATCGCTCCCATGAGGTGAGAGACCGACGCAGATAACCAACGGTCGCACAGGACATATACACGATGCCTACGGCGACGAAGAAAAACCTCCCCACAATGGAGAGGAGCGCGTCGTGCCACGGGAGCAATTGCCACGCGGGGAGAATGAGGAGCGCCGAACCGGCAAACGACAAAATAAACGAAAAGCCGAAAAAGTACTTGGGAAGCGCCACCTTCGCCGCATACACCCCTGTCACCAGTGGATGTGTCCCGAACACGCTCGACGAGGCATACGCCGAGAGCGCTACCGGAGGGGTCACATCCGCGAGAATCGCATAGTACATGAGAAACATGTGTGTCGCAAGGAGGGCTACCTCGTTCGGCATCCCGTTCGCCACCGCGATCTGGCAAATCGCCGGTGCGGTGAGCGAGGAGGCAACCACATAGGTTGCCGTCGGGGGAACCCCCATACCCATGATCAGGCTAAAGAGAGCGGCAAAAAGCGTTGCGACGAAAAGACTCTGTCCTGCGATGTGACCCAGCAAGAGGGAGAACTTGGACGGAAGGCCCGTAATCACCATGAGCGTCATGATGACATTCGCCGCCACCACCGCCGTCCCAATAGGAATGAGGGCCCGAAAACCTACGGCGAATCCCTTGAGAATCACCTTAGGTGAAGGTGGGCGGATACGACGGTCCAGATAGGCGATGACGATAAAACTCACCGTGGCGATCATTACCCCGAAGTTTACCGGATACCCGAAAAAGATGAACACAATGATCGTCATAATGGGGAAGAAGATGTGCACGTAGCGGAAGAAGTACCCACGGTTAAGTGTCTCTGTCGCATCTACCGGTTTGAGACCGAACTTCACGGCGTACAAATAGTTATAACACCAGATAGAGAGGAAATAGGCCACCATAGGACCCACGGCCATGAGACAAACCCAGAGATAGGGAATCGAGAGAATCTCTACCATAATGAACGCCATAGAACCGAGGACCGGTGGGGTTACCATAGCGATGGTACCGGCGGTTGCTGCGATGCCCGCTGCAACGTGACGTTCGTAACCGGCACGTTCATAGAGAGGTTTCGCGATGGTCGAAACGAACTGTGTATCGGCAGCACCCGAGCCACTAAAGAGTCCCATGAAGATACTCGAGATAATCGTCACCTTGCCCGCCGAATCGGCTCCTCTCCCCACCAGTACAGAGGCGAGATTGGCGACTACACGACCGATCTGGAGCGATCCCACCACACCGCCAAGTATGGTAAAGTACACAAGATATTTGGAAGAAACCCCGGTGATAAGACCGAAGAATCCTGCCTCCGTCTCGCTGTAGAGCTTGCCGAGGAGCAAATCGAGGCCAAAGGGAGCATGGCTCAACACCGCCGGGAACATATGCCCATGGAGGTTGTAGATGAGGAAAAACAGTACAAGGCAGGGGAGCACAGGACCGGTAAGTCTGAATACAAGACCGAGGAGTCCCCACAGCATCCCAAACGAGTGGCTCAGGAAACATCGCGCGCGTTATGAGGTGGTCGAACAAGACTACCTCGTAAAGGTAGGGAGCACACATGAGGAGCGCTACCCAGATATCGAGCACCTTGCGCAACCTCGGGAAACACAGCGGCACCATCACGGAGAACCAGAAGAGCAGTCCGATGACCTTCGCTCCTGTTCCCATCTTTAACCTAATAAAGGCCATAACGGGAACGAGCGAGACGGCAAGGAAGAGGAACACTCCCAGCGAAGGAGGCGATGGGCGAGGATGGAGGGAGGTGAGCACATACCCTTCAAAGAGCAAGAGGAAGACGTGCGTCGCCCGCTGCATCTGAACCAGATCGAGGAACGGAATGGACAGGCGACCAAGGGGGATGTAAGGATGGACGACGATGTAGAGACTGTACAAGCTGGCTATAACGAACAGCCCTTCAAGACATTTCGCGACAGTGCTCTCTGAGCCTTCAGACCTTTCAGCATCAAACTCCATACCAATACTCCTCTCACTATGGGACGGTAGAACTACGATGACAAAAGACTGTTGTACTGAGGCTGGGCTCCTACCGAGACAGACTCATCAGCTGCGGAGGGAACATATCATGCCGCTGGATTGCAACACATCGCAGATTTAGAGAGAGAAGCCCGAGTACGTCACGCAAATGTTTCGTATACAAAAACACTATTTCACAAAACAATACTTACCAGATGGAACATCGGCATGTCAAGGCTCGGTACGTATATCCCCATTGCCTTCCGCCTGGGATTTCACCTTCGTCGTTCCCTATCGTAACAAGTTGTTGTACAAAATCCACTCTATACGTGAGATATTTACGACCGTGACAGAAAGGATAATACCATGCACATAGATAGTCTCCTCTTCGCTCCAGATGTCATCGTCGAGGCCTGTGATGCACAGTTCTGGAGGGCGACAACCACGACACCTCTCGCGCTCGCGAAAGCATGCACCGAAGGGGTCATGACCTGGCTCTATGTGGCGAGCGTAGAGACTGCGCATCGGAGGCTTGTGGCACACCTAAGCGAGAAGCGTCACATCCCAGAGGTTGAGGCGATCCAGAAGGCTTCAGAGATGCTCACCGCGTTCTCGAGGGACCATCGGTGGCTCGCAGCGCTCGCCGAAGACGGTCTCGCAGTTGCCGATCCCATGCCGCTCCAATCGCAAATGAGCAGGGCTCTTGAGCGCCTCGGTCCTTCTGCCTACATACTCTCCCGGGATGTCTCGTTTCGCATCACCTCCTCACGGATCATCACTCCCGAAGAGTATCTCGCACACCGACAACAGAGAGTACGGCACGTTCCCTTCGTGGACCTCGCTCAACAGCAAGATATCCTGAGAGAAGAGATTGAGCGCCGCATCTTCGCCGTCCTCCACCATGGACGATACATCGCGGGACCGGAGATCGAAGCCCTCGAGGAACGTCTCGCACAGATGGTCACCGTACGTGATGCCGTTGTATGCTCGAGCGGTACCGATGCTCTCCTCATTGCGCTCCTCGCTCTAGGGGTCGGTCCTGGTGACGCAGTCTTTACCGTACCCTTCACCTTCGTCGCTACGGCAGAAGTCATCCGCCTCGTAGGAGCAACTCCTATCTTCGTGGACATTGAGCCTACCTCGTTTCTCATGGACCCATACAAGCTGGAGATGGCCGTGAAGGTTGTCTCACAGCGCTCTCCTCTCGAACGTTGCCAAGACGTTCCTCTCCCTCGCGGTGCCTCTTCTCTCACCCCAAAAGCTATCATCACTGTGGACCTTTTCGGCGGGATAGCCAACTACGATGACATCGGCGCCGTCGCACGAAAGTACGGACTTTCCCTCATAGAGGATGCGGCACAGGCCTTTGGGGGACGCCTCAAAGGCAGGCCCGCCGGGAGTTTCGGCGACATAGGGTGCACCTCCTTCTTCCCTGCGAAACCCTTAGGAGCGTACGGCGACGGAGGGGCACTCTTTACCAACGATCAAGAACTCTCTCGCGCTATCCGTCTCATCAGGAATCATGGGAGCGACGATCAGCCTTATCGCTACCACGTCATCGGACTCAATGGACGGATGGATAGTATACAAGCTGCGGTGCTCCTCGCAAAGCTCAAGATCTTCGAGGACGAACAAAAACGGCGTGAGATGGTGGCGACAGCCTACCACCGCGCGCTCTCCGCATACCCTTGGATTGTCACCCCTACACACCGCGCCGGCGTAGAGAGTGCGTGGTCGCAGTATAGCATCCTCCTGCCCTCCCGACGCATCCGTGACATGCTCAAGGAAACACTTGCCTCACGGGGCATCCCCTCGGCTGTCTACTACCCGTATCCGCTCCACCTCCAGGATGCCTTTGCCGATCTGGCGTATCGTCCAGGGGACTTTCCCGTAGCAGAGTGGTGCGCTCACCACATTCTCTCGCTCCCCATGCACCCCTACGTAGACGATAAGATCATCCAAACGGTACGAGAGGTCGTTGACACCGTTGCGCAGGACATGACACAAGAAGAACTTCTCGCACCAACCGCAATACCTACGAAGGAGGCATTACGCCAATGATGTGGTGGTTTAGGAAGAAACAACCCGCAGAAACACCTTCCCCCTCGTCGCCATCTGCCGAACCCCAACAGGATGCTCTCACAGCGGCAGATGACCGCACTCAGCACGACGACACCATAACCGCCCTCTCTGCGCCTCAAGGAGAGAACTCCAAAGAGAGCATCTTCGGGCGTCTGAGGAAAGGCCTCCAGAGAACGAGGGAACAGCTCGCCGAGAGGATGGACCGTCTTTTCCGGGAAAGACGGCAGATTGATGA
>FWWL01004736.1_pt1 | contig 11667 bp, 11 predicted proteins | sample 2228331 | NCBI WGS metagenome assembly FWWL01 (sample SAMEA103939775, study PRJEB20133) | metagenome
GGGGTTATCTCCCACGTAGGCCACCTCTTCCCCCTGTAGGCCCAGCTCCGCCAGCAGATGGCGGAAGATGGCGGGGTCGGGCTTGAGGGCCCGCGCCCTCTCCGAGGTCACCACCAGCTCAAAGGAGAGGCCATTGCGCCGCAGGCATTCCTCCAAGAAGTCGTCGTCGGCGTTGGAGAGGAGGGCCACGGGATAGTGGGCACGGACCAGGGGCAACACCGCCAGGGCCTCGGGATGGGCCGGGGCCTGGGCCAGCTTGCCCTTCAGGTAGAGGGAGGCCTGGTAGGGGTCCCCCCGTAGGCCCATCTGGCGGAAGGCCTCCTGGAACTGGCGGGCCCAGGCCTCCACGAACCGATGATAGACTGGGCGCTGGTTGTTCTCGTTGCGGATACGATAGGCGGCCCGCAGGAAGCGGCGCCACAGCTCGGCGGCATCGGCGGCCAGGCCCTGGTGGGCCAGCACCTCGGCGAAGGTGGCGATGAAATGGGCCTCCTCGAAATCGATGAGCGTGCCGTAGGCGTCGAAGGCTATGACCCGCACCCCGGCCAGGGGAGAGGCCTTCACCCTGCGAGCCACCGGGCCACCTCCTTAGCGTGATAAGTGATGATGATGTCCGCCCCCGCCCGCCGGATGGCCGTGAGCACCTCCAAGGTAATGCGGCGCTCGTCCAGCCAGCCCAGGCGGGCAGCGGCCTTGACCATAGCATACTCGCCGCTGACGTTGTAGGCGGCGATGGGCAGAGAGAAGCGCTGACGGGCCAAGGCGATGATGTCCAGATTGGACAGGGCAGGCTTGACCATGACGATGTCTGCCCCCTCTTCCACGTCGGCCTCTATCTCTCGCAGGGCCTCGCGGGCGTTGGCCGGGTCCATCTGATAGCCGCGGCGGTCGCCGAACTGGGGGGCGGACTCCGCCGCCTCCCGGAAGGGCCCATAGAAGGCGGAGGCCGTCTTGGCCGAGTAGGCCATGATGGGGATGTGGACGTAGCCGGCCTCGTCCAGGGCCCGCCGGATGACGGCCACCCGCCCATCCATCATGTCTGAGGGGGCCACCATGTCCGCCCCGGCTTCCACATGGGAGAGGGCCATGCGGGCCAGGAGGGGAAGGGTGCGGTCGTTGTCCACCTCACCCCCACGCACCACCCCACAGTGGCCATGGGAGGTATACTCACACAGACAGACGTCGGTAATGACCACTAGTTCGGGATCGGCCTCCTTGAGGGCCCGGATGGCCTGCTGGACGATGCCCTGAGGGTCGTAGGCCTCGCTCCCCTCCGCGTCCTTGCGGGCCGGGATGCCAAAGAGGAGGACAGCCCGGATGCCTAGGGCCCGCAGCTCCTGCGCCTCTTGGGCCAGCATGTCCGGGGAGAGCCTGAACTGGCCAGGCATGGAGGGGATCTCTTGACGTAGGCCCTGGCCGTGGGTGACGAAGAGGGGATAGACCAGATGGGCCACGCTCAGCTCTGTCTCCCGCACCAGGGAGCGTAGGGCCTCAGTGCGACGCAGGCGCCGGAACCGTCGGAAGGCTTGCACCTCTGTGCGCACGGTCATCGCTCGTCACCCCTTTCTGTTGTCCAGAAGGCTTTCAGGGCCTCCACCAGCCCGCGGACGGTGTGTTCCTTGGCCACCACGTCTGGGGGCCGCCCCACCACCGCCCAAAACGCGTCGGCGGTGACCGGTCCGATACAGGCAGCCACCGTCTCCCGCAGGGGTGCCACCTCCCCGCCCAAGAGCTGCACCAGGTGGCGGACGGTGGCCCCGCTGGTGAAGGCCACAGCGTCCACCTCCCGCCGGCGCACCAGGCCCAACGCCTCCTCCGGCAAGCGCGAAGGGAGACGGGCCCTGTACACCACCAGGGGCTCCACCTTCGCCCCGGCGGCGACCAGGGCTTGCATAAGGGCCTGGTTGGCCTCTTCGCCGCGGGGCCAGAGCACACGCTCCCCAGGCCCCACCTGCAAGGCCAGGGCCCGCCCCAGGGCCTGCGAGGTATACTCGTCGGGGGTCAGGTCGGCCCGGAGGCCCCGGCGGGCCAGGGCGCGGGCCGTGCCCTCTCCGATAGCCGCCACCCGCGTCCCGGCCAGGGCACGGGCGTCCAGGCCCTGCTCCTCCAGCAGGCGGAAGAAGGCGTCCACGGCGTTGGCGCTGGTAAAGGCCACCCAGCTGTATGCCCCCTCCCGCAAGGGGGCCAAGGCCTCCGCTGGCACGGGCACTGCCTCCACCTCCAGGGTGGGCACCTCGATGGGCTCGGCCCCTTCCAGGGCCAGGAGGCGGGAGAGCTCCCCCGCCTGATGGCGGGCCCTGGTCACCACCACCCGCCGCCCGAAGAGGGGGCGCTTCTCCCACCAGGCCAGGGCTGCCCGCAGGCCCACCACCTCCCCCACCACCAGGATGGCGGGAGGCCCTAGCCCGGCCTCCTCTACCCGCCGGGCGATCTCCCCCAGGGGGGCCACCAGCGTGCGCTGGCGCGCCGTGGTGCCCATGTAGATAAAGGCGGCGGGTGTGTCAGGGGAGCGGCCGTGACCCAGCAGCTCGCGGGCGATGGCCGGCAGGCTCTTGGCCCCCATGAGAACTACCAAAGTGTCCACGGCCCCGGCCAGCCGGTCCCAGCGGACGGCGGCTTGGTCCTTGCCTGGGGCCTCGTGGCCTGTGACCACAGCCATGGACGAGGCCAGCCCTCGGTGGGTCACCGGGATGCCGGCATAAGCAGGCACGGCCACGGCGGAGGTGACCCCGGGCACGATGATGAAATCGATGCCCGCCTGGGCCAGGGCCAGGGCCTCCTCCCCTCCTCGCCCGAAGACGAAGGGATCGCCGCCCTTGAGGCGCACCACCGTCTTGCCCTGACGGGCCTTCTCCACCAGCAGGGCGTTAATCGCCTCTTGGGATGTGGACTCGCCGTGGCCCAGCTTGCCCACGTAGATGAGCTCGGCATCGGGGCGGGCCTGGGCCAAGAGCTGGAAAGAGACCAGACGATCATAGACCACCACGTCCGCTCGGCGCAGGGCCTCCAGGCCGGCCACAGTGATGAGGCCCGGGTCGCCAGGGCCCGCCCCCACCAGCCACACCTTTCCTGGGGTCATATCCTCTCCTCCGAGGGGACCCCCTGAGCCAGGAGGGACTCTGCCAGGCGGCGGCCCAGGGCCTCTGCATCTTCCATAGGCCCCCGCACCTCGCCCGTCAGGGCCTCGCCCCTCTCGGGGTGGGCTAGGAAGCCGCGCAGGCGGAGCCTGCCGTCTTCCAGGGTGGCCAGGGCGGCGGCCGCCCCGTGGCAGCCTACCCCCAGGCGGGCCTCAAAGGCCCTCTCGGCAGTCACACAGGCCCGGATGTGGGCATCGTCCACGGCCTGGGCCAGGGCCAGGGCTTCCTGGTCATCGGCCCGCACCTCGATGGCGATGGCCCCCTGCCCGGCGGCGGGCAACATCTCCTCCGGCGGGAACACGTAGTCGGGCGCTAGGCCCAGGCGCTGGAGGGCGGCGGTGGCTACCACCACGGCATCCAGATGGCCGGCGCGGGCCTTGCGCACCCTGGTATCGACGTTCCCCCGCACCGGGGCTACCTGGAGGTCGGGGCGCAGACGGCGTAGCTGGACTGCCCGGCGGGGGCTGCCCGTCCCCACCACCGCCCCCGGGGGGAGACCGGCCAGGCCCCCCGAGTGGCGGGACACCAGGGCGTCGCGGGGGTCGTCACGCAGGGGCACAGCGGCCAAGGTCAGGCCTTGGGGGGTGCGCACGGGCAGGTCCTTCAGGCTATGCACGGCCATGTCCACCTCCCCGTGCAGGAGGGCTGTCTCCAGCTCGGCCACGAACACCCCTCGCCCCCCCAGACGGGCCAGGGGCAGGTCCCGGCGCCGATCGCCAGTGGTGCGCACCACCACCACCTCATAGCGGAGATGGGGCCAGGCCCGCTGCAGGGCAGCCAACACCAGCTGCGTCTGGGCCAGGGCCAGTGGCGAGCCCCGGGTGCCGATGCGGAACAGACGGCCCATGCCAGGCCCTCAGTCTTGGGAGCCGTCCCTGCCCAGGGCGAAGAGGTCGGCCACCACCTCCTTATAGGTGGCGGCGTCTGCCCGGCGCTTGAGGCAGACGATGGGGTGGTGGAGGAGCTTATTGGTGATGGCCGTGGCCATGGCTTCCACCCGTCGCCGGTCTTGGGGCGAGAGGTGGGGCATGCGACGCAGTGTGCGCTCCAGCTCTCGCCTCTTCACCTCCTCGGCCTGTTGCCGCAGGCGGGCGATGAGGGGGGTTACGTCCAGCGTCCTGTACCAGGCCCAGAACTGCTCCACCTCCTCCTGCACGATGGCCTCCGCCTGGGCCAGCGCCTTGAGGGACCGCCCCTCTTCGGGGATCACATCCCCCAGGTCGTCGATGTCCAGGAGGCGGACCAAGGGCACCTGGGCCACCTGGGGGTCGACGTCCCGGGGGACGGCGATGTCCACGATGACCAAGGGGCGCTGGGGCCTATGGGCCATGGCCTCTTCCACCGTGGGCCGGTCCAGGACGAAGCTGGGGGCCCCGGTGGCCGTGACTACCACGTCGGCCTGGGCCAGGGCCCAGGTCAGGCGGTGCATGGGCACGGCCTCCGCCCCCAGGGCCCGGGCCAGGGCCAAGGCCCGCTCGTAGGTGCGGCTGGTCACCAGCACCCTCCCGGCCCCCAACCCGCGTAGGGCCCGCGCCGTGAGCTTGCCCATGGCCCCCGCGCTCACCACCAGGGCCGTGGCCCGCCCCAGGTCGTCGACGAGGCGGGCAGCGACAGTCACCGCCAACCGGCTCACGGAGCTCGCCCACCGCCCCAGGGCCGTCTCCCGCCGCACCCTTCTGCCGGTGGCCAGGGCCCGGTGGAAGAGGCGAGAGAGGACCCCGTCCACGCTACGGGCCTCGGCGGCCAGGGCCAAGGCCTCCCTTACCTGCCCCAGGATCTGCTCTTCCCCCACCGCCAGGGAGTCCAGGCCGGCGGCCACCCGAAATAGGTGCTGCACAGCCTCCTCCTGCCGCAACACGTAGAACGCCGCGGGGGCCAGCTCCACCCCCTTGAGCTCCATGAGGATACGGACAAGACTTGAGGCCTCCCCCTCCTCCCGCAGGTGGGTGTAGAGCTCAGTGCGGTTGCAGGTGGACAGGACGACCGCTGCCCCCAGCCTCGCCTTGAGGTGCTGGAGAGCGGGGCCCAGCTCGTGGGGGGCAAAAGCCAGACGCTCCCTCTCCTCCACCGGGGAGGTACGATGGCTTATGCCCGCCAGGGCCAATATGGGCCTGCCCACCTCAGTGCTCTGGCCGCGGGTCAGTCAGGGCGGCTAGGAGCCTGGCCTTGGCCTCTTCTCGCCGTCCCTGCCGTAAGAGGTCCAACAAGCCATCGTCCAGGGCCCGGTTCCAGGTCTCGGGGTCCACGTGGATGCCCTGGTCCCGGAGGTGACGGCGCACCTCGGCGGCCACCTCCAGCATGAGGGCGAACTCATCCCCCAAGAAGCGCTCCAGCTCCTCCCGCAGGCGGCGAGCTACTGCCGGGCTCCCGCCCCCCGTGGATACGGCCACCGTGATGTCGCCCTTGCGCACCACCGCCGGCATGATGAAGTCGCAATGGGCGGGGTCGTCCACGGCATTGACCCAGACCCCCAGCTCTCTTCCTTCCTGGGCCACGCGGGCGTTCACCGTGGGATCATCGGTGGCTACGAAGGCTAAAGCGTAACCGCGCAGGTCACCGGGCTGATAAGGGCGGGCTATGTGGCGCACCAGCCCCTGCTCCGTCAGATGGGCGAGCTGGGGGGCGAGCTCGGGGCTTATAACTGTCACTTGTGCGCCGGCCTCTAGCAGCCCCCGCACCTTGCCCAGGGCCACCTGCCCCCCGCCGATGACCACCACCGGGCGCCCCTGCAAGTCCAGGAAGATGGGGAAATAGCGGCCCACCCTCTCCCCCTTCAGGACGAGTATGTCTCCCCCACAGCCAGCAAGACCTGGTCGCTGAGGCCGGAGACGAACTCCCACAGCTGGGCCACCTCCTCAGCCCCCAGGCCTTGGCGCTGGGCCATCTCTGCCGCTGCATCCTCCAGGCCCCGCCGGAAGAAGACCAGGGCCTCCAGGGCCTCCTGCAGAGTGAGGCCTTCCTCCTTCAGCTGCCGGGCATACTGAAGGCCCACCTCCCGCGCCTCCCGCAGGAGCCGCCCTCCCTGGGCCCTACGGCCCACAAACTCCCCCAGCAGCTCCACCAGCCGCCGGCCCAGAGGGCGCAACCTCTCCCGCGCCTCCTCTGGCAGGTGCAGATACCACTCTGCAGCCTGGGCCTTGCCCCGCTGGAGGCGCCGCCGGATACGGGTGAGGGCCAAATGCCCCAGCTCCCGCACGGGGCCCCGCCTCTCCCCCGCCCGCCCCTCGGTGAGGGCCCGCAGGTCAGCCTCGGCGAAGCGCCGGTGCCCGCCCAAGGTGCGGAACGAGCGCACGTAGCCGGCATCGGCCCACCGCCGCAACGTGGACTCGTTCACCCCCAACAGGCGACAGGCCTCCCGCAACGGCAACCAGCGGGTGGCCCGCTCCTCCCCCTGCCCCTCTTGCGCCGTCTTGCCCTTACTCGTCTTGGTAGCCACCGCTAACCTCTCCAATCTTGTCTATTTTTTTCTAGGCACGGCCTCCACTAGGCATGATACGGCGGGGGCAAGGTAAGGTCAAGGGCTCCCTTGCTGGAAGACGAAGGTATAGAATGCTCTGGGGACAGGAGGTGGGCCCATGGCCGAAGAGCAAGAGGTGGGACGGGTGATGGACTACTTCGCCCGCATCGGCGTGGCCGGGGTGGAGCTGACCGGTCACCTGCGGGTGGGCGATCGCATCCACATCCGAGGCCACACCACCGACCTGGAGCAGGTGGTGGAGAGCATGCAGATCGAGCGCCAGCCGGTACAGGAGGCCGGCCCCGGCGACAAGGTGGGCATCAAGGTGGTGGACCGCTGCCGCCCTGGCGACCGGGTGTACAAGGTGGTGGGAGACTAGGGCCGGGGCGCCTGCACCTGTCCCCTCAGGTGGCGGAAGCGGTACTCCTGCAACCTGATGAGCTGGTGGTAGGAGCCGAACCGTTCATCCTCCTCGTCTACTAGGTCTAGGGGGTCGTAGTGGTCGTCCTCATGGGGCGGGAAGAGGCGCCGGATCTGGTAGGTAGTGGTGCGCTCGGCGGGGATGCGCCCAATGTCCCGGATGAGGCGACGCATCTCTCGCGGCCTTAGCCTTTGCCCATGCCGAGCGCCGGCGGCGGTGGAGATGGACTCGTTGATAAGGGTGCCCATGAAGTCGTTGCACCCGGCGTTGAGGCAGAACTGGGCGAAGCGTGGCCCCTCCTTCACCCACGATACCTGCAGGTTAGGTATCCAGTTGTTAAGCATGATGCGGGAGACGGCGTACATCTTGACCACTTCTGCCCCCGTGGGTCCCGGGCGCACCCCGGGCACCAGCCGCTTGCGCCACATGGGCGCCTCCTCGTGCACGAAGGAGAGGGGCACAAACTCTGTGAAGCCCCCTGTCTGACGCTGGATGTCCCGGATAAGGGCGATGTGGGCCGCCCTGTGCCGCTCCGTCTCCACGTGCCCGTACATGATGGTGGCCGTGGTGGGGATGCCCAGGCGGTGGGCGGTGGTGATGACCTCCACCCACTGGCTCACACTGATGCGCCCAGGGGAGATGAGGCGCCGCACCTCGTCGTCCAGGATCTCGGCCGAGGTCCCGGGCAGGGAGCCCACCCCCGCCGCCTTGAGGGCCTTCAGGTAGTCCTCGATAGAGCAACCGGCGCGCACCGCCCCATACACCACCTCCTCCGGCGAGAAGGCGTGGACGTGGATATGAGGCAGGGCCCGCTTTATGGCCTTGGTCAGCTCCACGTAGTAGTAGCCGTCCATCTTGGGGGGGAGGCCGGCCTGGATGCACACCTCCGTGGCCCCTAGCTCCCAGGCCTCCTGGGCCCGCCGCACCACCTCCTCCATGGGCAAAAAGTAGGCCTCCTCCTCGCGGTGGTCGCGGGAGAAGGCGCAGAACCCGCAGTGCTTGATGCATACGTTGGTGAAGTTGATGTTGCGGTTGATGACGTAGGTGACCACATCCCCTACCCGCCGGCGGCGTAGCTCATCGGCCACCATCACCAGGGCCTGGAGCTCCAGGCCCTGGGCCCGGAATAGCCTCTCCCCCTCCTGCACGTCGATATCTTCGCCCCCCAGGGCTTTCTCCAGGATGCGGGCCACCTCCGGGTCCAGGAGGGCCAGGAGCCTGTCCCATAGGCCCCGGAGCTCTTCCAAGTTGGCCCACTGACGGAAGGTCTCCACCATCATGGACCGGCACCTCCTCTCAGTAAGGCCCTTCCGCCTCCCGGCGCACCAGCCCGGCCTCGTCCACCAGGCTCTCCACCCGCGCACGCAGGCCCTGGGGCACGAACTCCGGCCGCCGCACGTACTCGGGGTATAGGGGGAGCCTCTCCCGCAACTCGAACCCCTCCTGCCGGCACACCTCTCGCAGCTCGCCCAAGGGGGGCCAGGGGGCCTCGGGGTTGATGAAGTCCTGGGTGAGAGGGGAGATGCCGCCCCAGTCGTTGATGCCGGCATGGAGGTACAAACGGTACTGCCTGGGGGCCAAGTTGGGCGGGGCCTGGATGTTCATGTCTTGCAGGAGGAGGCGGGCCACGGCCAGGGTGCGCAACATCTCCTCCAGGGAGGGCTCGGGGTGCGACCACATCGGGATGTCGGGCTTGGCCCGGAAGTTCTGGATGATGACCTCCTGCACGTGGCCATAGCGGCGGTGTACCTCTCGGATGGCCAGTAGGGAGTCCACCCGCTCCTCGGGCGTCTCCCCAATGCCGATGAGGATGCCGGTGGTGAAGACCACCCGCAGCCGACCGGCGGCCTCCATGGTGGCCAGGCGCAGGCGGGGCACCTTGTCCGGACAACGGTGGTGGGGCATGCCGGGGCGCAACAGCCGCACCGATATGTTCTCCAGCATGAGGCCCATGGAGGCGTTGTAGGGCCGGAGCATGGCCACCTCCTCCTCCCGCATGACCCCCGGGTTGGCGTGGGGGAGGAGGCCGGCCCGCTCTACCACCAGGGCGCACATGTCCCGCACATACTCCAGGGTGGAGGCGTAGCCCTGGGCCTCCAGCCAGCGGCGGTAGGTGGGGTAGCGCAGCTCGGGCTTGTCTCCCAGGGAGAAGAGGGCCTCCTTGCACCCCAGGCGGGCCCCGGCCTGGGCCACGGCCAGCACCTCCTGGGGAGTCATGGTGCGGGCCCCTACCTGGCCTGGGCGGCGCACGAAGGTGCAATAGGCGCAACTGTCCCGACACAAATTGGTGAGGGGGATGAAGACCTTGCGGGAATAGGTCACCACCCGGCCCTTATAGCGGTCGCGCAGGGCGGAGGCGGCGTCCATAAGGGCCCGCAGGTCGGGGCCCTCGGCATACATAAGGGCATAGGCCTCCTCCCGTCCTGGCGGCACCCCCTCTAGGGCCTTGGCCAGGACGGACAAGAGGCGGCGGCCGGGTGCCAGCTGGAGGGCAGCCATGTCTTACAGTTTGGACTTTCCCAGCTTACGCTTACCTTCCGCTGGTGTCAACTTGGCCCCCGGCTTGTCCCGTAAAGGGGTAGGCTAGTGGTGCCCTGGGGATGAATTAGGGGGCTTGGGTAGAAGGCCCTTGGAGCTTCCCCCTGGTCTGGAGGCCACCCCCTATGGCCTGGCGCCTGGCCCCCTCAGCCCTGCTCCCCCGCGTCTTAAACCCGGGTTTGCAAGGCAAGGCCATGGGGGTAGTCCTTGGGGGGCAGGGCCCGCAGGTGGAGGACGCGCCGCGTCCTGGGGGTCACCGCTGCCCGTTCGTCGATGCGCAGGCCCACCACCCAGGCGATGCCCCAGGGACAACGCACCACGGGCACGCGGGGGCGGGCCTCCCGGGGCACCTTGGCGTCCACCAGCAAGTCCTGCACCTTCTTCTCCCCTCCAAGGCCCAGGCAGCGGAGGCGGTCGCCGGGGCGACGGGAGGTGACCACCAGGGGGGAGCCCACGGCTTCGGCGTCCAGGTAGGCCTGGAAGGGGTCGTCCACCTTGGGGCTAGGGGGAGGGGGGACGATGCAGGCATGGAATTCCCACCCCCCCACAAAGGTGACCCCCGGCACCTGCAGGGGGGTCTCCGGCAGGGGAGGGGGGGAGGGGCGCTCCTTGCCCACCCACACCTCTTCCCCAGCCACCTGAAGGACGAGACGCCCAGGCAGGAACAGACGCCCCCTCCCCCGCCGCACCAGGGCCAGGGCCGTCTCCAGATGATAGGCAGCGAGCCCCTCCCCTGGCGGGGCGAGGAGGCGGTGGGCCCGCCCCAGCAGGCGGGCAGCCACCGCCGGAGGGAGAGACAAAAGGCCCCCCCGCGCCAGGGCCACCCCCCAGGGGCCAGGGCGGGCCGAGGCGTCCCAGGCAGCCTGCGCCTCCTCCTCCAGGCGGTCCACGGCCTGGGCCGCGGCCCGGGCCAGGCGGGCCAGGGCCTCCTCCACCCGTGGGTTCAGCTCCCGCAATAGGGGCAACACCTGGTGGCGCAGGCGGTTGCGCAGGGGGAGGAGGAGCTGGTTGGTGGGATCGCGACGGGGGGAGAGCCCCGCCTCCTGGCAGTAGGCCTCCGTCTCCTCCCGCCCCAGGCAGAGGAGGGGGCGGGCTAGGGCCGGGCCCTCCCCCAGGGGCCATGGAGAGCGGGGGCGCATGGCCGCCAGGCCGTCCAGCCCTGCCCCCCGCACCAGGTTCATAAGCACGGTCTCCGCCTGATCGGTCCTGGTGTGGCCCACGGCCACCACCTGGGCCCCCCACCGGGCCGCCTCCTCCCCCAGGAAGCGGTAGCGCAGCTCCCGCCCCGCCTCCTCCAGGGAGAGGCGGTGGGCATGGGCGTGGGCCCGCACGTCCCCCTCGCCTACCGCCAACGGGACGTCCAGGGAGCGGCACAGCTCACGGCAATAGGCCACGTCCTCTGCCACCTCCTGTGGCGGGCGCAGGTGGTGGTTGAAGTAGGCCGCCCACAGGCGGAGACCCATACGGGAGCGGAGGCGGGCCAAGATGAGGAGGAGGGCGGTGGAATCGGGGCCCCCTGAGAGGCCCACCACTACCCCCTCCCCAGGCCGAATGACATCCCCTCCCCGCAGGAAGCGGAAGACACGGGACTCCAGACGCCGACGGAGGGAAGAGGCCATTACGCCACTATCGTAATATGGTCTCCCACCAGGGCCCAGGAGTGGCCTGAGGAGTGGCCGTGGGGGAGGGGGAGACGACGATGATGCCCACTTCCCCCTCCCGCACCAGGCCCAGGTAGCGGCGGGCCATCGTCTCCACAAAATCGTCGGTCAGCATGTAATCGCGCAGGGCCTCCAGCCAACGGTAGCGCTCTTGCAGGCGCTCTACCTCTGCCCTGAGCCTCTGCTCCTGCTGGCGGGCCTCGTAGGCCCGCAGGGCGTCCACCGCCCCCGTGACTAGGAAATAGAGGGCCCCCACCAGGGCCAGGGCCCAGATGGCCCGCACCAGCCAGCCCTCGGGCACCGGCCACCTCATGGCCCCTCCCCCCGCAGGTGGCAGGTGTCGTTGAGGCGCACCAGGGTCATGTGCTCCCCTTCCATCTCCAGCACGGAGATGGCCGCCACCTCGTGTCGCAGGCGGCGGAAGGCAGAGAGGGGCAGCCCCAGGGCCCGGGT
>FWWL01009570.1_pt1 | contig 11667 bp, 14 predicted proteins | sample 2228331 | NCBI WGS metagenome assembly FWWL01 (sample SAMEA103939775, study PRJEB20133) | metagenome
TCATTATTACTGGCTTCGTGGTTGTAAGGAATTGTTGTGATTGGGATTGATGTATTTTGTATTACCTGGCTCTTTTGGGGGACAGAAGGAGTTTTCTTGATTACAATCAAGATAATACTTGTAGTTAATAATATGACAATTCCAATTATGGCTATAAAGAATTTTTTATCTATTTTTTTCATGGACAGTTTGATATGTCAAGACCACAAGCCTTGGCGGCATTTACCCACGGACACCAAGGGCTGTAACCTTGATTTTTAAAGTATTTGGCAAGCTCGGCTGCCTTTTGGGCGTTTTTATCAGGATCAAAAAATGTGTTTGCACATCCAGTTACTTTATTAGTATCTATAATACCACAGGCGGGCGGATTCTTTACAAATGGCGAACCTCCATCACAGTGAGCCAAAAGGTTAATTTGGAAAAGACCTATACTGTAATCAAAAGTTGTGCCGGTTAAACATCCACAATTAATTGCATTGGGGTTACCTCCACTTTCAACATTGCAGATACAAGATGCTCCAGCAGCGTCTGTTTGGTCAAAGTATTTGCCAAGGAAGGATGTACTACAATAACCTACACCACCAGTTGCACTAGAAGCAGGGGAACCGTTTGATGTGGGAGGAGAAACACACATCCCTGTTGGGTCGCCAACTTGAAGGAGATTTTGTCCTACAGAAGCAATTGTGTCCTTTGTGCAAGCAGTAGGTACCCCTCCAATAGTTATCCCGCCGCCTATAAAGGGCACCCAATCAGGTATCCAACCTAAAATAGTTATACCAGTGGTACATGCAACAATTTGGTCGTGCCTTTCGTTTTTAGCTCTAGAAACACTATCTACTCTTCCTGTTTTTTGCGTGTTCGATCTATCTGAATTAAGAACGTTTGATGATATTTTATTTCTCCATTGTATTTCTTGCGGTAAAAGTTTGTTTAAAGGACCAGAAAGCGTTGTTAGTCTTTTAATATCTTTTTCATCATTGTGGCTTAAGGGATCGTCTTCGGCTCTAAACAAGGTTCCGTTTAAATACCAACTTAAATATTCATTTGCTCGGTCTGGTTCTGGTATGGCACTTGTTTTTGAAATTAAAGCTGGTGATCCAGGAAATTCTTTCGGTCTGAGTGCAGTTTGGATACCAAGCAGGAAATAATCGTAAATCCCTCCCAGATGTGGAAAGTAAAGTTCTGGGTTTGAAGTTTCTGTTGTGATGTTGGTTCCAGAAGTGTTGTATTCCACACCAGTGGATACTGGTATGTCTTTTATTTTCTCATGGGGGGTGTTTGGGCCTGTTTTGGGGTATATTTTTCTAAAGACCGATGAGTTTCCAGCTACAGATTTGCTCCAAACTTCTTCTGCAAGTGGGGTGAAGGTGTCCACAGAAGCTGATAAAAGAACAGATTGAGAACACTCATCTGCTTTTAAGTAACAAGAACTTCCAAATGTTTCGGTTTTTGAACAGACCCACGTAGCAGGACACTCGAAAGAAGCCGTATAGGTTACTTTAGCAGCGGGTGCGCCTGTGGATTTTTTAGTGGTGCTGTCTTGTTGCTCGCCAAATAGTTGATCTCCTGGGTTGTGGCGTGTATCAAGAATCCTGCAGCCTGCCAGTTGCTCCACTGGTTCTATATCTTCTGCTTTTATTTCCTGGGCCTTTTGGTTGTTTAAATTTTCTTTTGATACAAAAGTGGATTGAAGAAGGCTTAGAAGTTCGGCGTTTTCTATCATATGAGGGAAGAAAAGAACAGCTTCATTATTTTTGGTCCCTTGGGCTCTAATATCACCTGTTTTCCCTTTCCATTCTGTCTTTAAATTTTCTATTTTTAGGTTTGGCGTTAGAGCTTTTGCTGTGAAATTTGAAGAGGAAATTTTTCCTACCCGGTCTTCAGTTGAGGAATAGGGAATATATGGGAAAAGTGCTGCCCAATAGTCTGGTTTTGCTGGGTTGTTAAAACAAAACAGCACGCTTTTGTTTATGATTGGTATTTTAGATTCAGCACAGCTGTTTCCTCTCCATTCTTGGTAAGCTTTATAGTAGTCTGTTAGATTTTTGTAATTAGTGGTATTTGGTGGTAAATGGTTTTTCCAATCGCTTAATCTTTTTTGTTCTTCCAGAGCAGTTAGTATCTCTTTAATAGCAGAAGTTTTGGCCTTTGGTATTAGTTCGGTGTTTCCTGCGACAGGCAGTTCTGAGTTAAAAGCATTTATAGATGTCTCAAATTCTGTGTTTATAGAACATTCGCAAGAAACATTGAATGTTTTAAAAGTTTCGTTTTTGGCAAGTGGGGGTGGGGTAGGACAGCTACAATTGTCGCTTTTAGGATCTACATTAAATGTTTGTTTTACTACAAAATCTTTTCCACAAAGAAGAGATTGTTCTTCTTCCTTGATTGGTATTTGGCATGGACTAGCCTGATATGGTCTTAGAGAATGCCATTCTGGAGTTTTGGTTTCGTCGCATTTTACATATGGGACAGGAACTGGCTGCTCATTTTTAGCAAAGACGGTCTTTCCCAACAAAAGGAAGGAAACAATATTATAAAAAAACAAAAAATAATAAAAAAAATTTTTGGCTAGGTTTTGCCTCATATTAGAAACAATCTGCAATTTGATTGTAAAGACATTGTTTGAGCTTGTAAAGAACAGCACTTATTGGGAGATTTTAAATTTTGTTACAGGAACACCAGTAAATTGTTCTATGAGTTTAAGGATTAAAAAGGATAAGGCCAAAAGAACAAAACCACCTATTGCATAGGTTAGGGTTTTTTTGGCGGATTCAGTTTGTTGTGGATTGCCACCTGCGGTTAGGTATTTGTATCCGCCAATAATTATCATTGCCAGAAGAACAATTCCTCCAAACTCAAGAAACAAACTTACTGTTCTTGCAAAATAGTTTTCCAATTCTGTTAAAGGTGGTGGTGTTGTCCCCATGTTTGTTTGTAAAAAGTTAGTCTAATTATACGAGAAGATTGTAAAATTTGAAATAGTTATTTATTGGGTAACAGAGGGTATTTCTAGCTGGAATATGTTAACACCAAAGAATGTTCCAATCAGGCTAGCAATTGCCCATGCAGCAAATACTATCACAAGCCCCACTAGAGCAGCGGTAATTTGAGCTCTGGCTTGTTCTGTTTGTCCCTTGTCACCACCTGATATGATCCAACGAATACCACCAATAACAAGTATGAAGAAAAATACTATAGCCGCAATTACTAAGGCAAGCTTCAGCAAACCGGCAATAATTGCACCTACAGTGAGAGAAGAAACTTTTCCAGCAATTCCATCTGATGGCTTTAAATTAATAGTTTTATCTGATTGGGCTAATAGTGCTACTGAAAAATTTCTAATTTTCTCTTTCATTTGCTTGTTATTATCTACTTTTTGTTTTAAGTTGTCAAGAGTTACTTATTAAAGGAAATTTATATTTAGATTCAAAATTTCTATACCAAAAAAGCTTTCTAACAACCTTATAATTGCAAAAACAGACAGAAGAATTATCAAGCCCAAAACAGCATTTGTTATCTTTCCCTTAGCGGATTCAACCGCACCTTTATCTCCTCCAGAAATTATCCACTGGATGGACCCAACTATTATAATTGCTATAAAAATAATAGCGCCAATGATAAAGCTTAAGCTAATGAGGTTGGGAAGGAATCGATTAAAAAAGTCCACGCCTTCCAAGTTTCTAATGTTTTGATTTAAAGCAGGGTTGGTTATATCTTGCATATTATCGTTATTGCCACATGTTTTGGACAAAACTGGCTGGATTTAATATGATGTCAAAACCGAGAATCTTACCTACAAGACGTATTATAAAAATAGAGGCAACCACAACAACAAGACCGATAAGGGCGCCAAAGATCCTTTTTCTTGCAGACTCTAATGCTCCTTTATCTCCACCTGAGGATATCATTGATATCGCACCTGATATAAAGACGAAGACAAACCAGAGGGCAGCCACTATTGTTAGGATTCCAATAACTGCTGATAGGAATTGATTAAAAACCGAGGGGGCTTCGCTAGCACTACCTCCTTGAAGACCCAACTTTCCCCATCCGCTAAAGCCAGAATCAGGTGATAGGGGTATATCGGCTGCTATTAGTTTTTTTATCATAGGCTTGGAATTTTTGGTTTAAGCAAGAACATATAGTCATTAAAGATTAATTTTCCAAAAATAGCAGCCAGTACAAATGATCCCGCGGCAATAGCTAAACCAAGCAAAGTCTGCCAAATTTTCGCCCAAGCACCAGCTACTTTTTTAGGATCATCTCCTGCTGAAATGAACGCATACCCAGCAAGAACAATATTAATTAAAGCATAAATACCAGCACCCACTATAAGTGTTTTGATTATAAGATCAATAAGTTTTCCTAGAGCTCCCTGTTCTACAGAACCGAATTTGTTTAAGGCTTCTGGTTGTTTTATTGGTCCAAATATTTGTAACATTTTTATATTCCCGGGTTGGTTATGAAACTACTACCTGTTATTATTTCAATTATTCTTATTATCCAGTAGGCAGATAATATTATTATAATTCCTATTATAGCAGAAGTGGCTGTCTTTTTTCCTTTTTCTATTTTTTGTGGATCGTTGTATCCGGCTCCTGCGATAATTGAGTATCCGGCAAATATAAAAAGAAAAAGAACTATTAAGCTCGCTATTGCAAAAGAGGCATTCAAAAACACAGAAACAAGATCACCCACACTCTTTCCTTGTCCTAGAGGTGAACCAAATTCTTGTCCGATGTCTATTGCTATGTTTTTCACCTTGAAAAAATGTTTTTAACCTTTTCCAGACCTAAAACATTAGCAATTATTTGAACAATCCAAAATGCTCCAAATACTATCAAAAAGCCAAGTAGTGCCTGGGTTATTTTTGCTTGTGCCTCCTGAGCCTTTTTTGGGTCTCCTGCTGATGTTAAGTATTGGAAACCGCCATAAATAAGATAAACCAAAAGTAGCAAACCGGCTATAAGCAGTATGTACTTTGTGGTTAGTTCGCTTAGTACATCTCCAATGTTTTTCCCCGCAAATTTTAACCCAACTTGACTTTCCACAGTTCCATAATTTATTTGTGCTATTTCCATAAATTTTTAGGATAATCCTGGAATTTGCAATATATTAACCCCAATTATTCTTAGTATAAATACAGAGAATATTAAAAGTAAAAGACCCATTATTGCCGAGCTTAGTAATTCCTTTCCAGCCTGGAGTTTTTTAGGGTCGCCCTGAGATGTAATGATCTGAAAAGAGGCAATAACTATCAGAATAAATGCGATTCCTCCTGCGATTCCTATCGCCCATTTTAGAATAAATACAACGAACCCTTGTTGGTCTATTGGTACACAGCCAATAGCAGTATCAATACAGTCCCCTTTCAATGGACTGGAGTCTGTTTGTGAACCTGCATTGGGATTTACTACTCCTCTTGGAAGGGGGGTGGTGGTGGAGTTGGGGTCGTTAACGCAGCGGCCGTTTTGGCAAATTAGACCAGCTTGGCATGAATTTGGCGGCCCTCCTGCTAAATTACAACAAGGTTCATTAATTAAGCCACACTGTATTGGTGACTGTGCTAGAGTTTTTTTGGGTGCAACAACAAACACAAACAAAGCTGCAATCAGTCCAATTATAAGAGATATTATTTTTCTTTTTGCTGCCAACTTTTCCATTAGCAGCAATAGTTTAACAGATAATGTGTCTTACTAAAAGTGTCTGTTATAATTTAGATAATGTTTTTCTTTCGTGCCAAATCTTTTTGTTTAAGGTGGTTTTTTGTTTTTTTACCGCTTTTGTTTTTAGTTTTCTCCTCTTTTGTTTTTGCCCAAAGTTGTTTACCGACTGATTATGATTGCCAGATTGCCCAAATTCAAAGAGAAATTGATGCTCTAAAGCCGGCTCATGAGAGGAATAAAGCAGAGCTTGCTGCTCTTAAGAAACAATTGGCAGATTTGGAAAAAAGGATTTCTACACTTTCTGTCAAGCTTAAAGAAACAGAGTGGGATATAGAAAAAAGGGAGGAAGATTTGGCTTATGCACAGGAAATTTTTAATCAAAAAGCAAGCAGCCACTATCGTTTTTTAAGACTATATAATACAATCCTTCCTTTTTTAACATCCGACGCGACAGATGCTTTTAAGGAAATAATTTTTAGGCAAAAAGCAATAGATGAAGACAGAAAAACCATGGATGCTTACACAAACGATCTTTTGCAGCTTAAGAAGGACAAAGAAATATTGGAAAAAAACAAGAAGAGCTTGTCTTCTCTTAAGGCTCAGGTTGATGAAAGGGCAAAGTTTCTTGCGGGGGAGGTAGAAAAGGTTGAGGGGTATTTGGCTTCCCTTTCTGCAAAGCAAGAGGCAATTTTAGCAGCCAAAAGTGGTAATTTTATTGCAAGTGTTGGCGACAGCGAGCTTGCTGATGACTATTATGCCTCAATCAAGGGTTTTCGAGAAGCAGCACCACCTGGGTCTTTTGCCGTTTTTTCTTTTGGTGCATACACTCACCGCAAAGGAATGAGCCAATATGGGGCGCTTGGTCGGGCAAATTCTGGGTCAAGTTATAAGGATATTTTGCGAGCTTATTATGGCAAGGAACCAGTGGTAAAGGATACAAGTGGAACAATAAATGTTTCGGGTATAGGGAATGTTGACTTTGAAGGATATTATCTTTTGGGTATTGCCGAAATGCCATCAAGCTGGCACCCCCAAGCCCTGAAGGCACAAGCCCTGGCAGCAAGAACTGATGCTTATCGTTATAAAACCGAAGGGAAGACTATTTGTACAACAGAGGCCTGCCAGGTTTTTAAGAAATCAAAAGCAGACAAACCTCCTCCTGAGTGGCGTAGAGCGGTTCAGGAGACTCGAGGGGAGGTCTTGGAAGACGTGGTTGCTTTTTATTCTTCTACAGCCGGAGGTTACCTGACTACAATGGGATGGGACACTACGGATGGCTCTGGTGGTTCTTCCTTTTTGGATAAGACTTATGAGAAAATTGCCGGTTCTCCTTGGGTTTATAAAGCTTGGTATAGAGATGGTTATAGCTCACAAGGTGCAACTTGTGGTAGAAATAACCCCTGGCTTACTTCAGAGGAGTTGGCGGATATTATCAATGCTGCCAAATACAGAGACGATAGAGTAACACCAGTTACCACCTCTTGTTGGGGAGGAAACCCCTATTCCTTTGAGGAGTTAAGACACAAAGCGGGTGGTCCTTCAAGAGTTGATTCTGTTTCGGTTGTTCAGGGTAATGGCTACACAGTTAAGGTTATTTTTCAAACAGATAAAGGCCAAATTGAGCTAACAGGAGATGAGTTTAAAACCGCTTTTAACCTTCGTGCACCTGGTTATCTTAGAATTCCACAGCGTGGTTTTGCATTTTTTAATATAGAAAAAAAGTAGTATGGAAAGTTGTAACACAAGAACAAAATATATTGGGGTAGGTTTGGTTAAAATTTTGATTTTGGTAGAAAGGGAAAAGTTTGATTATTGGTTGGCTTTTTTTGAAAAAGAAGTTGAAAGATATTCTAATTTGCAGGTATTGTTGGCCGAGAAAGAAAAAAGCATCGTTTACAATTTATACGAATTAAATAAAAATAATCCCTTTATTTTTATTTTAGATTTGGCAGAAGAAAGCAGAACTTTGGAAGGATATGGAAGTCGTTATTTGGGGATTTTTGAAGAAGTTCTTGGTGGGCAGGAAGAAGTGGGTTCTTTGGATGAAGAATATGCCAGATGGTTTTCTGCCCAAACAGAATTTTCTGTGATTAAAATTGGGACAGAAAGAGAAGATTTAATGATATTGGTTGATAAATTGTTGGCTTATTTTAATGGCAAGTAAAAGAAAAATGACTACTGAATTTTCTAATGTTTCGTTTAAAGATGTTGTTATTTCAGAAAACGAAAAACCAACATGGAGAAAAGGGGAATTTTTAAGAAAAATAGATGAATTCGAAATTAAACCAAAAGATATTGTGGGCCCCGTTCTGATACCTCCCGAACTTCATATTAATCAGAATGGTAAGCTCAGTTTTAAGGAATTTGAGGAGGGGGAAATAATTAGAAAGACTGGCTACCATGCGGAGGTTATGAGGTCTCATGGTTGTGGTATCACCTCTGTTTATATGGCACTTTCAGCTTTGGCTGGAAGGGAGTTTGTTTCAAGATTTGGGACAGTTGGAGAGTTTGCAATTGAAGTTTTGGGTTTACATAAAAATGATAGGGTAGAAGGAAAAGAACGTGTTGTTGGAACGCCGGTTTTTAATATTAGGTCAGGTTGGTACCACGATGCTCTAGTATATGTGGCGATTCACTTTTCAGGGGTTTCGGGTTTTAGGTTAGAGGGTATTTCTGGTTTGGAGAAGGTTGCGGGACAGATGAAAAAACTCTTAGATGAAGGCAAAGAAACCTTAGTTGTAATTTCTGTCTCAAATGGGTTTTGGAGATTGCCGACAGAACCAGAATCAGTGGCTACCCATATGGTTGTGGTGAATGGTTTTAAGTTTGATGAAAATGGGGGGTTGGCAGAAATTTGTGTTACTGACCCTTATGTTGTGGGGAAACCCAAAATAAACCAGTGGATTGGTGTTGATGATAGGATAAGAAAAGCCTTTACTGGCAGGGCTTTGTTTTTTTACAAATGAATTTTTTAAAAAAGTTTACCGATTTTGGTTAACTCCCAAGTTTCCAGAGTCACATATCAAAAAAATTTGGGAATATAGGCCTTTAGGTTTAAAAGCAAAAATAAGAAATTTTTTCAGAACTTGGTTTGTTCATCCTATTAAAAGAAGGCTGGCAAAGTATTATCTTTGGTTTTTACAGAATTTTTTTGATCTTAAGGTGATTGGTATAACAGGCAGTGCTGGAAAGACTACTACTAAAGAAATGCTTGCTTCAATTTTGAAAAAGGAAGGCAGAACTGTTTATAGTTTTGCTAATATTGATCCGGTTTACAATATTCCAACTACTATTTTGAAATGTACTCCAAGAACTAGATTTCTAGTGCTTGAGATGGGAGTTGAGTATAAAGGAGAAATGGATTTTTATTTATGGCTAGCCAAGCCCAATGTTGGAATTATCACAAATATTTATCCCACTCACACCTTGAATTTTGAAGATCGAGAAGGGGTCTTTAAGGAAAAGTCAAAATTAGTAAAACACTTATCACGTTCTGGTTTTGCTGTTCTTAATAAAGACAACATTTACCTAAGGAGCTTAAAAGGGAAGATTAAAGCCAACATTATTTGGTTTGGAAGAGAGTTTGTTTACAAAGCTTATTATACACATGATTTCAAAACAACTTTTGAGTTTACTTTGAGGGGGAAAACAGTCCGTGTTTGTTTGCCTGTTTTGGGTAAGCAGTTTGCTGAAAACACAATAGCTGCTACATTTGCAGCTGATGTTCTTGGTGTAAGTGCAGACAAAATAGTCAAAGGCTTAGAAAATTTCGAGCCACAACAACATAGAATGGAAATTAAAAAATTAAGATCCGGCGCTGTTTTAATAGATGATACATATAATAACAACCCGGAGGCTGCTAAGCGAGCTATTGATCTTTTAAGTGAACTTTCAGACTTGATGGGTAAGAAAGCTTTTCTTGTGTTTGGTGATATGTTGGAGCTTGGTAAGAAAGAGGTGGATTATCACAAAGAAATTGGAAGATATACAAGGAGAAAAAAAATTGATTTGGTGATTGGAGTTGGTCGGTTGTCTTCTAATGTCTCAAGAATTAATTTTGGTACGTGGGAAGAAGCTTTACCGAGAGTGAAGTCGCTTTTAAATAAGGACGCCTTGCTTTTAATTAAGGGATCCAGACTTGTTGGCCTGGATCGTTTGGTAGATGTTTTGACCTAACTCCAAGCTTTTAGGTTTGTGTTATAATTGGTTGATGGCTGATATTTATGTTTCTAAACCATTTATTAGAAAAGAGGATAAAAAGGAGATATTGAAAGGTTCGGGTAGAGTCGCCAAAAAAGAAAAAAAACGCCTCCCTTTTAAGTTAAGGAAAAGTTTGCCTTTTAATCCGCTTTCTCCTTTTGGTTTTTTGCCGGAGAATGTTGATTTTGAAACAAGAGATAAAGAAGAAAAGGTGGTTTTGATTTTGCGAAGACACCCAATTACCAACTTGCGTTGGGTATTTATAGCCATTCTTTTATCTTTAGCTCCACTTTTGTTAAGTTATTTTCCCATAATAGATTTTTTACCTCCCAATTTTAGGCTTGTTTCATTGATTGGTTGGTATATGATAGTTTTTGCTTTTGTTTTTGAGAATTTCTTGAGTTGGTTTTTTGGGGTAAATATAATTACAGATGAAAGAGTCGTTGATATTGATTTTTACAATCTGATTTATAAAGAAGTTTCTGATACTAATATTGATAAAATTCAAGATGTGACCTACAGAGTGGGGGATGTTTTGGGGACCCTCTTGAATTACGGAGACGTTTTGATACAAACAGCTGGAGAGGTGCCTAGGTTTGAGCTTAATTTGGTTCCTAGACCAGAGAGGGTTGTGGAAATTTTGCAAAAGTTAAAGGAAGAAGAGGAGCAGGAGAAAATAGAAGGGAGGGTTAAATAGAGATGACTGACGTTTTAGGATTGTCTTTTCCGTTTCTTACTTTGCTGAAGTGGTTTTATGTTTTTGCCTTTTTTGTTTATATAATTTTTTCTTTCGTGATAGTAAAGCAAGTGAGAATGATGACAAAAACCCTGGAAGTTAATTTTGAGGGGCCACTTTTGATGCTATCTTATATTCACTTATTTTTTGCCATCGGTGTTTTTGTTTTTGCTCTTTTGGTTCTTTAGAAAAGGATGAATTTTAAACTGATTTCCTTCAAATTTTTGGGGAATCTCGGAAAATACTCTTGGGCTAGTGCTTTTGAGGGAGGAGAAGATAGGCTACTTTTACCAAAAGGAAAGCTTTGGATTATTTTTTCTGTTAAGTTAGAAAACGCCTCTCTTGACAAAATCGGTCTGTCTCGCGAAATATTTTCTCACTTTTTTAATATCTACTATCAAAATGAAACTGCTTCAAATTTTTATGCTCTAAGAGAGGCTGTTTCTGACACTTTTTCCTTTTTTAGAGAGAAGTTTTTAGATTTTGAGATTGCTGGAGTTTCTTATTCTTTGAAGGAAAATATAGTAAATGTTGCGGTGGTAAATGGGGCTTGGGCTGGGATTTTGAGAAATGGCTCCTTTTCTAAAATATTGGAGGGAAAAGAAAGTGTAATTGCGGCTTCAGGTTATCCAGCTAAGAATGATGTTTTTGTTTTTGGAACAAGAAATGCTTTTTTACCATTTTCCTCCGTTGTTTCTGATAAGCTGGTTTTGAATGGTTCGTTTGATAAAAGCAGATTAGATTTGATTAAACAGTCGATTTTATCGAATAAAGGAACTGAAAGATCAGCCCTTTTTTTGATTGGTTTTTTTGAGCAACAAAATTTTCTTTCTTACGTCCAAGAAGTTCATAAACACATTTTACTGCATCTTCAGGAGAAAGTATCTTTGGTTGTGAAACTAAATTTCGTTTTACAAGTTCTATTGCAGCAAGAATTACAGCAATTTTTGTTTCCCCTAAACCTGGGATTGTTTTAAGTTCTGTCTCTGTAAGGTTCAAAAATTTTTTCCCTGGATATTTTGTCAAAATTTCTTTTGCAAGTGATAACACATTTTTTTGTTTATT
>FWWL01003699.1_pt1 | contig 11666 bp, 11 predicted proteins | sample 2228331 | NCBI WGS metagenome assembly FWWL01 (sample SAMEA103939775, study PRJEB20133) | metagenome
AGCGAGGGGTCGTGGCAAACCGCCTGGGCCGAAGCCGTCGTGCGCACGATGCTCACCAACAAAGTCTCGGACTGGTCGAGAGCAAACCGACTGCTGCAAGACAAAAAAGGCCCGGTGGAACAAAGCCACCGGGCCTGAGCTGGGAAAAGGCGTTTTCACTCGCCCCAGATATCGGCGACGATCCCGTTATACCAACCGATCGATTCTTCGTAGGTCTGCCGGCGCAGGGCGGCATCCTCGCCCACCTGGCTGATGAAGGACGAAACGCTCGCAATCTTCTCCTCGGTTGGCTCGTAGGAGGCGCCCACCTTGACCCCGTCATCTGTGCCGATCAGCGACCAGCAGGTGTTGGAATACCGTGCAGGGAACAGCCGCGCGCCGGTGAGCTCGTGCCGGATGACATTGGCCACCACCTTGGCTTGGCTGTTGGCCGAGAAGCCCGATTTCGGCATGTCGCCCTGCTGGCTCGCATCGCCCACCACAAAGATGTTTTGGTCCATGCGCGAACGCATGTCGAAGGGCACAACCGGCGCCCAGCCGGCCTCGTTTGTGAGCCCAGCAAGTTCGGCAATCCGGCCGGCCTTTTGGGCGGGGATTACGTTGCAGACGTCGACCTTTTGAACCTCGCCATCGATGACCACTTCCATCGTCTCGGGCCTGACCTCGACCTTGTTGCCGCCGAAATCGGGGCCGATCCGCTCGATCATCCCTGGATAATGGCGTGCCCAGCCGTCTTCAAACAGCGCTTGTTTGGAGAAGTTCTCTTTCGGATCGAGGATCAGGATCTTTGCCGTCGGGTTCCGCTGCTTGAAGACATGCGCGATCATCGAAATCCGCTCATAGGGCCCGGGCGGACAGCGGTAGGGGTTGGGCGGTGTGACCATCACAAACAGGCCGCCCTCGCGCATGCTCTCGATCTGGGCCTTGAGCAGGCGCGTTTCAGTGCCGGCTTTATAGGCGTGCGGCATGCGATGCTGCTGCGTGATGTCCCAGCCCGGGACCGAGCCTTCCTTGAAGTCGATCCCGGGCGCGACCACCAGCCGATCGTAGCTGATCTTACCGCCGCCGGCGAGCGAAACCGTGCGCGTGTCGCGGTCAACGCCAATCGCCCAATCGTGAATGACGTTTACCCCAAATTCCGAGGCCAGGTGCCCATAGCCATGCCCAAGCGCTTCGTACTCCCAGAAGTCGCCGAGGTAGAGATTTGAGAAATAGCAGGTGTAATAGCGGCGGGTGGGCTCGATCAGCACGACGTCGATCGCACCCTCCGAGTCCTTGGCGATGTAGCGGGCAACCGTCCCCCCGCCCGAGCCGCCGCCAATCACCACCACCCGCGGCCGGGCCTGGCCAATCACCGCCGGGGCCGCGAAAGCGGCTGTCACAGCGGTGGCTGTCGCCAAGAAAGCACGTCTCTTCAAGCGCATCGCGTCTCTCCCTTCCTGTGCGCAAAGACCGTAAGGTCATATGCTTATGGTTGCCTTCCCTCACGGAAGACGTCTAGTCTGCGGCCCCTCCTCTGGCCGCCTCCGGCCCAAACAGCGTTTCCAAGCACCGAGGCGTTGGCAAACGCACCGACCGTGGGCGCGGGATCGGTCGGATCGGATTTCCCCCGCCCTGTTGGATTTGGGCGGAAGATGTCCTTTTTTCGCAGCGCTACTGTTCGAGTTGCGCGAAATAAGCGGCAAGCGCGGCAATCTCCTCATCCCCAAGTCGAGCGGCGATCATCTGCATCACCGGATTTGGCCTAATCCGCTGACGATAGGCGTGCATTGCAATGACAAAATCCTCTTCCAGCCAGCCGACAATCGAGGGAATTCCGCGATCCTCGCCCCCGCGCTGGTGGCAGGTGACGCATTCCTGCGCGAGGTATTCCCCGTATTCGACATCACCCTTAATCGCCAAAACCTCGGGCGGAAGCTCCACCTCGCGCCGGATTGCGGTGGGCGCGGCTTCGGGGATATCCTGCGGGCGGTCGGAATACTCGCGCAAAAATGCCAAGAGATCGCGGCGCGCCGTGTCATCGCTGAGGCCACGGTAAGCCATGCGTGTGCCTGAAACCAGCGCGCGGGGATTCTTGAGATAGGCGTCAAGCGTCTCGAGCCGCCAGATGAGCCCGTCCGCCCCCTGACGCAACAGCGCCCGGGAATAGCCAGCGAACCCCTCAACACTGCCCGCGCGCCGGTTGAAGACACGGTTGAGGTGCGGGCCGATGCGGTTGCGCGCCCCTTCGCCAATCTCGTGGCATTGCGCGCATTCATGGCGAAAAACCTCTGCCCCTCGTGCTGGATCCCCGATTGGATCCGCCGCCAACGCCGGCCCCGCGCTAAGCGCAAGGGCCAGAACGGCAACAGCATACCGAAAGGCGCGGTGCATCAAGCTTACTCCGCAAAGGTAGCAAGGTAGGCGATTACGGCTGCTCGATCCTCGGCCGAGCGCAGGCCGCGAAACGCCATGCGGTTGCGCGGGATATAAGCTGACGGATTTTCGAGGAAGGCGTCAAGTGTTTCTTCAGTCCAAATAAGCCCACCTTCGCCTGCGGCGACAAGCTGCGGTGAATAGCGGAAGCCCGAAAGCGTGCCGGCCTTGCGCCCGAGAATCCCGTTCAGAAGCGGCCCAGTGCCGTGGCGGGCCCCTTCACCGACCATATGGCAACTGCGGCATTGCCGGAACACCGCCTCGCCCTGGGCGATCAGCGCGGGGTCGGGCCCCGTAGCCGCCACCTCGGATTCTGGCGCAGGCGCGGGCGCCGCATCAGCCGGCGTGGCCTGCGCGGTGGGCGCGGCCGTGGGTAAGACGGACCCCTCCATCCCCGCCACGCTGCGCGGGGCAGAAGCGGCATCCCAGCCCGGAATATTGGCCGGTGGCAGCTCGATCGGCGTCACATTCAAACGGGTTGCCCGAAAGGTTACCCGCGGCGGCTCGCGACAATCGCGCATGCAGGGTTCCTGCGAGAACAGCGGCACTTCGGTGGTATCTCGGTCGTCCTCGTAGAACCCATCCTCGTTCGGCAGCCGGATCTCGAGGAAATTCTCGTGCGAAAGCTCGAAATCCTCATCCACAAGCCCGTTCAGATAGAGAAGATAAGCGGTGATCGCATAGACCTCGTCAACCGTAAGAGACTGCGCGGCGCCAAAGGGCATCGAGCGGTGGATATAATCCCAGGCGGTGCTGAGATAGGGCCAGTAGCTCCCGATCGTTTTCAGTGGCCGCTCTCGGGTGAGCGTGCCCTCACCTCCGGCAAGCGGCGGCCAGGCGCCCGCTCCCTCGCCGAAGTCCCCATGGCAGGCGGCGCAATAATCGACAAACAGCTCCTCGCCGTCCAAAACCGTTCCCCTCCCGGGCCTAAGCCCCGTGCCATCGGGCAGGACCGCCACGTCCCACGCTGCAATCTCCTCCGGATGCGCGAGCCGGCCGAGACCATAGACCTGCGCCGCAGCCGGCAGGGCCAGCGCGGCCGAAACGGCAGCTGCCAGTACAAGCTCAGCCGACTTCGACATTTTCCACCACCCCGTTCTCGTCGACATACCAGGTCTGGATGCCGTTGTTGTGATAGACGTTGTTAAGCCCGCGAATTGCGCGCAGCTGCTGTTTGGTGGGCTGAACATAGCCCGTCTCGTCGATCGCGCGGGATTGCAGCAGCATCGGCCGGCCATCCCAGACGATATCGAGCCAAAAGCGCGTGAGCGCCATCGGCTGTGGATCATCGGCAAGCCGCGCTGTTTGCCAATTGACCCCGCCATCAAGCGAGACATCGACGCGCGCGATCCGCCCCCGCCCTGACCAGGCAAGCCCAGTGATGACCAAGGGCCCCGGCCCATGGGTGATTGGCCGCTGGGGCGAAGGGCTCGTGATGACCGATTTTGCATCCATCACCCAGGTCCATTTGCGCGCGCGGCCATCAGCCATGAGATCGGTGTATTTTGAAGTCTCCTCGCGGCTTTCGACGGCCGTGCGATAAACCCCGATCCGGCGCAGCCATTTCACCCACATGTTGCCCTCCCAGCCCGGCACCACCAGCCGGACGGGATAGCCATGTTCCTTCCTCAGGGCCTCGCCATTGGCATAGAAGGCCACGAGCACATCGTCCATCGCCTTCTCAAGCGGTAGCGAGCGGCCGTTTGAGCTTGCATCATGCCCCTCGGCAAAGATCCATTTCGCTTCCGGCTTGAGCCCGGCTTCCTCGAGCAAAATGCGCAGCGGCACGCCCACATATTCCATGTTGTGGATCATGCCATGGGTGAACTGAACGCCATTCAGCTGCGCCCCGCCCCATTCCATGCCGCCATTGGCCGCGCATTCGCAGAAATAGACCGCGCGCTGGCGCGGGAACCGCAGGAGATCGTCGAAGGTGAAAACCAGCGGGCGCGCAACGAGTCCGTTGATCATCAACCGGTAGTCTTCCTTCGAAAGCTCGATCGCCCCGGAATGGTGGCGTTCAAAGGCGCAGCCCTGCGGGGTGATCGTGCCTTCGAGCGCGTGGATCGGGGTGAAGTTGATCGAGGAATGCGCATCGGCCGTGAGCCAGGGCACATTGCGCCGGATCACATCGGATTCAAAGCGGATCGGCATCCCATAGGGCACCGCATCGACCGGATCGCCAAGCTCTGAGGCCCAGGGCTGGACCTCGGTGATCAGCGGGTCAGGAATTGCGGCCTCAGCCGCCCGGCCAGCGCCGGTGGCAGCAAGCGCCGCGCCCCCGGCGGCCAGCCCCGCCTGCGCCAGAAATCGGCGCCGGTTTGGGTCCCGCGGGGTGTCGGATTGGCTTTCGCTCATGTTCCTCCTCCTGTCTTCTCCCGGTCTCGAGGGCCTCAAGCGCCCGATACAGTAACCGGGATCGTCTCGTCGGGTTCGATCACGCGCCGGGCGCGGAGATGGGCCTCGATCACCTCCCAGATGGGCGGGCCTTCGACCCCCTCATGAACGCTGCCCCAGCCCCCCACCGTGTAGCTGCGGGCTGGGTCAAGCGGTTCGTCGGTATCGTTCAGACGCAGATCGGAGATGCGCTGCCCCATTGGGGCCGACACGTCGATGTGGTAGGAAAGCCCCCCGATCCGAACCATATCGCCGCCCTGCTGGTAAAAGGGATCGGGATTGAAGAGATTGTCGGCGATATCCTCAAGCATCGCCTTGATCTGTTCGCCGGTCATCGTGGTGCGGTAGCAGGCGGGATAGGTCATGGCGGTGACATTGAAGACATCCTCGCGCGTGATCGGCCCCGGCATGACCGAGGCCCCCCAGCGCACCCCGGGCGAAAGCGCGATCTCCACCTCACGCTGCTCGCGGATCGCCGCCGTAATCAGCCTATCCCAGGTGCCGCCAAAATTGCCCCGCCGCCAGAGCAGGCCTGTTGTCTCGCCGATCACCTCGGAAAGATACGCCTCATAGGGCGCCCGCAGCTCGGCAATCAGCGCGGTCATCTCCGTATCAGGCGCAAGTGCATCGGCAAAGATCGGGATCAGCTTGTGCCGAAACGCCCGCACCCGGCCGTCGGCGACATCGAGATCAAGGCGGGAGACAAATTTGCCGTGGCTGCCCGAGGCAATGAGCAGCGTCTCGCCCACCTGCACAGGGGCGGGCAGCGCATCATGGGTGTGACCGGTGAGGATCACATCGATCCCCCGCACCCTCTCGGCCAGCTTGCGGTCCACATCAAAGCCGTTGTGCGAGAGCACGACGACAAGATCGGCCCCCTCGCCGCGTACCTCCTCGACAAGCTCCTGCAGGCGTCGCTCGCGGATCCCGAAGGAGAGGCCCGGAAACATCCAAGCGGGGTTGGCAATGGGGGTATAGGGAAAGGCCTGGCCGATCACCCCCACCAGCACCCCGCCCCGTTCGAACAGCGCGTAAGGGTCAAGCGCGGGCTCGTCCCATTCGGCATCAAAGACATTCTGGCCGAGGAAGGGAAAGCCGAGCGTCTCGACGAGCTCCTGCACGCGGTCGGCCCCGAGCGTCCATTCCCAATGGCTCGTCATCGCATCGGGTGAAAGCGCAGCCATCGCCGCCACCACATCCGCCCCTCGGGTTTGAAGCGCGGTGTAGGAGCCCTGCCAAGTGTCGCCGCCATCAAGAAGCAGCGCGCCGGGCCGTTCCGCCCGGATCGCCTTGATGACCCGCGCGATGCGATCAAGCCCGCCCATCCGACCATAGGCGCGGGCGAGTGCTTCGAAATCCTCGTGGGTCAGCGCATGCGCGAGCGCGCTGCCGGGCTCGATCCCGTAATAGTTTAGCAGCGCGCGGCCGGTCAGATGCGGCACAAGCCCCCGCATGGGGCCGACGCCGAAATTGGTGTCAGGCTCACGAAACCAGATTGGCCGGAATTGCGCATGCAGATCGGTGAGGTGAATGAGCGTGACATTACCCAAGGGCTCAAAGGCCAATAGCTCGGCCTCGGTCAGCCGCTGCTGGGCAAGTGCCCGCGCCCAAGGGCCCGAAATTGCGCCAGCGGCGGCGAGAGCGAGCGCGGCTTGCAGGAAGTGACGGCGTTCGGTGGCCATGGGCAAAACACAAGGGCTTAGCCCGCGCTTGCGCGGCGCGGCACGGTTCGCGTGCGGTGCAAAGCGGATTTGACGGGTCAGCCGACGGTCATCGCCTGCCGATGTTCATAGACTGAGCCGTCATCGTCATACCAGCGGAAGACGAATTCGCCCGGTCCGTCGATCTTGGCCTCGAACTCGATATAGGGATTGGCCGAGATCGCTGGCTCAAGCTGAATGTCGATCACCGGCTTTCCGTTGTATTCAGCGGTGAAGCGGTTGATAATTTTTCGCGGGATGCGGTTGCCGGCGGCATCCCGGCGCTGTCCCGACTCCATGTCGTGGCTGATCATGGTCTTAACCAGCACGACCTCGCCCGGTCGAGCCGAACGCGGCAGTCGGACGCGTGGGCGAACGTCTTGGGTCATCTCGTATTCCTCCTCAAATTCCGCGGGGCGCAGGCGGAGCGGGCTGCAACCGGGGCGATCACACCACGATCAGGGTCTCGGCGGCGATGCGGCACGCAAACCCCTGCTGCAGAGACCGCCTCAGCCGCCGCAGCCCCCGATCGTAACCTTCACCTCTGCCGTGGCCATGGCAAGCCGCCCATCGGGATAACGCGCCACGGCGATGACGTCCTGCGTTTCGCTCAGGCGGACGCGGGTTGCAATTAGGGCCGAACCCGCGGCTTCGAGAAACCGCACCCGCGCCACTCCGGGCTCGGGATTACGGGTGTTGAGGATCAGGATCTCCTCAGCCCCCGGCGCCTCAACCGTGATTGGCACCGCCTGCCCGTTTTCGGCAATCTCAGGGGCGGTGATCGTTACCCCACCCAGTTGCGGGGTTTGCCCGCCTGTGAATTCGCTCAACGCTTCTTCCCAGGTGCGGGAGGCGGCCGGAAAGGCCGGAAGGCCCAAGGCTAAGCTTGCTGCCGCACCCATCGCCAGGGTTTGGCGTCGTGTTGTCCAAAGCGGTTTTGTCATCGTCTCATCCCTTCTCCTCGGCGGCTCTTGGGCAGTCCCTGCAACCGAGGCGCTGGTTTCGTGTGAACCACCACAAGCGCCCTTCCTCCACTAAACCTAGGCCACGCCTTGCGCAGACCAAGCGCCCAGCTCAAACCGGACGCAAGGAACACACGGCCCACGGTCTGTCCAGTCGCGCATGTCTCATGAGCCCCACCCCGGCGCAAGGACCCCAGCCACGTCAAACAGCGCGCCTCTCACACATAACGCTTGTGGCTCGAATCGCATCCAACGGAGGGAAGCGTACCACCACGTCCATGGTTAGTATGCATAAGTGCGCCGAGTCTGCAACAGAAAATTCGCAGATACGAATATTGTTTTGTCCTGAAATGTCTTGCTTTGTGACCATTCAGCTCATATTGTTTCCCTAACCAAATGCGTCTCAACTCCGCTTTCTGAGCGCGAGCGCGCGCGCTCGTTGCCGCTGTCGAGGGGGCAGTGCCCGCAGGGTGAGAGTGTTCGCAAGGTGAGGGTGCTCGCGAATGGTCTGTCGCTGAAGGTGCGCTTCGATGAAACCCGACAGGATGCCCCTACGCGCCAAGTGCGCTCAAAGCGAACACTTACCCGGCGCGGACGCCGAAAAGTGGGTTCAGTCGATCTTTGCCCTGTTCGACAAGAGTGCTAGCGCCGCCAAAAGCGCTGGCCTTGTTGCCCCAAAACGCGCCTCGAGAGGGTTCTGCAGGCCCTTGGTTCTTGCCGTCCTGACCTTGTTTGCCAGCGCGTGGGCTGCCGCAGGTTTAGGCGGAACAGCCAGCGCCGCAGAGGCGGCAACTGGCTACCGATTGCTGATGTTCGAGCATCGTGGATGCATCTACTGCCGGATCTTCAACCGCGATGTAGCGCCCATCTATCGGCGCTCACCCGAAGGTCAGCTTGCGCCGCTTGAGCATGTGCACTTGGGCGAGCCTTTGCCTGAAGGAATCACACTTCGCGAGCCCGTTTTTGTGACGCCCACCTTCGTTCTTATTGCCCCCGATGGCACGGAAAAAGATCGCCTCATCGGGTATCCGGGGGAGGATTTCTTTTGGGCTCATCTCGAGCGCATGTTCGCCCGTGCGGGGATCTCCCACGAGCAAGGCCTAAGCCCCACCACTGCTGCGCCTGAGCGCGGAGCGAAAACACCGTGAAGCCAGGGCGGAATTTTCCGTTTGGACTGTTTGAGCGCAAGGCTGACACGCCGCGAGGCGCGGCCTCTGTCGAGGGACCGCTTGCGTCAGTCGGCTCAGCCGAACCCGCCCCTGAGGCAACCGTGCGCGAGGCCCTCCGCGCGGCCGATTTCCTCAAAGCGCTCGCCCACGAGGGCCGGCTTTTGATGCTTGCCTATCTCGCCCAGCGCGAGCGCAGCGTAACAGAGCTTGAGGCGCTTGTGCAACAGCGGCAATCGGCCGTAAGCCAACAGCTTGCTCGGCTTCGACATGAAAAACTTGTCACCGCGCGGCGGGAGGGCAATCAGATCATCTATGCCCTGGCAGATGAGCGGGTGCGGCAGGTGCTTGAGCTTTTGGGGAGAATGTTTTTGCTTCCGTGTGTCGCTCCAGTTGCCGCCGCTTCTGACGCGACAGACACGTCCCCGTTGTGGCGTGACGATTGCCGCGAATGGGAGGCCTGGCAGAGCGCGACTGCCGAAGCCGCAACTGCCGAAGCCGCAGAGCCTACGGCTGGACCTGTCGCCTACGGATTTGAACAACAGACGGCGCTGCGAGAGGCCATGCCGCATGCAGAAACAAGCAGAGACGGTGACGCGGAACGCGAATTGGCAGCCGCCCGACCTGCACCGTAGCCAGCGGCGGAATTGTGCGCCCCCGAGGCCGCGGGTTTTGAACTAGGCTCGGAGGCGGAAAATTTTTGGGGAAAGGAAAGAAAGGCGGGCAAAGGGGGAGGAGAGAGAGCCATGTCTGACCTTTCACCGCATGTACTCGCGGCCACTCTTGGCCTTGCCGTTGGTGTTGTGTTGGGGCTGGCCGGGCGGCTTGGCAAATTCTGCACGCTCGGAGCGCTTGAGACCGCCGTTTGGGGGGGTGATCAGCGGCGGCTGCGCATGTGGGGGATTGTGCTTGGGGTGGCGATTTCCGGCACCTGGGCAGGCGCCGCACTTGGCCTCATCGCTCCCTTCGAGACAATTTATCATCAATTTTCCTGGAACCCTTGGGCAAGCATCACGGGCGGGCTCCTCTTTGGCTACGGGATGGCCTGGGCTGGGAATTGCGGTTATGGCGCTCTGGTGCGCCTTGGCGGAGGCGATCTGCGCGCGCTTGTGGTGGTGGTCGTCATGGCCATTGCAGCCTATGCAACTTTGGCTGGCCCTTTGGCGCCGCTGCGGGTTCAGCTTTTTCCGCAAAGTTCCGCTGTTGTTCCGCAAGGTCTTCCGGCACTGACCGGTCATGCGACGGTTGTTGTGGCGCTCGCGCTTGCAGGGGCACTTCTCCTTTGGGCCTTGGCTTACGAGCCGCTCAGACGTGCGCCGGATATGATCGCGTGGGCGGTGGCGGTTGGTCTTTCCACCACGGTGGCCTTGGCGGGAACAACCGCGCTCGCTGAGCTTAGCTTGAATGCGGTGGCTGTTGAAGGCCCGGCCTTTACCGTTGCGCCTGGGCGCGCGCTGTTGTGGCTCATGACTTCAACAGCGGGCGGACTCGGGTTTTCCGTTGGCCTTGTCGTTGGGGTGCTGGGGGGCGGCTTTGCTGGCTCGCTCTGGCACGGGCGCTTCCGGTGGGAGGCCTGCGAAGACCCGCGCGAGCTTGGCCGCCAGGTTGCCGGTGCGGTGCTGATGGGAATAGGCGGGGTTCTTGCAATGGGCTGCACCCTTGGCCAGGGGGTCACAGCGATGGCTGTTTTGGCTTGGTCGGCGCCGGTGACACTTGCTGCGATCGCGGCTGGCGCGGCCTTGGGATTGAGGCGCCTGATTGGTGCGGCCGAGCCACAATAGCCTCGCGCGTGCGGGCCGGGCAGAAATGTGCGCCTTGAGCATGCGTTCCTTGAGGAGCCCCCAAATTCATTGCCGAAGCTTTCGCGGCTGCAGTTAAGCGCCTTCCGAAAAGCTGGTTACGCGCCCTTGTTCTAGACTTAGAATTATTCTAAAAATGATCGGGCACGATAACCCCACGGCGCCCCTCTTTCTCATGCCCATCCCAGCCGATCTACCCGCAGTGCTCATCGTCTTTGTTGCCGCGGCGATCACGGCGCTTGCCACAGGGCTTGGCGCTCTGCCACTGCTCGCGTTGCACCGATCGAATGGCCTGACCGCTGTCGGTCTTGGCAATGCGCTGGCAGCGGGTTTGATGTTGGCAGCCTCCTTTAGCCTCATCATCGAGGGCTTCAACGCTGGCTCTCTGCGCACGCTTTTCGGGGTGATCCTTGGCCTGGGATTAATCCTCTCGGTTGATCGCTGGCTCGCTCGGTACGACGGCATTTCAATCGGAGCGATTGCGGCGGCCGACGCCCGCCAAATTTTGCTGATCATGGGGATCATGACCGCGCACTCCGCGGCCGAAGGCGTGGGCGTTGGCGTCGCTTGGGGTGGGCGCGAGGGATTGGGCGCGTTCATCACGCTCGCAATCGCCTTGCACAATGTGCCGGAGGGGCTTGCCATTGCGCTTGTTATGGTTCCGCGCGGCGCCTCAGTAGGCTGGGCCGCGGTCTTTGCGGTGGTCTCAAGCCTGCCGCAGCCGCTCTTGGCGGTGCCGGCGTTTCTGTTTGTCACCGTCTTTCAACCCTGGCTGCCAATCGGGCTTGGTCTTGCTGCTGGGGCGATGCTTTGGATGATCTTTGCCGAGCTTGTGCCCAAGGCGCAGGGTCATTTGGCGCCGAATTATCTTGGGGCGATCACCACCTTTTCTTTTGTCGTCATGATGGCCATCACCCTGTGGCTGTGACCGTTTTGGTCCGCTTGACTGCCCTTTTAGAGCGGTCCCGCCTGACCGCTCCCTGCCGAGGGCCGGTACCGCGCGCCGCAAGACCGCTTTTCGCAAGCTTTTTATCGCTTGAAAGCTTCGAAGCCGCAGCTCAGCTCTGAGCGCTTTCCGCAAAACCCGTGTGATGCTCGGCCTCAGCACCTTCAACCCGGCCGGCGCAAGGCTTTATGAACCTTCGTCGCAAGCGCTCGTCTAAAGATCAAGATCCTCGACAAAGGGGGCGTTTTCCTGGATGTATTGAAAACGAAGCTCCGGCCTAC
>FWWL01009571.1_pt1 | contig 11666 bp, 6 predicted proteins | sample 2228331 | NCBI WGS metagenome assembly FWWL01 (sample SAMEA103939775, study PRJEB20133) | metagenome
CCACCCTAAGAGATTTCACAGGGGGCTCTGCCCCCTAGTAATACCCCCGTTTTTTAAGGAAAGTGCCTAAGGCACCCCCTAAGAATACCCCCATTATTTAAGGAAAGTGTCTTAGACACAAGTGCCTTAGGCACCCTTAGGCACGAGGCTAAACCTCCTTTCTCAATTATTTCTAGATCTTTTGAGAATCTAGAATGTAGTAATTATTTTTCTCTGAGAATATTATACTTTACAAACTCGAATAAATCGTTTTTATATTTGTCCTGAACAACTAAACTTGATATGTGAGTTTTTATTTGGCCTAACAAATCATCTAACTTATGGTTTACTATCTTATCTATTTCATACTTTTGTATAAGATAACGGACATAACCTATGTCTTCATCAGTGACTTCTTTATTACCAAAAATTCTAGAGATTTTTTCTTTTTCCTGGTCATTAGCCTTTTGCTGTAAGTATAGGTAGTAGAATGTTTTTTTGTTCTCACGTATATCTGATCCAACAGGTTTGCCAATTTCTTCACTATTACCTAACAACCCTATTTCATCGTCCTTTATCTGGAAAATTATTCCTAACTTTTCTCCAATTTCTTCGATAGTTTTTAAATTTTTCTCATTGGCATTTCCTATCACAGCTCCTACTAACAATGGTAGAGAAAAAGTGTATCTGGATGTTTTGTAAATATAAGTTGAGATTATATCTTCTTCTCTAGCCTCACTTTTAGAAGAATTAAAGATATCCTGCATCTGACCAAGTCCTACAAAAACCATTTCTCTAGAAAAAATCTCATAGATCTTAATATGAACATCCTTAGGCAATACAAGTCGAGAAAGATTTTCAAAAGCTAGGAAAAAAGCTATGTCTCCCACGCATATTCCCATTGATTCTCCAAAATGATAAGCATCACTTTCGTTCAGGTGATTAGCAAATTCCTTGTATTGGTAAAATATTGTTTTTTTCCCTCTCCTCATTGTGTCCTGGTCCATTATATCGTCATGAATCAATAAAGCACTCTGTAACAATTCTGCTGTAACCGCACATATGACAGAATTATCAGTAACTTTTCCTGAAAACATATCTTCCGAAAAGAGGATTAATACTCCTCTTATTAGTTTACCTGACATTGTAAAATCTTTTAACCTTTGTATTACATCCCTACCCCATTTATTGACGTTGAAGAGATATATTGTCTTATTATCAAAAAAATCAACTAAAGCCTTTTCTACTAATGGTCTGTATCTGGCTATAAAACCCAAATTTACGTTCAACATAAAATTTTCAGAGTTTTTTACTATTTGTGTATTTACTTTCAAAAATAATATACAAGATTCAGGAATTTCTACTTAAGAGTTTTTATTAGCATCCATTTCTTTAGAAATTCAAAAGTTTTCTTTGACATTTCCCTAGATTAAATTCACAGTAAAGCATTTGAATGAATCTCATTCTAGTGAGTCTTAATAGAAACACATTAATTTATCTAATGTAATCATTTTTCCTAAAAATACTGTAGGAATTGACTCACAAATCACTTTATTTTACCATCTGAACTCACTGTGAGCTATTTTGCCACCTGTCATTCCTGCTAGTCCTGATAGTATCAAACCAACTATAGATATTACTATTATTGCTACTCTAAAGAAAATCTTACCACTGACTGACCTATAGAACAAGTTATTTAACAATGCTAAGATACCGAGTCCAAACATGCAAAAAGAAGCAATATTACCGAAAAGTTCGTGAGTCTCAACGTATTCTTTACTATAAATAGTTTCTGCGAGTTCCTCTGCGCCGTGTCCGCTAAAGTAAACAATTACCGTTGCTAAACCAACAGCCAAAAACCCCCATAAACTTATTCTCTCGAATATTTCACTTTTGTAAGTAATAGAAAAAACATAGAATATTAGTATAACAAATAAACCTATTATTGGTATATGATTGAACAGAACATGTATATAAGCAGGTAATGCTGAAAGATTTTCAGCAGTTCCTTTAGCTATATTTGTCACACTAGTCGAATGAGCTAATAGAATAGAAAAATTTATATTATCCATATCCATACCTCTCAAAAATATAATCTAATAAACACCAAAATACCTAGTCAAGACTAGAAGATATCTAAGATTTCTGAAAAATTCCTGAAATTTTTATTTTTAGATGCGTAGAAAACTATTATGTCTCAGACATAGTGTACTATTAGAGTTATTCAAAACACTTTTGAGAGAAATAAGTTCGCTTTCCAGCATCCTATTTATAGCAACCCCCGCCCACCCACCCCTTAGTTACTTATAGGGGGCTTTGCCCCCTAGAATACCCACATTTTTTAGAAAAAGTGCCCTAGGCACCCCCTAAGTGTACCCCCATTTTAGTTAAGTAACTTTTGTTTGCTTTTTAGCATCCTATTTAGAGCAACTCCCCCCACCCACCCTAAAAGATTTCATAGAGGGCTTCGCCCCCTAGTGTACCACCGTTTTTTAAGGAAAGTGCCATAGGCGCCCCTCTAAGGGTACTCCCTTTTTAAAATTAGGATAATATCCTTACCAGCCCTAAAAGATTCTACAGGGGGCTTCCGCCCCCTAAGTATACCCCCGTTCTTTTATAAGTTTTATAGCTTCGCCCCCTATGAATACCCCCGTTATTTTAAGAAAAGTGTCTTAGACACAAGTGCCTTAGGCGCCCCCATTATTTGAGGAAAGTGCCTTAGGCACGAGGCTAAGCCTCTTTTCTTAATTTAGGGGTTTGACCTCTATTTTAAGAAAGTGTCTTAGACACAAGTGCCTTAGGCACCTTAGACACCCCCTTGAATTAGAAAGTAATTTCTCGCCTACCTTCACTTAAGTTATCTATATGGGATTTCACCCTTAAGAGATTCCATAGAGTGCTTTGCCTTTATGAATACACACTTATGTTGAGGTTTTGAAGTAGGTAATTTCCTCTTTTCTACTAGTTTCTCTCAAAGTAACTCCCAACAAAAGTTTATAGAGATAGTCATTATATTCTTCCGAAGAGTTTAACCAAATCAGAAGAGGAAATCTCGATAGAAAGCTATATCTAGAAATTAGAATACATTTTTCTTTGCCATTTTCTAAAAGTCTTTATATTTTGCCTAAGGTAATTCTTGTTATTTATACTAGAGAAACTGAGTTTTGATGGTATGAAAAGGGTTGGAATAGTTTTTTATATTGTTTTTGCTTTCTATGTTTTTGCTTTTTCTTCAGAAGTAGAAACTAACGAGGTAATACTACCCCAAACACAGTTTGTAGTGGAAAAAACCAATGTTCTCGAAGACCTATCTAGAGATACAAAAATTGATATTCCATCTCAAAAGAAAGAGTTTGACAAAGATGCTCCTTCCATAAAAACTGTTGAAAAGCTCGAGAAAGATGTAAAGTTAGCAAAAGATTCTCAATACAGTATAGTTTCTTCTTTTACTTATGGAATGAATGATTTTTTGGAATTTGCTATAGTTGCTCTCAATCAGACTGTAAGGGAAAAGCATTCGGTAAGTTTTTCTGTAAAGTATGATAGGCTAAAAAGGTCGTTTGTAACATTATACAGCAGGTTGTTTGACATTTATGAAGTTTTACCGAATTCCAGAAGAGAAAGTGATATCTTCAATTTCGAAGTAAATTACTCTTCTGAAAATATTCTTTTGAGCACAGGATTTGAATTTTTTGAAGATTTCAAATCTCTCTTAAGCAATCCTTCATTCTTGGATGAATCCTATAGAAGAATATTTGTCGAAGGTAATCTCAAGTATAAGCTGGATCCTGAATCTAAGTTTCTCTTAAGCATTAATCTGAGACACTCTTATAACAAGATTAGAGACATTAATTATTCTGAAACCTACAACACTTTCAATATGTTTTCAGGAGATATCAGATACGAATACGGTATAGAAGATCTTAATTTTCTGAATTTCGGTGTACTATTTGGTTATTCTCCTTTCAGCAGTTTTTCTTCAAATAGTTACGATATCTACGGGAAAATTTACTCTAAGGTTCTATTCCCTATATACCAATCTGAATGGTTCTTGGGAATGGAAGGTAGTATTCAACCTAGTTATACAGGATTTGACTTCTCTCTCTACGCAAGAATCATAAATAAATTTTCTGAAAACGCTAATTTTGAGGTTTTTCTAGGTAAAGGGTATGATAATTTCGATGGCAATATATTATCTAGAGGTTTGATTGTTTTAAATGCTATCCCTGTTTCTGATTCATATATCGATCTGGTAAGTATATTTAAGTTTTTTTTATCAGGTAACATTTTTGCAACAGGTGTAAAATACTCTTATTTTTTCAGAAAAATTATCGAGGTTAACCTTTCCAATTCTTACGGTATTGAAAGTAGAGAACTTTCTTCGGTAAATGTTTTTGCTTCCTTTGATATCGTTAGTCTGGAATGGATTACCTTATCAGCAAGGTATGACTTTAGATTTTATTCGATTCCAGTAATTTACTCTCCAGTACACGAAATTAACTTGAGTTCTAAGTTTAAGTACTATTTACTTTCCTTTGGCTTGGACGCAAAGGGAGGTATGTTCGAAAGAAGCAAAAATGATCAAGAATTTGATTTACCCCCATATTTGATCCTAGACGCAAACGTCGGGTTAGACATTACCGATAACATTTCTTTGATTGTCGGTGGGGTTAATCTTTTAAATAATCTATATTTTGAAAGAAAATACTATATACTAAGAGACCCATTCTATCTTTACGGCAGTATAAGAGTAAAAATATGAAATTACCTATAGTTTCTATCATAGGTAGACCTAACACTGGTAAGTCTTCTCTTTTCAACGCTTTTGTAAAAAGCGGCAAAGCTATTGTTTTTGATAAAGCTGGTACTACCATAGATGTAAACAAAGAAATAGTAGAAATTGATGGATTAAAGTTTATTCTTCAAGATACAGGCGGATTTATCGACAAACATACCAAAGAGATAATATCTTCAGATTACCTTTCACTCTTTGATAACACACTACTAAAGCTCTACGAGAGAATAGATAAGTTTGTTATGAAAGCAGTAGAAGAGTCTAATCTCATAATATTTACAGTCATTTTTAATGAAGTTACTTACTTAGACTACGAGCTTGCCAAGCTCTTAAGACCATACAAAAATAAGGTTTTACTTTTGCTTACCAAGGTAGACTCTGACCATCAAATTGCTTACATAGATGGAGAAGTTTACAAGCTAGGTTTTAATAATATCCTGACAGTATCTTCAAAAACCCGTAGAAATTTCTATCAACTCCAAGATTTCATATATTCTTTTCTGGTAGAAAACCCCAGCGAGACAAAATTAATTCCTGCGCAAGAAGAAATAAAACTATCTATAGTTGGCAGGATAAATGTAGGAAAATCTTCAATAATGAATGCCATTCTCGGAAGTGATAGAGTTTTGGTTGATGAGGCTCCTGGAACTACTAGAGATAGCATAGATGAATTTTTCCATTATTCTAATAGGCTTTTCAGGCTAATCGATACTGCAGGCTTTAGAAGAAGTATCTTTAAAGCAAAAAAAGTTGAGTATTTTGGCATCGAGAGAAGCAAAAAGGCCATAGAAACTAGCGATGTATGTGTCATAGTTATCGATGGCAAAGAAGGTATCACTAAACAGGATAAAAAAGTAATAGGCTTGGTTATCGATAATTACAAACCACATGTCATATGTGTTAACAAATGGGATCTAGTAGTTGGTGACAAGATAAATAACAATAGTGAAAGGGGAAAATATGAAAAAAGTTTCAGAGACCTTATAGAAAGACACTTTCCAGTGCTCAGAAATTCACCTACAGTGTTTGTTTCAGCTAAGATACAATATAACATAATGTCTATACTAGATGAGGCTATTAATGTAAGAGAAAACTCGCTAAAAAGAATACCAACAGGCTATCTCAATAGGACTATTAGGAAGATAATGCCACAAGTTTTCTCTGGTGAAAACCAAATGAGACTTAGAATATATTACATCACTCAGATTGGAACAAATCCACCTGAATTTGTGGTTTTCATCAACCATGAAAAACACTTAAAACAAGGTTTTGAAAATTACCTTAGAAAATGTATCATCGAACACTTTGGATTTTCAGGTGTCCCTGTAAAGATCGAATTTAAGCAAAAAGAAAAGAAAAACCATTAATTTGTTAAAGTAGCTTTAACCAAAACACTTTTACAAATCACTTCAAAACTCTTAACTTTCTTAGAAAATATCTTATAGAGTTTTTTCTTTAGAGCTTTTATGTGTATTCATCCAAAGTCTTTAATAGCAACTACGGTGTTTACTTCAGGAATTTCTACTTAAGAATTTTTCCTAGTATCTATCTAGGGCAACTCCCACCCAACCTACTCTTTAGTTACTTATAGGGAGTTTCAACACCTATTTTAAGAAAGTGTCTAAGACACCCCTATTCTCTTAAGAGAGTGAACTTTTTCTTTGATGCGAATTCTTACTCCTTCTTTAAGCTAAGCAACTTTTGTTTGTTTTTAGCAACCTATCTAGAGTAACCCCCACCCACCCACCCTTTAGTTTAATTCTAGGGGGCTTTGCCCCCTAAGAATACCCCCGTTTTTTTAGAAAAGTGCCATAGGCACCCTTAGGCACTTACCCGCTCTAATTGTTTAGAATGAAAATTTTTGTTAAATAGAAATTTCTGGGAAAAAAGAAAGAAAAAGAGAAAAAAGAAAACCTCATAAAGTAAGATTAAACATAAAAATCCCTAAATTTAAACTCCAATTCATAAGCAAAAATCCTTAAATAGAAATTCCTGGGTTCAGAGTGTCTAATCTTTGACTTTGGATTTGACATAGAAATATAATTTTGGAATTATCCTTTTTTAGGAGGAATGGGTTATATGTCTACAGGTGGTATAATTTTAGATAAGAAAACATTAGAATGGTTTGGTGGTGACGAGCTCAGGGCTAGGGTTTTCGCTGAGAAATACGCTCTCAGAGATTATGATGGTAACATCATTGAGAAAACCCCTGAAGAAATGTGGAGAAGAGTAGCAAGATCAATCGCTAGCGTAGAAGCTACCGAAGACAAGAGGGCTGAATGGGAAGAGAAATTCTATTGGCTTTTAGAAGATTTTAAAATGGTGCCCGGGGGAAGAATAATGTTCGGGGCAGGCCAGGAAAAGAGAAAAGCTACTCTTTTAAACTGTTATGTTTTACCTATCAAAGGTGATAGCATAGAAGATATATACGATACCATGAAAGAAATGGCTAGAACATATTCTTACGGCGGTGGTGTGGGTATAGACATCTCAGTTTTAAGACCAAAAGGGTCAAAAGTTAGCAATGCTGCTTATTCTTCTACTGGTGCTGTTTCCTTTATGGACTTATATTCTCTTACCACTGGAACTATAGGTCAATCTGGTAGAAGAGGAGCATTGATGATAACTATAAACTGTCAGCATCCAGATGTTGAGGAGTTTATAACCATAAAAAATGATCCACTTAGAATAAAGGTAAGATATGCAAACATATCTGTGCTTATAACCGATGAATTTATGGAAGCAGTACACTCTGGAGGAGATTGGGAACTCTGGTACCCTGATATAATGAGAGACGAGGATCTAGTGTTGGAATTTGGAACATCGGATAAAGCTAGCATCTTAGATATGCTAAGACACAGAGAAGATTTCGTAGAAATAGATCTTTCTAAAAGGAGTTTTTATGATTTCCCAGATAAACTGTACTTTTATGTTTCTAACAAAGATGAGCTAAGAAAAAAAAGAATTTACAAGATTATCAAAGCAAAAGATATTTGGGATAAGATAATCCATAATGCTTGGGCTTCTGCAGAACCAGGTGTTATATTCTTTTCGACTATGAAAAAGATGTCCACTAGCGAGTATAACGATATGTATGTCATGACCACAAATCCCTGTAGTGAGATACCACTCGAACCTTACGGAGATTGTTGCCTTGGTAACATAAACTTGGAAAGGTTCGTATTGAACGAATTTGATAAAGAAGCCGAGATAGATTGGGATAACCTAGAAAAAGCAGTCAGGTATACTGTAAGATTTCTAGATAATGTTCTTGAATATAATAAGGACAGGCATCCACTTAAGCAACAAACAGAAGCTTCTATAAGAAGTAGAAGGATTGGTGTTGGGTTTACAGGATTAGGAGATATGCTGATAAAGCTCAGGATAAAATACGATACTGAAGAAGCAGTAGATTTAGTTAACGACTTATTCAATAGAATAAAGAATATAGCTTACGACGAGAGTGTCAATCTTTCAATTGAGAAAGGTAGTTTCCCAGCCTTTGATTTGAAAAAGCATTTGAAAAGTCCATTTTTGAGAAATTTAGATAGAAACGTTTTAGAAAGGATCAAGAAACACGGTCTCAGAAATGTAGCACTCTTGACTGTGCCCCCTGTTGGAAGTGGTGCTCTTTTGGCTGGTGTGACAAGCGGAATTGAACCAGTTTTTGCGCTCTCTTATATCCGAAGAAGTGAGAGTTTGAGCAAAGAGTTTTTCAAAGTTTACCATCCACTCGTCCAGAGATACATGGAAAAATTCGGAATAGACAAAGAAGAAGATTTACCTGAATTTTTCGTTACAGCTCATCAAATAAATCCTTATTTTAGAGTCAAAATGCAAGCTACAATCCAAAAGCATATAGATCACAGTATAAGTAGCACAGTCAATCTTCCAGAAAATACAGATGAGAAAACTATAAGTGATATATACTTCTATGCCTGGAAATTAAAGTGTAAGGGTATAACAGTTTACAGAGAAGGAAGCAGAGAAGGTGTTTTGATAACTGAATCTTCCAAGAAGCAAGAAGAAGCTAGAAAAAAAGAGGAATATAAGAGACCTAGAATACTTTCTGGTGAAACACTGAAGTTCAGGTTACCACAGGGTGCCTTGTATGTAACAGTTAACAGAGATGATAACGAAATAAAAGAAGTCTTTATAAACATAGGTAAAAGTGGTGGAAACGAAAAAGCAGATGCTGAGGCAATAGGTAGACTAATAAGTATTTACCTACAAAGTGGTGGTGATATACAGAAGGTTATACACCAACTCGAAGGAATAAAAGGCGAAGAAACATTTTGGGATCAAGGTATAGCTTTACATTCTATACCAGATGCTGTTGCAAAAGCTTTAGCTATTCTACACCAAAATTACTACAAAGAAGAAAAAACAGAAGTTAAAGTCAAAGCTGATACACATCCAGAAGAAACTTCCGGACAAATCGTTAGCACGAGTGATTTTGAAGTAGATAACAACACCAATAACGGTAACGGAGTAAAAAAATTACATGTGTCCATCTCTAATCAAAAAATGGAAAAGTGTCCAGAATGTAAGGAAAATACACTTGTCAATGAAAATGGATGTTTCGTTTGTAAAAATTGTGGTTATACAAAGTGCTCATAAAACATTCTGCTCAACATATAAAACAATACCCTCATAGTTAATGTTAAGAAATAATGTCTTATCGTAACATATAGCTTAATTAAGTACCCTAATCAGGAATTTCTATCTAACAAAAATTTCTCCTTCTAAAAGGGACAATTAGGGCAGGTGCTTAAAGCACTTTCTTTAAAAAAACGGGGGTATTCTTAGGGAGCGAAACCATTTAGAACGACAACTAGGTGGATTGAGGAAAAATTACTCTAAATAGGATACTAAGCAAATGGGGGGTATTACTAGGGGGCGAAAGCCCCCTGTATGTAACTAAAGACTGTGTGGGAGTTACCCTAGATAGGTTGCTAAAGATTGAAAAAAATGATTACCCCATTTGAAACAGGGGTATTCTTAGTGGACGAAGTCTCCCATTAATTTACTCTCTTAGAAGCTGGAGTACTCTTAGAGGGCAAAGCCCTCTAGAATAGCAATTTAGGGTTGGGTGGGTGGGAGTGCTTTAAATAGGATGCTAAAATAGAGAAAACAATTAACCTATTTGAAAAAGGGTAATCTTGGGGGGTTTCGCCCCCTATAAGTAACTGAAGGGTGGGATTACTTTAGATAGGTTGCTAAGAAAAATTCTCAAGTAGAAATCTTTGGTATCCTAATAATTTTAGGATAAATTCGACAAATGGCGTTTTATACTGTAATGTTAATTTGAATAACCGTAAGTAAAGCTTGTGTATCCGGTAGATTTTGTCTGAAGCCTAATGTTACCTACTGGGATAGGGTTTTTCAATCGTAATTCCTATTAGTTGATTTTGATAATGGATTAAAGTATAAGTTTTTATGAGAAATAAGCACAAGTTATTGGTTTTAACTTATATTTGTGACATTGATTATTTCTCTTTTGTTCTTTAATAATTGATACAAAATTTAACGGGGGTATTGTATGGGAAATGTTCACTATACGGAACTTGGTTTTTACAATACAAAAATAATGTTCAAACACGCATACCAGAAAGGTTTTGCTATTCCTGCTTACAACTTTAACAACATGGAACAGTTACAAGCTATCTTAACTGCTTGTGTCTTAACACAATCTCCAGTAATACTACAAGTTTCGAAAGGCGCCAGACAATACGCAAATCAAACTCTTTTGAGATATCTGGCTAAGGGAGCTGTTGAGTTTGCCAAGGAACTAGCAGCCAAGAACGGCCTGAGCGAAATTCCTATAGCTTTACATCTTGATCATGGTGATTCTTTTGAATTAGCAAAAGATTGTATTGACAATGGTTTTTCTTCTGTTATGATAGACGGTTCTCACTTGCCTTATGAGGAAAACATTGCGATTACTAAGAAAGTTGTCGATTACGCTCACCAGTTTGATGTTACAGTAGAGGGAGAGCTAGGTATTCTAGCAGGTATAGAAGAACACGTTGAAGCGGAGAAATCAATATACACAGATCCAGATCAAGCTGTAGACTTCGTTGAAAAAACCGGTGTTGATTCTCTAGCTATTTCCATAGGCACAAGCCATGGTGCTTACAAATTTAAAGTCAAACCAGGTGAAGAAATACCACCTCTCAGATTGGATATATTAGAAAAAATTAAAGAAAAACTACCTGGTTTTCCAATTGTTCTACATGGAGCTTCCTCTGTAATGCCTAATTATGTTGAAATGATAAACAAGCATGGTGGTAAGATGGAAAATACAGCAGGCGTGAGAGAAGATCAGATTCAAGCTGCGGTTAAATCAGCTGTCTGTAAAGTAAATATAGATTCCGACGCTAGGTTAGTTATGACTGCTATAGTAAGGAAAATCTTCTACGAAAATCCATCTGAATTTGACCCTAGAAAGTATCTAGGCCCAGCAAGGGAAGAAATGATAAAACTATACTCCTATAAGAATACTAATGTTTTGTTCAGTGCAGGTCAAGCACCAGCAATAATGGAAGAAATAAAAAAATCTGCTGTAGCAAAATAGCCGACCGAAAAAATTTTTCGAAACATAAAAAAGTGTTATATTTTTCTTCGAAAAGATAATTTTTGCTTACTTTTTAGTAAGCTAGAAGATACTAGAGACACTTTTAGTTTGTTCTTTAGGAATTTTCTATTCTAAGTGTAAAGATTTTCAAACAAGCTCCAGGTGTCTAAAGCACCTTCTTTAAATAATGGGGGTGTCTAAGGCACTTTCCTTAAAAAACGGGGGTGTCTAGGACACCCTCTTAAAAAAGAGGCTCAGCCTCGGGGGTATTCTTAGGGGGTGTTAACCCCCTAGAATCAAACTTAAGGGCGGGTG
>FWWL01003284.1_pt1 | contig 11665 bp, 12 predicted proteins | sample 2228331 | NCBI WGS metagenome assembly FWWL01 (sample SAMEA103939775, study PRJEB20133) | metagenome
TAAAGGGACGCCAGGGCGGCCGGGTCACCGGCGGCGACCCGGCGCACAAGCTCTTCGTCGCTGAACCCGGCGTCTGTCACGGGCTGGAAAAGGGGCCCGGGCCCGGTTTCGGTTCAGGCCTGCCCAACCTATTATAAGCCCCGGCTTTACCTGACTTTGAAACGTCGAAATTCATGGCCACCGGTACCCACGCCAGGCAGCCATGACCTGCGGTCTGGTGTATCCCCGGCCCGGCCAACCACGTTATATAATTGAGCATAAGGGTAAAGAGCCCCGTCAAACCCTGCCATGGAGGCTACCAGAAGACAGTATGTGTGGGATCGTGGGCTACATCGGTAAGCGGTCAGGCGGACCGGTCGCCCTGGAGGGCCTCAAACGGCTCGAGTACAGGGGTTACGACAGCTGCGGTCTGGCGGTGCTGGAGACGGGCGGACGGGTGGCTATCACCAAGAAGGCAGGCAAGCTTGAGCGGCTCATAAGCCAGTTGAACGGCGAGATCCCCCACGGCCCGGTCGCCATCGGCCACACCCGCTGGGCAACCCATGGCAAGCCCTCGGACGTGAACGCCCACCCCCACACCGACTGCACCGGAAACGTGGTGGTCATCCACAACGGCATAATCGAAAATTACCTGGAGCTCAAGCAAACCCTCCAGGCCGAGGGTCACGTATTCACGTCCGAAACTGATACCGAGGTTTTTGCCCACTTAATCGAGGCCAAACTGAAGCAGGGAGCAGACCTCGTTACCGCCGTCCGGCTGGCCCTCCGGGAACTCCGGGGGGCCCAGGCATTTCTGGTCATCTCCCGTGAAGAGCCGGACGTGCTGGTCGGGGCCCGGCTCGGCCACGCCGGCGGGCTGGTGGTCGGCTACGGCGTCGGCGAGATGTACATCGCCAGCGACCTGCCGGCGATCCTGCCCTACACCCGTAAGGTGGCCTACCTGGAAAGCGGTGAGCTGGCCGTCCTGCGGGCCGACGGGGTCACGTACCTCGACCTCGACGGCCGGCCGGTGGAAAAGGCCGTCCAGCTCAGCCCCTACGACCCGGTTTCGGTGGCCAAGGCCGGCTACAGCCACTTTATGCTCAAGGAGATCCACGAACAACCCGAGGTCGTCCTCAACGTCCTCCGCGGCCGGATCGATGTGGAGCGGGGAAAGGTGACCTTCGAAGGGCTGCCGTTCGCCGATGCCGAGCTCGCCTCCTTCCGCCGGGTGGTCCTGGTTGCCTGCGGCACGTCCTGGCATGCCGCCCTGCTCGGCAAGCTGTATTTTGAGTCGCTGGCCCGCATTCCGGCCGAGGCCGAACTCGGCTCGGAGTTCCGGGCTCGGGACCTTGTTCTCGGGCCCGACACCCTGCTGGTGGCCATCACCCAGTCGGGCGAAACGGTGGACACCCTGGAGGCGATGAACCGGGCCCGCCAGTCCGGAGTGAAACAGGTTGTCCTTTGCAATGTGATGGGCAGTCAGGCCACCCGGCTGGCCGACGGGGTAATCGACCTGCGGGCCGGACCGGAGATGGCCGTGGCCAGCACCAAGACCTTCGTCGCCAGCGTGGTGAGCCTTTACCTGCTGGCCCTCCGCCTCGGCCAGGCGAATGGCACCCTCAGTCCGGACGCCGTGAACGGCCGGCTGGCCGCCGTCATGCGCCTGCCGGGCCTGGCCGGCGAAGTCCTCGGCCAGGAGGGGCAGGTCCGGGCCATCGGCCGCCGGTTCTTTGAGCTGGGTGATTTTCTTTACCTGGGCCGGTGGGTAAGCTATCCGGTTGCCCTCGAAGGGGCGTTAAAGCTCAAGGAGGTCTCTTACATCCACGCCGAGGGCTACGCCGGGGGCGAGATGAAGCATGGCCCCATCGCCCTCATCGACTCCCGGATGCCGGTCGTCGTCCTGGCCCCGAAGGACCGGGTTTACGACAAGATGCTGGGAAACGTCTCGGAAGTGAAGAGCCGGGATGGTGTCGTAATCGCCCTGGGAACCCAGGGCGACGAGGTTCTCCCGTCGCGGGCCGACTACTTTATACCCGTGCCGGCCACCGACGAACTGCTCAGCCCGGTTGTTACCGTGATTCCCCTGCAGCTCCTGGCCTACCACATCGCCCTGCGCCGGGGCTGTGATATCGACCAGCCCCGCAACCTGGCCAAGACCGTCACCGTGGAGTGAAGGCCTGGCAGTTTCTCGCCGCCCTGCCGGATGAGGTCCGCCGTCGGCTGCCCCCTGAGCTGGCCGGCTTCACCGTCCGCCACCGGGCCAGCCTGGTTCAATTCCACTACGGCGACCCGCGGGTGCATTTTGAGGTCTGGCTCCTTGGCCGACGGATCGAGCTCGGCCTCCACTTTGAGCACCCCGACCCCGAGGTTAACCGCCGCTGGCTGGCCGCATTCGACGCCCATTATTTCGACATCTGCGCCCGGCTGGGTCCGTCGTTCGAGCCGGAGCTGTGGACGACAACCTGGACCCGCCTGCACGAGACCTGGCCGATGGAGCCGCTGACCGACGAGCTGGTCGAGCGGGTGGCCGGGCGGATGGCTGAAATTATTGAGACCCTTGGGCCAAGCCTTTTAAAGGGGCGCTTGACATCGGAGCGATTATTTGTCAATACTTATGCGCCGGGCTCGGCGGCGCCCACCCTTCGGCGGTCGGCGTCGAAAAGACCGGGCAAGGCGAACAACGGCATCACCCAGGAGGCTCATTAAACCATGACGGCCTATGTTGATAAGACGCTGACCTGCCGGGATTGTGGGGCGACGTTCGTGTTTTCGGCCGGTGAGCAGTCCTTTTATGCTGCTAAAGGCCTGCAGCACGAGCCCCAGCGCTGCCCAACCTGCCGGGCAAACCGGCGGCGCGAGCGGTCCGGGCTGGGAGACCCCGGGCGGGAGGCCAGCCGGGGCGTCAGCACCCGGGTGGTCTGTGCCAGCTGCGGGGCCGAAACGACCGTGCCCTTTGTCCCCCGAAATTCGCGGCCGGTCTACTGCAGCACCTGCTACAGCAAGGTCAAGGGCGGCCTGCTTTAAGGCTTCAGGCACCACCCGGGCTGAATGGTGTCCGGCGGGGCGGTGTGATCTGCGGAGGCCGAACGTAAAGCGGCTCCAGACTTAATGGGTCGTCAGTCCGCCCGGCGAGGAACCGCTCCCAGGCGACCTCAGCCAGTACTCCTGGCCGTCGGCGGCCCGCCGTTCCAAAAACCAGGACCCACCCTTCCCGGCTGACCTGCCTGAGCTCGTCCAGTCGGGCCGGAGGCAGGGTTCCGCACACCACCGCCCGCTCGGGCAGAACGGCCGCCAGCTCGGCGAGGGTCCCAATTCGCTCCGGCACAAGCCGTGCCGGCTCCTTATTAAAGTCAAAAACCCCAAAGACCACGTCGCGGCCGGCCGGCTGGACACAGCAAACCGGCAGGCCGAAGGCCGCAAACTGCCGGGCATGGGCCTCCAGGGTGGGAACCCCAACGATGGGGATGCCCAGACCGTACGCCAGCCCCTTGGCCGTGCTCACCCCCACCCGGATCCCGTTGAAACTGCCCGGCCCGAGACTCACCCCAACCACCCGGACCGAGCTGACGTCGGCCTTCAGCCGGGCCAGCAGCTGCCCGAGGCCGGGCAGCAGTTCGACCGAGTGGTTCTGGCCCGCCAGCCACGTCTCCTCGGCCAGCAGGCGGCCTTCGGACCAGGCGGCCAGCCCAATGTACTCGTCGGCCGTATCAATCGCAATCAGCACCGCTCGTCGAGCCTCCGCAGGACTTCGGCCGAACGGGGTCCGGTCGCCCGCAAGGTGAGCCGGCGGCCGTTGTCGTCCAGAAACTCGACCTCGACCACGATGGCGTCGGGCGGCATAAGCCCGGCCGCCCGCTCGGGCCATTCGACCAGGCAGACCCCGTCCCCGTAAAAATAGTCGGCGAGGCCCAGGGCCCAGGCCTCCAGCTCGCTTTCGACCCGGTAAAGGTCGATGTGGTAAACGGGAAGACGACCGCCCCGGTATTCCTGTATCAGGACAAAGGTCGGGCTTGTGGCGGCCGACGCCCCGAGCCCTTCGGCGATCCCCTGGGCGAGGGTCGTCTTTCCCGACCCCAGCGGCCCTTTAAGGAGCACCACGTCCCCGGGCTCCAGCAGGGCTGCCAGGCAGCGGCCGAGCTCCACCGTGGTCCGGGCATCGGGCGAGACCCGCACCGTTTCGTAATGCGGGCCGGCACCACCGGTCACGGGTCGGCCTCCGCCAGATGGTCCCAGCCGGTCCGTTCCAGCCGAAGCTCCGCCCCACCCGGCCCCAGAACCCTGACCTGGCCGGCCGGACCGTGAACAATCCGCCCGATAACGGTTACCGGCACCGGCGAACGGGCCGCAACCTGGGTGATGACGGCTTCAGACCCGGTAAAGACAAGCTCGTAGTCCTCGCCGCCGGTCAGGGCCAAAGTAAGGGCTTGCTCACCGAAGAGCCGGGCCGCATCCGGGTGAACCGGGACCCGGTCGGCGTCAATTTCGGCCGCAACCCCGCTCTCCTCGCAGATGTGTCCCAGGTCGGCAACCAGGCCGTCGCTCACATCGATCGCCGTCCTGACCCCGGCCCCGACCAGGACCCGGGCTACCTCGAGCCGCGGGCGCGGCCGCCGGTAGGCCAGAACGAGGGCCGGCGCCCGGTCTTCGGCCCCCCGGGGGTCATCGAGGAGCAGTTTCAGGCCGGCGGCCGCCGCCCCGAAGGTGCCGGTCACGGCCACGACGTCGCCCGGGTGGGCCCCCGACCTCAAAAGCACCCGGGACCGCCAGTCGGGCCCGGCCGAAACCTCGCCCAGCAGGGCAACGGTTATGGCCAGCACCGGCGACCGGACGATGTCCCCGCCGGCAAGGACGGTGCCGCTTTCCCGGGCCAGGTCAAGCATCCCCCGGTAAAGGAGCTCCACGGCTTCGGGGCTGGTCCGCGGCGGCAGGGCCAGGGTTATCAGCCCGAATCGCGGCGCGGCCCCCACCGCCGCCAGGTCGCTCAGGTTCACCGCCAGAGCCTTCCAGCCGAGGTCGGCCCAGCCGACGAGGTCCGGCCGGAAATGGACCCCGTCCACCAGGGTGTCGGTGGTTGCGGCCAGAATCCGGTCGCCGGCCCGCCACAGGGCGGCGTCGTCGCCGACCCCAACGAGGAGGTCCGGATGGGCGACCCCGAAGGACCCGATAAGTTGCCGGAGGCGCCCGATCAGCCCAAACTCTCCGGTCATCCTGAAATAGTACCAGACCCCGCCCCGGTTTGACAGGCGGGCCAGACCCGGTACATAAACAACTGACCGACCCGAAATTATGGGGGTAAAAATATGCCCGTTCTTGGTCAACTGCTAAAGGGCATTGCCCAGGGAACCGTTGAGCTAATCGACCTGACCTCGCCCCTCCACGAACGCACCCCGGTCATAAAACTCCCCCCGCCGTTTGCCAACACCCAGCCGTTCTCCCTCAAGGTTGTAAGCCGTTACGACGAGCGGGGGCCAGCCTGGTACTGGAACGATATCTCGATGGGCGAGCACGTCGGTACCCACTTTGACGCCCCGGTCCACTGGGTGACCGGCAGGGACGGCCTGGACGTCTCCCGGATACCCCTTTCCCACCTGGTCGCCCCGGCCGCGGTCATCGACAAGAGCGCCGAGTGTGCCGAAAACCCGGATTTTCTCCTGGAAGTCGAGCACATCGAAGAGTGGCAGCGCCGGCACGGCCCCCTGCCCGAGGGCGGCTGGCTCCTTTACCGGACCGGCTGGGATGCGCGCTCGAGCAACCCGGAACGCTTTCTCAACCTGGACGAGCAGGGCCGGTCGCACACCCCGGGTGTGTCGGTGGCGTGCGCCCGGTGGCTGGCGGAAAAGGCGCCCATTGTCGGCATCGGGGTTGAGACCGTCGGCACCGATGCCGGCCTGGCCGGCGGGTTCGACCCGCCGTTCCCAGTCCACTACTTTATGTTAGGGGCCGGCAAGTACGGCCTGACCCAGCTGGCAAACCTGGCCCGGCTGCCGGCAACCGGCGCGGTCATCGTCGTGGCCCCGCTACCGATCGTCGGCGGGTCCGGCAGTCCGGCCCGGGTCTTTGCCCTCGTCGAGCGGGGCTGATGGTCGGCAAGCCCGTCTGGCAGTCCGTCGCCGACCTGCTGGCACGTCTGGGTGTCCGCTGTGTTTTCGGTCTGGTCGGCAGCGGAAACTTCCACCTGACAAATGCCCTGGTTGCGGCCGGGGCCCGGTTTATTGCGGCCCGCCACGAGGGCGGGGCGGTGACGATGGCCGACGCCTGGGCCCGGGTAACCGGCGAGGTCGGCGTTTGCACGGTCCACCAGGGCCCGGGCCTGACGAACACCCTGACCGGCCTGACCGAAGCGGCCAAGAGCCGGACGCCCCTGCTGGTGCTGGCGGCCGACACGGCCCGGGCCGCCGTCCGGTCCAATTTCCGGATCGACCAGGCCCAGCTTGTCGCCTCGGTTGGGGCCATCCCCGAGCGCCTTCACACCGCCGAGTCTGCCCCCGACGACGCGTTCCGGGCCTGGTGGCGGGCCCGGGTCGAGCGCCGCCCGGTGGTGCTGATGATGCCCCTGGACGTGCAGGCCGCCGCGTGCCCCCGGGAAGTCGCTGTTCCCCAGGTTCCCGAACTGAGGCCGGTCAGGCCGTCAGCGGGGGCGGTTGCGGCGGCCGCCGAAGCCCTCGCCCGGGCAAGGCGCCCCCTGATTATCGCCGGCCGGGGCGCCGTCATCGCCGGGGCCCGGGAACCCCTCGAAGCCCTGGCCGAACGGCTCGGGGCCCTGCTGGCAACTTCGGCAGTTGCAAACGGCCTCTTTGCCGGTAACCCGTGGTACCTGGGGATTGCCGGCGGGTTTGCGTCCCCGGTGGCGGCCGACCTCATCTACCGGGCCGACGTGGTCGCCGCCTTCGGCGCAACCCTGAATATGTGGACGACCCGCCACGGCAAGCTCATTAACCCGCAGGCAACGGTAATCCAGGTCGACCACGAGGCCGACGCGATCGGGGCCCACCACCGGGTCGATATTGCCGTCGTCGGGGATGCCCGGGAGACGGCCCTGGACCTGCTGGCCGAGCTCGGCCGGCGGGAGGTCTCCGGTCCGGGCTGGCGAACGCCCGAAGTCGAGACCGCCATCCGGGACGGGGCCTGGCGCCACATCCCCTACGAAGACGCCGGCACGGCCGACCGGATCGACCCGCGAACCCTCTCCATCGTTCTGGACGAGGTCCTGCCCTCCGAGCGGACCGTCGCCACCGACTCGGGCCATTTTATGGGCTACCCGGCCATGTACCTGCAGGTACCGGACGCCCAGGGTTTCGTTTTCACCCAGGCGTTCCAGGCGGTCGGCCTCGGCCTGGCGACCGCCATCGGGGCGGCGGTAGCCCGCCCGGACCGGGTAACCGTGGCCGCCCTGGGCGACGGCGGCGCCCTGATGGGCCTGTCGGAGCTGGAGACGGTGGCCCGCCTCGGCTTGCGGATGCTCATCGTGGTCTACAACGACGCCGCCTACGGGGCCGAGGTTCACCACTTCGGCCCCCACGGCGCCCCGCTAGATATCGTCCGTTTTCCCGACGTTGATTTTGCCGCCCTGGGCCGGGCGGCCGGCCTGGCGGGGGTCACCGTCCGCCGGGTTGAAGACCTCGGGCCGGTCCAGGAGTGGGTTGCGACCGGAATGCCCGGCCCGATGCTGGTGGACGCCAAGGTGGTGCCGACCGTCGTGGCCGAATGGCTCGAGGAGGCGTTCCGGGGCCACTGACGGCCCGCCGGGATTGGCTATAATAAAACAAGTGCTAGCCGCTCAGGAGGTTAATGATGGCCCTTCTTACCCGGCGTGAGGCCCACATCGTCTGGGAGGGAAACCTGCCGCAAGGCACTGGTCGGCTCCGGGTCGGCAGCGGCGCATTCCCCGAGCTCACGGTCACATTTCCGGCCCGGACCGAGCGGCCGGACGGCAAGACCAGCCCGGAGGAGCTGATTGCGGCCGCCCACGCCACCTGCTACGCGATGGTGCTGGCGTTCCTGCTTGGCCAGCGGAATATCACCCCGGAGCGGATTGAAGTCTCGGCGGTGTGCTCGCTTGACCGGATTGATGGCCTGAAAATCTCGGCCATGGACCTGACGGCCCGGATCAAGGCGCCGGGCCTTTCCCAGGCCGACGTCGACGCCCTGGTCGAGCAGGGAAATGAGGCTTGCCCGGTCTCCAATGCGCTGCGGGGCAACGTTGAAATCCGGGTAAAGGGTGAGCTTCTAAGTTAACCAGGCCCCTTTCGGGGGGGCGGGGAGGGATGAGGTTGTCCGGCTTTAAGATTCCCGACGAAACGTCGGTCGGGGAGGTGGCCTTGCAGGTCGCCGACCTGGAGCGGTCAGTCCGGTTCTATACCGGCCCGTTCGGCTTAAGGCTCCTTGAGCGGCGCAATGGCCTCGCACTCCTGGGTGCCGACGCGCGGCCGTTGCTCCGGCTGACCGAAAAGCCCGGCGCCCGGCCGAAACCCCATTCGGCGACCGGCCTCTACCACTTTGCCGTCCTGCTTCCGGACCGGGCCGCCCTCGGCCGGCTTTTACTAAACCTGCTTAACTACGGGGTGCCCATCGAGGGTGCAGCCGACCACCTGGTCAGCGAGGCGGTCTACCTGCGGGACCCGGATGGGAACGGCATTGAAATTTACCGGGACAAGCCCCGCTCCGAGTGGCCGATGGCCGGTTCGGAGGTCCGGATGGCAAACGCCCCTCTGGACTTCGACGGCATCGTCGCGGCGGCGGGGAATGTTCCCTGGGACGGCATTGCGCCCGGAACCCGCATCGGCCACGTCCACCTCCAGGTTTCAGACCTGGAAAAGGCCGAGCGGTTTTACTGCGAAATCCTGGGTTTTAATGTAATGCAGCGGTGGCGGGGCGCCCTCTTCGTCTCGGCCGGCGGCTATCACCACCATATCGGCCTCAACGTCTGGGCAAGCCTCGGCGGGCCACCCCCGCCCGAAGACAGCGCCGGCCTCGAATATTTTGAAATCGTGCTCCCGACCGCCGACGCCCTCCGAGAGCTGGCGGCCGCCCTGGCCGGGGCCGGGCTTGAGTTCTCGGAAACCGGGACCGACGGCCAGCCGGCCATCCGGACCCGGGACTTTGACCGGATCGGGGTGCTCATTTCCGCTGCTCGTCCCTGAAAATACTGCCCCGGGAGCCGACACAATGACCATGGTAGAAGAGCTTGCGGCCTTCGTCGTCCGGGCATCCTACGAAGACCTGTCTTCGGAGGCCCGCCGGCAGCTTAAGGCGCGGGTATTAGACGCCCTCGGCTGCGCGGTCGGGGCGCTGGAAGGGGAGCCGATCCGGTACGTCCGGGCCCAGCTCGACGATTTCGGGGGCAACCCCCACTGCACCCTGATCGGGGGCGGGCGGACGGCCCCGGACCGGGCCGCCTTTTATAACGGGGCCCTGGTCCGGTACCTGGATTTCAACGACACGTTCCTGGCCCCGGGTGAAACCTGCCACCCGAGCGACAACTTGGGGGCGGTGCTGGCCGCGGCCGAATATGCCGGCCGGAGCGGCCGCGACCTGATGGTCGCCCTGGCCGTCGCCTACCAGGTCCAGGGCCGGCTGAGCGAAGTCTCCCCGGTCCGGGCCAAGGGGTTCGACCACACCACCCAGGGCTCGTACGCGGCCGCCGCCGGCGTGGCCAAGGCCCTGGGCCTCGACCAGACCCGCACCGCCCACGCCATCGCCATTGCCGGCACCGCGTTCAATGCCCTGCGGGTGACCCGCACCGGGGCCCTCTCCCACTGGAAGGGGCTGGCCTACCCGAACACGGCTTTTGGTGCCACCCACTCGGTCTTCCTGGCCATGCGGGGTATCACCGGCCCCCTCGGGGTTTTCGAGGGAAATAAAGGCTTTATGGACGCCATCGCCGGCCGGTTTTACATTGACTGGTCCCGGGAAAATCTGGAGCTCGTCAACAAGACCATCCTCAAGAAATACAACGCTGAGGTCCACTCCCAGTCGGCGGTGGAGGCCGTTGAGGAGCTGATGGCCGAGCACAGGTTCCACCCCGAAGACGTCGAAGAGGTCGAAATCGAGATTTTCGACGTCGCCTACCACATTATCGGCGGGGGCGAGGAGGGCGATAAGACCGTCGTCCGAACCAAGGAAGAGGCCGACCACAGCCTGCCATATATCGTCGCCGTCATGATCCTGGACGGGCAGGTGATGCCCGAACAGTACCGGCCCGAACGGATTCTTCGGGAAGACGTTCAGACCCTTCTCCGCCGGGTGAAGGTGCGGCCCCGGGACGACTTCAGCCGCCGGTTCCCGGCCGAGATGCCCTGCCGGATTGTCATCCGGCTCCGGGACGGCCGGGTTCTCGAGAAGGAAAAGGCCGATTACGAAGGCTTCCACACCCGGCCGATGGGCTGGCCGGCCCTCGTAAGCAAGTTTGAGCGGCTGGCCGGGCCCTACGCAGATTCGGACCTCCGGCGGGAAATTGTGGCGGCCGTCGAAAACTTGGACGCCATCAAGGTCTCCGACCTGACCAGCCTGCTGGCCAGGGTCGACCAAACTCGATAGGGAGGGCAGCTTGTATGGCGGCTGAGCGGCTTGAGCCCCTCTTCGGGGCGAACGTCGACCCGAGCGTGGCGAATTTTAACAAGGCCCGGGCCATCGCCCGGGTCGCCGACGAAGCCGGCCTTGACCTGATCACCATCCAGGACCACCCCTACATCGGCCGGTTTTTCGACACCTGGACCCTCATCACCTTCCTGGCCGCCCAGACCCGCCGGGTCCACGTCGGCCCGAACGTGGCCAATTTGCCCCTGCGGGGGGCGGTGATGCTGGCCAAGGCGGCCGCCAGCCTCGACCTGATGACCAACGGTCGGGTTGAACTCGGCCTCGGGGCCGGGGCAAACCCGGCCGCCATCGCGGCCATGGGCGGTCCGCGGCTCACGCCCGGCCAGGCCGTGGCCGCCCTGGGCGAAGCGATCCGGCTGATGCGGGCGTTCTGGTCCGGAAAATCGCCCCTTACGTTTGAGGGCAAATACTACCGGGTGACGGGGGTCGACGCCGGGCCGGTTCCGGCCCACCCGATCCGGATCTGGACCGGCAACTATCGGCCCAGGGGCCTCCGCCAGACCGGCGAACTGGCCGACGGCTGGCTCCCCAGCAGCGCCTACCTGCCGCCTGAGCAGGTGCTTGACCGGCAGAAGCTCATCGACGAGGGCGCGGCCCGGGCCGGCCGGCCGCCGACGGCGATCCGCCGGGGCTACAACGTGATGGGGGTGATCGACCTGGGCCGACCCGATACGCCGGGGACCCTGCGCCGGCCAGGCCTCATCGTCGGCCCGCCCGAACACTGGGTCGAAAGCCTGATAAGTTTTTATGTCGACTTGCGGCTGGACACGTTTATCTGCTGGCCGGTGGCCGGGGACGAAGTGGTTCAGGTCAAAGCCTTTGCCGAGCAGGTGGTGCCGGCCGTGAAGAAGGCCCTGGGCTTTTAGCCGGCCCGGACCCCGGCCGCCCGTTCCCGGGCGATGGCATCGATCTCGGCCAGCAGGGCCGGCAGGATCTCCGCCTCGGGGACGGTTTTAACCACCTTCCCCTTCCGGAAGATCGCCCCCTTGCCCTTGCCGCCGGCGACCCCGACGTCAGCCTCCGACGCCTCGCCGGGGCCGTTCACCACGCAGCCCATGACCGCCACCTTAATCGGAACCTCGACCTT
>FWWL01002188.1_pt1 | contig 11662 bp, 10 predicted proteins | sample 2228331 | NCBI WGS metagenome assembly FWWL01 (sample SAMEA103939775, study PRJEB20133) | metagenome
AGCGATATGTTAATAGAACTATCATTCCCATCAAAATGTAGCTCCGTGGGAGCGGTACAATAATCTAAATTTGTGTTAAGCATAATTTTCTCATTTCGTTTAACTTACATTTAGCACCATCTTTTAAATAGATTTAGTTTTGAAGAAAGACAATCTCAGGGAATTTGAAATGTAGGCGCGGATTTTTTATCTTTATTTAAAAAAGACAAACTTGACCGAAAACGGAGGATTTGAGACATACGGAAAAGTAAAGCCCGCATCTGAATTTTACGATGAACTTTCAGAAGATTATGCGGATATGATAGGATTTGCAGAAAGAATCAAAACTGAGAGCAAAGTTTTTGAAAAAATTATCTCCGATTATAAAATTTCAAAATGTCTCGATGCTGGCTGTGGCATTGGATTTCATTCGATAATTTTATCAAGCCTTGGCGTCGATGTCTTGGGGATAGATATTTCGCCGGAGATGATTCAAAAAGCGCGTAAACTTGCCAATGATTTTAATTCTAATGCAAAATTTGAAGTGCTTGATTTCTCCCAGATCAAGGACAAATACAAAGAAGAGTTTAACCTTGTTCTATGCCTCGGGAATACGCTACCGCATTTGATAAATGAAAAAGATTTCCTCGTCGCATTGAGAAATTTTTACAACGCTTTGAAAACGGGCGGAGTTTTGATAATTCAAATTTTGAATTACGACAGGATAGTTGAAAATGAAGAAAGGATTGTAAATATCCGCGAGACCCCGGAAAAAATCTTCATAAGGTTCTACGATTTTGAACCAACGATAGTTGGTTCCCCAAGTTTGAGGGTATTCGAGATAAGAAGGGATTTCTTAAAGTTTAACATTTTGATTATTGACAAGACCAAAAATTATTCGTACAAGCTCATAACAACGAGGATAAAACCTATAAAGAGGGATGAATTGTGCAAGAAACTTCAAATGGTTGGGTTTAAAAAAGTTGAAATTTTCGGAAACATTTTAAAAGAAGAATTTGACCCGAAAAATTCTACAAATTTAGTCGCGTTTGCAAGCAAAGTTTAAAATTAAAATCAAAAACTAAAACAAGTTGCGGTTTATGATAATCTTTCCCAAAGAGCACGGCTCATGGGCGATACTTCTTGTTCCATTTATAATAGGCACAAAAATTGGCGGAGGATTTGAAATAAAAACTTTACTGTTTTTAATATCTGTCCTTGCGATTTTTTTAGCCTATCAACCAACGACTATGATCGCGAAATCAAAACTTCGGATTTCAAATGAAAATTTGAAAGATGCGATAAATTCTCTCTTCATTTTTCTACCGCTGGCAATAGTTCCGTCTATTGTCTTGCTTTTTTATTTCAAACTTTACGGGCTATTGGTTTTCGGCGCGATTGGAATTCTCGCATTCATAATTCAACTATACCTTGCGAAATTAAACCTTGATAAAACCCCAGGTGGTCAATTATTCTCAATGAGCATGCTTGTTATGACAGCGCCATCTGCATACTATGTTCAAACTGGAAAATTTGACGATGTGATGATCAACCTTTATCTTTTAAACTTGATATTTTTTGGAAGTGGAATTATTTATGTCAGGATGAAGATTTCTGCGCTTGCGACAAAGAAGGACAAATTCACATTGAACGAAAAACTTTTCATCGGAAGATACAACATCGCTTATCACATAGCGATATTGGTTTTGCTCGGGGTTCTTTTTGCAAAAGGTTCGATAGGAATTTTAATACTTGCAGGATTTTTACCCGTCATAATTCATTCAATTATGGGAACATTTATGCTTGAAAGGAAGGTGAAGTTTAAAAAATTGGGATGGATGGAGACAGTTTATTCAATTTTGTTTGCGATTATGATGATCATCGAATTCAGAAGAGATTTGTTTTGATATTTCCTCCCAACATTTGGGACAAAACGATGCTGTCTTGATATCAACCTCTTCAACCGATGTTGAGGGATGCATAACGCAGAGATAATCCTCGCAATGTAAAAGGCCAAAGTTATGCCCAAGTTCATGAATTGCTTCTTTTAAAAGTCGTTCCTCTGTTAGTTTTCTATTTTCCGGCAAACCATAGGCAATTTCACTTAATCTAAAGGTCGAAACAATCGAAATTTTTCCACCAAGTTGTGCTTCACCGAATACGTATGTTAACACAGGGATAAATAGATCAACAGATATAACCCCGAGAATTTTTCCTTCGAAATTTTTAAACTTTTCGGAGAGCATGGAAATTATTCTTGTCGAATTAAACTGAGCCCTTGAGCTATCGTATGCAGATGAAATGTTGAGATGATTTGTGTTATCAAGAAGTATATCACACTTGAGGATATCCCTCAACGAATGGGCAAGGCTCATGGCAAGTGAAAAATCAACTGGATAGATCGGAACAATAAGAATTTTGCATGATTTAGATGTTCCCATAAATGTTCATGCAACCCTATTTCTCTTCAATTTATATTTTTCGATTTTGTTATAAAGCGTTACCCTATCGATGCCGAGAATTTTTGCTGATTGGGTTATATTCCAGTTGGTTTTGTTTAAAATTTTAAGTATATGGGCTTTTTCAACTGCTTCTAATGTTTCATCCTCAGGTTGTTCCCCTTCAACAAGTTGAATTGGCAAATCTTGTGGTCTAATTGCTGGTGGCTTAGCAAGCACCATAGCCCTTTCAATTGCGTTTTTCAACTCCCTTACATTTCCGGGCCAATCATACTTTATCAAAATATCCATAGCCTCTGGCGAGATTTCTGTAACGGGTTTGTGCATCATCGTCGCATACTTTTTAAGGTAATAATTTGCAATTAGCGGTATGTCAGTTCTCCTTTCTCGTAACGGAGGGATAAAAATCGTGAAAACATTAAGGCGATAATAAAGGTCTTCTCTAAATTTTCCCTCTTTTACAAATTGTTCAAGTTCGCAATTTGTGGCGCAGATAACTCTGAAATCGCTTGTTATTATTTCATTTCCCCCGATTCTTGTAAACTGTTTTGTTTCAAGAACCCGAAGAAGTTGAACTTGCATTTTCAAACTTATCGTTCCAACCTCATCAAGAAAAATTGTCCCTCCATCAGCGAGTTCGAATTTTCCTTTTCTTCGGTAAAGTGCATCAGTAAATGCTCCCTTCTCATGTCCAAAAAGTTCTGATTCAAGCAATGTATCTGGCACCGCTCCACAATTTACCGAAATAAATGGGAAATATCTCCTTGGGCTATGCGCGTGGATTAACCTTGCAACAAGTTCTTTGCCTGTACCGCTTTCACCTCTTATCATAACCGTTGTATTTGTAGGGGCAACCGTTTTAGCAAGTTCAATTACTTTTTTAATTTGTGGACTTTCGCCAACGAGTTCCTCCCCCATCACGAGTTCTGAGACATGTTCTCTGAGTTTGATGTTTTCATCTGTCAACTTTTTCTGTTTAAGTGCATTTTTAACAAGATGTGACAGATAATCTGGATCGATGGGTTTTGTCACATAATCGTAGGCACCTTCTTTCAGTGCCTGGACAGCAGTGTCAACCGAGGCAAACGCGGTGATTATGATTATTATAGCATTAGGATCGATCTCTTTTATTCTTTTTTGAAGTTCAAGTCCGTTCATTCCGGGCATTTTGATATCAATAAAAATAATATCCCATGGTCCCTCGTTCATCATTTTTAAAGCCTGAGCAGCGTTTTCCGCAACGCCAACCCTATATCCATCTTGGGCGAACCACTTCGAAAGTGAATCTCTGACGATGAATTCATCATCGACAATTAAAATGCTAAATTTCTGCGCCATAGTTCAAATCTATCTTTTTTGGCAATGTAACTGTAAAAGTTGTTCCGTGATTTACTTTTGATTCAACTGATATCTTACCGCCGTGTCTTTCAACTATGCCGTATACAACAGCAAGACCAAGCCCCGTTCCTTTTCCTTCTTTTTTTGTTGTGAAGAAAGGCTCAAATATATGAGGCAATGCCTCATCTGGTATGCCAACGCCAGTGTCAATTATCTTGATTTGAATTTCATGCTCGTTAATCTCTTTAAGTTCAATTCGTAAAGTCCCACCGTCTGGCATTGCTTCAATTGAGTTTATCTCCATAGCAAGCAACATCTCCTCAATCTGCTGTGCATCGCAAAAAATAAACACGGGCTCATCGGGTATGTCAAGTTCAAGTTTTATGTTGTTCATCTGCAAATGATGTGCTATCAAGGCAACGCTTCTTTTTATCACTTGACATATATCCTCATCTTTAAATTCTCCAACTTTTTGCTTTGAGAAAAGAAGTAGGTTTTTAACTATATTTCCGCACCTTGAAACCTCATCAATTATAATTGTCAGTTCGTTTAGAATTTCTTCCCTCCCATCTTCAAGTTTTCCATTTTGAATCCTTCGCTTTAAAAGTTTCGCATAAGTCAATATTCCTTCAAGTGGATTGTTAAGTTCGTGAGCGACAGTTGCTGCGAGTTTACCCAGAGAAGCCATCTTTTCAATTTGAACCATATATGTATGTGCTCTTTGAAGTTCAACAGTTTTCTCGTTGACTTTTTGCTCCAAAACCTTTGTCCAATTCAAAAGTTCCTCATGAGCCCGTTTCAACTGCTCGGTCATTTTATTAAATGAGTCAGCAAGCATACCAATTTCATCTTTAGAGTTAATGTTAAGTCTAAAGTTGAGATTCCCGTTCATTATTTCTTTTGTTCCAAGCATGAGATTTTTCAATGGCACATTAACAAACCTCCAGATGAAAACAAGTGCAAAGAGCGAAATAACCAAAAACATCACCGCACCGCTTGTGTATTGAATCCTGGTCAATTGTTCTATATTTTTGTCTATATCTTTAAGCGAAAACATCACATCAAGCACACCAAGTATAGTTTGGTCTTTTTTATGTGCGTGACAATCTGCGGTATAACATGATTCTTCATTTTTTATCGGGGTTATCGCGCCAAGAACTTTATATCCATTAGGGGCATGAAAAACGCGCGTAAGTTGAAACGCTTCCGCAGGAACGGTTATCTTTCCGCCAGAATGACAGACATAACAGGCTTCACTTTCCATCGGGACAAGTTTACCGATTTCTTCTTGATCAGTTGAAAAGCTTATTTCCCCCTGTTTGTTGTAAATTCTTATCGCCTCGATCCCAGCCTGATTGCCAAGCGTTTTTATAATTTGATAGATATCCTCCCTTCGGTTGTGAAGCATGCTGTAATGTGTCGCCCGCCTTATAAGGTCGCTTGTTCTAAGTGCATTTTCAATAGTCATACTCATACAACGCTCGGTTTGCCACTTTATAATTAGGGTTGAAAAAATAATCGTCACCCCCAGAACTATGACAAAGATTAGCATGAACAATTTAAAAGCTAAACTTTGTATTATTTTCATCTCATTTAATAAAATATTTTATGTGTTCGCTTAAGTAAATCTCAAATTCTATGCCACCATAAATTTTCTAAAATTTAGATACGTTTGCGCTTCCAAGCCTTCAAAGATTCATCAATTTTGCACCAAACTTTGTCTAAAAAATGGACAATTTTAAAATAGTCCAAATATTTTGTTTATAAGCGCAAAATATCGCTTCGCCCCGAGCAAATCTTTCACCGTTTCAACAATTTTACCTCCATCTTGCGCAGTGAAAACTGAAACAGGTTTAATTGAATCGGTCAAAGCAGAAAATATCTCGCTTTTGAAGTTTTGAATCTTCTCGTTATAAATCTCGATGAACTTTGAATGGTTCAACAATCCCGATAAATCTTCTTTATCATCGATTTTGACTTTGAACGACCATCCATCAAAGTATGGGTCTTGATTTACGATATTTGGGAATTGCAATAAGGTTTGGTTTATTTCAAATAGTTCACCTTCAACTGGAGATCTTACGGTCAAAATTCCATCTCTATGAACTATCCAAACGCATGGGGCATTTTTCTTTATTAATGTTGGAACGTTCAAAAATATGATTTCAACCAAGGGAGCAAAAAGGAAAACCATCGAACTACACACTCCAACTGTTGCAAATCTATCTTCAATTTTTACCCACGTATGTTTCAAAGTATAAAATCTATCCATTGGGAACTCAAGTTCCATAAGTTTTCTCAGGAAGCAGGAGACGATCTCAAACGCAATTGCATTTGAACTATTTTGAAATCTCTCGCTAAACATTTAATAGATTAAATTTGCTCTTTAAAAACCTCTTTTATCGGGATAACTTCAAAACCTTCTGCAACCGCTTTCCTTTCTTCAACTTTCGGTGGAAACACTGGGAAATGTTTTACAATCAACCTAAACAAAGCAAAACCAAGAGATACGAGGAAAAGCGTAATTATTATCTCCGTCCATTTTGGGAAATAACCCGCTTGAGTATAGTTTTCAAGTCCCGTGATGCTGACATTTAATCTGTTAAGTATGAATCCGAGAACGGTTATAAATTGCGCCACAAACAACCCTTTCTTACTACTTCTTACTCGCGAATTCGTAAGCAGGATTATTGGAACGATAACCCCTACTACAAATTCAAGCCAGAACATCACTGCTTCATAATTCAGTTTGAAGATATAAGGAAAAAGTTTATAATTAATTATATCTTCAACCTTCAGCACGAAATAAACCATTAAAGCAACCGCTGTGACCTTTGCAAGTTTCGACAAAATATGAATTTCAATTTCTCTCTTAAAAGCCCTTGAGCTAAGGTAAGATTCTATTGTAACCATTGCTGGTCCAACTGCAACTGCGGAAAGGAAGAAAAGATAGGGCAAATTGCTTGAATACCAAATTGGGTAAAGTTTCTCAGGGACAATTAGGTAAAGTGAGCCAAGCGAAGATTGATGTAATGTTGACAATATCACGCCAGCCACAACGAGTGGAATTGTTATACTTTTTAATATCTTTTGAGGTTTTTCAAGTCGTAATTTTTGAAATACCATAGGGCTAAATTCAAGCGCAAGAACTGTCGTATAAAGCATAACGCACCAAGCCACCTCAAACATAACTGATTCCGGATTCCACATTACGATTGGATGCCATATGTTCCAAGGTTTGCCAAGATCATAAAGTAAAGCAACTATAACAAGAAGGTATCCGAGGAAAGCGGTTAAAATTGCGGATGGTAAAATTGTTTTATATTCTTCGAGATTGAAAATGTAAACTGCGGCAGCAAGGACAAATCCACCAGCGGCAAGCCCAACTCCGCATAACACATCAAATCCAATCCATAATCCCCATGGGAAACTATCGCTTAAGTTTGTGACCGCACCAAGACCCTTTGTAAATCGCAGAATGGTTACGTATACACCAAGCACAAAAATTATCCAAAAGACAGTGCTCCAAAATGTGAGTTTTGGCACTTTTATCTTCATTTTTCATCTCCTTTTTTGTTATTCTCTTCCATCTCTTTTAATTTCTTTTGAAGACGCTGAACCTCATCTCTTCGCTTTGTTATCCACCAAATTCCAAAAAGTAAAGTTCCACCCCAGAAAATATAGCCGGGAATTTTCGACATAATTTGTTCTGTAAAGTGTGAAAGCGGAACATCGGGTAAATGGACTTTTAAACCAAGTTTCTCCATAGGTCTATCAGCGATGTATAAAACAGATGTGCCGCCCGCTTCTTTTAAACCATAGATATGCGGATAATAAGTTTCTGGATTTTGGCTAATTCTTCTTTTTGCTTCTTCAATCAATTCATCCCTAATTCCAAAAGTTCTCGCTTCAGCAGGACAAGCTTCGACACAAGCAGGGAGTTCGCCATTTATGATTCTTTCGTAACACATATCACACTTTGTAACCTTTGGGTTTATCTTGTTCCATTGATATTTTGGAACGTCAAATGGGCATGCTTGCATACAATATCTACAGCCGAGACATTTAGATGGCTCGTAAATCACTGGACCAAACTTTGTTTTTTGAAATGCGCCAACGGGACAAACCGAAGCGCAAGTTGGTTTTTCACAATGCATACAAAGTCTCGGTACATAAATTCCGTCGTGATCTTCAATCGCCGTGTTTTGAATTGCTGAGAGTCGATGGGTTTCCACAACAGGATTTCCCCATCTCTCAGCACAGGCTTCTTCACAAGCGTAACAACCTACGCACCTTGTTACATCAATTAAAATTCCGTATTTCTGCATTTTTAAACCCTGTTTTTAATTTTTTAAAGCCTTTGGATGAATTCTTTTTCAAATTTTTCCCATATCTTTTCATCCACATTTTCCAAAACACCTTTTATGACCAAACCACCATCCGCGAGGGTTGGTTCAACCGCAGGCGAAAGCCTTGGCGCTTCCCTACTAATGAACTCCCTGAATCTTCTTATTTCATTTCTCAACCATTGTGATGCTTCGCTTCCGATAAGCATATCTTTAACTTCAGAAGCCAAATCCTCCGGCTCAATCATTACAATCCACCCATTTAAATACGGATCTTTTAAAATCACCTCGGGAGATTCAATCGCTGTCGTGTTAACACCTGCAATTTTACCATTTACAGGTGAAAGGAATGTTAAAGTTCGTGAACCTTGTTTAAGCCTCAACAACGGTTCACCTTTTTTAACTTTTTCTCCAACTGGCAAAACTTCAATTGCATCAATTTTCCCGGTTACCTTTGAAATGAAATCATCAACTCCAACATAAACATTTCCAGAAAACAAAAGTTCAAGCCAAGTATGAGCCTTGCTGAAAAAATACCCCCGTGGAAGCATAAAGCTTTCCGCGCTTAAAATAACCTGCGGCTGAAGCGCTTCTCGTTTTTTCTCCGCTCTCTGGACGAAATAATCAATCACAAGGCAAACTAAAATTGTTGCTATTACAAAAAGTGCTACCATGGCGGTTTCTCCATATATTTTGTTTTTCTCATACTTAATATGTGCAAAAGGGATGCCAAACGAAGGGAAAGTTTACAAACGAATTGAATAGCAATAAATTTAAACCGCAAAGTAAAAAGTATCGATTTTACTTGTGTTTAAATTTTCAACTGTGGATTTTGATTTCCTATACAAAATTTTTGATTGACAAATTTTTTTGCTGTTTAAAATTTCAACTGATACTTGTTTAAAATCTCAACATAGTTCTGGGTCGAGAAATTTAAAATTAAATAGTTTAAGCATCTTGGGGAAGTGGCATAGTTTTTATAAAAAATATAGTGAACGCTAACTTTTTAACTTAAAAATAAAACTGCACCTCGAACCATGAGCAAAAAAATATCACGTAAACAATTCATCGAACTCACAACTAAAGGAGCAATAGGGGGAGCAGTTGCTTTTTCAATTTTTAACCTTGCAAACAGAGCGAAAGCACAAACTCAGATCACCTGGCCTCTTCCTTACACGCCACTTGACCCAGAACATGTAAGGAAACTCGGGCATCAATTCTATTGGACAGGGAAAGGTTGTTGTTTTGGTGCGTTTAAAGCGATTGTTTATGCTCTGCATGAAAGAGTTGGTGAACCATTTACAACTTTATTACCATTATGCGAAATGATGATTTATGGTCATGGCGGTGTCGTTGGATGGGGAACAACTTGTGGAGCATTGCTTGGGGCAGCTCCTGCGATTAACTTATTCTGCGATAAGGCTACAACCGATAAAATCGTTCACGAACTTATGGGCTGGTATACAGAAACAATGTTCCCAAGCGACATAAGCAATCAATATGGTCAAAATGGAGAATTTTATGATAACAGGTTAAACAAGGCTTTGCCGCAATCTAAATGTGGTTCCACACTTTGTCATATCTCAGTTTCAAAATGGTGCATTGCATCCGGTTACAAGGCTGGTTCAACAGAACGAAAAGAGAGATGCGGAAGGTTAACTGGTGACGTTGCAGCGCAAACAGTCAAGTTGCTTAATGACTGGTATAACAACCAATTCCAACCAACTTATCAAATCCCAGGCGTTGTGACTGGATGCCTGACATGCCATGGTTCAGCGAATAAGGACAATGTAAAGGCTATTATGACTTGCGATCAATGCCATAAACCGAATTGGGCACATCCACAGACAAAAGTTGAACAACTTTCGGAGATCGCTCTTAATTTCAAACTTAGCCAAGCCTATCCAAACCCATTCAACCCAACCACAAACATTGAATTTTCTCTTCCGAAGTCATGCGACGTTAGATTGGAGATTTACGACACCTCCGGAAGAATTGTAAGAAGATTAATCGACGGTGAGAGATATGAACCGGGCGTCTACAAAGTTGTTTGGGATGGAACAGATGACCATGGAAATAGAGTTGCAAGTGGAGTTTATATGTATCGAATGATAGCGGGCGAATTCATCGCAACGAAGAAAATGGTACTTGCAAAATAATTGAACTTGCCCCCGAGGCTTTCTCGGGGGTTTTCAAACCCTCTCACTTCACCAAAACCATCTTCTTCACACTTCTAAATTTCCCCGCATCGAGAACATAAAAGTAAACCCCGCTCGATAAATTAACATCATTGAATTTAACTTTATACTTCCCCGCATCAAGTTCTTCATCAACAAGTTTCGCAACTTCCCTTCCCAAAACATCATAAACCACAAGCCTTGCATGAACCTTCTCAGGCAAATCAAACTCAATCGTAGTTGCAGGATTAAACGGATTTGGATAATTCTGATACAATGCAAATTCCTTCGGTATCTCAATGAAATCAAAAACATAAGAATTCAAATAACGAGAAAAATTCTCATCATAACCAGAAAAACTCATAACCAACTTCCCCTCACCCATAGGCTTACCCTTCACCCTGAACTTGAAGACTAAATTAACCTCGTTCAACTTAAACCCTCCTCCACGAGCAAAATCAACATAAACAACCCCATTCACACTGTCATTATGCGTCAAAACTATACCATCAAACCTAAACCCTATCGAATCAAGCCTGAACAGATTAACATCATACTTCAACCTTACCCCACCCGAAATCAAATCAACAGGCAAAGATAAAACAGGGGCAACCTCAACAAAATCAGAACCCTCCCTGTATTTAACCTCAGCCCTATTAACATCAACCAATTCAAACTCCGCAACTTTCAAATATCCTCTCTTGGTGTAATCCCAATGCAAAATGAAACTCTGTAAGTCATCGACATTGATAACGCTATCACCAACAACCTTTATAAATGGAATCCTCCCAAAATAAGGATACAAATCACAAACAAAGTAATTCCTATCCGTCCATCCCTTTACGAAAACCCCAAGGTCATACGAATCTATATTACCATCGCCATTATAATCACAAGCAAAAGGCAACCTAACCTTATAAACAATCGAATCACCAGAATGACCAAACGAATCAAAACAACGAACATAAAAATCATACCCAACTGTTGAATAAAGCCCACCAATTAAAACAGAATCAGATGTAGTCTCAACGAACTTGTAAACCTTTTCAACAGTATCAACAAACGATACCTTATACACAACGGGAGATATATCAATTGCTCTATCCCAACGCAGTATAATTCCTCTACCATAAAACGAATGAGATTTAGCACCCGAAAATGAAGGAGGTTTATTATCAACGCCAACGCTCCTAAAAACAAAACCTCCCCAATCAGATGTCCTGACCAAAAATCTTACTTTGACATCTTTTGATTCATATCCGGGGATGTCTTTCTTTGAATCCCAATAAATTGTGTCAGTCCTCGTTCCGCTTATTCCAAGCATATTGCCCCAAACATTTGAACTTTCAATCCATACTGAACC
>FWWL01009577.1_pt1 | contig 11660 bp, 3 predicted proteins | sample 2228331 | NCBI WGS metagenome assembly FWWL01 (sample SAMEA103939775, study PRJEB20133) | metagenome
GTGGATGTGGCGGCGGACGATTTTCTCGTTCTCCACCACGACCATCGGCGGGCGGATGTGCCCGGCGACCAGGCGCTCCGGCTCGTTGTAATGGCTGAGGTCGTGGGAACGGCGCTGAGCGTAGGTGAGGGCCACCGCGGCGGTGTCGGTGCGGCGGCCCGCCCGACCGGCCCGCTGGAGGTAGTTGGCCGTCTGCGGCGGGACGTTGCGCATCAGGACCACCTGCAGACTCCCCAGGTCCACTCCCAGTTCAAAGGTGGTGGAGCAACTGAGCAGGTTGATCTCGCCGCTGGCGAAGAGGTCCTGTATCCGCCCCGCCTGGTCGGAGCGCCACTGGGCCGTGTGCTCCTCGGCCCGGAGGGGGATCGGCGCCAGGTGCTGATAGAGGTGGCGGTAATGGTTCTCCCGCCAGACCGGATCGTCGGCGGGGACGGCCTCCAGGGTGCCGTCGCAGCCATAGGTCGGGCAGACGCCGCGCAGGTTGACCGGGGAGATGGCCTGGCAGCGGTTGCAGCGGTAGAGGACGGGGCCCCCGTCGGCCACCGGCACCCACTCCCAGAGGTGGTGGTCCAGACGGTGGACGACGCCCACGCGGGGGCGGTTCTCCGCCACGATGTGATCCTTCCAGGCGCCACGCGGGTTCGTCAGATGGAGCCAGAGGCCGTGCAGGAGATCCCGCGCGGCGGCCTGCCGGGTATGCTCATCCAGCGAGGAGGTACGCCTCAGGAGGCGCATCAGGAAATCCAGCCGTCGGTTACTGCCGCGGGAGGGAAGCCAGCTGAGGACGCCCGCGCGGGCGTCGCTGCCCGTCTCCCGGATAAAGAACTCCCGGTTGCGGGGCGCGAAGATCGCCTCCCGCGGGTCCACCCCGTCCGGATAGGTGACCACCCCCTGACGGCGCAGTCCGTCCAGCAGGACGCGGATCAGGTCCAGGGCCTCCTCCGGGGTGAGGTTCCAGGGAGGGCGCAGGAGTTCCTCCGGCGGCGACCAGCGGGAGGGCGGGACGGGGCGGAAGGAGACCAGTCCCAGCCCCTCCAGGCCCGACCGGTAATCCAGGGCGATGAATTCCCGCATCAGCCAGGTGCGGACGGTGCGCAGCCGCTCGTCGTACCCCTGCCGGGGGGTGAAGAGGTCGGCCGCCTCGGCCTGCGCAAGGACACGCCGGGTCAGGTCGTCCAGACGCAGTCGGCCGGAGCGGCCTCCCTCGTCCTCCAGGAGGGCCTTCAGGATGAGGCGCCGCTGGAAGATGCGGTTGTAGGTGTTCTCCATGTACGGGGCGAAAAAGGCGGCGTCCTGGCGGTTGTCCGAGAAGGTAAGGAGTTTCCGACCGGCGCCCGGCACGCCGCGCGCCTGGTCTTCCTCCACGGGCGGGAGCGACTGGTAGAGGGAGGTCGCCAGAACGCTGACGGGCGCGTCGCGGCCGGTGAGGAAGCGGAAGACGACGCCGGCAGGGCTCCGGGCGCCACAGACGGGACAATGGCGCAGGATCGGCGCCCGGTCTTTCTGCCGGACCCGATAGACCGGCACCCGGGGCGCGGCACAGTTGCAGGAAGGGACGCTGTCGGCGGAAGAGAGCGCGCCGCACCCGGCGCACAGCCAGCAGGGGTCTGCCCCTTCCTCTTCCAGCGCCTCCGGGCTTTCTCCCGCCAGGACCGCCTCGTCCTCGTCGGGCTGGAGGATGCGCTCGCCGAGGACGAAGTAGGTCAGTCCCCACCCGGCCTCGTCCTGGATCGTGCTCAGGGAGAGGAATCCGTCCATTTCCCGTCCCACCAGGTAGGCGGTGCCGCAGCGGGGACAGGCCGCCAGTTCAAAGACGCGGGCCCCACAGTGGGGGCACGTCTCCTGGCGGGAGAGGAAGAGCGTCGGCGGGTCGGTGGCGGGGTCGCCCCGGCGATGGGCGGGTTCGTTCAGGCAGAGAAAAGCGCCCTCCAGCGCGCGGGCGAAGAGGTGATAGCGGGTGGGCAGGATGGGCATCGCCTCCTCGCCGGCCCGCGCCCGCACTGCCAGGTCCACCAATCGGATCAGGGATTCCGCGGCCTGGGAGTCGCCGGGGAAGAGGAGGGGGGCCAGTTCGCCCAAACTGCGGGGGCGCTCCAGTTCCTGGCGCAGGCGGTGGACGCGGGCGTCGCCTTTCAGGATGTGGTAGAGGAAAGCGGCGCTGCGCTCTTCCGGGGGCACCCGGGCGCTCTCCCGAAGCGCGGCCTCCGCCACGGACGGGGGGACGCCGTGGGCCACCGCGCGGGAGTGGAGGGAGTCGGGCGATTCGCTCCGGTCCAGCGCGTCGCTCAGCGCGGCATAAAGGGCGGGCATGCCCTCGCCCCAGGTCGGGCCCAGCGCGGCCGCCAGTTCCCGCTCCGCCTCCACCACATCCTGTCGGGCCGGGTCGTCGTCGGCCCATTCAAAGGGTTCGCCGAAAATCTCGGCAGCGAAGCGGGCGATGGCGGGGAAGTCCTTCCGACCGCGCCCCAGGGTGGCGCTGGTGGCGATACAGCGGAGGCGTCCCGTCTCGCCCTGCACCACCCGGTCTTTCAGCCGCCGCAGGAGCATGGCGATCTCTATCCCCTGTGCGCCGTCGTAGATGTGCGCCTCGTCCAGGACGATGAAGCGCCAGAAACGGCCCGTCTCTCCGTCAAAGAACTCGCAGTCCTGGGGCCGGAGCAGGAGGTACTCCAGCATCGCGTAGTTGGTGAGGAGGATGTGGGGCGGGGTCTGGCGCATCCGCTGGCGGCTGAGCAGTTCGTTCGGGATGCGGGGCTCTCCGGGGAACTGTTCCCGGAAGCGGGCCTCCGCTTTGTTATCGTCTTCTTCCGTCTCCCCGGTGTAGCGGCCGAAGGTGATGGCGGGGAAATGGCTCAGGACGCGCCGCAGGCGCCGCAACTGGTCGTTGGCCAGCGCGTTCATCGGGTAGAGGAGCAGCGCACGGACGCCGGGCTTTTCCAGGGTGCCCTGGGCCTGTTCCCGCAGCAGGTGGTCCAGAATCGGGATCAGGAAGGCCTCGGTTTTGCCGCTCCCCGTCCCGGTGGCGATGACCACATTCCGCCCCCCGATGACTTTTTCTATCGCCCGCTCCTGGTGCAGGTACAGGGGCCGGTGCAGCGGCAGCGCCTCCGAACAGAGGGCGCGGAACCCCGGATGGAGGACGCCGTCCTGGATCAACTGTTCAATCGTCCGCCCGGACCGGAAGGGGGCGGCGGCCTCCAGGATGGGGCCGCGGGTCAGGAAATCGGGGGCGGAGAGCGCCCGGCCGAACTGGCGGCGCAGGTCCTCATTGCGGAAGAAGTAGATGGTGCTCAGGTAGCGGATGTAATCCTGCCGGATGCGGTTGGCCGTTTCCAGAGGATGCAGGCGCATGGTACTTTCACCTCTCGTCTTCACTCCCACGGATTCTCCGGTGGCCGGCGGGTGAACTCCAGGGGAACGGTTTGCCGCAGGGTGGTTGTCCGTTCCACCCGGAAAGAGGCACTTATGCCCTCGTGAGCTGCCCGGTTATGCTCCCCCGCGATCAGATGCTGGTAACCCGAGGAGAATCGCCCACATTTGCTGCAAGTGTAGACCTGCTCCGCTCGGGCGAAGGTGACGGTTCTCTTCTCCAGGTCCACCACCACCTCTTCGGCCCATTTCATTTCCTGAGCGCGCAGGAGAACCTGCAGGCGCAGGCCGGGCTCTGGAGAATCGGGCAGGAAAAATTCCCGAACCCCGTCGGCCCCTTCTATCCGCTGGATGCGTCCCCATCCGGCCACGCAGCGCACCCAGCAGTTCGGCCGGACGACCACCGGGGGGACCTGTTCCGGATGCCGCCGGCCCAGTTCCTCCAGCAGGCGCAGAGTTGCCGGATGCGGGAGCGCCTCCCGCAGCGCCTGGACGGCAGGAGAGAGGAATTGCTCCAGCATTTCCAGCGCCTCTTTTTCGGAGATCGTTCCGTCCAGAAGCCAGCGGACGACCGCCCGCGCGCCCGCCAGTGGCTGTCGGCGAAGGAGTTGCTCTATGGCCTGGAAGCGCACTTCTCTGTCATCTGCCTCCAGCAGGAGTTCGCAGGTATCTGCTCTCCAGGATGAGGCGGGAGGCAACAGACGCAGGTAGTCCCGGTAGAGAGGCTCCGCCAGCGCGCCGCGCCGGAAATCCTCCATCACCCACCGGAGGCGGTCAGGAGAGGCCAGTTTCATCCGCAGCGGAACGTCCAGGTCGGGCATTCCGGCGACGGCCCGGGCATAGGCCAGGATGTGCTCCACTTCGGCCTCATCCAGGTGGTCGTAGCACCACTGCAGGGCCTGGTGGGCCAGGTGTTCCTGCCCCCCATCCCGCCGGATGAGCGCGATTTCCAGGACTATCGGGAAGGATAGTCCCTCCTCCGCGGCCCGACGGCGCGCCTCCTCCAGCCGCCGCGCCGCCGCGTCGGGTGGGATCAGCACAGAGGTGACGGCAGGGTCATCGGGCGCTGGCCGTTCCGCCGATGGGGATGCAGAGGCCCAGGGGTCGCGCGTGCCGAACTCCAGGAGATAGCGGCCCGGTAGAAGACGGTCGGCGGGCAGGGCGCACCAGTGCTCTTCCACCGCGTCGTCCGGGATGGGGATTTCCACCACTTCCTCCCAGGGCCGCCATACGGGCCACAGGCGCGCGAAGCGATGCCGTACCCGAACGGCCGCCTGCCAGCGCAGGCGCAGATAGACCCGCTCCCCCTTGTAAATGGCGTCTACGGTGGCTCCCTGGACCGCAAACCGGCGGGTGATGTGCAGAACGGGGAAGGACTTCCCCTCCTCCACTCCCGGTATCCCCTGAAGGGTGAGAGAGAAGGCGAAATGGGCGAGGGGCGTATGGCGAAGCGTGTCCAGGAAGGTCGCCAGCGTGAAGCGCAGATAGGGCTGCCCCGAACGGGCGCGGCTTTCCACCTCCTGCAGGCAATCTCCCTCGTTGCCCTCCAGGCGCAGCACCACCTCCCCCGGCACATCCAGGCCGCCGAAGAGGTCCACCAGGAGCAGCGGCTCCCGGCTCTGTTCCAGCGCGTCCAGCGGGAGCGTCAGCGGGGACGTCTGCCAGCGGGGCGACAACCCCCGCTCCGGGTCCAGAACGACCATCCAGCGCAGGCGGCGAATGGGGACGGAGAGGGGAACGGAGACGGTATCTCCCTCATCGGTCTGGCGTACAAAGCGCAGGGGGACCGTCTCCCGCTCCAGCCCGGCGGTAACTTCGTAAACGGCCCGACCGGTCTCCGATTTCACCAGCCCGATCCGGCAACCGGAAGTGCCCGGTGGAAGGGTCAGTTCGGTCCGGGCGTCGGTCTCTACCAGCAGGCGAACCTCGTCGGAGTCTCCCGGCAGATACAGGCTCTCATGGCCGACCATCTCCAGATAGGGGAGGACGCGGAAGGCCAGGTCGGCCCGCTGGCCCAGGGGGCCGCGCACTTTCACCCCGTAGGTGCCGAAGGCTTCCTCTCCCAGGAAAGGGCCGAGGTCCAGAAGGGCGAAACGCTCCCCGATCGCCGGACGCGCCTCCGGTTCATCCAGCGTGAGTGAGAAATTCGCTTCCGGGATGGCGGGCCCCTCGTTCCAGAGCGCGATACGCCAGCGGTGGAGGCGGGGCGAAGGCGGAAGGGGAACGCGCAGGGACGGGGGAGAACTCACGAAGAGGGGTGGACGGCCATCGTCTATCGGCAGGCGGTTGTTGCCCTCCAGGGTGGGAAGGTCCGAATCGCCGCGTCCCAGGACTCCGTACTCCCGCACAACGGCGTTTCCCCGATACACCATCAGGGCCCGGACTTCGGAGAGGTCCACCGCCTCACCGATCCATTCGCTCCACTCTCCGGGCTGGCGCGGCAGGCGCTCGGTCACCCGCAGTGCGTCGGGCGGTTCGGACCGCAGGGAGACCTCCGGCGCACGCAGAAGCCACAATTCCCCGGCGGGGAGAACCCCCCGCGGCGGAATCAAACTCCCGTCCTTCGGCGAAAACCACAGGAGCGGGCAGTCCCCGGGAGCGCCCGGGATAGACCATTCCCGGTCAAACTGGATTTCCTCGTCCTGAATCAGTGAAAACCAGACCGTGTACGCCGGTGCGGGTTGAGGCAGGGCGAAAATGCCGGATTCTGCCCGCCACTCCTTTTCCTCCCGAAGAATGCTCACTTCCACAGACTCCCCATCATCTCCCCAGTTAATGACCCAGACTGCGCACAGGCCGGGCTGTGGGGCAGGCGCCGGCTGCGACGGCAACCGTATGGCGACGCCCAGCCCCCAGGGGTCCAGAAAGAGGGTCGGGCTCCGGTAGATGGTGGGTTTGTGCAGGGAAGGACGGGGGCGTCCTTCCCGCCAGGCCCGGTACTCCTCCACCACGCGGGGCGGCAGCCCCACTTCCTCCGGCGCGGGCACCTCTCCCGTTTCGGCGTACCGCGTCGCCATCTCCCGGCAACGCTCCACAAAATCCACCGCCACCGGTCCGCCGTGCTCCAGAAACCGGATCACTGGCTTGTCGGTCAGATAGACCGCCGTGTAGTGACGGAGGCGCTTCTGGATGAACTCCTCCGTGGAGAGGACGGCGTTCTCCGGCTGGCGGATCAGGGGGTCTATGAAATGCTCAAAGAAGTCGGCCAGGCAGTAAACCGGAATGCCGCCGTGAGCGAGGATCAATTCCACGTAACGGGGCCCGCCCATCAGGGGAAACTGGGCGACGGGCAGGTCGGCAACGATGTCCTCAAAGAGTTGCCCCCAGAACCGGGTCTGGCCTGGAGGGATGGAGAGGCCTGTGGCCCTGCTAATCGCCGACCAGAAACTCCCCGCTTCATATTCTCGGGCGCCCTGGGCAACCATAAAGACGGCGAAGGAACAGGGGTACTTCTCCCGAAATAACCGTTCGGCCCCTGCCCATCCGTGCTCCCGCACCAGGTCGCCGATGAGGCGGCCCAGATGGGAGAGTTCCTCTTCGGGAAGGTCTATTTCTCCCAGCAGGTCCACTTCGGCGACCTGGGGGCGCAGGAACGCCTCCCACTCGTCCAGAGAATTCCGGGCCATACCTACCACTCAATCACGATCCGCACCCGGGATGGGTCCTTTCCGCTCAGGCGTTGCTGGAGGAGTTTCTCCCACCGCTGACGCAGGTCATCGGCGGTGCAGGGCATTCCGGGGCGGGTGAGGGCCTCCAGGATTTCCTCCGGGGAAAGGGTCACCCGTTCCAGGCCCTTCAGTGTATGGGCCAGGGCCTGCAGGAACGGTTCGTCCAGGTCCAGCAGTCTCCCCTCATCCCGCAGCGCTTCCAGCCGCGCGCGCTCCTCCGGCGCTATCAGTTCCAGGCTCTTCTGAGCGGTGGGGGAGCGCAACGCCTCCCTCAGACTCCGCACCCACTCCCCCCGTAACTGGTCCAGTCCCTCCTCCAACTGTCGGAGGGTCTCTCCCACCGGTTCCGGAGGCGCCTCGGTCGGGCGGAACTGACAGTGCGGACAGCGGGGCTCCCGGTCCAGTTCCTCCGGAATGAGCCGCCAGCAGGAGACCAGGCCGCTCAGCCGCTTCTCCAGATCGTCCAGTTTCTTCGCCGGGAGTATCGGCACCCGTTCGGCCAGCAAACGCATCTGCTGGAGACGGGGGTCTTTCATCAGCAGGCGCTTCCGCTTGTCCTCCTCGCTATTCAGCCGGGCCCGCCGATGGGCTTCCAGGTAACTTTCCCGGTACGCCTGCTTCAACCCGTCCAGTCGTCGGCGTCCCTCCTCCAGGGCGCGGGCCTCCGCTCCGGGGGGACTCTCCCGCAGTTCGTTCAGGATGGAATTCTGCGCCTCCTGGAACGCATGGACCAGCGGATGCTCTTCCGGCAGGAGGGATAGCGCTTCCCGCAGGTAGGAGATGCGGGGCTGGAGTTCCTGCTCCACCTGCTCTGCCAGGAAGGCCAGTTGCCGGGCCCGCTCCCGCCGCGCCCGCTGTTCCCGTACATCGTCGGGGGAATAGGGGAAATTGCGGAGTTTGCCCGGCGTGTTGAAGGGCGGAAGGGAATCCAGAAACGTTTTGTAGGCCGCCAGGTCGGCCAGTGTCTCCCGAAGGCGCTCCCCTGCCAGGATCGCCTGGCCTCCCAGAGGGATTCCGTCCCGCACCCGGTTCTGAAGTTTCACCACCCAGTTCAGTTCGTCGCCTGCCCGTTTCTGGAGTTCCGCCACTGCCATCTCGCGTGTGTTCGGGTTCTGCATCAGCCCGGGAGAGGCCTCCAGCAGTTCCATCACGGCCATCAGCGCTCCCAGAGGCAGGTCGCGGGGGCGAACGACGTGACGGAAGCTCAGCAGGTCACCCAGAGGCATCCGGATCGCCTCCTCCAGCGTCGCGGCGTCCACCCGACGCCCGGGCAGGACGATCTCCAGTTCCCCTGCGTAGACCAGGGCCAGCAGCACCACGGCCAGGTACTCCGTCTCCATCTTGAAGTGGCGCACCCGTTCATCCCCCATCCAGGGCTCTATCAACTCGTTGCGGTTCAGGACTCCCGCCGGCCCCTTTTTCTCCAGTTGCTCCAGGATGTAGCGGGCGTAGGGGGACCGCTCCGGGCGGACGGCGTCATCTTCCAGAAGGCCCAGTCCCTCCAGGACTGCCCGTCCGCTCTGGGTCCGTCGGCCGAGAAGGAAGTGAAGTGCCTCCTGAATCATCACGGGCCGGTTTTCCCGCGTGATCGGCTGGCGCAGGCCCGTGAAGGCGGGGTAGAGGGGATAAGTTTCCTCAAAGTACGGGGAGAGGCAGGCCGACGCGATCCCCCGCACCATATCGCGGAACGATGCCTCCGCGCCGACCCCGGTCCCCCGACGTTCCCACTGCAGGAACGGGCGGCTCTCGCCCTGATAGGTGACCGTCATCTGATCCAGATGGGATTGGATCCACCCCATCAACTCCCGCTTCGCCCGGTCCGCCTTCTCAAAGTAGACCCGCTGATGGACGCCGGATGAGGAGAGGCCCATCTCCTGGGCGCCGGCGTAGAGGCGCAGAGTGCGCTCAAAGGATTCGTCCCACCCGTGCAGCTGGAAAAAGACCTCGTCGGGCTTCTGCTCGTCCTCAAAGGGAGGTGTCTCAAAGGGTTGGAGGAAGTAGAGGTAGAAGTCCCGCGGCGGCTGGGCGGTGGAGCGCTGGTTGGGCGTCCCGAAGAAGAGATACCCCGGGCGGGTCACCCGACGTTCCGGCCATGGCACCTCGTACTCCCAGACGCGGAAGCCGGTCACGTAGGTTTGCCGATCCATCCCCAGGAGTTCCCGAAGGGCCTCAAAGTAATAGCGGTTCAGCACCTCCGCCTCCAGTGTCTCCGCCCGTTCCTCAATCCGGGCGTCGTAGTCTATGTCTTTCCTCAGGTCCAGGTAATACTGACCGTTATCCGGATTGACGGAGATGAACTGCCCGCTGACGGTGCGCATAATCTCCCGGAGGGCGGTATCCACCGTATCCCGAAGGAAGTCGGCGTCCACTTCAGGGAGGTTGGGGTCAAAGAGGGCCAGGCCGTCCCGCAGTTCCTCCGCGGTGGCGCCGATGGGGGCGTAGATGTCCCCGGTCGTCAGGCGCAGGACGCTCAGCGCGCGGATCAGGCGCTCCGCCAGTGGCTGGTACTGGGGACGGGTGTAGGCGTGGGCGATCCGGTCGCTGAGCACCTGGCTCTTATCTATCACCTCGCGGATCTCCGGCGACGTGCGGAACGACGGGTCGCTGACCAGCAGGGGCCAGTACGAGTCGTAGGAGATGATCCCCGGTTCATTGGGGGGAACTTCCCGATCCAGCAGCCCGCGGATGGTCTGGCTGATGGCCTTCAACGCTACCCGCTGTTCGGCGAAGGTGATGCGCTCAAAGACCTCCAGGTAGGTCGGGTGGACGGGGAAGAGGCGGACGAAGTCCTCCAGCCGTTCGGCCATCCGGCCATAGTAGGGGGTGAACTTCTGCAGGTGGGCGCGGATCCAGGCTCGCTGGTCGTCGGTCTTCCGCAGCAACCGCTCGGCAACCACGTAGGCGACGTCCTCCCGGGTGATGCGTACCTGCTCAAACCGGTCCCGTACCCGGCGAACGGCGTCGGCAGCGAACTGGAAACGGGGGCTCTCAAAGAGAGCCTCCTGCAACCCGGCGATGAACCGGAAGCGTCCCAACCGGCAGACCTCTCCGATCTCCCGCAGGAAACTCAGGTCCAGGATCAGTTCCTGCTCCCTGCGGCCGCGCAGGTAATCCAGCAACTCGTCCACCACCACCAGCAACCCCTGTTCGGGATACCGTTCCTGAAATGCGGAAAGCGCGGCCAGGAGGGGGTCTTTGGTGTTGGAGGTCTCTGTCATGGCGGGAAACGAGAACTCTATCCCCAGGGAGTGCAGGAAGGGCTCCAGCCGGTCCTTGAGGACGATATCCCGCAGGGGCATCTGCGTGGTTCCCACCTCCATCCGCAGCACCTGGAATCGTCCGGCAACCGGCTCCAGCGCCCCGGCGACCTGCGGATGACGGATCTCCTCCCGCAAGGGAGCCCACTGGGCCACGGCGGAGAGGACGGACATCAGGTGGGATTTCCCCGTCCCGTAGTTGCCCACGATCAGCAGGCCGCGGTGCTCATGGGGACGGTCAAAGCGCAGGTGGGGGATGATCAGATCGGTGAGCACCTCCGCCAATCGGTCGGAGATGACGTAGGTGCGCACCAGTTCCCGGGCCTCTTCAAACCGGTCCGCCTGGCGCAACTGGATAACGCTTTCTATAGGCTCAAACTGGATCAGGTCGCCGTAGCGCATCGGTTTTGCCTCCTGCAGGGGGAAAGACTGTTTGCCGTTGCGGGGTCTCTGCGGGCTCCGGGATACAGTATATGTAGACCTCGGGGCGGAGGTACGAGCGGAATTCCGGATGGTCCTGGACGGCATACGTCAACACATCGTCCTGGTAACTCCCCGGCCAGGCGACTACCAGCGGACGGATACGGCTCAGTTCCCGTAACAGCCGCAGAGGGTTCAGTCGGAGGGCTGGCGCAAAGAGCAGTTCTATCCGGTCCACCAGCAGGATGCCGGAGGGAAAAGCGGCAATCTGCTCCCGAAGGATCCGTGGCACTTCGTGCGTCCGTTGGGCTGGCGGCACCTCCAGCAGACGATGGCTCAGGTCCGGGCTGAGGGAATACAGGGCATACCCCTCCCGGGCGGCCAGCCGCCGGAGCAGGTGAGTTTTCCCTGCCCCATGGGGGCCCACGACCAGCAGAAGGGGAACGGCCGTATGGGCATCCCGCATCGCCGCAACGGCCGATGCCAGATGGTCCAGATCGGAGGGTTCAGAACCTGGATGAGTTTGGGCGCCGGTCATAAAAAAGCCCACCTGGCCTTGACGGCAGGCGGGCGCTGTGGTAAAATGCTCCCTGCCAGGGCGAGCCTGCCGTCCTGGCCATCGCCTCGGGCGGACCGGGCCGCGAGGCGATTTTTGTTTCTACTGTCAAGTATACGCGGGGTTGTCTCGTCTGTCAAACAACCGCTGAGGATTGGGTGTATTTCAGTTTTGGCCCTGTGATTCCCCCCTCTCGCAAGCGATTTGCTCCCTCAAAGGGGTTGGCTCTATAGCCCCCGACCTGTCTCCGTCCCTCTACAACCCCTCCACCATCTCCTGCATCCGCGCCGCGTCGGGGTGCAGGTAGCGGGTCGTCGTCGCCGCCCGCTTGCCACGCGCGACCAGAGGGGGGCTCTGCCCCCATCTGGACACCCCCCTCAGAATCCAGAA
>FWWL01005912.1_pt1 | contig 11659 bp, 9 predicted proteins | sample 2228331 | NCBI WGS metagenome assembly FWWL01 (sample SAMEA103939775, study PRJEB20133) | metagenome
CAATTGTGGCGCTGATGCTGCGCGAGATGAGCACGCGCTTTAGCCGAACGCCCGGGGGTTATCTCTGGATGGTCGTGCAGCCCGTCGCAATCATCGTGGTGCTCGCGGTCGGCTATTCTTTGCTGTTCAGAACACCGCCGCTTGGGACAAGCTTTCTTCTTTTCAAAGCAACCGGCATGCTGATTTTGTTGAAATTCCGCCAACTCACACAAGTTATCGGAATGTCTTTGAATTTCTCACGACCGCTTCTTTACTTTCCCGATGTGCGCTGGATTGATGCTGTTCTGGCGCGGTTTTTGTTGAACGCCATGATGTTACTGCTGGTTGCCTGGATTGTGCTGCAGGGAATTTTTTTTTACGAGGGTCTTATTCTCATTCTGCGGTGGAATTACATTCTTCGCGCCTTTGGGCTCTCGCTTCTCCTAAGTTTTGGCGTTGGAGTCTTGAACACGGTTCTCTTTATGCGCTTTGAGGTTTGGCAGCAGTTTTGGAACATTTTCACCGCTCCGCTGTTTATTATCTCAGGGGTTATTATTCTTTATGAAGACATGCCGCCAATTGCGCAAAAAATCTTGTGGTGGAACCCACTTTTACATATCACCGGCTTGATGCGGGCTGGCTTTTATTCCACTTACAATCCGGATTACCTTTCCACCACATTCGTTCTTTTCTGCGCACTCATTCCTGCCGTCTTCGGTCTTTTGCTCTTGCGGCGCTATCATCGGCTCCTGCTTGAGCGTTAAGTGAAGAGGATGCCACCGTTTCAGCGCCCGCGCGCTCACCCGCGCGGCTAAGTCGGCCAGGCCAAGCGGTTTCGCCAAACCCATTGTGTTCGAAAAAGGGGCACTTTGCGCTTTTTGACGCTCGTTTCGGGGGAAAAGAGGGAATTGTCTTTGGCGGGTACGCTTGGATTTTATCGTTCGCAGACTTTTTCGTCGACGCCGCCTCTGTTTTCAGCCTGCTTCGGCAAGCCGCCTCTTCCGCGGCAGACGTTTCAGCTTGCGCCCCTTGGCCCGCGCAACGATCTCCCCATGACGGCGGTCAAGACGCCCTGTTAACGCATCCCAAACAGCCAAAGCCGTAAGGAAAAGCGCACGCCAGCACTCACCCTCATAGTGCCTGAGCGCAAAACCCCATAACGGTAAAAGCCACAGCAACAGCGGCCAAAATTTCCACCCCGCGGCCAACCGATAGACGATCAGCGCGTTGCGCCTGCGGTAATAAATCTTCCATAACGGGCGAAGCCGCCTCCGGCGCGTATCGAAACTTTCGCTGTCATGACAAAAATCGAGCCTTGGGGCATAGCCCAAGCGAAAGCCCGCCTGCCGCAAGCGGAGCGTGTAGTGCGTGTCATCGCCATAGATGAACATCCGCCCATCAGGGTAGCCAATCTTTTCCACCGCCTGTCGCGAAATGAAAAAACCGACGAAAGTTGCAAAATCGATCGCGATGAGTGCTTCACTGTTTAGCTTTTCGGGCGCCACGTGATAGCTCTTTCGCCCGAATCCCAGAGCCGCTTTCCAAAACAGTTTCGGCCGCTTGAACGGGTCAAAGGCGGGGCGATTCAGGGGGCAGAACGACCCAGTGGGGAGCCGAACCGAACCGGCAATCGCGTCCCACCCATTGAGATCAAGCGCATGAAAGCGCTGCAGCGTCTCGGACAAGGGCCGCGCATCGTCGTCCATGAGAAGCAACCAGTCGGGAGAAAGCGTCTGCATCGCATAGCGCATGCCGGCCTCAAAGCCACCCGCGCCGCCCCGGTTACGGGGCAAGCGGAGAACATGCAGCCTTGGATCCACAAACGTCTCAAGTACCGACGCTGTCCCGTCGCGGGAGGCGTTATCGACAACGACAATTCCCGCCAGAACGGATGGTGGCTCAGCCAAAAGCGCGGCAAGCGTCTCACGCACTTGGCGCTTGCGGTTATGTGTGACGACAACGGCAACCACACGCCGCACCGCAGCCGCATCGCCAAGCGTGGGCAGCGTCGCCACCGACTCTACAAGAAGGGGGCAATCTTTCGGCGCCATTAGCTCCTTAGGAAAGCAGAATGCGCGACTTGTCAAACCCTTTTCTCTTTCACCAGACTTTCCAGATTTGAAGGCCCTGGGGCATTGGCACGCCGAATTTATCGAAAGTTCTTGGAAACGGTCGCATTTCTGCCTGAATTGTCACACTTGCGTGCCCAAGCTCAACCGAAGGGTGCACCGTAAAAGCACGTTGGACCTTTCAGGAAGAGCGTCGATGCGACTTCGCCTCGAAGGCGGGATTCGAACCGGCGACGACCTGCTTGACCGCCGCGTGACAGATTTCGCGGTTCGCTTTGAGGAGAGCGGGGTCATCGTTTACGCCACCACTGGCCGCTTTGGGGGCCTCAGCGCCTGGTCGATCGAGAGCGCGGGGGGCGTTCGCCCAATTGGCTCCGTGATTTTTCCCGACACCATTGCCGGATTGGTTTCGGATCGGCTCAGTCTTGAAGTTGCAGAGAGCGGCGCAATGCTTTATGTGGGAGAGCAACCGGGCGGCATGCTTGGTTATCGGCTCGGGCCCACGGGGAGCTTTGAGCAAAGCACAATAATAGGCTGGAGCACGCTCGATGCGGCCGCGCGTGCCGGCAGCGGAAATGCGCTTGATGCCGCGGTAACAATGACCAGCGATGCGCGTGGTTTCCTGCCGCCCTGGGCGCCGACGGGGGAAGTCGTTGGACTTCACACAGTCCGGCTTGGGGATAGCGAATTTGTCGTCACCGCCTGCGCCAGCTGCGAGGCCGTTGCCGTCTTTCGGCGCGACACAAGCACGGGCCAACTGATCGCTACTGATCAGCTTGGCACGCGTGATGGCCTAGGCATTGCGGCACCTACGGCCGTTGAGGTGGTCTCAATTGGCGAGACACATTTTGTTGTGGTTGCTGCAAGCGGAACTTCAAGCCTTGCCGTCTTGCGGCTGGGCCCCGATGGGCAGCTCACCCCCGTCGATTTCCTGATCGATACCGCCTCAACCCAGTTCGGCAAAGTGCAGGCTTTGGCCGTCGCAGCCATTGAGGACCGCGCCTTTGTCGTCGCTGGGGGCGCCGATGGCGGGCTGTCATTGTTTTTGCTTTTGCCCGATGGACAGCTCCTGTTTTTGGACACCGTCGTCGACGCCACCACCTTACCGCTCGAAAAGATCAGCGCTTTGTCCGCGGTGATCGTGGGCGACACGCTCCACATTTTCACCGGCTCTGAAAGCGAAGGCGGAATTGCTCATTTTACAGTCCCGCTCGCAAGTTTAGGCGAAACCCTGAGAGGCCGGGCCTCGGGTGCCTCAAGCCTTGTCGGCGGTGTAGGCGACGATCTTCTCTTCGCTGCCCATACCAGCGACACGCTGAGTGGCGGGGCGGGACTAGATGTGCTGGTTTCAGGCCCAGGCCACACCATCATGGGGGGCGGAGCCGATACCGACATTTTTGTCATCCGCAGAGCCACCTCCCGGGCCGAGATCCTTGATTTTGAACGCGGCCTTGACCGCGTTGATGTTCGTGATCTGCCCATGCTGAGGGATCTGAGCCAGCTCGTTGTCACCCCCACAGCCACGGGCGCATGGATCACCTACCGGGGCGTTGAAATCATCGTCACCGCGGCCGATGGACGGCCGCTAACCTCGGCTGACCTTTTTCCCGGCGGCCTCCTTGGCGCCGATCGCTTGCCAATCTTTCTCGTCACAGAGCCGGGACAGCAAATTACCGGAACGCGGCACAACGATACGCTGACAGGCGGCACGGGCAATGACACCATTCGCGGCGGCGCGGGTGATGACCTGATTTACGGCTGGCGCGGGAACAACCGGCTCACCGCCGGCCCGGGCGACGATACCATTTGGGGTGCGCCGGGTGATGACACGTTCAAGGGCGGAGCCGGTCATGACCTGATCTACGCAGGGGGCGGAAGAAATCACGTAAGTGGTGATGGCGGAAATGACACGATCTACGGTGGCTCTGGAAATGAGACCTTGAGAGGCGGGGCTGGCCATGACCTCATCTTTTGCGGCGCAGGCGATGATCTGATCTATGGTGGCACGGGCAACGACACCGTTCACGGCGGACCGGGCAACGATAGGCTCTGGGGCGGAGCTGGCGATGATGCGCTTTACGGCGGTGACGGTGACGATCTTCTGATTGCGGGCCGAGGTCGTGACCATCTGTGGGGCGGAGCTGGCGCAGATACTTTTGTCTTCGGGCGCGATCAAAGCACAAACCGCATCTTTGACTTCAGCATCGAAGACGGCGACCGGCTCCGCCTTGCGTGGGGCATCTTTCGGGGTCATGAGGCGATGCCGCCCGAGGAGATGATCTCACGTTTTGGGTCGATCAATCCTTCAGGGAACGCTGTGCTCGATTTCACCGCGCTCGGGGTCGATACCATCATCATCTTTGTTGGGTTTAGCGATCTTTCGCTCATTACAAGCGCGATCGAGATCGCCTGAGCGGCAAAAAGGAGCCTGCGCGCCGGCAGCGCGCCGGTCCGGAAAAGCCCGAACAATCCGGACAACCCTGAACACCGAACAAGAGACCCGCCCATGATCGTTGCACAAACGACGCATCGCTTGCCGAAATTTCGGCACAGGCCCCGCACGAAGGCGTGTCTGCAGTGCGGGCAGTTGCAAGCCGATCGGTGAATGGCTAGAAGCCCCGGTTGCGCAAGGTAAGGTGTCTTCGTGATCCGAGTCAAAAAGGCGGTTTTCCCGGTTGCTGGGCTTGGGACGCGCTTTCTGCCCGCGACCAAGGCCATGCCGAAAGAGCTTTTACCGATCATCGACAAACCGATTGTGCAGTTTGCCGTTGAAGAAGCTGTCGCGGCTGGGATCACCGATCTGATCTTTGTCACAGGGCGTTCAAAACGCGCGATTGAGGATCACTTCGACGCCAATCTTGAGCTTGAATTTCAACTCGAGGCGCGCGGCAAATCAGCGGAGCGTGCGCTTGTCCGCAACATCTTGCCGCCCGGGGTCAACCTCATCATTGTGCGCCAACCAGAGCCGCGCGGGCTTGGTGACGCGGTGCTTTGTGCCGAACCTGCTGTGGGCGATGAGCCTTTCGCGGTTCTTCTTGCCGATGATTTGATGCTGGGGGGCCCACTGCCCACCGCGCAGCTCATCCGTGCCTTCGATGATCTTCGGATGAACGTGCTTTCGGTTGCCGAAGTGCACGAGCATGAGGTGTCAAAGTTTGGAATTGTGCGCCCGAGCCACCCGCCTAAAACAGAGTCCACCTTTGTGAAGCCGGTTATCCCGGTCGCAGGTCTGGTCGAAAAGCCTCTGCCGCAGGAGGCACCATCGCGGCTTGCGTCGCTTGGGCGCTATGTTTTTCACCCGGAGATTTTTGAGGTCTTGCGCGGGTTGCCGCCCGGTGCAGGCGGCGAAATTCAGCTTGCCGATGCCATTGATATTCTTGCGCGACGTGGGCGCGTGATCGCGCTGTCCTGTCAGGCGCGGCGATATGATTGCGGCTCAAAACTCGGCTACCTAACCGCAATCCTCGATCATGCGCTTGCAGATCCCTGCTATCGTGAGGCGGCACTGGCCTTTCTGCGCGACCGCCTGGGTGTTGGCGAGCAAACCGCTGCGAAACGCTTATGACCGTTGAACGCGTTGTTCTTGTTACGGGCGGGGCCGGCTATGTTGGCTCGCACGTTTGCAAGTTGCTTGCCCGCGCAGGCTGGCTTCCGGTTGTGCTCGATAATTTGAGTACGGGCTGGGCACAGGCTGTCCGCTATGGCCCCTTGATCGAGGCCGATCTTCTTGACCGCGCGGCGATCTCTGCCGCTTTTGAGGCCTACCGGCCGCAAGCCGTCTTGCATTTTGCCGCACTCAGCCAAGTTGGCGAATCGATGCGCGAGCCGGGCCGATATTGGCGCAACAATGTCATGGGCTCGCTTAATCTCGTTGAAGCCATGCTTGAGGCAGGCTGCGACAAGATTGTGTTTTCCTCAACCTGCGCGGTTTATGGCGAGAGCGATGGAACGGTTCTTACCGAGGAGAGCCCAACCCGTCCGATCAACGCCTACGGCTCATCCAAGCGCGCGGTCGAAGAAATTCTGCGCGATTTTGAGTCCGCACATGGCCTCAAGTGGGTGTCGTTTCGCTACTTCAACGTTGCGGGCGCCGATCCAGAAGGCGAGATCGGCGAATGCCATCGCCCCGAGACACATCTGATCCCCGTGATCCTTGAGGCAATCTCCGGGCAGCGCCCTGCCCTAGTTATCCACGGCAATGATTATCCCACTCATGACGGCACCTGCATCCGCGATTTCGTTCATGTGATGGATCTTGCCGCTGCGCATGTGCTTGGGCTTGAATGGCTTTCAGCCGGCCGGGAGAGCCGCGTCTTCAATCTTGGCACAGGCGTGGGCTTTTCGGTGCAAGAGGTGCTTGCGCATGCCCGCGCCGCAACGGGAAAGCGCGTTCCCTTTGTTTTTGGTCCGCGGCGGCCGGGCGATGCCGCTTGTCTGGTCGCATCGAATACGCGTGCGAGTGTCGAACTTGGCTGGCGCCCGGAGCGTTCCTCGCTCAAGCTGATGATCGAAGATGCCTGGGCCTGGCATCAAAAGGGCGGGTATTCCGGTTGAGGCGTCCTGCCCTTGGAGAGAAGAGCCGAGGCGCGGCATAGGCAAAGCGCCGCTTTCGCGAAAAGACAAAAGGTTTTAGGCGAACCCTTTGAGCGTTCGGCATTGCGCCTCTTGATTTCAACCGAGAGCGCGCCGCGGCGTGCCCACCCGGTGCCACCCGCACGCCTTTTCGGACAGCGCCGCACGCACTCCCTGCCCCACCGGCGGTCTGATGATTCGCCGCGACCAGACGTAAAGCATGCAAAGGCCGACAAGCCGGCTTTCGACCAAAGCCGCGGTACGGCTTGGTGGTGACCTTAGGCAAAATGTCCTGGTCAGCGTTGCACGGAGCCTCATCCTTACCCATCGATGCGCTGAAAAATGATGCCCGTCCGCCCCTAGGTTTGTTCGTGCACAACCAGCGCCTCGACAAGAGGCAAGCGCTCTTGCGCCTGAGGCTTGTTTCGCGCGCCAGCCCCCCTTTTCGGCGCGCCAGATTTCAGGCCAGACGCCGAGCTCATTCGTGATCAGCCTCACCCAAGGCCGGGGCCGGCAACGGGCTTGCACACCGGATCCCGTCGATAACAAAAGGCGAGCGCAGGCCAACCGTCCCCTCCCCCTCAGGCCCAAAGTCAAGCCGCATCCCGCGAGCAATCACTTGTGGGTCCTGAAAGACTTCATCGATGCGGTTGATCGGCCCAGCCGGCACGCCTTGGGCCTCGCAGGCCTGCAACAAAGCCGCTTTGTTCCACGTGATGAGCGAATTTTGCAGGGCCTCCGCCAGCGCTGCGCGATTGCGAACCCTTCCCGCGTTCTCCCGAAACCTCGGGTCCGCCAAAAGATCCGCCCGCTCAATGAGCTGGCACAACCGTTCAAACTGGCCATCATTGCCGACCGCGATGATCACATGGCCATCAGCAACCGCAAAGACTTGGTAAGGGGCAAGATTGGGGTGATAATTCCCCGTCCGCCCCGGCGGTTCGCCAGAGCAGAAATAATTCATCGCTTGGTTAGCCAAAACCGCGACCGCACAATCCAAGAGCGCAAGATCCAAATGCGCGCCCTGCCCTGCTTTGCCCCGTTCATGCAAAGCCGCAAGGATCGCCACCGCGGCGTACACGCCGGTGAAAAGGTCAGTGACCGCAACCCCAAAGCGATGCGGTTCGCCCTCAGGAGGGCCTGTGATTGACATCAGCCCCGCCATGCCTTGGATGACGTAATCATACCCGGCACGGTGGGCATAGGGGCCATCTTGGCCAAAGCCGGTGATTGAGCACCAAATCAAATGTGGATACGCCGCCCGCAGAGTGTCGTGATCGAGCCCAAATTTTTTGAGGCCGCCGACCTTGAAATTCTCGATCACAACATCAGCCTCAGCAATGAGCGCGCGAACCTTGGCACGGCCCTCTTCGGTGCGGAAATCGGCAACAACCGAACGCTTGCCGCGGTTGCATGCATGAAAATACGCGGCAACGGGCTCTCCCTGCCGGATCCAAAAAGGCGGGCCCCAGCGGCGGGTGTCATCGCCCTCAGGTGATTCCACCTTAATGACGTCGGCCCCAAGATCAGCAAGAATTTGCCCAGCCCAGGGGCCCGCCAAAATACGGGCAAGCTCAACCACCTTGAGCCCGGCAAGCGGTTTTCCGGACATTAGCTCAATTCCCCAACGCCGCCTGGATTGCCGCTTCGAATTCGGCAAAGCTCATGTTACTGTAGCGCCGGCCATTGATCACAAACGTCGGCGTTGCCGTAATACCATCGGCCGTGGCATTGCGGCGGTAGGTTTCGAGCAAGGCAAGCGCAAGCGCGCGATCTGACAGGCACGCGTCGAGCTCAGCGTCGGTCAACCCCGCCCGCCGGCCAACCCGTCGCAAGGCTGCGGCAATGGCCTCAGCCTGGCTTTGGCCCGGGGCGGGCTCGGCGCGGGCCCAGGTGCTTTGTTCGGCAAACAAGAGATCGACGATGCCATGATACCGCTCAGGCCCGCCACAGCGAGCAACCAGCGCCGCCCATAGACCTGGGGCGTCGAAAAACACCTCGCGCGTCACAATTCGCACCGTGCCGGGCTCAACGTAACGCTCAAGCACTTGCCGAAACACCGTCTGGTTGAATGTCGCGCAATGTGGGCAGGTGATGCTCAAATATTCAACAATCGTCACCGGGGCATCGGGATTGCCAAGGGTCATCTCGACAACCCGCGACACATCGACCTCCGCGTCTTGCCCTTGGGCGGTGGTCTCGGCCGTTTCGTTTGCCAAGATCGTTGGCTGCGCCTCTTCAGCCGCGCGCCGCTCGGTTAGAAGCCACCAAAGCACCGTAAAGCCAAGGGCCAAAGCCACCGCCATGAGCGCAATCGATGCTCGTTTCACGTTTCCGCTCCATCATCGCGTTGAAATTTTTCGGTTCCGTTCGCGAGCCCGCGCTGAGCGCGGCGCTTCGCATCGCGGGTTAGGACATGTTCGGCTAAGCGACGCAAGGCGTCCCGCAACCCCGGATCGGTGACCCCCGCAGTTAAAGCCGCAACTGTGTCTCGTGCGCGGGCAAGCGCGGCATCTGAGGGGGGCGCAACATTGTCGCGCCACATATCGGGCGTGCCGAAAGCGCTGCCGAGGCGAGGCATGCCGGCATCAAAGGCGCTCTCAAAGGAAAAGGGCATGGGCGGCTCAGCCATGCCCTGCGGCCCGCCTCCTGGCAGGGCAGCCAGCCCCGCCGCCTGTTTGATCTCGATCCGCGCAATTGCCGCATAACCATAGGCCGAATTGAGACGCGCTCTCAGGCCCTCGAGCCGGGTTTGCACAAGGGGTGCCACCGCACCCGGAACCTCAAGCACAAGCGTCGCACCAAAACCTTTGCGGTTGTAACTGATCTTCAATGGCCGGCAAAGCGGGGCCAGTTCTGGCCCGGCAAGGGCGTCCCAATCGGTCAGGATCTGTGCGAGCGCAAAGCCTCTCTCTGCCCCCGCCTTGCGCACCAAGGGTTCAATCAACGCACCTGCCGGCGCGAATCGCCCGCGGCGCGGGGCACGATCGACCTCTGGCTTGGGGGGGTCTTCGGGCTCTGCCGCATCTGGCTCGGCGTGCGGATGGTCGACAGACAGATGGTCGACAGACAAAGGAGACGCCGCGCCCGTTTGTCCTTCAGGCGGGTTTCGCTTGCGCGCTGCCTTCCCGTGCCAGGAGCTTGCCGGGCGTTTGCCCTTGCTGCGGGCCGGCTTGTCCTGCATTGCGCCTTTCCTCTCGCTCGCGCTCATTTTAGATGATCTACGCGCGCGCGCCAGAGCGCGGCGGCCAATCTTCTCACACAGCCCCGTGACGCAAGCCACTCCATTTCCTCAGATCGTCGAGGCACTTCTTGCCTGGTATGATGAGGCCGCGCGGGCACTGCCCTGGCGCATTGGCCCGGCCGAACGGAAAAAGGGCCGCCGCCCCGATCCCTACCATGTCTGGCTCTCCGAGGTGATGCTGCAACAGACCACGGTTGCGGTTGTCAAGCGCTATTACGAGCGCTTTTTGACGCTTTGGCCAACCATCGAGGCCCTGGCCCAGGCCGCGCTCGAGCGTGTCTTGGCCGAATGGGCGGGGCTTGGCTATTATGCACGGGCACGCAATCTTTTGGCCACAGCACGAGCTGTTGCCGCGCGGGGCGGGTTCCCGCAGACGGCTAAAGAGCTGCAAAAACTTCCCGGAATTGGCCGCTACACGGCCGCGGCGATTGCCGCAATTGCGTTTGATCAGCCTGAGCCGGTGGTTGACGGCAATGTCGAACGGGTGCTTGCGCGCATTTTTGCCGTAAGTGAACCCTTGCCGGCCGCAAAGCCAAAGCTTGCCCGTTTGGCCGAGGGTTTGACACCGCCGCATCGGCCGGGCTGTTTTGCGCAAGCGATGATGGATTTGGGCGCAACGGTGTGCACACCGCGCGCACCCCGCTGCAACCTTTGCCCCTTGGCCGAATTTTGCCAGGCCCGCGCTTTGGGCTGCGCTGCGGAGCTTCCGCGCCGGGCACGGGCCCTACAAAAGCCGCTCAAGCACGGCATCGCCTATGTGGCCCGGCGCAGCGACGGCTTGGTTTTGCTTGAGGAGCGACCCGCCAAAGGCTTGCTTGGCGGTCTGCGCGCTTTCCCCTGCACCGATTTTGTTGCAGATGCCCCCGCGCCAAACCCACCTCTTGCTGCAAACTGGCACCAGTTGTCGCCGCCTGTGCGGCATGTTTTCACCCACTTTCGGCTGGAGCTTGCGGTTATGGTGGCTGAGGTTGGACCCGATGCCAGAGCTGAGCGCGGCTTTTTCGCACCCGTTGAGCCGAATGCTTTGCCTTCGCTCATGGCCAAGGTTTGGCGGCTTGCCACATCGGCCCTGGCCAAAGAGGGCGGCCTTCCCCCGCAGCCTCAGCGCAAAGCGCGCCAAGGCTCTTAGCCGCTCGGTTTTCTCGCACAAATGTGCTAAGAAACTGGGGCGAAGCTAAACACATACGCCCTGCCATGACAGTGCCGCCATGACAGTGCCGACCGCGCAAACACCCCAAAAGGGGAGCCTCCCCAACGCCATGCGCGCGCCTCAGCGCGTGCCGCCTGTTTTGCCGTTCGCACTCTCGTTCGTTTTTGTGCCGCTGATCGTGGTTGCGGCCACAAAGGGCGGGTGGTGGGTCGCCTTGCCGATCGTTTGGGCGGTTGTGATCGTCTCCGCACTTGATCTTTTGTTGGGAACCGACGAGCGTAATCCGGATCCAAATGTCCCCGAGGCGCAGCTGCGCTGGCATCGTGTGCTGACAATGGCCTGGGTGCCGGTCCAGCTTGCGCTCATTTTCGGGACGCTCGCTTGGGTGCGAGGGCAGGCGCAACTTGGGCCTTTTGAGCAAATCGTGCTCTTTTATGGGATTGGGCTGGCAAGCGGGGCAATCGGCATCACCTATGCGCACGAAATGATGCATCAGAATAGTCGGCTTGAGCGCTGGCTTGCCGATGTCTTAATGGCCTCGGTTCTTTATAGCCATTTTCGCTCGGAACATCTCAGGGTACATCATCCGTGGGTCGGAACCCCGCGCGACCCAGTCACGGCGCGCTATAATGAAAGTTTTTGGCG
>FWWL01009578.1_pt1 | contig 11659 bp, 9 predicted proteins | sample 2228331 | NCBI WGS metagenome assembly FWWL01 (sample SAMEA103939775, study PRJEB20133) | metagenome
TAAGATGAGAAGCGAGCTGAAAAAGCTCCATGAAGAAGTCAAGGTTACCACCATGTACGTTACGCATGATCAAACAGAAGCCATGACGATGGGCGACAAAATCGCGGTTATGAACGCTGGGAAAATCGTACAGTATAGCACGCCAGATGAGATATATCTTAAACCAAAAACACTCTTTGTCGCTGGGTTTGTTGGTTCGCCTCAGATGAATTTTCTCAGAATGAGAGCGGAAAGTGGCAAATTGTCAGGTTATGGGATAGAAATAAGTTTACAGAAGGATCTTGCGTTGAAAGAGATCATCCTTGGAATAAGACCGGAACACATAACTTTGGACAAGCCAGAACACGGTCTTCCCGTTAGAGGAACTGTCTACTTTGCGGAGAAACTCATGTCGGAGACGATTCTTCATCTCTCAATAGGCGATGATAAACACATTGTGGTGAAGATCCCGTACAACATTTCTTTGAAAGAAGGCGAAAGGTTGACGGTGTATTTTGATACAACGAAATTTCATTTCTTCGATCCAGTAACAGAAGAGAGGGTTGAATTGTGATCGAGCCAATTTTGATTTGTCACACCCATTGGGATCGAGAATGGTTTGCCCCGGCGAAAATTACAAACAGATGGCTGAGAAAGTTGGCTGTCAATCTGATGGGAGTTTTTGAATCCAATCCAAATTACGTCTTTGTTATGGATGGACAAACCTTGATGTTAGAAGATCTGCTAAGGGTTTTCCCAGAGTGCGAGCAAAAGCTTAGAGAACTTATCTCAGATGGAAAAATAGCCGTCGGTCCATTGTACGCACAGATAGATTTTCGAATTTCCCCAGAAAATGCGCTGTTCAAGAACTTTGAATTTGGCAAGAAGGACATGGAAAGCTTTGGAACAAAAAGCAACGTCTGTTGGATGGTTGACAACTTCGGTTTTGTTTCGCAACTACCACAGCTTATGAAAATTCACGACATTGACTTTGCTGTTATCTGGAGAGGTGTTGATGTTCCAAAACTTGAACTGGTTTGGCAAGGCAGCGATGGTTCTACTGTGAATTGTCTGCATTTGATAACAGGATACAGAAACTTTTACAACCTTCGAAGGACAAAGAAATTGATTTTAAAAAGGCTTGAGAACGAAGTTCAAAAGTTGATACCTTTTTCTAGTAGCGAAGTAATCCCATTGTTGGACGGATACGATTTGGAAACCAATCCAGAGGATCCGACAGAATTGTTGAAAGCCCATGGAATAAAACCCACATATCCGAACCGGCTTTTCGAGAAGATCGATTTTTCAAGAGCTGCGATAGTCAGCGGCGAACTTTTAAGTGGAGAATTAACCTGTGTCTTCCCTGGAACACTCTCGACTAATGTTTATCTCAAAATTGGGGCGTATTACACTGGAAAACTTCTAAAGCATCTTGGGATACTCAAGTCTGTAAATGGTTCACAAATGGATGGGTATTTTGAAACCTTTTGGAGAGAATTTCTTAAGACGTTACCACACGACAACATCTGCGGCGTGAGCGTTGATCTGGTCAATTCAAACATGGTGAGGACTTATAGAAAGCTTCTTACAAAATTGAGGAAAGAGCTAGCCCGCGAGATAACGAGAACTGCAGAAAGAAATAATTTGAGAAACGGCAATTATGTTTTGAGTTTTTCCCCTTATAGCTACAGCAATTGGTACTGCAACGGTGATATGGTTTTCTTCTTGCAGACAAATGGGATGGGAATGTACCCAACGAGGATTAAAAAGATCGGGAAAAAAAGTTCCTCCAGTCGCAATTTCACCTGGGAGAATGAATTCTATAAGGCATGTTTAAATCCTGATGGAACCTTGGGAATTAACAACGGCATTTATGGGTTCTTTGAACTTTTTGAGGATGAGGGTGACGCTTACTCTTCCGCTTGTAAACCGATTGATTTTACGTGTATCTTGAAAAATCAACAAGTAATTTCAGAGGACTCACATCACAAAATCGTTCAAATACAGAGAGTTGTCAAAGCAAAAGACGTTCAAATTGAGACAAACGAAACAGTTGTTTTCGATGGAACCCCCATAATCAAATGGACGGTTGAAACCGAATCAAAAGGTTGCTGTTACAAGCTGGTTTTCTCCTGCGACTTAAATGATCAAAACTCAGAAGTATTTGTCAAAATGCCTTTCGATATTGTAAGACGACCAAGAAAAATCGTTTACAAAGAGCTTTCGGAAAAGCTTCGAAATATTCTCATTCATGCAAGGGAAATGAACGCCAACAGCCTATTCCCATTCCAAGGTTTTGTTGCTTTGGCGGCAAAAGGTCATACCAAAGCCGTCTTTGCAAGGGGTCTTCGGGAATATGAAGTGGCTGAAAACGGCAGAATGAGAATAACGCTCATCAGATCTGTCGATTATGTGGCAAAAACAAACGTTCCGTTCAGAGAAGGAGACGCCGGACCGAACATCTTCGTACCAAAAAGTAGATGTGAGGGTAAGATAAGGTTTGAACTTGGAATCTGTGAGGTGAACCACCCGGTTATGTCAGTCGATTTTCTGAAATGGTTTACTCTATTTGACGAAGAAATGTATGTGGTTTCGTTGAGAGTGAAAACCGAAGGAAAAAATTCTCATCTGAACTTCTTCAGCTCAAATCTCCCGGTTGCAGATCATAGTGAAGGAAAACTCGTGGTCTACAACCCGTTTGAAACAGAAGTCGATGGTTTAAAACCAAAAAGGATTGCATTTAAAGAATTTCAAAATGTAAATGCGCAAGGCGAACGTCAAACTTCAAAAGCTGAGAAGTTGAAAGTTCACACGAAATTGAGATATGTTTTCGAAGAAAGAGAGAGCAATTACCAAGAGGAATGTGAGAGAATCTGTCAAAAAATAAAGCAAATAGAGTCAGAGGTAGCTAATCTTTCAAAGAATATCAAAGGTTTGAAGGGAATGGCTTACCACGAGATCAAAAACAAGATTCTAACGATGAAACGATATCGATTGGAGCTTTTGATTTCTTCGAAGGTTAATCCAATGTGTGAAGGAAAGGTTGAAAATATTTCTTTGAAGAACATATGGTGGAAGCTTAACAAAGCGCGGATTGAAAAAAGGACACACGACTTCGTGTTAAATCTCTTTTCACAGAGGAGGGAATAACTTGAAATACTACAACGATCTTCCTGAAACTGAGAACTGCGACATCGTAGTGGGCATTCCAAGTTTCAACAACGCCGAGACGATAGCGCACGTTGCTGAACAAGCAGCAAGGGGAATAACTGAGCTTGGTTTGAGAGGTGTAATTGTCAACTCCGACGGCGGTTCAACTGATGGCACAAGGGAAGTTTTCAAAAAAGCAAACACGCTGGATATTCCAAACTATTCTTTGGTTTACAAAGGAATACCGGGTAAAGGAAGTGCGATCAGGGCACTGTTTGAATTTGCCTACAAATCCAACGCAAAAGTTTTCGTGATGCTGGATTCGGATTTGAGAAGTGTTAAACCCTGGTGGATCGAGAGATTGGCAAGTCCTATCTTGAACGGAAAGACGAGTTATGTTACTCCGCTTTATGTGAGACACAAATACGATGGGACAATCACAAACAACATTTGTTATCCTTTGGTATCAGTTCTCTTTGGCAAAAAGATCAGACAACCGATAGGAGGGGATTTTGGGGTTGGAAAAGAACTTATAGATGTTTATCTATCCAAGGACGTTTGGGAAACGGATGTCGCAAAATTTGGCATAGATATATGGATGAGCGTAACGGCAATTGTTGAGTCGTCGAAGAAGCCAGTTCAAGCAGCTCTCGGCGCGAAGGTTCACGATGTGAAAGATCCTGGGAAGCACCTTGTTGGAATGTTCTTACAAGTGGTTCGAACTCTGTTCGATTTGGTTGTTCTTCACTTGGATAGATTGGATAGATTCAGCGAAATTGAGCAAGTTGATGTGTACGGAAATCAGGTTCAAGAAAAGATTGAAGAGATCGTCATAGATCTGGAAAATTTGAAGAACAAAGCGAAGCAAAATCTGGCGGAAAGGCTACATTCTTTGAACTACATTTCAAAAACAATTGCAGATAGGATATTATCGACAGGCAGATTAACAGCTGAGGAATGGGCAGAGGTTGTCTTTGAGTCGCTCGTTTTCTACAGAAAGAGCAAAGATGCGGAAATAGTTATGAATTTACTGCCGTTTTACTTTGCAAGGGTGGCAGGCTTCGTGGAAGAGACACTTGATTTGACCAGCGAGCATGCGGAGAAAGTAGTTGAGGCTCAGCTTGAGGTTTTCAAGGAAAAGAAATTCGAATACACCAAGAGGTGGTTGGATTGATACTCGACCAAATACTTGGTATCTACGATAGGTTGAGTGAGACGGAAAAAAAGGTTGCAAGCTATGTTCTTGAGAAACCCGATGATGTAATCCACTACTCGATAACGGAGTTTTCGAAAATAGTGCAGGTCAGCGAAGCGTCAATTTTCAGATTTGTGAGAAAGCTTGGGTTTGAAGGATACCAAGATTTCAAGATCGAGCTCACAAAACAGATAAGTGGTACTAGGGTATCGGAGGAGTATTCGGAGTCGGAGATCCTAAACGAATATATTGCGGAAATAAAGTTGCTTGTGGAAAAGCTTGGAAGGACTCTTGATGAACAAGCATTAAACAAAGTCAGCGATTTGATTATATCAAGTAGAAAAGTCATTTTCTTTGGTGTTGGCTTGTCTTCCGTTGCGGCAGAGTATGGAAGTTTGTTGCTTTCAGTTCTGGGAATTCCAGCTTTCTGTTACAACGATCCGCACATGCAGGTTACCATAGCCACAGGATTGAATGAGCACGACTTGGTCATTTCGGTTAGCCATAGTGGAAACATCAGAGATACTGTGAAATCAACACAAGTTGCAAGAGATGTGGGAGCAAAGACTGTTGCCATTACGGCAGGGATAAACTCACCGCTTTCGAAAGTGGCAGAGATCACTTTGTACAGCCCGGTGGCGAGGTTTGAAAAGTACGAGTTCTTGAGAGGAAATCTCGGGGAATTGGCTGTGGTGGAAATCGTGTTTAGAATGGTTCTGAACAAGATTTTTGCTTCCAAGAAGAAACATTTGGAGGAACTCTCCCGAGTTCTAAAGCCGAAGCGATACGAGGGTGAAGAAAAATGAGAGTAGGTCTGTGTCACTTTCGAGCAGGTTTTACCGACGGAGTGTCTCTTGAGATGGAAAAATTCAAAAGAGTGTTGGAAAAGATGGGGCATACTGTTTTTTATATCGCAGGAGATTTTGGCAGTGTAGAAGGCTTTCGGGTTGAGTCACTGAGCATGAAAAACGAGAGAAATCTTTGGATTCACAAAAATGCTTTTGAGAAGCTGGAAGTCTTTGAACAAGTATTCGCTGAGTATTTCAACGATTATGTAGATCAAATAGAAAGACAACTTGAGGAAAAGATTCCACAACTGGACTTGATCTTCGTCAACAACATCTTTTCGCTTGGATTCAACTTAGCTGCCGCTGTGGCGGTTTTTAAGTTCACAAGGAAAAGGGGTATAAAAACAGTCTCTCACAACCATGATTTTTATTGGGAAAGACCGAGGTATTCGACGCCAACCTTTGACTTAGTTGAAGAAATACTCGAGAAATATTTTCCCCCGAAAGAGATAGAGTTGAATTTGACGATAAACAAAATCGCTCAAGAAGAACTTTTCAGAAGAAAGGGTATCAGTTCAATTGTTGTTCCAAATATCTTTGATTTTGACCAAGATCCATGGGTTTTGGATGAGTATAACAATGATCTCAGAGATGCTCTTGGGATGAGCAAAGATAGCTTGTTTGTTCTTCATGCCACCAGAATCGTTCCAAGAAAAGCGATTGAAATAGCCATGGATTTTGCCAAAGAGTTACAGCAAATTTCGCAAAAGCAAGTGAACTTCGTCATTGCGAATTTCTACGAAAACGAGTCAGTAGATTACTACAAAAAACTGATGGAGAAGGCAAAGTCGATGCCATTCAAAACCCATTTTGCCTTTGATTTGGTCAGAGCTGAAAGATTCACCGACGCGAGAAAGTACTACTCCCTTTGGGACATGTATGCAAATGCCGATTTGGTCACCTACACGTCCGTTGCAGAAGGATGGGGTAACCAGTTGATTGAAGCTGTTTTTGCAAAGAAACCATTGATCGTTTTTGAGTATCCCGTTTACAAAACGGATATAAAACCGTTTGGTTTTGAATTCTTCTCCTTGGGTGATAGTGCCTTGCTCGATTCTGAAGGCTTCTGGACTGTGCCAAAGGAGAAACTACGTGAAACCGCACAAAAGGTGATTGATGTTCTTTCAAACAAAGCAGAATTAAATAGAATCGTGGAGAAGAATTTTGATATAGGGAAGAGAAACCTATCTCTCATGAACCTTGCTGAGCATCTGAACATGATTTTTGAGAGATTGAAACCTTAGATCAATGGATTGGTTGATGTGTTTTCTCCCTCCGACAGATCAACTGTGTTCATCCTTGGCCTCGAACTCTTCGATTTCACCTATGATTCTAGTTGGTTTGAGTTCTCTAATTCTTTGAGTATCAACACCCACAATATTTCAAAGTTCAATCCAAAGTATGCGTGAACTATTTTATCCGTGACGTCCCTCCTCAATAAATTGAGGGGCATCCTCAATCAGATACATGTAGGGTTTTATCCCTGCGCTTCGACTCAACGACGCCGTCCCACCCCAGGAGAAATGACACGACCGCAGGCTGCACCACACAGCCACTACCCCCCTTCACGGAAGATACCTTACCACAGAGCGGCAATTGCCTCTTTTAGGGTTTCGTATGGCAGGGGAAACAATACTTTTCGGTGGTACTTCGCTGATCATACAAAGTGGTAGTTAATGTTGTACACTGCCGTTCCGGCTGATTTGCAGGTTTTCTTCTTCATACAGTATGGTAACATATCTCGAAATGACTGCAAATACCAGGATGAGGGGGTCCGTGTATCCCCTCAATAAATTGAGGGGGGATTACAACCTCACTGGGCTTCCACGTTTTTCTAAAAGAAAGAATGTTGATTATCACTTCTCTGTCCCTCAGCTTTATCCGGCAAGCGAAGTGGAAATGTGCTGCTTTTTTCAATCTGATGAAGCAAAAAACGACTGTTAGTACAAATTGGTATACCATGAATTTCGCACATCGAGATCTAATTGCCAATCAACTTTTTATGCCCTTCGCTACAAGCAAAGCCCCAAATGGTTTGAGATATTTTCTTCCAAAACTTTCAAGTTCGTGTGCTCTTTTCAGGATGAACTTTGGAGCAGATGGTCCAAAGAATACAGACGAGGTTGTGGATACATCGCGCAGGTGTTTTTTCATCAATCTATCCAGTTCCCAATATGTGTAGAAATGCATTTTTCTAAACAAATTGTTCTGGTTGAACAAGGCTTTGATTTTCCTTGTGATACCATAAAGAGAAAGAAGGTTTAAAACAGCGACGACGACTTTTCCGTTCGGTTTTGTCACTCTGACCATTTCTTGCAAAAATTTCTCAGGAGACTTTGAATTTTCCAAGGAAGTCATCGCCAAAGTTATGTCAAAGCAGTTGTCTGGATAGGGAATCTGTTCACCGTAGCCAAATTTGACTTCAAAACCCCTTGATCTTGCAATTTCAAGCATCTTTTCGGCTGGATCGATCCCATAAACTGTTGCGTCGAGTTTTCTAAGTTCCATAGCAAAAAGTCCTGTGCCTATGCCAACTTCAAGCAACGTCTTACCCACTAAATCTCCCAATGCTTCGAGAAGAGCTTTTAACTCAAGCTCTTTCACGACTCTCCCTTGCTCGGTTTCGAACCACTGATCATATTGATTTGCGATTTGGTTGAATCTTTCCTCCACCTGTTACTCACCCATATTTAGTATATCGAACCTGTGAATTCCGCGTTTTGTTAACAGGTTAATATCGGATTCGGGTTGTAACGAGTCCTCTTGATGTAGTTGACGCTGACTGCGTGATGAATGAATCTTTTAAGCTTTCGTTGCCGTATCTTGACATGAAAAAAATTTATAGTATCATCAATATCGCGAAAAATTTTTTCACCACACTTAGCGGGGAGGTGTTTGTATGAAAAGGCTGTTGGTAATGCTTTTGCTGGTTGCGGCCGTACTCTATGTTTTTGGAAAAGTCACCTTCGGTTCGACACAGCTGACACCTGCGGCAGAGAGGGAGTTTATGATCAGAACACTTGCCGAATTCTCGAAGACATCTGGAATTGCCGTGGAGTTTCTGAACTTCGAGTATGCTGATCTTCTCTCGAGGGTTGAGGCTGAAGATAAGGCTGGAAGAGTCTCGTTGAACCTTGTTGGAGATCTGCAAAGCGGTTTGGTGAATTTAGCTGCTCAAGGTTTGCTTAGGGACCTTTCGAACGTGCAACTCGCTGGCAGGACGTTCCTTAAGAGTTTAGAAGACTACAGTTATTACAACAACCAGAGGATTTTCATTCCATGGATGCAGGCGACTTATGTGGTTGCCGTTAACAAGAAGGCTTTTGATTATCTGCCAAAGGGTTTGACTAAAGAGGATGTTCTCAACGGCACGGAGAAATGGACCTATGAAGCTCTGCTCGAATGGGCAAAGAACCTGCAGACTGCGACAAAAATGCCACAACTTGGTTTTCCTCTTGGCCCAAGAGGTCTTTGGCACAGATTCTTGCACGGCTACATTTACCCATCCTATACAGGATATCAGGTGAAGGAATTCGATTCCCAGAAAGCTTTGCACATGTGGAGCCTTATGAAAGAACTTTTCAACTATGTGCACCCAGCAGCCACAACCTGGGATAACATGGACCAACCGCTTCTCAGAAACGAGGTCATGTTAGCCTGGGATCACACTGCAAGACTCAAGGCCGCAATCGTTGAAAGACCTAACGATTTCGTCATAGCTCCTTCTCCAAGAGGACCAGTTGGTAGGGGATATATCGTCGTTTTGGCAGGACTTGCGATACCCAGAAAGGCTGATCCAGAGCTTCCAATCAAGGTCATCGAATTCTTGACAAGCCCACAAACTCAGCTTGCTGTTCTCAAAAACGTCGGTTTCTTCCCAGTTGTGAAGGAAGCAGAAGGGGTTATTCCAGAGGGTGCGCTCAAAATTCTTGCGGAAGGGGTTATAAAACAAGCCGATGCCCCAGATTCAATAGTTGCCTTCATCCCCGGTCTTGGAGCTAAGGGAGGAGAGTTCAACGAGACTTACAGAGATGCTTTCACAAGAATTGTTTTCAACAAGGAAGATCCTTCCAAAGTTCTCAGCGAACTTGGACCGAAGTTGAAGAAGATATTTGCCGACTTGAATATCGAGCTTCCGTAAGAAATCGTCTGCCCCAGGTGACGTTGAGCACCTGGGGTCTTTCCAGGACAAAAGGCGGTGAAATTGTGAAGAGAAACATCATCCCGTTTCTTTTGATTCTTCCAGCTCTTGTGTATCTTTTGATATTCATAGGTCTTCCAATCGTGGAGGCTTTCAGACTCGCCTTTTCAAATGAAAAGGGAATTTTTGAAAACTTCAGGCTGGTTTTTTCGTCGAAAACTTTCTGGAATGCGTTGAAAAACACAATTTTGCTTGCGGCAGTGGTTATTCCGATACAGTTTGCAATTGCCCTTTTGCTTGCATTGCTTGTGAATAAGAAACTGAAAGGTTACTCCATGTTGCTTTACATAATAGCAGCTCCCTTGGCGTTGAGCGACGTTACGGCAGGTTTGATAAGTTACTCGATTTTTGCTCCGAATGGGTATCTGAACAGAATATTACTCGCGATGAATTTGATAGATAAACCGATTTACTTTTTTGGTTGGCTTTTCAGAAGCAGGGAATTCTTCGTGATTGTCATGACAGAGGTTTGGCGTGCTACTCCCTTGGTTTTTGTGATACTTCTTGCTGGATTGCAATCAATAAACCAAGAGTATATCGAAGCGGGACAGGTCTTTGGATTTTCCGCATGGCAAAGGTTGAGCAAGATTACCCTGCCGCTTTTAAAGCCAGCTATTCTTTCGGCACTGTTGATAAGAACGTTGTTCGCGTTCCAGATTTTCGGCGTTGTGTGGCTTTTATCTGGGAGAAATATACCAGTGCTTGCTGGTGAAACTTACTATTGGTGGCTGTTGAGAAATGACAGAAATATATCCAGTGTTTACGCTCTGATCATAGCGCTCGTGACTTTCCTTGTGGGTTATTTCTACGTGATGACGATCAAGTCTAAACACATCGAAGAGGGAGGCAGGACATGAAAACCCTTCTGTACGCGCTGGTTTTTGTGGCTGTTTCTTTGTGGTTTCTCGGACCGATGTTCATAACTTTTGTGGGCTCCATGACACCGGCTTCGGAACTGTATTCCTTCGACAGAATATTCCCGTCAAAATTGACGTTTGAGCATATTTACAAACTACTTGTCAATCTTGGCGGGTGGCGTGCGACATTGATAAGTTTTCAAGTTGCCTTCACAGCCATAGCTATATCTTTTGCAATCGGTATACCAGCTGGGTACGCTTTGGCAAGGTATCGCTTCAAAGGCAAGAATGCCATAATACTCACCATGCTTTTCACAAGATCTATACCTTTGATAGTTATAGCCATACCGCTTGTGGTGCTGTATCTGAGAATGGATTTGGTTGACAGCCCATTTGGTGTTGCGTTGGCACACACTGCGATGATGCTTCCGTTTGTCATTCTGATAACCTCAAGTGTTTTTTCCGGAGTTTTTGTAGAGTACGAAGAGGCCGGGATGATTTTCGGCTTGACGAGGTTTGGTGCATTTTTGAGGATAACAATACCTTTGGCGTTGCCGGGTTTGGCAGCTTCTGCAATATACGCTTTCATCATGTCTTGGAATGAGATATTCGCTGCATCAGTTCTCTCACTGCAAAACAGAACCTTACCGGCACACATACTCGCTACTGCCATGGCTTCACCGGATTATTTCAAATATGCGGCCGGGACAGTAATGGCTGTACCAGCTTTGTTGTTCATTTTCTTCATAAGGAAATACCTGATAACCCTTTGGGGCATATCTTTGAAATAGGAGGGATCAACTTGGCAAAGGTTGTCGTTGAGAATTTGAGCAAGTATTACGATAAAGTGAGAGCTTTGGATAGTGTTAACATAACAGTTGAAGAGGGGACTTTTGTGGTCTTACTCGGACCTTCCGGTTGTGGCAAGACGACTTTGCTCCGCTGTATAGCTGGGCTCGAGAAGGTGACATCTGGGAGAATTTTCTTCGACGATGTTGAAGTTACATCTCTGCAACCCAAAGACAGGAATGTGTCGATGGTTTTTCAAAGCTATGCAGTTTGGCCACACATGAGAGTGAAAGACAACATAACCTATCCAATGAGGTTGAAGAAAATACCTAAGGAAGAGATAGAAAAGAGATTGCATTGGGTTGCTTCATTGTTGGATATATCGCAGTTGTTGAATCGTTATCCAGCACAGTTGTCAGGTGGGCAGCGACAAAGAGTCGCGGTTGCAAGAGCGATTGTTTTGACACCAAAAGTGTTGTTGATGGACGAACCACTTTCGAATTTGGATGCCTTGCTGAGGGTTAAGATGAGAAGCGAGCTGAAAAAGCTTCATGAAGAAGTCAAGGTTACCACCATGTACGTTACGCATGATCAAACAGAAGCCATGACGATGGGCGACAAAATCGCGGTTATGAACGCT